>Ga0137796_10000767_pt1 | contig 19238 bp, 17 predicted proteins | sample OV2TP3_FD_97704 | JGI IMG/M metagenome (GOLD analysis project Ga0137796, IMG submission 97704) | reverse complement strand
CGAAGAGCCGGCGTGGCAGGATTGGCGCGCCTGGGGTGCAGTAGCGGCCGTGTTGATTGTTGCATTTTGGCTGGCCGTACAATGGTTGCCGCGGGACTCGACGCAGCCACCCGTGGCGGGCGAACCGCCAGTCACCACCATCCAGCCCGCCGTCTACGATCTCGGCCCTTACCTGCGCCCGGTGCAGGCGGCAAACGTAAGAGCCAGCTACCAGCAGATTTGGAATGCGCCGCCGAACTTTGCTGAGCGCAAGCGCGACGAAAAATTTCGCACCGAGTGGCTGAACCGGCTGATCGGCGGTCCGGCGCCACTCGACGGCTACGAGCTCAACACGGTGCGCTCCGGCTCCAGCAGCGGTGCGCCCATCGTGCAACTGGTCTACACCAAGGCCGGCGCAGACGCCTTCAGCGTGTTTGTGGCGCCGAAGAACGTCGAGTTTCAGTTCGGCAAGGAGCACGCCTACGAAGCCGAAGTAGGCGGCGTCTGGTGCCGCCGTGTGGATTGCCCGATGCAGCGCACGTTTGAGTTCGGCGAGGGCGGCGTCCGGTGCGTGCTGGTGTCGAAGTCCATGGACGACCGCACCGCCGCCAAGGTGATGGGCTTCTTCCTCGCGGCTTACAAGGTGAGCAGCAACCTCCCGCGGATATTTCAGCCAGCCAGTTACCGCGTGCCGCAGGAGGCGAGCCAGCCGTCACGCGAGGATGCAGAAAAGGAACGCCTGCTGGCCGTCGGCAAGAAGCTGTTCACGGCGAAGTGCGGCAGTTGCCACGATGCCGACGGCTCGAAGCCGCTTCGCTCTGGCGAGCCGCTCAACCGGCGCAAACTCAGCGACGAGGTCATCGCCAAGAATGTGGCGCCCCGCCTGTGCAATCATACCGACGAAGAAAAGCGCGCCGTCGCTGCCTACATTCGCAGCTTCCTGAAGTCCCTGACTGACTGAAGCACCCCCGGTCACGGGATGCATCGAGGCCCGGCGGAGGTATAATCAGCAGCCGCAAGGCGACCCCACCCGCCGGGGAGGTTCCGATGGCGCAATTCAATTTCACACTGAACGGCAAGCCGCAGCGCGTGGACGTGCCCGCGGATATGCCGCTGCTCTGGGTGCTGCGCGACACGCTCAGCATGACCGGCACGAAATTCGGCTGCGGCATGGCGCTGTGCGGCTCCTGCACGGTGCACGTGGAGGGCGAAGCGACGCGCTCCTGCATCACCACGATGGCCGACGTGGCCGGCAAGCGCGTCACCACCATCGAAGGCCTGAGCGCCAACGGCCTGAATGCGATCCAGCAGGCGTGGATTGACGAGGAAGTCCCGCAGTGCGGCTACTGCCAGACCGGCATGATCATGACCGCATCCGCGCTGCTGGCTGCAAAAAAGAATCCCACCGACGCAGACATTGACGAGGCACTCGGTGACCACATCTGCCGCTGCGGTACCTATCCTCGCATTCGCCGTGCCGTACATCTGGCAGCCAAAGCTGCCGCCGCCAAACCTGCCCGGGGTAGCGCCGCGGGAGGTGAGCGATGAGCGCCATCCTCAATGTCACGCGCCGCGACTTCATCAAGACCGGCAGCGCCGCCGGAGCGGGCCTCGTGCTGGGCTTCTACGTGCCATCGCGCAACGGCACGGCCGCCGCTACGCCAGCCGCTTTCGAACCCAACGTTTTTCTGCGTATAGACACCACAGGCCAGGTCACGCTGATCGCGCCGCGCCCAGAGATGGGCCAGGGCGTGCGCACGTCGCTGCCCATGCTGGTGGCGGAGGAGCTCGAATGTGATTGGACGAAGATCCGCGTCGAGCAGGCTATCGCCGACAAGAAGTACGGCGACCAGAGCGTGGGCGGCAGCGGCACCGTGCGCGAGTCGTGGATGCCGCTGCGCAAGGCGGGCGCCGCCGCGCGCGAAATGCTGATTGCAGCAGCCGCCGCACGCTGGGCCGTGAAGCCGGACGAGTGTCGCGCGGAAAGTAGCTTTGTCCATCACACCGCGAGCAAGCGCAAGCTCAGCTTCGCTGAACTGGCGGAAGCCGCGGGCAAGCTTGCAGTGCCGAAGGAGCCGAAGCTCAAAGAGCCATCACAGTTTCGGCTGCTGGGCCAGCGCGTGCACCGCGTGGATACGCCGGCCAAGGTGAAAGGCGCGGCGGAGTTCGGCATTGATGTGCGTGTGCCCGGCATGAAGTACGCCGCGCTGGCGCGCTGTCCGGTGTTTGGCGGCACGCTCGCGAGTTTCGATGCGGCGAAAGCCAAAGCCATCCCCGGCGTGCGCGATGCCGTCCGCATCGGCGATTCCGTCGCGGTGATTGCAGACAACACCTGGGCGGCGTTCCAGGGCCGCGACGCGCTCGAAGTCCAGTGGAACGAAGGCCCCAACGCGAAGCTCACGAGCGCCGCGATTCATGAGCAGTTTGTCGCCGATGCCGCCAAGGGCGGCGTGGTGTGGCGCAACGACGGCGACGTGGATGCGGCGCTGAAAGCCGCGCCCAAGCAGCTCAACACCGTCTACGAGTTCCCGTTCCTCTCGCACGCGCCGATGGAGCCGATGAACTGCACCGCGCACGTGAAAGCCGACGGTGTCGAGGTATGGGTGCCCACGCAAGTGCCGCAGGACATCCAGGAAGCGGTGGCCAAGGCTGCGGGCGTCGACGAGTCGAAGGTGCGCGTCAACATCACCTACCTCGGCGGCGGCTTCGGGCGGCGGCTGCAGGACGACTACGCCATCGAGGCCGCGCTGGTGTCGAAGGCCATCGGGGAGCCGGTGAAGGTGATGTGGACGCGCGAAGACGACACGCAGCACGACTACTATCGTCCCGCCAGCTACCACGCGCTGAGCGCGGCCATCGGCGCCGATGGCGCACCGGCGGCGTTCCGCCATGTTGTGGCGGGGCCCTCCATCATTCGACAGCTCTACGGCGGCGCGCCCGACGGGCTCGACGCCGCGTTGGTAAATCAAACGCCGTACTGCTACGCCACACCCAACGTGAAGCTGGCGTACGCCATGTCCAACACGGCGATTCCCGTGGGCTGGTGGCGCGCCGTTTACTCCACGCACTGCGCCCACGCAACCGAATGCTTCGTGGACGAAATGGCGCACGCGGCGAGCAAGGATCCCTACGAATTCCGCCGCAACTTGCTGGCCGGGGACGGTACGGTGGCGTCGGGTCGCGCGAAAATCAGCGTCGCACGGCTGCGCGCCGTGCTCGAATTGGCAGCCACCAAGGCCGGCTGGGGCACACCGCTGCCGAAGGGTCAGGCGCGCGGCATCGCCTGCAACCCGGCATTCAGCAGCTTTGCGGCCACTGTGGCCGAGGTCAGCATCGCCGATGGCGAAGTGCGCGTGCACCGCATCGTGTGCGCCATCGACTGCGGCATGATCGTCAACCCCGACACGGTGGAGGCGCAGGTGGAAGGCAGCGTGGTCTATGCGCTGTCGGCTGCCCTCAAGCAGACCATCGCCATCGAGGGCGGGCGCGTGATGCAGTCCAATTTCCACGACTTCCCCATGCTGCGCATCCACGAGATGCCCAAGGTGGAAGTGCACATCGTGAAGAGCAACGAGGCGCCCAGCGGCTCCGGCGAGCCGGGGGTGGGACCGGTGGGTCCGGCGGTGGTCAACGCCATCTTCGCGCTCACCGGCAAGCGCATCCGCCGCATGCCCATCGCGCCGGAAGATCTGGCGTGAAGATCAAGGAGGTTATGGAGGTCTTGGAGGTTCAGGAAGTTATGGATTCTGCTCTTTCCACAACATCCATGACCTCCATAACCTCATCAACGTCCTTTCGTCTTCGCGTTGCTCTCGTCGCGCCGCCGATGCTAAATTAGTCCCGCAACATCGCCTATGAGCACGCCTGTCGTTGAAACCAGCAATCTCGTCAAGACCTACCGCGAGCCGTTGAAGCGGCGCACCGTCGACGCGCTGCGCGGCGTTTCGGTACGCGTCGAGCGCGGCATCATCTTCGGCCTGCTCGGCCAGAACGGCGCGGGAAAAACCACCTTCACCAAAATCCTGCTGAGCCTGGTGCAACCCACCTCCGGCCAAGCGCAGGTGTTGGGAGGCAGTCCTACCGACGCGCGCATCCGCAGCCGCATCGGTTACCTGCCGGAGCAAATGCGCCTGCCGGAACTGATGAAAGCGCCGTCGCTGCTGCGCCTGATGGGGCAGTATTACGGTATGGACCGGCGCGCGCTCGAACAGCGCATCCCCGAAGTGCTCGAACAGGTCGGCCTCGCCGGCAACAAGAAAATGATTCAAGCCTATTCCAAGGGAATGCGGCAGCGGCTGGGGCTGGCGCAGGCGCTGTTGGGTGACCCGGAGCTGCTCTTCCTCGACGAGCCTACCGAGGGCCTCGATCCGCTCGGCCGCAAGCAGATTCGCGACCTGCTGCTGCGCAAGCGCGCGCAAGGCAAAACCATCCTGCTCAATTCGCACATCCTCTCCGAAGTGGAGATGATCTGCGACAAAGTGGTGATTGTGAATGAAGGGCAGGTGGTGCGCGCGGGCAAGCCGGCGGATTTCATCCGCGCCACGGGCGCCTATCGCCTGCGCGTCGCCGCCGTCACAGACGCGGTGCATGCGGCTGTGCAGGGCGTGCTGGGGCCGGTGACGTGGGAAGGCGCGACCACTACATTTACGCCGCGCGACCGCTCGCAACTCAACGCGCTGGTCGACCGCCTGCGCGCCGTGCCGGTGGAGATCGAGGCGCTTGAGCCGGTGCGCGCGTCGCTCGAGGACTATTTCCTCGAGCTCGTCCAGGCGAAGGAGAAGTGAGCATGCGCGTCGCCTTCCTGCACACCATCCGCGAAGCCTTTCAGCGGCGCATGAGCCTCGTCCTGCTGGTAGTGTGCGTCCTCACGGCTGTCATCTACGTGGCGCAGTTCCGCTTCGCCACCGGCCCGGACGGCCAGGTCACCGTGCAAACGGCTATGGGACCGGTTGCCGCCGATGCTTTCATGAAGTTCAACCTGCCCGGGCAACTGAATTTCACCGGCGTGTGGTGGTTGATCCTGGGCGCGCTGGCCGCAGTGCCGCTGGTAACCACCTTTCACGAGACCGGCTGGGTCGAGCTGCTGGTGTCGAAACGCGTTTCGCGCTGGGAGCTGCTGCTGGGCCGTTACCTGGCGGCGTTTGCGCAGTTTGCCGTCGCGCTGCTGCTGGTGTGCGGCGTGCCCGCACTGCACATCTGGCTGAACACGGGCATCTCGACGTGGCCATTCCTCAAGGGTGTCGGCCTGATCCTGTTTGGCTACGCCTGCACGCTGGCGCTGGCCACACTGGTGGCGGTGCTGCAGCCCAACGTCGGGCTGGTTTCCGTGATCACGTTCGCGCAACTTGGCCTCTCGCCGCTGCTGGCCGAGCGCCACGACCAGTTCAAGGAGCTTCCATCGCTGCAGCCGCTTTCGAGTTTTCTCTATTGGATCCTGCCGAAGAATAATGAGCTGATGCGCCTGTCCATCGACGTCTTCTACAGCAATCCGGTGGAGTCGTGGGCGCCGCTGTGGTCGTCGGCCATTTTTCTGGTGGTCGCGCTCGCCGCCGCCTGCCTCATCTTTCAGCGCAAATCGCTGTAGGCGGCACCGGCTTTCAGCTTGTGATCTACCCCTTGAACTCCGACCGGTAGGCGTACAGGTAACCGACCGGAATCACCACTCCGAGCAATGCGATCAAGAACGGAAGCCAGAACCATGCGCCCGTGGTGAACATCATCATCTCTGGGAAGCCCTTTGTGTTCAGGATCATTAGCGTTCGTGCCTGTGCTCCCGGCATGATCCAGAACAGAATTACGGTTGCGGTGGCGATTCCAAAGAGCCACATCGACGCCAGATAGCCGCGCCGAGTCCACCGCAGCAATCCGACACCGCCGTAGGCCGATAGTGCGCACCACGCGGTGTTAGCGACCACCCCGCCCCATCCGGTCAGCACCACCCACAGAAAGAAGCTCGGCCATTGCCAGTAGACCGCAAAGGGCCACAGCGCTGCTGTCAGCACCATCGCCCACGCGATCAGCACGATGCTTAGCGGACGCGGAGCTACTTGCACTGCCTGTGCGGCGGTTGTGAACATTGCACGCACCTTGGGCCGCGTGAAATACAGGAGCCACCACACGCCAATCCCAATCGACACCAAATAGAAAGTAATGATCCAAGGCGTCGTGGACAGGGCCATCTGGTTGTGGCCCGGCGGGCCGGAAATCTCCTCCGGTAAGGGTGACCACAGCATCGACAGCATGCTCAAGAGAGGAAAGGCCACAATCAGACCGCTGAAAACCAGAAGCGAGAATCGCCCCCACGATTTCATCAGCCAAAGTCCGGCCAGTGTTGTCACCTGCCACAAGGCCGCGAGGCCCAACACGCCCACCGCAAGCAGTGCGGCCGCGCGCATCAGCAATGGGTGAACGCTGGCTTCTTGCAGGTAGTCCAACGCGGAGAGAATGCTCGCTGCGCTGAGCAGGCACAGCACGGCGCCCAGCGCGAGCAGCGCCATCGAGACGATCACTCCGGCCGGCCGCTTCATCTCGCGCCTCGTTTCATTGGCCGGGAGTATACCGGACACTCCGCGGTCTGCCACTAGCAACCGGCGCGCGGCTGTGCTTTCATAGCGGCCTGATTGCCCGTGTGGAGGTGGTCATGTCTCGAATCCGCAGGACGTCGCGAATCCTCTGCAATCTCGTCGCACTGCTCGCGCTGGCTGCTGTTGCCGTGGCCCCGCTCGCGGCGCAGGGCCTCGAGTGGGTGAAGGCCAACTACACCAAGCGTGAGGTGTACATCCCCATGCGCGACGGCGTGCGCCTCCTCACCGCCATCTATTCACCGAAGGACACTTCACAGCCGTACCCCATCCTGCTCAACCGCACTCCCTACAGCATTCGTCCTTATGGCGCGGATCAGTACCGCGAGAACATCGGCCCTTCGACGCTCTTCGCCGAAGAGGGCTACATCATCGTCTACCAGGACGTGCGCGGGCGCTGGATGTCCGAAGGCAAATTCGAGCACGTGCGCCCCGCCAAGCGCGCCGCCACCGACATCGACGAAAGCACCGACACCTTCGACACCATCGAATGGCTCATCAAGAATGTCGCAAACCATAACGGCCGCGTGGGCATGTGGGGCATCTCATACCCCGGTTTCTACGTCGCCGCGGGCATGATTGACGCGCACCCAGCGCTCAAGGCTGCGTCGCCGCAGGCGCCCGTGGCCGACTGGTTTTCCGCCGACGACTGGCACCACTTTGGCGCGTTTCTGCTGGCGCACGCCTTCGGCTGGTTTTCCGGCGCGGGTTGCGTGTTCACCGAGCCCACCACCGTGTCGCCCTGCCCGCCGTTTGACCGCGGCACCAACGACGGCTACGAGTTCTACCTGCGACTCGGCCCGCTGCGCAACGCCAACGAAAAGTATTTCAAGCACTCCATGCCCTTCTGGGACGAAATGATGAAGCGCGACACGCGCGACGACTGGTGGAAGGCGCGCAACATCCGCGCGCACCTGAAAAACATCAAGCCCGCGGTGATGACCGTGGGCGGCTGGTTCGACGCGGAGAACCTGTTCGGCGCACTGGAGGTCTATCGCGCCACCGAGCGGCAGAGCCCCGGCGCCACCAATCTGCTGGTGATGGGTCCGTGGGTGCACGGCGGCTGGTCGCGCGGCGATGGCGACTCGCTTGGCGATGCGCGCTTCGATTCCAAGACGGCGGAGTTCTACCGCGAGCACATCGAGTTGGCCTTCTTCAATCAGCACCTCAAGGACTGGGGCGACATGGGGCTGCCCGAAGCGTACGTCTTTGAGACCGGTACCAACCAGTGGCGGCAGTTTGACCAGTGGCCCCCCAAAGAGACGCAGCAGAAGTCGCTCTACCTGCGCGCCGGCGGCAAGCTCTCGTTCGAGGCGTCCTCTGAAACAGGCGACGCCTTCGACGAATACATCAGCGACCCGAAGAAACCTGTGCCGCTCACGCCAGGCATCGCGACCGGCATGGCGCAGCGCTATCTGGTGGACGACCAGCGCCACGCTGCGCGACGCCCCGACGTGCTCGTCTATGTGAGCGAGGTGCTCACGGAAGACGTCACCGTCGCCGGCCCGGTGTGGCCGTCACTGCACGTCTCCACCACCGGCACGGATCAGGATTTCATTGTCAAACTGATTGACGTCTACCCCGACCGCTACCCGGACGAAAAAGGCGACACCAACAACACCCTCGGCGGCTATCAGCAGCTCGTGCGCGGCGAGATCATCCGCGGCAAGTTCCGCAACTCGCTCGAAAAACCGGAGCCGTTCACTCCCGGCCAGCCCGCCAAGGTCGAATGGGAAGTGCCCGACACGTTGCACACCTTCCGCAGTGGGCATCGCATCATGATCCAGATTCACTCCACGTGGTTCCCGTTTGCGGACATCAACCCTGGCAAGTTCATGAACATTTACGAAGCCACGGAAGCCGATTTCCAGAAGACCACGCAGCGCGTCTTTCGCTCGCGCGCGCTGCCCTCACAGGTGCGCATCGGCATCCTGCCGCAGTAGAGGAGAGTGTTGATGTACGCAAAGGATCTGCTGGCGGGACGCGTGGTGCTGGTCACCGGCGGCGGCACGGGGCTGGGGCGGTCAATGGCGTTGCGCATCGCGGAACTGGGCGCGAAAATCTTTCTCTGTGGGCGGCGCGAAGAGCCGCTGCGCGAGACGTGCGACGCCATCGTCAAAGCCAGCGGTAGCGCTGCATGGGCTTCGTGCGACGTGCGCGACCCCGCTGCGGTGGAGAAGATGCTCGACGCCGTGGAGCAGCAGCTCGGTCGGCCGGACACGCTGGTCAACAATGCTGCCGGCAACTTCATCGCGCGCACCGAAACGCTCTCGCCCAACGCCTTCAACGCCGTGGTGAGCATTGTGCTCTACGGCACGTTCCACTGCACGCAGGCCTTGGGCCGCCGCTGGATTGCCGCGAAGCAGCCGGGCACGGTGCTGAATATTCTCACGACATACGCGGAGACTGGCTCCGGCTTCGTGGTGCCGTCGGCGTGCGCCAAGGCGGGCGTGCTGGCCATGACGCGGTCGCTAGCGGTGGAGTGGTCGAAGTACAAGATTCGACTGAACGCCATTGCGCCGGGGCCGTTTCCCACGGAAGGCGCGTGGTCGCGCCTGATGCCGTCGAAGGACTACGAAGAGCGCGCGAAGAGCCATCACCCCATGAAGCGCTTTGGCCGCCACGACGAGCTGGCCAATTTGGCCGTATACCTGGTGAGCCCGCAGTCCGATTATGTCAACGGCGAGTGCGTCACTATTGACGGTGCGCTCTGGCTGCGCGGCGCGGGCGAGTTCAATGACCTGCTCGACCTGCCCGATGCAATGTGGAACGCGATGGAGTCAGCCCGCAAGAAGTGATGGGGTCTTGCGGCTCGCGGAGCCCCCAATGCACAAGGAGTCGTTCTCTATCCGTCGTGTGAGGCACGGCGATGCCGCGGGAATCCTAGAATGCTTGCATTCGGCTTTTGCGCCCTACCAGGAGACGTACACCCCGGCCGCCTTCGCCGACACCGTGCTGGCGCCCGACACGATTCGCCATCGTCTCCGCGAGATGTCCGTGTTCGTGGCCATTGATGGGCCTGGAGAGATCATCGGTACCATTGGATGCGCGGCAGTCAGCCGCCGGGAGGGACACTTGCGCGGCATGGCGGTGCTTCCACACCGGCAGGGGCAGGGCGTCGCCGAGCGGTTGCTGCAGGCCGCCGAAGAAGAGTTGCGCGCAAGGAAATGTTCGCGTGCGACGCTGGATACCACTGCCCCTCTCGTGCGCGCCATTCGTTTTTACGAAAAACACGGTTACCGCTCTACGGGCGCGGTTGCGGACTTTTTCGGAATGCCATTGTTCGGGTACTCTAAGAACTTGTCGGAAAGGGAGACATCAATGAAAGAAACTCCGCAGCAGTACACGCAACGCATCCTCGGTTTCTCCGAGGGCAAGAATCCGCTAGCCGTGCAGGCGGCCACGGCGGGCAAGCTCGCGCGCGCCATTCGCGGGCTTACGCGCGCGCAGTTACGCAAGGCTCCCGCACCGGGCAAGTGGTCCGTCTGTGAAATCCTGGCGCATCTGGCCGAGGCGGAAATCGTGATCGCCTGGCGACTGCGTAGCATGATCAGCTCCAGCGGCGCGCCCATCCAGGCTTACGACCAGAATGCGTGGGCTGCCAATCAGGGCTACAGTCGCATGGATGCATCGCGCTCGCTGGAAACTTTCCGCGTATTGCGCGCCTTCAATCTCGCCCTGCTCAAGTCGCTCAAACCCGAAACGCTGGAGCGCTACGGCATGCACTCCGAGCGCGGGAAGGAAACCGTGGCCCATACCGCGCGCATGATGGCCGGCCACGACCTCAATCATCTAGGCCAGGTGGAGCGCATTCGCCGCGAGCTGCGCCGCCGCTAACGCAACACGTATCTTTTTCTTGTTATCGCCGCTGCCGCGAAGTGCTAGGATACGCCTTCCGTGTCCCGTCCATGAGGGTGTGCCATGAAACTGCATGTTCGCAGCCGCGGGTTCAGTCTGATTGAGCTGCTGGTGGTGGTGGCGGTGCTGCTGACGCTGATGGCCATCGCCATCCCCAACCTGATGCGCGCGCGCGGCACCGCCAACGAAGCCTCGGCCGTCGCGTCACTGCGTGCCATCTCCACCGGCCAGGCCTCGTATCAGCAGACCTACGGCGTGGGCTACGCACCCAGCCTGCTGGCCCTCGGCCCCACGGGTGGTGGCGCACCCACCGCCGCGGCCGCGGACCTGATTGACCAGGTACTCGCCTCCGGCACGAAGACCGGCTACAACTTTTTTTACAATCCAGTGGACAGCAACGGCGACGCCCGCATGGACACATACACCATTCAGGCCAACCCGATTGTGCCGGGGCAGACCGGCAGTAAGTATTTCTTCACCGACGAGTCCAACGTGATTCGCTTCTCGCTGCTCGGCCCGGCCACCGTGGCTTCGCAGCCCATCCCGCCGCAGTAAGTTCTTGCCGATTGATGTAGGGGCGGGTTTATCCCGCCTGCCTCTCGATGGGAACCTGCGGGCGGCATAAAGCCGCCCCTACACATCCAGGTAGACGCGCGCGCGCCAGCCCTCCGGCGTTTTCTCCGCCAGCAACTGGTGATACGTCACCGCCTTGATGTACGTGCCGGCGTGATGCCGCTCCTTGTCGTACCTCTCGCCAAAAACTGTTCCGCGCACGCGTTCCGGCTCCACTGCCTGCACCTCCGCGCGGTGGAAGAAGAGCTGTTCCGCATCGGCAATCGCCAGAATCTCCGCCAGCCAGGCGTAGAGCAGCGATTCGTAGTCCGTGCCGGTGGCTTCGATGCTGCGCGACTCGCGCTCCTGCAACTGCTGCGGATCGCACGCCAGCGTCATCATGGCCAGGGCGGCGTTGGCAAACAGCTCTTCGAGCGTCGCGCCATAGGCGAGGAAGCCCACATCCGCCGGATGCTCGATGATCTCGAATGGCGCGCGCACGATGGGATTCTACCGCGCTTGCCGGATTGTCGAGTTGCTTGTCCGAGTGCAGCCGCGCTAGCATCGGACGCCACCGCGCCGCCTGAGCGCCACCGATGAGCAACGACAACGACGACATCACCTGGGCATTCGCCGGTTCGGGGTTTGGTGTCTTCTGGTTCTTTCGCGGCTTTCGTGTGCTGCGCAACAAGCGCCTGGTCGAGAATACGCCCACCAGCAAGTGCCGCTCAGTCGCCATGGGCTTCGTCGAGGTGGCCGGCCGCGCCACCGGCGAGCGCACCATCCCCAGCCTGATCGGCGGCCTGCCCTGTTACTGCACGCAGATCCTGATCGAGCGCTACGAGAAGCGCGGCAAGTCCAGCCGCTGGGTGAACATTCACGAACGAAGAATGGGCACGCCGTTCTTCCTCGAAGATGCTACCGGGCGCGTGAAGGTGGACCCGGAAGGCGCAGAGCTTGACGTCCCCGCTGAACTGGAATACGGCCACAGCAGTACACCCAACCTGCTGGGCATGACGCTCGAGCGCTTGAAGGCCGCGGGCCACTCCAGCGGCAGCCTTTCTTCGCTGTTCTACAGTTACTGCGCGCGCAACGGCATCAGCGCCATGGGACAGATGCGCTTCTCGGAGCGCAATCTGGCGCCCGGCGATCCGGTGTACGTGCTGGGCTCGGCGGAAGAGCAGCGCGGCGTACAAGATGAGCAGGAGCGCATCATCATCCGCAAGGGCAAGCATCATCCGTGGTTCTTCATCGCTGAATCCAGCGAAAAGGAAATTCTGAAAAAAATGGGGCGCAGCACGCTGCTTCACATCTTCGGTGGCGCGGCACTCACGCTCGTTTGCGTGGGCTACCTGCTGAACAAGTTCGGCTGGTGGGAGTAGGCAATCGTCGTGGTACTGTTCTCGCACGGGCGGCGACGCGCAGGGCGGAGCGCCAGGTCAAAGGAGGCGCAATGATCGGCTTGATCATCCTGGTGATTTTTCTGGCCATCGTGGTGGGGCTGGTGATGTGGTTCGTGGGCGTCTACAACGGGCTGGTCGAGCTGCGCAACAACATCGACCGCGCCTGGGCCAACATCGATGTGCTGCTCAAGCAGCGCCACGACGAGCTGCCCAAGCTGGTGGACACCTGCAAGGGCTACATGAAGCACGAGCAGGGCACGTTTGAAAAAATCACGGCGCTGCGCTCGCAGGTGATGAACGCCTCGAGCGTGTCGGAAAAAGCCCAGGCAGACAATCTGCTCACCGGCGCGCTGCGCTCGCTTTTCGCCGTCGCGGAAAACTATCCCGAGCTGAAGGCCAACACCAACTTCCAGCAGTTGCAGGGGCGCATCAGCCAGATTGAGTCCGACATCGCCGGCCGCCGCGACTCCTACAACAACGACACCAACGCCTACAACATCCGTATTGCTGTCATCCCTGAAGTGTTCATCGCCCGTATGCTGGGCTACGGCCGCCGCGATTTGTTCCAAGCGGCGGAAGGCGACCGCGCCGATGTCAAGATTCAGTTCGCCTAGCCGCGAATCTGGGGGCGTGCGGACGAATGAGCGGGACCAACGCGAACTCGATCTTGCGTATCGGCCTGGCCGCGGCGTGCAACGCCCCGTCGGTTGAGGAGCGGCTTCGCACCGTCGATCGCTTTCTGAAGGACGCGAGCGCGCAGCGTGCGGCCATCGTCTGTTTCCCGGAAACCTACATCCCCGGTTTGCGCGGCCAGGACTTTCCCGTTCCGCCCCCTGACCAGAGCCGCCAGCAAGCAGCCCTCGAAGAAATTCGCGCCGCGGCACAACGTCACGCCGTGGCCGTCGTCATCGGAATGGAGTGGGAGACTGCCGCCGGGCTGCACAACGTCGCCTTCGTCATCGCGCGTGACGGCGCCATCATCGGCTATCAGGCGAAGAATCAGATTCCGCCGGAGGAAGAGCCGTTCTACGTCCCCGACGGGCAGCGGCGGCTGTTCGAAATCGACGGCGTCGCGTTTGGCATTACCATCTGCCACGAAGGGTGGCGCTACCCGGAGAGTGTGCGCTGGGCGGCTGCGCGCGGCGCGCGGCTGGTGTTTCATCCGCAACTCACGGGCAGCGACCGCGCCGGCGTGACCATCCATCGCTGGGGTGACCCGAGCTCGCCCTACTATGAGAAGGCGATGATTGCTCGCAGCGTGGAGAATTCCATTTACTTCGCCAGCGTCAACTGCGCCATGCGTTATCAGGAGTCTGCTACCAGCCTGCTCGATCCGGACGGGAACTGCCTGGCATACGTTCCCTATGGCCATGAGCAGTTGTTGGTGCACGACATTGACCTCTCGCGGGCAACCGGGCTCTACGCGCGCCGGTTCAATCCAGCCTTCTACCCGGCAACGTGAGCGTGCGCGCACCCACCACAACGCCGGAGCAGGTCGCTGCCTTTCGCCTGGCGCGGCATCATCTGGATGGGCGCAGCCGCGCAGACGTTGCCACGCTGTGCCGTGACTCGTGCGGAATGCAGGCGCAAGTGCTTTCCGCCGCCACTCTCGCGCTGTGGGCGCGCAACCACTCGGTCATGCGCGAAGCGATCGACGCCACGCTGCACACCGAGCGCGCCGTGGTGAAGACGTCGGCCATGCGCAACACGCTGCACCTGCTGGCGGCAGAGGATTATTCACTCTACATTCGCGCGCTGTGTGCGAGCCGCCTGCGGCACATGCGTCAAGTGATGGCCCGCTATGGCAGCATCTCCGCCGCCGAGGCAAACGCCATCCGTGACGCCGCTGTTGCCGCACTGGCGGAAGGCCCCTTGCTCAAGCGCGAAGTGCAGCAGCGCGTGCTCGCCGGGCGGTGCCTCAGCAGCGCCTCGAAGAAGTTTTTTCAGCTCGGCTGGTGGGGCGTGGTGCGGCAGGCCATCGTGGAAGGACACCTCTGCTACGGCCCGGAGCGCGGCGCGCAAACGGCGCTCATCTGCACCGATGCGTGGCTCGGGAAACAAAAGGAATGGGACGAGCGCGAAGCGCAGCAGGAGTTTCTCCGCCGCTACCTGCGCGCCTACGGCCCGGCCACGCTGCGCGACTTCGCCTACTGGTCTGGCTTCTCGATTGCCGAGGCACGCCCCGTCTGGGAATCGCTGCGCAGCGAGATGATGGAAGTCGCGTGTAGCGCAGCCACGGGCGCACTGCTCGCCGCCGATTGGAAAGCATTGCACTCCGCCTCACTTCGCGCGCCGGCGGTTCGTCTGCTTCCGAACTTCGATGCTTACCTGCTGGGCCACGCCGACAAAAGCCACCTGCTCGATGCGCGCCATTACAAGCGCGTCTTCCGCAGCGCCGGCTGGATTTCGCCCGTGGTGCTGGTGGACGGCCGCATCTCAGCAGTGTGGTCGCACGTCGTTCGAGGGAAGTGTCTGGCGATTACCGTCGAGCCCTTGGCGAAACTGACCAGGCCGATTCGCGCGTTGACTGAAGAAGAGGCCGCGCAACTGGGCGCTTTTCTTGGCCTTCAGGCGAGCGTCAAGTTCGCCCGCTAGCGATGGCTGGTTGCAGCTCTGTTTGGCTGCGGCGCGGCGACGCGCTGTGCGCCCCGTGCAAACCTTCGCTATACTCACGGCACGCGCTCGCTGGGGGTATTCCATGGGAATGGGCATTCTGGCGGTGGTCCTGCTCGCGTTTGTCGGCATCGGGCTGCTGCTCTACTTCATCACCGTCTACAACTCGCTGGTGGCCATCCGCAACGAAGTGGATCGCGCGTGGGCCAACATCGACGTGCTGCTCAAGCAGCGCTTCGACGAGCTGCCCAAGCTGGTGGACACCTGCAAGGGCTACATGAAATACGAGCAGGAGACGCTGCAAAAGATCGTCGAGGCGCGCACCGCGTGGCTCAACGCAAAAACGGTGGACCAGAAGCTCGAAGCCAATCAGCTCGGCGCCGGCGCGCTCAAATCACTGTTCGCGGTAGCAGAAAAATATCCCGACCTGAAGGCCAACAACAATTTCATGCAATTGCAGGGACGCATCTCGACGCTCGAATCGCAGATTGCCGACCGCCGCGAGCTCTACAACGACGCCGTCAACACCCACAACATCCGCATCGCGCAACTGCCCGACGTGTTCGTCGCGCGCCTGCTCGGCTACCAGAACCGCACACTCTTCCAGGCCGTCGCCGCCGAGCGCGAAGACGTAAAAATCAGCTTCTGAGTTAAGGACTCCACCGTCCAATCTACCGGACGAGCGTCATCTTTAGCGGTGCGTAATAGGTTCGGTTGACAGGACTCTTGCACTTGGCGTGCGCGTCGCACTCCTTTAGGTTCGCTATGTTGTTGGGCGCCGCCGATGTCTCGATGACCCAGATATCCGTGGCAGTCCGTGTGATCGTGGCTGTGCTGGTGCCGGGGTAGTTGCTTCCCCATTGCAGAAAGTAACGCTTGCCTCCCGTCACGAAATTGAACTGCACCTTGACCAGAGACATCGAGGCACCTACCGGCATCTCGATCACGCCGCCCGCTTCGCTGTCTTCTGCGGAAACCAGGACACCGAGGTTTGCCCCGGCCATGCTGTCGAGCGTAAACGAATTCCCCGCGTCGGTTGGCGCTTGGAGAGAGAAACGGAGACTGCGCCCGGATTCCGTCGCCCAGGAAAGCCCGCCGCAGGAAAGAGCGCCGTTCATATACGGTCCGCCGTCGCTTTGCACGCTATCGGCTGTGTCGTCTCGGAATGTCACGGCCACAGTAGCGTCAGGACAGTTCGCCCCCGGCTTGCCATGACCCTGGCCCTGGGCCCCGGCTTCTGTCGCCATCAACAACCCGGCCAACATAAGGAGAAAAACTACGCCACCACTCCACGACGCAAGCTTGCCCAATCTAGTCATTCGCTTCATAGATCCTCCCGGATCCTCACAAAGGAACTTGCGTCTTCCGCGGCTCCTGAAGGCAGGTTCGAGTTGCTCAAACCCGCGGGGAGAAACAGCGACGCTGGCGGGTACCCTAAGGTGAGCCTACCGGCTGCGGCAATGGAGGAAAGGTGAGTTCTTGCTGAGTTTGTCCAGTCCAGCTATCCGCTTGACCAACATGAACTTGTTGAGGTCCTTGGCGACGGCTGCAGAAAAACTAAAGATTGGCTTTCAAATTCAACAGGGGGTATAAAGGGCCGATCCGCCAAGCGGTCCAATGTGGGCAATAGTGCCTCCTCTTCGTCGGTCCTTCATTTCGGGGAGTTTGCGCTCGACCCCGAAAGTGGAGAACTATGGAAGAACGGCATCCGCATCAAGCTACCTCCGCAACCCTTCAAAATCCTCGCCCTGCTGGTGAGCCGCGCCGGACAGGTGGTCACGCCGGACGAAATCCAGCAACAGGTCTGGGGCAGCGAAACCAACGTGGACTTTGAGAACGGGTTGAACTTCTGCATCAAGCGAATCCGTGCAGCCCTCGCGGACGATGCGGAAAGTCCCCGCTACATCGAAACGCTTCCCAAGATCGGCTATCGCCTCATCGCCCCGGTAGAGGTGCTTGACCCTGTGCCAGCGCCGAGTCGCTCACGCGTTGGCCTGTATCTTACTTCTGCTGCACTAACCGTCGCACTAGTCGCAGGCACCGTTGTGGGGCTGAACCTCGGCGGGGTGCGCGACCGCCTGCTCGGCCGACCCATTGCAGGCGAAATCTCCTCCATCGCCGTACTGCCGTTGCAGAATCTTTCCGGCGACCCGGAACAGGACTACTTCGCTGAAGGCATGACCGACGCGTTGATCACCGAACTGGGCCAGATCAGCGCGTTGCGCGTGATCTCTCGCCAGTCAGTGATGCGGTTCAAGGCCAGCGACAAGTCTCTGTCGGAAATCGCCCGCGAGCTCAACGTGGCCGCGGTGGTGGAAGGCTCTGTAGTGCACGACGGCGACCGAATTCGCCTCACCGCCCAACTGGTTCAGGCGCAGCCCGAACGTCATCTGTGGGCCCGCACCTACGATCGCGATCTGAGGGCAGTCCTTGCCTTGCAGGGTGAGCTTGCACGCACGATTGCTTCCGAAATCCGCACGACACTCCTGCCCCATGAGCAGGCCCGTTTGGTCCGCGTGCGCACCGTGCATCCGCAAGCCTACGATTACTACCTGAAGGGCCTCTCCTTCTGGAGCAAGCGCACCACCCAGGACACAGAAACGGCAATCGAGAATTATCAGAAGGCGATTTCAATTGATCCTGAATTTGCCCCGGCTTACGCCTATCTCTCGGTCGCAAGTTTTAGGCTTGGGCGGTATTCACAGGCCGAGCAGGCGGCCCGCAAGGCCGTGGTCCTCGATGACCAACTTGCTGAAGCGTATGTGGCCCTGTCGGTTACAGACCGGGAGGGCGACCCAGACGCGTACCTGCGAAAAGCGGTAGAACTCAATCCCAACTCGGTGTTTGCCCACCATTGGCGCGCCATGCGGTTGATTGAAATCGGTCGCCACGCAGAGGCGATTGAAGAGCTTAAGCGCGCGCAAGCCCTCGACCCCCTCTCACCGATCATCAATACCGCCCTTGCTGGGGCTTATCAGGAGGCAGGCCAGAAGGAAAAGGCGTTTCAACAGAACCAATTGACATTGGAGATGGCGCCGGAATTCGCCACGGCCCATAGTCAGTTGGCGGCGCTCTACGAAGAGGAAGGAAAGTTCGACCAGGCGCTGCCCGAATACGAGCGGGCGGTCGAGTTGGGCTGTTATCCCATTGAGTGCTTGGGCGAACTGGGCTATGCCTACGCCAGAGCTGGAAACCGCCCCGCTGCTCTTAAGGTGATCAAGAATCTGGAAGCCCTTTGGCCGTCATCAGGTTTTGCGGCGAACAGAATCGCCATGGTCTATGCCGGGCTGGGTGACCACGGTCGGGCACTCCAGTGGTTGGACAAATCTTTTGAGGCTAGTCGAAATCCGGCTGAGTTTGTCGATCTGGACAAACGCAGGTTTGCAACATTGCGTTCTGATCCGCGTTATCTGAATCGGTTGCGTAGCCTGAGTCTCCACCCGAACTGAGCGAGCGAGATGGCAATTCGCGGCTGGGAGTGAACGTGAAGGCCTAAACATCAGTTTTTTTTGACACCCCTCTGGCATCCGCATCGCGCAACTGCCTGACGTGTTTGTGGCGCGCTTCCTCGGCTACCAAAACCGCACGCTGTTCCAGGCCGTCGCCGCCGAGCGGGAAGATGTGAAAATCAGCTTCTAATATCCGCCCGTGGCGCCAGCACACTGCGGTTACGGCACGCGTTCGACGGTAATGTCCACCGCGAAGTTGGGAATATCGGCGCCCACCTGATAGCCGCCGCTGCTCCCTTTGTCGTCGTTGAACAGCTTCGCGGTGCCGATGTTGTAGCTCACCGTCTTCACCTGCGGATTCGCCGTCGAACTCACGGGCACGCCACTCAGGGCCACGACCCAATAGCTGCCGTTACGCTTGAACCGGAAGCGCACCTGCGAAGCTGAGGCGCTGAAGAGCTTCGGAATGCCGATGATGGGCTCGTCTGTGTTTGGGTTCAGTTGCAGTACGCAAACGCCGTTGATTACAGGCAGCGCGGGCGCGAATCGGGAATCGGTGCAAGCGGCGTGTCCGACCGGGAAACGCAACTCGTAGAAGCGGTTCGTACTGTCCGTGTCTAACGAATTGCAATCGGAACCGAACTCCGGACTGAAGTTCATCTGGATGTTGAAGAAGCCGTCGGCCTTGACGAATGCACTCACGCAGGGATCGACCATCATAAACTGCGTGAGCTGCGAATCCGTGTACGTACCGGAGTACTGACCATCGCTGACGACTCCAGCACTGCCGGCGGGAACCGTGT
>Ga0137796_10000766_pt1 | contig 19240 bp, 18 predicted proteins | sample OV2TP3_FD_97704 | JGI IMG/M metagenome (GOLD analysis project Ga0137796, IMG submission 97704) | reverse complement strand
CTGGGGACCTGGCTTCTACCGGGGTCCGGCCTCGCCGCGAAACCCAAGGTGGGCGGCACCTTGGTTCACTTGGTGCAGCCCGAGGTTCCGACCTTGGCCACCTTCCTCAGCACCTCGATCCCCGTCAGCCAGGCGGGCACCCGATGCTACGCCGGCCTGCTCGAATACAATTTCGATCTCAGCCCGAAGCCCAGCTTGGCCGAATCGTGGAGCGTGACAGACCAGGGCCGCACGGTCACCTTCAAGCTGCGCCCGGGCATCAAGTTCCACGACGGCAAGCCGCTCACCAGCGCCGACGTCCAGTTCAGCATCATGGAGGTGCTGAAGAAATTCCATCCGCGCGCGCCCAACAGCTTCAAGGAAGTTCAGCAAATCGACACGCCGGACCCGTTAACGGCTGTGCTTCGGCTCGACAAGCCGGCGCCGTACATGATGATGGTGTTGTCCGGCTTCGAAACGCCGATCGTGCCCAAGCACCTGTTCGCGGGCACCGACATCAAGAACAGCAAATACGCCAACGAGCCGGTCGGGGCGGGCCCGTTCAAGTTCGTGGAATGGAAGCGCGGCCAGTACATCCGGTTCGATCGATTCGGCGACTATTTCAAAAAAGACCAGCCGCATCTCGAGCGCGTCGTCGTCCGTTCGATCGCCGACACCGCGACCCGCTCGGCGGTGCTGGAGAAGGGCGAAGTGCACCTGGCCGGGTTCGGTGCGGTCCCCTACAGCGACGTGATCCAGTTGAGCAAGCTGCCGCACATCACGGTGACCAAGAAAGGCTACGAGAGTTCCTCGCCGATCGTGCAGATCGACTTCAACACCCGAAAGGCGCCGTTCGACAACAAGAAGGTGCGTCAAGCCGTGGCCTATGCGATGGAGCGCAAGTTCATCATCGACAAGATCTGGTTCGGGTTCGGGCGCGTCGCCACCGGCCCGATCAACTCGAACTTCAAGGCGAGCGGCCTCTACAGCGCGGACGTTAAGAACTACGAGGTCGCCAACGGCCTTGAGATCGCCAACCGGCTTCTCGACGAGGCCGGATTTAAGCGAAACGCGAGCGGCGTGCGTTTCGAGGTGACGCACGACGTCACGCCCTACGGCGAGGAATGGCAGCGGTTCGGCGAATACGCCAAGCAGCGCCTCGACCAGATCGGGATCAAGGTCACCTTGCGCTACGAAGACGTGGCCACTTGGCTCCGCCGCGTCTACACGGACTACGACTTCCAGTTCACCAGCAACTGGCTGCAGACGTTCCCAGATCCGGTCATCGGCGTGCACCGCATGCACCACTCCGCCTCGATCCGCAAGGGGACCGTGTTCGTCAACAACACCGGCTGGTCGTCGCCAAAGACCGACGAGTTGATGGACAAGGCGGCGGTCGAGCCGGATGCGGTGAAACGGGCCCAGCTCTACAAGGAATTCCAGCAGATCGTGGTCGACGAATGCGCGATCACCTGGATTCACGAATTGGAATTCCCGACCGTCTACAACAACAAGTTCGTCGATATCATCGACAGCGCGCTCGGGGTTCTGGGCAACTTCGACCGGGCGCACATGAAGGCGTAAGGTCCGCCGGCAACGACGGGACGGGAGCGAAAGCGGAGTATGAGCGTTGCCCGCAAGCGGCTCGTGTACGCCGCGCGCCGCCTGGGGCAGGCGGCGCCCATCGTTTTCGGCATCATCGTCACCAATTTTTTCCTGCTGCAGCTCGCGCCGGGCGATGCGGCGGATGTGCTCGCCGGCGAAGCGGGTTCGGCGACGCCCGAATACATGGCGATGCTGCGCGAGCGGTTCGGCCTCGACAAGCCGGTAGCGACGCAGCTTTTCTATTACGTGAAAAACGTCCTGCTCCTCGACCTCGGCTTTTCCTTCCGCCACAACATGCCGGTGCTTTTTCTCATCCTCGAGCGGTTAGGGCCGACCCTGCTGCTTATGGGGGCCACGCTAGTATTGTCGGTCGGCGCCGGCGTGTCGCTGGGGCTTCTCGCCGCGACCCGCGTGGGAAGTTGGCGCGACACCATGATCTCGATCCTCGCCATCGTGTCCTACGCGACGCCGCTGTTCTGGGTCGGGCTCATGCTGATCGTGGCGTTCTCGCTCAAGCTCGATTGGTTGCCGGCGACCGGCATGGAATCGGTCGGCATGTTCTATTCGGGGTGGGAGCGGTTCGTGGACATTGCCCGCCATCTAGTCCTGCCGGCGGTCACGCTTTCGCTGTTCTACATGGCGCTCTATACCCGGCTGATGCGCGCAGCCATGATCGAGCAAGCGGGCATGGATTATGTCACGACCGCGCGCGCCAAAGGCCTGACCGAAGGCCGAGTCACGTTCCACCATATCTTGCGCAACGCGCTGCTGCCGGTGATCACCATGGCCGGAGTCCAGATGGGAAACCTGCTCGGCGGTTCGGTCATCGTCGAATCGGTCTTCGGTTGGCCGGGACTCGGGTTGCTGGCGTTCCAATCGCTATTCGCGCGCGATTTCAACCTGTTGCTCGGCATCTTCCTTCTGTCCGCCTGCCTGGTCGTGATCGTGAATCTTCTGGTCGACCTATTCTACACTTTCCTCGATCCGAGGATCGAAGTGCGATGAGCACCAGTGCGCGGGACGGGCGGAGATGAAGGAATTCGCCGGCCGCTTTCTCGCCCACCGCGGCGCCGTTCTCGGCGGGACGATTCTGGCGCTGGTGCTGATTCTCGCCCTCGCCGCGCCGGTGGCCTTTCCCGGCGATCCCTTCCAGCGGGTGGGGGAATCCTTCGAGCAGCCCCTCGGGCCCTTCCTGTTCGGCACCGATTCGCTCGGGCGGGACGTCGCCGCCGGCGTCGCGCACGGCGCGCGCACGTCGCTGATGATCGGGCTCGTGGCTACGGTGATCGCGGTCGTGGCCGGCAGCGCGGTCGGCGGGTTCGCGGGTTACTACGGCGGCATTCTCGACGATGTGCTGATGCGGACGACCGAATTCTTCCAAACCATTCCCACGTTTGTCTTCGCCATCGTCCTGGTCGCCGTCCTCTCGCCCTCGATCGGCAGCATCGTCGTCGCGATCGCGACGGTGACGTGGCCGCCCGTCGCCCGGCTGGTGCGCGGCGAATTCATGGCCATGCGCAACCGGGAATTCGTGCAGGCGTGCATCATACTCGGCATGCGCGACACCGCGATCATTTTTCGCGAAATCCTGCCGAACTGCCTTTCGCCCATCATCGTTACCGGCTCGCTGATGGTGGCGACCGCTATTTTGATTGAATCGGCGTTGGCCTTCCTTGGCCTCGGCGATCCCAACGTAATGAGCTGGGGCTTCATGATCGGCTCTGGGCGCACGTTTTTACGGACGGCCTGGTGGTTGTGCGCGATTCCGGGCCTGGCGATCCTGCTCACGGTGCTGTCGATTAATCTGGTCGGCGAAGGCCTGAACGACGCTCTCAATCCGCGTCTGCGCAATCGGTGACGCCCATGGAAGACGAAGACGTGTTGCGAATACGCAACCTGTCGGTCGCGTTGCCGATCGGCGCCGATCGCGCGCATGCGATTTCTGACCTGAGCCTCGACCTGCGCCGGAGTGAAATCCTTTGCGTGGTCGGCGAGTCGGGTTCGGGAAAATCGGTGACGGCGCTCTCGACGATGGGACTGCTGCCGCGCCGCCTGCGCGCCGATTCGGGGCAAATACTGTTTAAGGGGGAAGACCTGCTCCGCGTTCCGCCCGTTCGGATGCGGGGAATCCGCGGCCATAGCATTTCGATGATCTTCCAGGATCCGATGACCGCGCTCAATCCGCTGATGACCATCGGAAAGCAAATTGCGGAAGTGATCGCGGTGCACGGAGGGGCGTCGCGCGCCGAACGACAGCGGAGAATTTACGCGATTCTGGACGATGTTCGCCTCCCCGAGCCGGAACGGATCGCCAACGCCTACCCGCACGAATTGTCCGGCGGCCAGCGCCAGCGGGCGATGATCGCGATGGCGCTGGTGCTCGAACCGGCAGTTCTGATCGCCGACGAGCCGACCACCGCCCTCGACGTCACCACCCAGGCGCAGATTTTGCGTTTGATCCAGGAGTTACAGGCCGGGCACCGTACCGGCGTCCTGTTCATTACCCACGATTTCGGGATCGTCGCCGAAATCGCCGACCGCGGTGCCGTGATGCAGAATGGACTCCTGGTCGAATTCGGCGACGCCGAACAGGTTTTGAATCGCCCGCGGCATCCGTATACGCGTTCGCTGATCGCGGCGGTGCCGACTCTTGCGCCCAATCGGTGCGCGCGGACGGCGGTGGCGCGGGAGTTGCTTTCAGTCCGCGGTCTCGAGAAGTCTTACAGCTCCGGCGGCGGCCTGTTCGGACGGTCGGCCCGCGTCGTGCGTGCAGTACACGAAGTCGATTTTACCATCCGGCGCGGCGAAACGCTCGGGATCGTCGGCGAATCGGGATCGGGAAAGACCACTGTGGCACGCTGCATCGTTCGCTTGTTGGAAGCGGACAGCGGCCGCATCGAACTAGATGGGACCGACCTCCGTGCGCTCGGCGGGGCCGACATGAGACGCTACCGCAAGCGAATTCAAATGATTTTCCAGGATCCCTACGCCTCACTCAACCCTCGGCTCAAGGTCGGTCGGTTGATTGCCCAAGGACCGCTGATTCACGGGACCAGCCTCGATGAGGCCTTGGAGCGCGCTTACCGGCTGCTTGATCTGGTCGGCCTCGACCGACGGGCCGCTGACCGCTTTCCGCACGAGTTTTCCGGCGGGCAGCGCCAACGCATTGGGATCGCGCGGGCTCTCGCCCTCGAGCCGGAAGTGCTGATCGCCGACGAGCCGGTTTCGTCCCTCGACGTTTCGGTTCAGGCGCAAGTATTGGGATTGCTCGCCGATATCCGCGAGCGTTTCCAACTCACTATGCTCTTCATCACCCATGATCTTAGGGTCGCGGCCCAGGTGGCCGATCGCATCGCCGTGATGCGCGAAGGACTAATCGTGGAATACGGCCCGGTCGAGGATATATTCGGCAACCCCCGTCACCCCTACACCCGCGAGCTTATGGACGCGGTGCCAGGCAAAGATTGGGCAATTCCAAATGCCGACGACACCGTCGCTCGTCCAAGCGACGGGGGTTAGCGACTCCGTTTACATTAAATATTTCGAGGTTAAGATAATCTTTTATGCTGACTATTGTTTGAGGTCGTTTGGCGCTATGGCACAACGGGTCTGGGCGCGGATTCAACAGGCAAAAACCGATCGTTCGCGATAAATCAGAGAAGGTTCGGTCCCAGTCCCTCTCCCTCCGCCAGCCTACGCCTTCGGCTTCGGGTGGCAGAAATCTCGTCGCTCGATACGCTCATCAATTCGTCGGCTAATCGTCCGCCCGGTGCCGATCGCCGGCCTCTTTGACCATCATAAACATTTTGTTTATGTTCTCGTCCATAATATAATACGGCCGTTCGCCGATGCCGAAACCGAGCGGTTCTTCACCACCGGCCGAGCGCGCCGGTTGCCGCGGGACATACTGAAGCGAGTGGCCATGCGGCTGAAACAATTGAGCGCTGCCACCCGGATCGGGGACTTGAGGATGCCGCCGTCCAATCGGCTTGAAGCTCTTAAGGGCAATCGCGTCGGGCAGCACAGCATCCGGGCAAACGATCAATGGCGGGTGTGCTTCCAGTTCGCGGACGGCGACGCCTTCGACGTTGAAATCGTGGACTATCTCTGAGGAGGATGTGCATGACCAAGAGCGGACTACCCCCGATCCATCCCGGCGAATTCCTCGCGGAAATTCTCGGCGAGCTTGGCGTTTCCCAAGCGGAATTCGCGCGCACCATCGGCGAATCCTCCATGCGCGTGTCTCATGTCATCAGGGGAACGCGGCCAGTGACGGCCGAACTGGCGTTGTTGTTCGGCAAGGCGCTGGGCCAGTCGCCGGAATACTGGCTGAACCTGCAATCCGCCCATGATCTTGAAACGGCCCGGAAGACTAGCGGGCGACGGCTCAAGGCCGTGCAGCCGGTTGCGCCCGCCGCTTGACCCGTCCGGGGTTATTCCGGAAACTCCATCCGCGCCGGGGTTCTTCCCAGGTTGCAGAATTCGCACTGGATTTGCGTCGACAACGAGAGTGACGCAGGATGCCGTCCGGAGCTTTAACAAAAAGGAGTGCCGCCCGCGCCGGCGGGCGGACCAAGGGGGCCCGGCCATGTTGACGCCCGGAACCAAGTTCCTGATCGTCGACGACGATGCGATGGCGGTCGAAATCCTGACCAGGATTCTGACCAAGGCCGGCCACCGCGTTTTCCCGGAGACCTCGGCCGTAAACGCCATCGAGGTGTTCAAGAGGGAACAGCCGGAAGTCGTGCTCGCCGACATCATGATGCCCGAGATGGACGGCTACGAACTGTTCCACGCGCTCCACGCCACGGCGGGGGGCGAGCGGATGATGTTCTTCATGATCTCCGCCAAGAGCTACGACTTCGACCGCCGGCGGGCCATGGCCATGGGCGCCGACGGCTATTTCACCAAGCCCGTCGCCGCCGAGACCCTGCTGGCCGAGATCGAGAGGATCGCCGGCGACAAGATCGACATGCACTTCTGGGGCGTCCGCGGCACCCTGCCGGTGCCGGGATCGAAGTCGCTCAAGTACGGGGGCAACACGTCCTGCGTCACGTTCGCGTTCCCGAAGGGGGAATTCTTCATCTTCGATGCCGGCAGCGGCATCAAGGAACTCTCGAACGCGCTCATGCGCGAGCGAAAGGCGCGGATCCGGGCAAAAATCTTCATATCCCATCCGCACTTTGACCACATCAACGCGCTGCCCTTCTTCGTGCCGCTTTACGTCAAGGGCAACGAGTTCGAGATCCTGGGGCCGAACCACGGCGGCAAGCGGATGCGCGAGCTGATTTCCGCCCAGATGGACGACGTCTACTTTCCGATCACCATCAGCGAATTCGCCGCGCGAGTCGACTTCCGCGACTTGCGCGAACAGCAGGTCGACCTCGGCGGCGACATCGCCATGCGGACGATGTTGCTCAGTCACCCGGGGAACTGCCTCGGCTACCGGCTGGAATACGGCCGCCGCTCCATTTGCTACGTCACGGACAACGAGCTTTACCTGGAGACCGACCGCTCCTACAACGCCGCGTTCGTGGCAAACCTGGAGGAGTTCCTGGCCGACGCCGACGTGGTGATCACCGACACCACCTACATGGACGACGAGTATCCGGCGAAGGTCGGCTGGGGACATTCCTGCGTCAGTCAGGTCGCCGGCGTGGCGCACCGGGCGGGGGTCAAGAACCTGTATCTTTTCCACCACGATCCCGACCAGACCGACGCCCACATCGACGCCAAGTACGAGGCCATGTGCGGCAAGCTGGCGGCGCTCGGATCGTCGACCCATTGCGTCGCGCCCACCGAAGGCAGCAGCTTCAAGATCTAATTCGGCGCCGCGGCCGGTCGCCGATCCTTCGAATGCGACGACACACGCGCGAAGGAGAATGCCCGTGAGCGTAGAGCTGAACCACGCCATCATCCGGTGCCGCAACAAAGAGACTTCCGCGCGCTTCCTGGCGGATATCCTGGGCCGCCCGGCGCCCAGAAGCTTCGGGCCGTTCCTGGTCGTCGAGCTCGACAACGACGTCTCGCTCGACTTTTACGAGACCGGCGGCGAAATCGCGTCGCAGCACTATGCCTTCCTGATCGGCGAGGACGATTTCGACCGCGCCTTCGGCCGCATCAGCGAGCGCGGAATCAGATACTGGGCCGATCCCGTCCAGGAGAGGCCGGGCCAGATCAACCGCAACGACGGCGGCCGCGGGATCTACTTCGAGGACCCCGACGGGCATCTTCTCGAGATCATCACCCGGCCCTACGGAAGCGGCGCGTAGGAAGGCGCGGCCTGTCGCCGCGGATTCCGCGCCCCTCAAACAAGGTCGGACTCGCCCGAGGGCGGCGCGCCTTCCGATGCGGCGGTTCCCACGCGAATCGACGAACCGAAATTCAAAGCGATTCGCGATGATCTCGATGCCATGATGCGCGCTCATCTCGACCGGTTGGGCGACGGCTTCCATCCCAAGGAATTTTACTACCAAAGGCTGGGGATCTCCCTCGACCACCGCGGCAATGTGGCGGCGCTTGTGGAAAACCCCTACGACCGTGGCGGCGAGAGGCGGGAACTCGCCAACGCCGCCGCCGAGATCGTTGGTGTCGCCGTTTTCATATATACAAGGGCAGCCGGCCGCCGTTATCCTGCCGGTCGTTTTCAACCGCTTTATATCAACCGGGAGGGTTTTTATGTCGGCACGCAAAACAGTACTGGCGATCGTCGGCGCCGTCGCGCTGGTCGGCTTCGCCACCGTCGCCTCGGCGCAGCAACGCCCGTCGTACGGGCCCGTAATCTCGCTGGACAACGCCAAGAAGATGGCCGCAGCAGCATCAGCCGAGGCCAAGAAGAACAACTGGAACGTCGCCATCGCGATCGTCGATAACCATGGATTCCTGATCTATTACGAGCGCCTCGACGACACCCAGACCGCCAGCCCCGGCATCGCCGTCGAGAAGGCGCGCACCGCGGCGATGTTCCGGCGCCCCAGCAAGGCGTTCGAGGACGTCGTCGGCAAGGGCCGCGTCGCCGTCCTCGGCCTGCCCGGCGCCACCCCGATCACCGGCGGCGTGCCGATCATGGTCGGCGGGCGCGTCGCCGGCGCCATCGGCGTCAGCGGCGTCACCTCCGAGCAGGACGAACAGGTCGCCAAGGCGGGCATCGCGGCGCTGAACTAGCGCGCAGCGTTCCCGAACAGGCGCGAGTTCGGCGCCGCCGACGCATCGGCCGCGGTTTTCGCGCCCGATACCGATCGCGCATCCGGTCCGCCGGGCGGAGCCCCCGCCGGCGGGCCGGATCATTTTGGCGGCGCGGCGAAGGCGCGATGGAGCGCCATGCCGAGCAGCATCGCCGCCACGAACGGCACCGACGACAGCCGTCCGTAGGCCAGCGAGGCGAGCGCCGGTCCGGGGCAGAAGCCGACTAGGCCCCAGCCGACGCCGAACAGCGCCGCGCCGCCGATCAGCCGGGCGTCAACGTCGCGCCGGGTGGGCAGGCGGAAACCGTCGGCAAGCAGCGGCGCCGGCCGCTTGAGCGCCAGCCGGTAGCCGACCACGGTGACGCCGAGGGCGCCGGCCATGACCAGCGCTAGGCTCGGGTCCCAGCGTCCGGCGAGATCGAGGAAGGCGAGCACCTTGGCCGGGTCGACCATGCGCGACACCGCCAGCCCGAGCCCGAACAACAGCCCGGCGAGGAGCGCGGCGAGGTTGCGCGCCATCGCTCAGGCCCCGAGCCCGTGGCGCGTCGCGTAGACGGTGAGCGCCGCGACCGCCATGAAGGTCAGCGTCGCCGCCAGCGAGCGGCCCGACAGCCTGGCCAGCCCACACACCCCGTGGCCGCTGGTGCAGCCGCCGCCGAGGCAGGTGCCGAAGCCGACCACAAGCCCGCCCAAGGCGAGCACCGGAAGCGACGCGTCGATGCGGATGGCGGCGGCCGGGTCGACCCACGCGTAGGCGCCGGCGCCGGCGATCAGTCCGGCGACGAAACAGAGACGCCAGCCGGCGTCGCCCGACCACGGCGGCAACAACTCGCCGACGATGCCGCTGACGCCGGCGATGCGGCCGTTGGCGGCCATCAGCAACGTCGCCGCGGCGCCGATCAGCGCCCCGCCGACCAGGGCGCTAACCGGCGTGAAGCCTTCGATCGTCATCGCCTTGCCGTCCTCGCCGGCGCCCCGCCGGAGGGGCCGTTCCCGTCACTTCTTGACGACGCGGACGCCGATGCCGTGGAAGTCGCTGAGCTCGTTGCCTTCCGCCGGCCGCACTACTTTCACCAGCTTGCGGGTGGCGACGTCGATCACCGCGAAACCGGGCTGCGTGCCTCTGGCGAGATGCGCCCCGGTGATCGGCTTCGGCCCGCGCAAGGTGACGAAGGCGAAGCGCGAGTCCGGCGACATGGCGACGATGTCCGGCGTCTTGCCGATGTCCTTGAGCTCGGCGATCACCGCGAAGCTGCTGGCGTCGAGCACGACGCCGTTGCTGGTCACCCGGTTGACCATCCAGATTTCCTTGCCGTTGGGGGTCACCCAGGTGCCGTGGGCGTCGTGGCCGCGGCTGCTGCCTTCCTTGACGACCTCGTGGTTGGCGGTGCTGATCGCGTACCAGACGCCGACGTCGGGGCCGCCGCCGTTGACGATCATGTGCTTGCCGTCCGGGGCCAGCATGGTGCCGCAGTTGACCTTCAGCTTGTCGGGGGTGAACCCCTTGACCAACGCAAAGCGCTGCGTGTCGAGCACCACCAGGCCGCCGTCCTTGAGGCCGGGCCCGAGGGTGACGTAGGCGAACTTTCCGTCGGCCGTGTAGTCGTGGCAGATCGGCGCCGTGTCCTTGAACTTGTCGCCGGCCGCCTTCACCACCGGGTCGTCGGCGACGACCAGGCTGCGACCGAGGCTGAACTTGCCGTTGGCGCGGTCGATCTTGATCTCGACCAGGGCGCCGCTGCGCGGCTTCTTCGGGTCGCCCATGACGTCGGCGATCACCGAACGGTCGTCCGGCGCCACCGCCGCCATGTGGGTGCGCGGGCCGGTCTTGACGACGTCGACGATCGTCCGGTCGGCGGTGCGCACGAAGGCCACGTCGCCGGAGCCGAGGCCGGCGACGACGGCGTAGGCATAATCGGACGTGAAGTCGATCATGTGCGGCGACTTGACGCCGCGGGCGCCGAGATCGACGCGCGCAGCCTGCTTGAGATCGGCGTCGTAGATGTGCAGCTGGTTGGTCCCTTGGTCGAGCGCCCAGATTTCGTACGCCTGGGCGCCGGCCGGCGAGGCCAGCGGCGGCGCCGCCGCCAGCAACGCGCCGACGATCAGCGCCGACGCGGCGGCACCCGTCGCTCGCGCCGCCCGGCGCAATCGATTCAATGACTCGAACATCTGTGTCCTCCCTGAACGGCGCGCCGGGGTTTCCGGCGCGTCGCAGGCGCCAGTATAACACGTCCTCGGGCCGGCTCGCGACGCCGCCGCCCCCGCCGCCCGGGCCCGGCCGGCGGCGGCGTTCCCGGGGCGGCCGCCGGTCAGGCCGTGGCGTTCCAGTCGTGCGCCTTGGCCATGCGGACCAGAAGGTCGAGCGCCGGCGAATGCCGCCGCCCGCGCACCGTCAGCAGGCTGACGTCGCGCGTCAGCTCGGGATCGATGACGATGCGCGTCTTGAGCGTCGGGAACAGCGGCGTGTACTCGGGCATCACCGCGCAGCCCATGCCGGCCAGCACCATCGCCTGGATCCAGTCCTCGCGCTCGCTCTGGTAGCGGACGTCGAGGTGGACCGGCCAAGCGCCGGCCGCCTCGCCGAAGAAGTCGAGATACTCGCAGTCGAGGCGCCGGAGATAGGCCTCGCCGTCGAGCGCCGCCACCGGCACCGCGTTCATCGCCTCGAAGCGGTGGCCGGGCGGGAATGCGACCACGTAGCGCTCGCGGTAGAGCGGCTCGGCGTGCACCTTGTCGGGATAGGTCGGCAGGCCGACCATGGCGGCATCGACCTCGCCGGCGAGCAGCAGCTCGACGATGCGCCGGCCGTGCGCCTCGCGCAGCTTGAACTCGAGGCCGGGCACCCGCGTCGCCAGCCGGTTGACCAGCGGCACCAGCCGGGGCGGGCCGATCGTGCACATGACGCCGAGGGTCAGGGGCGCCCGCTCGAGCTTGCGGAAACGCTGCGCCTCGCGCCGCGCCGTGTCGGCGCTGGCCAGCGTCTCCTCCAGGTACGGCTTCATCAACTGGCCGAGCGCCGTCAGGCCGGTGCGGCCGCGCTCGCGCCGGAACAGCGGCCCGCCGAGCTCGTGCTCGAGCTTCTGGATGGCGCGCGTCAGCGACGGCTGCGACACGTGGCACGCCGTGGCGGCGCGGGTGAAGTTGTTGGCCTCGCTGACGGCGAGGAAGTAGCGGATCTGATGCATCTCCATGGCGGACCCCTCTCGGCCGCCGCCCCAAGACAGCCGCCGGCGGCCGATCATAGCTTAAAGGTATCAAATTCGGAGCCACTTTGCATTGGCCGCGAGGCCCCGGCTCTCCTTATGTTCCGCCCCGAGAGCACGCCCCTTTTTCATCAACCACGTCATCAATGGAGACTGTCATGAGACACGTTTATATGGCGTTCGCGGTCGCCGGCGTCCTGACCGCCGCCCAAGTCGCCCTCGCCGACGACACCAGCGCGAAATACACCGTCACCTTCGACGGCAGCTGGAGTGCCGCCACCCACCCGAAGGAGTACCCGTCGAACGCCCACTTCTCCGGGCTGATCGGCGCCACGCACGACGCCGGCTACGTGCTGTTCCGCGACGGACGCACCGCCACCGACGGCCTCGAGAAGCTGGCCGAGATGGGTGCCCACAGCCCGCTCGACAAGGAAATCCGCGCCGCCATCGACAGCGGCGTCGCCGGCACCCTGATCGAGAGCGACCCGTTGTTCAACCTGCCGGCCTCGACGTCGGTGACTTTCACCATCGACCCCAAGCACCCGATGGTGTCGTTCGTCGCCATGATCGCGCCGAGCCCGGACTGGTTCGCGGGCGTCGCCGACATGAGCCTGCGCGAGGACGGCCGCTGGGTGGCGCGCAAGGAAGTCACCCTCTACGCCTGGGATGCCGGCACCGACAACGGCACCACCTACAAGGCCGACGACGCCGACACGCAGCCCCGCGCCGCGGTATCATCGAACCGCTCGGCCCACTTCGTCGCCAACGGGACCGCGGTCGCGGTCGGCAAGCTGACGTTCGAGAAGCTGGCCGAGATGCCCGCTAAGCTGTCGCAGAAGTAGTTGCCGTTCCGGGCCGGCGTCGACACGCCGGGGGCGCTTACCCCTCGCCCTTGGCGATCGCCGCCGGCCCGGGACCAGTTTGAAAGGACCGACCCATGCGTAACATCGTCATTATTTCCTTCGCCGTCGGCATGCTGGCGCTTGGCAGCTTCGCCGGATTCGGCCTCGGCATCTTCGTCTATCCCTATTGGTTCCTCACCGACAAGGCGATGGAGACGGTGGCCGAGCCGGACACCAAGTCGGTGATCAAGGCCGGCCGGTTCGTGCACGTCAATCCGAAGGACCCCGTCCACTGGGGCCGCGGCGGCGTTTCCATCCTGGAAGGCAAGGACCGCCAGCGGCTGGTCCACCTGCAGCCCGATTTCGCGGTCGGGCCCGGGCCCCGCTTCCACGTCTACCTGGTGGACAGGGCGGAAATCGCCAGCAACGCCGATTTCCAGGCCAGCAAGGCGGTCGACCTCGGTCGTCTCAGGGCCTTCGAGGGCAGCCAGGTGTACCGAATCCCGGAGACCGTCGACCCGACGGGAGTGAGCAGCGTGGTCATCTGGTGCAAGGAGTTCCAGGTGCTGATCTCGCCCGCCCGCCTCGACAAAGCGGCGGCTCGGATCGGCTGATCCCCCCGGGGGGCCGGCGACGGCCCCCCGGCGCTGCCTATTTCTCGATCATCACCCAGACGCCGTCCCAACCGTCGCCGGGCGGCACGGCCAGGTAATGCCGGCAGCGGTCCAGGTAGATCCGCGACGGCGTGTCGCCGGCGTTAGCCTTGAGCGCCGCCTCGAAGCAGGCGATCGCCTTCGTCCAGTCTCGGGCCCGGTACGCCGCCAGCCCATCGGCGAACGCGCCGAGGGCTCCCTCCATGTTGGGGAAAGTGGCCGCCGTGTGATAACCGAGGACTTCATGGACGGCCACCGGCTGGTCCTTGCCCTTGACCCGGATCAGGTCGATCTCGCGCATCCTCGGCGGCACGTTCTTCAACTCGCCGACGGTGATGTCGCTGACCAGGATGTTGGTGCCGTAGAACTTGTTGGCGCCCTCGAGGCGGGACGCCAGATTGACGCTGTCGCCGATCACCGTGTACTCCATCCGCTTGGTGGAGCCGATGCTGCCGACGATGGCGTCGCCGCTGTTGACGCCGATACCGACGGTGATCGGCTTCTTGCCGCCGGCGGCGCGCCGCTCGTTCAGCGCGCGTAACGCCACCAGCATGTCGTTGGCGACCTTGACCGCGTTGTCGGCGTCGTGCTCGCCGCTGAACGGCGCGCCGAACAACGCCATGATGGCGTCGCCGATGTACTTGTCGAGGATGCCGCCGTTGTTGAGGATGACGTCAACCATGTCCTCGAAGTACTCGTTGAGCATCGACACCGTCTCGCGGGCGCCCAGCGACTCGGCGATGGACGTGAAGCTGCGGACGTCCGAGAACAGGATCGACACGTGCTGGACCTTGCCGCCGAGCTCGGACTCGCCGGCGGCGAGCAGCTGATCGGCCACCTCCTTCGACATGTAGCGCGCCATCGTGGTGCGGACGCGCTTTTCGTTCGAAATGTCCTCCAAGATGATCATCGAGCCGATGGACTCGTCGTTGATGTCGATCAGCGGCGAGACGGTGGCGTTGACCGAGGCGGACTTTCCGTCGTGGAGCTTGAGCATGGCGTCGGCGGAGAACTCGCTCTCGCCCGTGTGCACGACGCTCAATATGCTGCCGACCAGCCAGTCATTGCGCCCGCCGAACAGCTGTTTCGCCGTCCGGCTGATGATCTCCTCGGCCGGCATGCGCAGGAGCTTGACGGCGGCGGCGTTGGCGGTGACGACCTTGTACCGGGTGTCGAGCGTAACCATGCTGTTGGTGGTGCTGCGCAGGATGCCCTCGTTGTAGTTCTTCATGTTGAGGACGTCGTCGAACAGTTGGGCGTTTTCGAGGGAAACGCCGACCTGCGCCGTGAACGCGCGCAGCCGCGCCTCGTCCTTGGACGTGAACGCGCCGCCGCGCTTGTTGAGAACCTGGGTGACGCCGATGCGCTCGCCCGCCTTGTTGACGATCGGCATGCACAGGATGCTGCGCGTCTTGAAGCCGGTCCGGCGGTCGACCTCGCGGTTGAACAGCGGATGGCTGTAGGGATCGGAAATGTTCTGGCTGTCGCCGCTGGCGAACACGGCGCCGGCGATGCCGTGGGTCGACGGAACGCGAATCTCGCTGACGCCCAGGCCCTCGGCGAATCGCGACCACAGCTCGCCGGTCTTGCGGTCGTAGACAAACAGCGTCGAACGCTCGGCGTCCAGCAGCTCGGTGGTCGCGGTCATGATGCGCTCGATCAGCCTGTCGAGATTCAACTCGCCCGACAAGCCTTGGGTCACCTCCAGGAACCGCACCTCCTCGCGCAGCGCGCCGGTCATCATGTTGAAGCCGCGGTAGAGGTCCTCGTATTCGTCCATCGAGGTGATGAACAGCTTCTGGTCCAGCTTGCCCTCTTTCACCCTCTTCATCGCCTTGATCATTCGGGTGGCGGACCGCGACACTTCCGACGCCGTCAGGGCCGACATGATCAAGGCGCCGAGGATGCAAACGACGACCACGCCGCACAGCCAGACCACCAGCGGACCGAGGTGCTGGATCGGCGTGCCGATGCCGAGTCGGATCAGCAGCAATTCGACCTTGAGCACGATCGTGACGGCGAAGAAAAGCAGCGGCAGGGCCGTCAGGAAGACGGCAAGGAAAAGCAGCTTCTCCTTCAGTTTGATCGAAACGAGGATGGCCCTGTCCTCGTCGAGCAGGCGCGGGCAATATTGCCACAGGCGCACGTAGACCGGGTTCAGAACGCGCGCGATTCCGAAAAATTCGAATATGGCATGGCCCGGGGCGGCGAAGAAAAGCACGGTGGCCGACAGTCCGATGATCTGCCAGTTCTCGAAATTCGCGTCGAAATACGCGTTGCTGAACACCAGCCCCGCGAGCGCCACGATGGTCGCCACCGGTCCGTGGATGACCGCCATCCGGACGAACGCGAAGAACGGCAGGTTCAATGCCCGCGCCACCGCCGGCGACACCTGCTCCGGGGCCGGAATGTCGCCGACGTCGAGGCGCGCCAGAATGGCGCGGATCGGCTGGAACTGATGAACGATGAAATAAACGTCGATCAGCACGTAAAACGGCACCGCGAATGGCGTTATCAGCAGCAGGCCGATCAACTGCCGCGACGTGAATTCAAGCCCCAGCCACACCAGGAAGAACACGACGGCGACCTCGGCCGCCGAGCCCCACACGTAGACCATGACCAGCTTGCGAAGCAGGCCGTTGGCCTTTTCGCCCTTGGGGATGCCCGCCGGCTGCGAGATCCCGCCGACGGCCGCCACGGCGCTTTTCTGCATCGCGCGTCTCCGCTTGTGGCCGTACTTTGCTACGCCCGTGTCCGCGCTCGACATCGGCAGGCCACCGGCCGCCAACACCCATATCCCTGTTTTCAATGCGATTTTAGCATCTCCGTGGGATAGTGCCAGGGCACCAGCGGCTGGCCCGGAGCCGGCCGCCATCGGATCGCCACCGGCCGTGGCGCCCTGCCCTGGCGCGGGCGAAAGGAGACAGGGCGTTGGCCGCCCCCAAGCATTGCCCGGGCAATGCCCGGGTGCGCGGTTACCGGCCGCCGGATATAATGACCGCGGCCCCGACCCCAGCCATCGGAGGCGGTCTCACCCGTGTCCCTTAGGTCGCCGCGACCGTTCATCGTTGCAATTGCGCTCGACGCCGCCGTCGCCAGTCGGTCGGGCGTCGTCTAGGCGATGCGCCTGGGCAGTCTCCCTTCGGCGCTCGTCGGGTTCGGGCTCGCCGCCGCCGCCTCGATCGGCGCGTGGGCGTGGCTCGGCCGGCCGGTGCCGTTGCCCGATGTGCCCGGCGCCCGTCTGCAGTGCCTGTCGTATGCGCCGTCGCACGAGGATGCCTCGCCGCTCGATAAGCAGATCTACGTTCCGTCGCGCGTGATCGAGGCCGACATGATCAGCCTGACGCCGATCACCGGCTGCGTGCGCACCTATTCGTCGGTGGGCAGCGACGGCCACGCGGTGGCGGCGGCGACCAGCGTCGGCATCAAGGCCATGGTCGGCATCTGGATCGGCGCCGACGATAAGAAGAACGCCGAGGAGATCGAACGTGCGCTGGCGATCGCTGCGGCGCATCCCGAGGCGGTCAAGGGATTGGTCGTCGGCAACGAGGTGCTGCTGCGCCGCGAGATGACCGCCGACCGATTGGCCGGCATCATCCGCTCGGTGAAGGCGCGCACCCCGCATCCGGTCACCTACGCCGATATCTTCGAGTTCTGGCGCCGCAACCCGGCGCTGGCCGAGGTCGTGGACTCGGTGACCGTGCACATCCTGCCCTATTGGGACGACCCGACTCCGGTCGGCATCGACGCGGTCCAGGACCACGTGCGCGGCATCATCGAGCAGGCCCGCGCCGCGTTCCCCGACAAGCCGCTGCAGATCGGCGAGATCGGCTGGCCGAGCGCCGGCCGCAGCCGCGGCGCGGCGGTGCCGTCGGTGGTCAATCAGGCGCGGTTCGTGCGCGAATTCGCCGTCCAGGCGGACGCCCTCGGCATCGCCTACAACGTCATCGAGGCCGTAGACCAGCCGTGGAAGCGCGTGCCCGAAGGCACCGTCGGCGGCTACTGGGGCGTGCTCGACAAGTACCGCGAGGCAAAGTTTGCGCTCGCCGGCCCGGTCAGCGAGTGGCCCGGCTGGCGGTGGGCGGCGGCGGTCACCGCCCTCGGCGCGGGCCTCGCCGTGGGCGGCGCGCTGGCGGCTGGGCGGACGCTCACACCGACGCGCTGGGCGGCGACGGCGGCGGCCGGCGCCGTCAGCGCCGGCATGGTCGTCGCGTTCACCGACCAGGCGCTCGACTTCGCCATCGGCGTCCGCGGCGCGCTGTGGGGAATCACCCTGTGGCTGCTGGCGGCGGCCGGCGGCGTGTTGGCGACCCGCGCCGCGGCGGGCTGGCCGCCGCTGCCGGCGTCGCGACTGGCGGTTTACCGTTGGCTGGTGCTGGTGCCGGCGGCGATGGTGGCGCTGGCGCTCGCCGTCGACGGGCGGCACCGCGACTTCCTCACCCTCGCCTTCGCGCTGCCGGCGGCGGCGCTGATCCTCGGCCAGCGGAGTAGGCGCGAGGACACCGTCGCCGACGGCTGGATCGGCGGCGCGCTGGGCGTATGCGGACCGCTCGCCGTCGACTCGCCGGCCAACCGCGAGGCCATCGCCTGGGCGGTGTGCTGCCTGGCGCTGGCCTACCCGTTACGCGGCGCCGTCGCCGCCGAGTTCCGGCGCCTCATGGCGGGGCTTCGCCAACACCAGCACGGCGACCACCACCGCCACGGTTGACAGCGTCGCGTTGTAGAGCAGCAGACCGGCGCCGCCGACCGCCAGCGCCGCCAACGCCAGCCGCGTCGGGTCGCGACGACGCGCCAGCCACACCAGCGCCAGCGCCGCCAGCGCCAGGCTGGCCCAGCCGAGGCCGTTCCACTCGGTGAACACGATGAAGGCGGTGCGCGGTCCGCACCACCACGGGCGCGCCTTCTCGCAAGCGGCGCCGAGCTGTTCCGGCTCGACGAATCCGTAGCGCACCCCGTAGGCGATGATTGCCGTCGCGAATGCAAGCGCCGCGCCGGGCAGCGGCTGCAGGGCGCGCAAACGGGTCATGCGGATCATCGGCAATCGGCTCCGCGCACGTGGTGGCGGCGGGGCCATCCGCCGCATCGGAGTTATTGGCTCTTTTCGGCCTCGATCGTCTTCTGCAGCGCTTTCTTGTGCTGCCGCACCCTTTCTTCGCGCTCGCGTTGCTCCTGCTCGTCCAGCTCCTGGCGGCGTTTCTTCGATTCCTCGTCGGCTCCGATCAGTTTCTTCAGCGCATCGAACATGACATACCTCGATGTAGGTTCCGGAAATCTCCCGCGGTTGGTCTCGACCGAATTATAGATTCGGTCGCCGCCACAACCAACCGCAAATTCCCGGGACGGCGGCGATAACCAGCGCCTAGTCGAGCTGCAGCAGCGACGCCTTCAGATAGGCCGTCTCGGGAACCGCCGGATGTACGGGGTGGTCGCAGGCGGCGCCGCCGGCGAACAGCACGCGGCCGGTGCGCCCGGCGTCCGCGAGGCCGCGCGCCAGCTCGGCGTCGAAGGCGGGGCGCTCCAGGTTGTGGGAACACGACGCCGCGAACAGCAGGCCGCCATCGGCGACCAGCGCCGCCGTCAGGCGAGCCAGCTTGCGGTAGCCGCGTTTTCCCGCCGCCAGGTCCTTCCGCGATTTCACGAACGCCGGCGGGTCGGCGACCACTACGTCGAAGCGCTCGCCGGCGCCGGCCAGGCGCTCCAGCTCGGCGAACGCATCCGCCTTGACGAAGCGGCAGGCGCCGGCGACGTCGTTGAGCTGCGCCGCCAGGCGG
>Ga0137796_10000763_pt1 | contig 19262 bp, 15 predicted proteins | sample OV2TP3_FD_97704 | JGI IMG/M metagenome (GOLD analysis project Ga0137796, IMG submission 97704) | reverse complement strand
GATCGCCCTGGACACCCTCTGGGTCCTGGTCGCCGGCTTCCTGGTCTTCTTCATGCACCCGGGCTTCGCCATGCTGGAGGCCGGGTTCTGCCGCGCCAAGAACGTCGTGGCGGTCCTGGGGAAGAACTTCATCGTCTTCGCGGCCTCCTCCATCGCCTTCCTCGTCCTCGGCTTCGGGCTGATGTTCGGCGACGGGACCCCGTTCTTCGGCACCCAGGGGCTCTGGTTCGTCGCCGGTCCGGACAACAGCCCCGCGACCGGCGAGGCCTACCAGGGGGTGTACGGCTCGCTCAACTGGACCGGCACCCCCCTGTGGGCGAAGTTCTTCTTCCAGCTCGTCTTCGCGGCCACGGCGGCGACCATCGTCTCGGGCGCCGTGGCCGAGCGGGTCAGGTTCGGCGCCTTCTACCTCTTCAGCTTCCTGATGGTCGGGGTCATCTACCCCGTGGTCGGCCACTGGATCTGGGGGGGCGGCTGGCTGGCGGGGCTCGGGATGTTCGACTTCGCCGGCTCCACCGTCGTCCACTCGGTGGGCGGGTGGGCGGCGCTGGCCGGCGCGCTCATGCTCGGGCCCCGGATCGGCAAGTACGCCAGGGACGGGAAGATCACCCCCCTCCCCGGCCACAGCATCCCCCTGGCGACGCTCGGGACCTTCATCCTCTGGTTCGGCTGGTTCGGGTTCAACCCGGGGAGCGCCATGGCGGCCGACTGGGGCGCCATCGCCCGGATCGCCGTGACCACCAACACCGCGGCGGCCGGCGCGGCGGTGGCTGCCTCCCTCATGGCGTGGCTCTTCCTCGGCAAGCCGGACCTCACCATGGTCCTGAACGGGGCGCTGGCCGGCCTGGTGGCGATCACGGCCCCCTGCGCCTTCGTCAGCGTCCCGAGCTCGCTCGTCATCGGGCTCGGGGCCGGCGTCCTCGTCGTCGCCTCGGTGCTCTTCTTCGATCGGGCGCGGGTGGACGACCCGGTGGGGGCCATCTCGGTCCACCTGGTTTGCGGGGCGTACGGGACCCTGATGGTGGGCCTCTTCGCCCAGGACGCCCTGATGCCCGGGACGACCGGGAACGGGCTCCTGTTCGGGGGCGGGTGGGGGCTCCTCGGCGCCCAGCTCGTCGGCGTCCTCAGCGTCGGGGCGTTCACCTTCGGGGCGGCCCTGCTCGGCTGGGGCCTCCTCAAGGCCACCGTGGGGATCCGGGTCTCCCCGGAGGAGGAGATGGAAGGGCTGGATCTCGGGGAGCACGGGATCGCGGCCTACCCCGAGTTCCACAGGGGCGTGGGGCTCACCGGTGAGGTCCTCCCGGCAGTCCGCGCGGCGGCCCCCGGCCTCGCCCGGGCGGCGGCGCCGGCCACCGAGCCGCGGTAGCTCGAAAGGGGGGATCGGCCATGATGAAGATCGAGGCGATCATCAAGCCGTTCAAGATCGACGAGGTCAAGGAGGCGCTGACCGAGGCCGGGATCATCGGGATGACCGTCAGCGAGGTCCGCGGCTTCGGGCGGCAGAAGGGGCACACCGAGCTCTACCGCGGGAACGAGTACACCATCGACTTCCTCCCCAAGCTCAAGGTCGAGGTCATGGTCCCGGCCGCCATGGTGGACAAGGTGGTCGGGATCATCGTGGACACGGCCAAGACCGGCACGATCGGGGACGGCAAGGTCTTCGTGCTGCCGGTCGAGGAGGCCGTGCGGATCCGGACCGGCGAGCGGGGGGACGCGGCCCTGTAGCTTTCGACCGGCGGCGGCGCTCGATCTCTCGCGCCCGGAAAGGAGAGTCAGGCGATGAAGCAGATCTGGTGGTGCGCGCTCGCGGCGACCCTCGCGGCCCTCGTCGGGCGGGGCCCCGCCGAGGCCCAGCAGCCGGCCCTGGAGGTCCTGAAGGGGCTCCAGCTCTCCGGATACCTCGAGGCCGCGTACCTCTACAACTTCGAGAACCCGTCGAGCCGGCTCAACGAGCTCAGGATCTTCGACGACAAGTCCAACGACTTCACCTTCCACATGGCCGAGCTGAGCCTGACCCGGCCGGCGGACGAGACGGTCCCGGTCGGGTTCGGGCTCGTCCTGAACATCGGCCGGGACGCCAGGAAGACCCACGCGGCCGGGCTCGGCGAGGCCTCGGACGTCTTCGACCTCCAGCAGGGGTACGTGACCTACACGGCCCCCGTCGGCCGCGGCCTCACCCTGAAGTTCGGGAAGTTCGCCACCCTCCTTGGGGGCGAGGTCATCGAGGCCCCGGCGAACCCGAACTTCTCGCGCTCGTTCCTGTTCGGCTTCGCGATCCCGTTCACCCACGTCGGCGTGCTGGCCAGCTACCCCTTCACCGAGCAGGTCAGCGCCTCCCTCGGGGTCGTCAACGGCTGGGACAACGCCGACGACAACAACACGGGGAAGAGCCTCCTCGGCCAGCTCGCCGTGAGCCCGGCGAAGGACCTCTCCCTGTCGCTCAACGGGATCCTGGGGCCGGAGCAGGACGACGACTCGAGCCACCAGCGCTGGGTCCTGGACCTCGTGGCCACCTACGCGGGGCTCAAGCCCCTGATCTTCTCGGCCAACGTGGACTACGGGCGCGAGGCGAAGGTCCCGGCCCTCGGGGGGAAGGACGCGACCTGGTGGGGGGTGGGCGGGATCGTGAGCGCCGACCTCACCGACCGCCTCGGGGTCGCGCTCCGCGGCGAGCGCTTCCTCGACGACGACGGGGTCCGGACGGGGTTCGGCTCCCGCCTGAAGCTCTGGGAGGTCACGGCCACGGCCAGCTACAAGCTGTTCCGCTCCCTCACCGCCCGCCTGGAGTTCCGGCACGATCAGGCGGACCAGAAGGCGTTCCTGGTGAAGGACGACGTCCCCCGCAAGAAGTCCCAGGACACCATCGCCCTGGAGCTCTTCTACACCTTCTAGGCCGTGGCCGGCGCCCGGCGCCCGGGCTCTTCGCTGCCCAGAAAATAGGCAGACCGCGGCAGTGCCGGGGCAACCTGTCGCCTAAATTATTGTGAGACATAGATTTTCATCCCGACCGGCGCGGGCTTTTCGGGCACGGGATTTGCTTCCATGGATCCGGGATCGCGTCTCGACCTCGAGGCGTGTCCTGAGGAGCTCATGGGGGACCTGCCGGTCCACATCGTCGATGACGAAGAGTCCCAGCGCTGGGTCCTGAAACGGGCCCTCGAGCAGGAGGGGTATCGGGTGACCGCCTCCGCCGACTCCGGGCCCGCGCTCCGGGCCCTCGAAGGGGGGGAGCCCGCCCTGGTCCTCCTCGACGTGAGGCTCGGCCGGGAGGACGGGCTGGAGGTCCTGTCCGGGCTCCGCGCGGCGAACCCCGCCGCCCTCGTCGTCATGATGACCGGGCACGGGACCATGGATACGGCCATCGAGGCGATGAAGCGGGGGGCGTACGACTACCTGGTGAAGCCCCTCGACCTCGACGAGGTGAGCGCCCTCATCCGCCGGGCCCTCGGCTCCCGGGGCCGCGAGCTCCGGCGCCTCGAGCCGTCCCCGGAGGCCGAGGCGGCCATCGTGGGGAAGAGCGCCAGGCTCCAGGAGATCTTCAAGGCGGTCGGCCGGGTGGCCGTCACCGACGCGACGGTGCTGATCGAGGGGGAGAGCGGGACGGGGAAGGAGCTGGTCGCCCGGGTGATCCACCGGCACAGCCCCCGCGCCTCCCGCCCCTTCGTCACGGTGGACTGCGCGTCGATCCCGGCCAACCTGCTCGAGTCCGAGCTGTTCGGGCACGAGCGGGGCGCCTTCACCAACGCCTTCACCCGTCGCCGGGGGCGGTTCGAGCTGGCCGAGGGGGGCACCGCCTTCCTCGACGAGGTCGGCGAGCTGCCGCTGGACCTCCAGGCGAAGCTCCTGCGGGTGGTCCAGGAGCGGACCGTCCACCGCCTGGGGGCGGTCGAGCCGATTGAGGTGGATGTCCGGATCATCGCGGCGACGAACCGGGACCTCCGCCGGGCGGTCGGGGAGGGGAGGTTCCGGGAGGACCTCTACTACCGCCTGAACGTCGTCTCGCTCGTGATCCCCCCGCTCCGGGAGCGGCGGGAGGACATCCCGCTCCTGGCGGAGCACTTCCTGGCCAAGCACCAGCCCCGGCTGGGCCGGAAGGAGCTCTCCCGGGAGGCCCTGGACTGCCTGGTGCGCTACGACTGGCCGGGGAACGTGCGGGAGCTGGACAACCTGGTCCAGCGGCTCCTGGTCACGGCGCCGGGGGCGGTCGTCCACCCGCCGGACCTCCCGCCGGAGCTGACGGGCCGGGGCCGGGACCGGTCCGCGGATCCGGCGCTCGAGCGTCTCCTCGAGGAGCGGCTCCGGGGCCTGGTCGCCGGCCTCAAGGGGGTCGGCCCCGGGGGGCTTCACGCGACGCTGCTCCCGCTGTTCGAGCGTCCGCTGATCCGGCTGGCCCTGCGCGAGACCGGGGGGAACCAGGTCCGGGCCGCCAGGCTGCTGGGGATCCACCGGAACACGCTGAGGAAGCGCCTCCGGGCCCTGGAGCTCGATGGCCCGGGACGCCGGCGCCCGGCCCCGCCGGCGCCTGCGAGCCCCTCGGGTCCCGCCGCCCCCGAGCCTTCGACCCCCGCCGTCCCGGCGTTCCCCCGTTAGGCCTGCCCCCGGGCCGCATCGACCACGACGCCGGAGGTGTCGCCATGGAATACAGCCCCGCAGCGAACGTCCGGCTTGACAACGGCCCGAGGGGATGTCCCAATGTCCCCGGCTGGGCCCGCGCGTGACGGGGGGAGGGGAGGCCGCGAGAATGGGGACCGGCGCTCGACGCGCGCTGGCCGTGGCGCTCCTGGGGCTCTGGCTCGGGGCGGCGGCCCCGGCCGGAGGGCAGGGGTCCCCGGCGCTGACGGTCTTCGCCGCGGCCGACCTCGCCTTCGCCTTCCGGGAGCTCGTCCCCCGGTTCGAGCAGGCCGCCGGCGCCAAGGTCACCCTCGTCCTGGGCTCGACCGGGAACCTGGCCTGGCAGATCGAGCACGGCGGCCCGTCCGACGTCTTCTTCGCGGCCGACGAGCGCTTCATCGATCACCTTGTCGCCCGGGGGGTGCTGATGCCCGAGACCCGCGCCCTCTACGCCCAGGGCCAGCTCGTCCTGGCCACGGCCAGGAGCTTCGGCCCGAAGCTCACCGACCTCCGCGGCCTCCTCGACCCCCGGGTCCGGCACGTGGCGATCGCCAACCCCGCCCACGCCCCGTACGGCCTGCGGGCCGAGGAGGCCCTGAGGAGCGCGGGGGTCTGGGAGGCCGTCCGGCCGAAGCTGGTCTACGGCGAGAACATCCGCCACACCCTCCAGTTCCTCCAGAGCGGCACGGCCGAGGCCGGGATCGTGGCGCGCTCGATCGCCGAGGTCCCCGAGATCGCCTGGGTGCCGATCGACCCGAGCCTCCATCGCCCCCTGAACCAGGCGGTCGCGGTCGTCGCGCGGAGCCCCCGGCGCGATCTCGCGAAGAGTTTCATCCGGTTCGTGAACGGCCCCGAGGGGCGGGAGGTCATGCGGCGCCACGGCTTCCTCCTCCCCGGGGAGTTCTGAGCGATGGACCTCTTCCCGGTCTGGCTCTCCCTCCGGGTCTCGGTGCTGGCGACAGCCCTGACGCTCCTCGTCGGGGTCCCGGTCGCCTGGCTCCTGGCGCGGAAGCGCTTCCCCGGCCGGGATCTCCTCGAGGGGATCGTCGTCCTCCCCCTCGTCCTCCCCCCCACGGTGCTGGGGTACTACCTCCTCGTCCTGATCGGGAGCCAGGGGCCGATCGGCCGGGCGCTCGGGGCTCTCGGGATCGAGCTGGCCTTCACCTGGCGGGCGGCCGTCCTGGCGGCCGCGGTCGGCTCGATCGCGCTTCTCGTCAAGGCGGCCCAGGCCGGATTCGAGACCGTGGACCGGCGCCTCGAGCAGGCGGCCCGGACCCTCGGGCGCTCGGAGTGGAGCATCTTCTGGTCCGTGACGCTCCCCCTGGCGTGGCGCTCCCTCCTGGCCGGGACCGTCCTGGCCTTCTGCCGCGCCTTCGGGGACTTCGGGATCACCCTCATGGTGGCGGGGAGCATCCCCGGGAAGACCCAGACCCTGCCGCTCGCGATCTACGACCGTGTCCAGGCCTTCCAGATGGGCGAGGCGAACGCCCTGGCCCTCATCGCCATCGGCATCACCCTGCTCCTGCTCCTCGGCCTCTCCCGCCTCGCCCGCCTCCGCTACTGAATCGATCTCCGGCCCAGGCTCTCTTGATCCCCTTGCCCGCCCGGATCTCCTTCGCCGCGACCTTGAGGCTCTTCTGGAACTCGGGGTCGAGCTCCTCCAGCATGTCGTCAAAGTCGGTGGCCCCCATCAGGACCGCGGTCGGCTTGCCGCTCTTGGTGATGATGACATCGAAACGTCCTTGACGGGTGCCGTGCCATTGGGCTAGTCTACGGCCACGATGCCGGAGCGCACGGTAACCCTGGCATCCCTGGTCATGGGCCACCTCCTGGTGGCCCTTTTTGCTCTCCTCCTGCCAGCCCCGGTCTCACGGCTCCGCGGCCCGCGCGGGAGCGCGCTCGCCCATTCCACGGAGGACCCCTGATGGCGACAGCGCGAGCCCAAGGCGAGCCGCCGGAGGTCCACGACCCCGCCGCCCTCGCCCAGGCTCGGGCGGTCCTGGAGGCCTGCGGGTCCCCGCGGGAGATGCAGGAGGCCGTGCTCGCAGCGGTGACCCGGAATGAGGAGTGGCGCGGCCGGCGGTGCCTCAACCTGCTCGCGCCGGAGGCGCCCACGAGCCCGACCGTGCGGGCGCTCCTGTCGGCCGAGGTGGGCACCCGGGCGGCGGAAGGGCACATCGGCGCCGTCCACCGCTGGTTCGCCGGGACCCGCCACATCGACGAGATCGAGGCCCTCTGCGTGGAGCTCCTGAAGCGGGCCTTCCGGGCGCGCTACGCCGAGCACCGGCTCACGGCCGGCATGGTGGGGAACCTCGCGGTCTATGCCGCGCTCACCCAGCCGGGGGACGTCGTCATGAGCGTCGCCCAGCCGGTCGGCGGGCATTCAAGCAATCGCGCCGACGGCCCCGCGGGGGTGCGCGGCCTTCAGATCGTCGATGTCCCGTTCGATCCGGTCGAGCTCGAGGTGGATCTGGAGCAGTTTCGGAAGCTAGCCCCCCGCGTGCGGCCGCGGCTGGTCGCCCTCGGGCTGTCGATGACGCTCTTCCCGTTCCCGCTCCCGGCGATGCGGGAGATCGTGGCCGACTGGGGCGGCCGGATCTTCTTCGACGGCGCGCACCAGCTCGGCCTGATCGCCGGCGGCCAGTTCCAGGACCCGCTGCGCGAGGGGGCCGCCGTGCTGACCGGGTCGGCGGGCAAGACGTTCAGCGGCCCCCAGAGCGGGATCATGGTGTGGGACGACCCGGCGCTCACGGGGCCCCTGACCCACGCGGTCTTCCCGGTGCTCGCGGCGACCCATCAGGTGAACCGGGTGGCCGCGCTCGCGGTCGCGGCGGCCGAGATGCTGGCGTTCGGCGAGGGCTACATGGCGCAGATCGTCCGGAACGCCCGGGCCCTGGGCGCCGCGCTGAGCCGCCGCGGCATCTCCGTGCTCGGGGCGCACAAGGGCTACACGGCCACGCACCAGGTGATCGCCGATGTGCGTCGGTTCGGCGGGGGGCTCGACGTCGCGCGGCGGCTGGAGCAGGCCCACATCATCACGAACAAGAACCTGATCCCCGGGGACCGGCCGGAGGACTGGGATCGGCCGAGCGGCCTCCGCCTGGGGACCATCGAGGTGACCCGCCTGGGGATGCGGGAGGCGGAGATGGAGACCATCGCGGCCTTCATGGCGCGGGTCCTCGTGGAGCGGGAGAGCCCCGAGGCGGTGGGCCAGGACGTCGTCGCCTTCCGGCTGGGGTATCAGACCCTCTACTATTGCTTCGACCACGGGCTGCCCCCCGGCGCTGGTCAGCGGGGAGAGCACGAGGCAACCACGCGGTGAAGCCAGGTCTCGGGATCCCTAGATCCCTCGATGCACCCCTGCGGGCCAAGCTTGATGCCTTCAAGGGGCGAGATCCAGCAAGGCCGTGGGCCTGGTTCGTTCAAGCGACGCGGAGGATTACTCAGCAAGACTTCGAAATACTTGCCCGAACGAAACCCAAGACAGGGAGCGACCGAAAAGCGTGACCGCGCGGAGACTGCAGACGAACGCGTAATACCTGGGTGCTATACGTAGCCGAGATACTTGGATCACGGTGATCTCTGGAGTATGGCCGCTCTGAGAAGGGAGACCGTGGGTATGCCGGACAACTCGCTGCCAATCATGCGGGTGATGCCGAAAGCTGAGGGGAGCAGTCCCCAGTGGTGACAGAGCCAGTGTTCAGCTTCCCCGCCCGAGCCGACGATAACTGGGGCGAGCGAATCCGGGAGGCGTTCGATCAGGTCCGCCGCCGGCGCCACCTGGAGGCCCTAGATCAGAGCTCAGTTCTGGGGGTCCTCGCTGAGAGCCTCGATCGGGCCTGGGTGGTTGTGCATCGCCCCGGTCCTGGAAAGGCGGAGAGCTTCTTCCTGAACGAAGCGGCCCTAGCCGTTTGCGGGTTTGCCGGTGTTCAGCTCCCCGGTGCGGCGCGGGTCGCGGGGGCGCTTCCCCGGCCGTTCGAGATACTCTGCACCGGGGATCTGGCGAGCGCACCAGGCCGCTGACGGTAACATCGGTTCCGAGAAGTAAGGGATCTGGGGAACACAAGGTCATGAAGTTGGCGTCGGGACCTTCAACGCAAGAACGTCTTCGTCCGGCCGGAGTTCAACCGGAATAGCGGGCAAGCCGCTACCTGGAGCCACCGTTTTAGTCGGCTACGGAGGTCGGAGAGTCCTTGCTTAAAGAACAAGTCTACAGTCGACCGCGCGCTCACTGGACGTCCTCCATTGAAACGGTGTAGGCTCGCCTTTCTTTTCGGTGCCGGAGCCTCGGTTGAAGCAGGCCTTCCCACGCTTGCTCAGTTGACGGAAGAAGTTTGTCAAACCCTCCCACTCCAGTTGAGAAGTCTCTTTGACGAGCTCGCTGCAACCGGCCGCCCGCCCCTAGACCTCGTGCCCGCGAACGTAGAGGACGTCCTGACGGCCGCCGATAGCCTGGCTGCCGCGCGGCTCGTCCGCGGCGATGTAGGTCCTCGCGATTATGCCTTCCTAGCTCACGAGGTGCGCAAGAGAATCTGGCGTCGCCTGACGGGCATATCGACGGTCGACTACCTAGACCCTCTCGAGGAGTGGTTCCGAGCTCACCGGCCGCTCGAAATCTTTTCGATGAATAACGATCGCGTTGTCGAAACTTGGTGCGAACGCCGCCGGATTCCTATCTGCGACGGGTTTGGTCCTGACCGTCGTCTAAACCCGCAATTGTTTCGCAATAGTACGGCAGCGGTACAGCTCATAAAGCTTCACGGTTCTGTTGACTGGACCGAGGAGCTCGGCAAGGGCGTCATTCGCTCCCGCCGCCCCTACGTCTCACCCCCGGGAGTCATCCCCTTGCGAAGCCCCGTTCCCGATGTGGCCCTCGTCTTTCCGTCGCGGGTCAAACTGTTCTCGGCCTTGCCATTGTTAGACCTTTTGGCTTGGTTTCGTGAGCGCCTCTGTATGCTCGATCTTCTCATCGTCGTCGGTTGCCAGCTCGGGGACGTCCATATCCAGAACGCGATCCTCGAGGGCCTGGGAGCGAATCCAGGACTGCGAATCCTGCTCGTTGGTCCCTCGCCGCTCGGCGCCCTCAATCAAATTGCCCGCGACGACGGGCGGGAGGCCGAGCGGGTGGACATCCTACCGCTCGGGTTCGGCGACTCTCTCAAAGTGCGACTCGCTACCAGGGTCAAGGCCCTGGCGGCGGGCCGACTTTCGCTTGCACGTGTGCTCGCCGTGGCCATGCGCCGCATCGGCAACGCTGAAGCGATCGGAAGCGTGTTTCATGTTTGCGAACCTCTCACCGATCAGTCGGAACGCGCATGGGAGGCTATGACCGATGCGCGCTCGATCTTGAAGGCCCTCGTCAACATCGAAGGAGCCGCTGGACCTGCGATTGCCGCCCTCAAGCGACTCCACAGTTACCTGGACGAGCCCAAGTGTGTACCCGAAACGATAGGCACCGTGTTTGCACCATGGGGCCGACATCCGGCTACTCCCGTGGTCCACTGCGGCCCCGGGATTGCTGGTTCGGCGGAAAACGTGTACTTCGTGTCACGGGCACCAGACAGCCGTATCTACCGACTGGTAGAAGACTGGCACGCCGAACCCGTCGGCCCGAGACTGACCGCGCCAGGTGGCCTTGCCGTCCGCGAAACCGACGCGTTTGTCGTCGAAGGTATCTTTGCACGGCTCCAAGGTCTGGGTACCCTTCGGCGGATTGACTTACGCACGGGCTCAAGCCGGCGCATCCTGCTCAAACGCTCGCCAGACTTATCGACTGGACCTCGTGCGATCGTCCAAATCTTCCGCGAACTCCTTCGTAAGGGTCCGACCGGTTTCGACGCCGGTGAGGATCTGCGCGGCGCGCTACTGGATCAAGGCTTTCTCAGCTGGCCGACCGCCGTCGCGATTCTGGACGCCGAGCGCCTCGTGATCGTCGAATCTCGCCATGCCAGCGTTGTGCGGCGCGACTCCTGGACCGTCGAGTGTGCGACCGACCGCAACTTCGTCAATCTCTCCGCGTGCGCACCCCTGAGCGCCGCTGGCGTGCTGCTCGTCGAGGGCGGCATTGAGCGTGAGGGACGGATCTTGCTCTGGCAACTTGGCTCGGGCCAGGTCGAGATCCTTCTTCAGCCCGTGCGTGCAGTCGGAGGAATCGCCTACGACGAGAATGGGCGACGCGCGCTTATCACGGTCGATGCAGATATGCCGTTCGGAGAAATCTGGCAACTCCCTCTCAGCCCCGAGGGTCGCCAGGAAGGATCTCCCTGCCTTGTGCGCTCGAAGCTTCACAAGCCCTGGCACCTTAGCAAATTGCCGGATGGCGCGTGGATGGTGACGTCGGGCCTCGGCCTAATTCGTCTAAACCTAGGGTGAATCAAGGGTAAATCACAATTTCGGGATTGTTCTGGTCAGAACGGGAGAGACGGGTTCCTGAATAAACAGAGGATCGCCTGTGAATTCTGCACTATTAATAAGTGATTGGATAGCCACTCTGCTGGGCGGAACGCTTGAGGTTGTGCTGCCCACAGCGAAGCTGATCCGGGGCGCGTCCGTTGAGTTTCGCGGGAGCGCACGCCTTGTGTGGCAAGGGGGTTCCGATGTTCGCGTTTTCGCAGAGACTGATGGAGCGGCGACGCTGATTGAAGAATACGGTCAGTCTGGCATCGCCCCCGGCCAGCTCCTACCCCGAGAGGCGCTTGTTACAGTTACAGGTCGAACTCAGGACGGGTGGGACACATCAACGATACCGGTACCGGGGGACGGGTATAGTCTCCATGCGGGTTCTCCGCACGTCATTTGGGACTTCACTACTGGGGGTCTATCGCTTAGCCGACCAGCGCCGCATGGGAGTGAACGACGTAAGCGCGTGCTTCGTGGCCTCTTGGGGCCTCCTCCCAAGGACTGGATTCGTGGGACGGAAATCGAAGTCCGAAACGAATATTTCGGCCGTCGGTCGTGGAAGTTAGACTGGCTGCAGGCAAGTACCAGCTTTGGACTGGTTGCGGCGCGAAGGCGCTCCGATCAGTGGTTTGAGGTTCAGATAGTAATCGAGCAAGTGCCGCCTCGCGAGGACAGCATTGAGATTCTGTGGGCTGTCGCAAGAGCGTTTGGATTCGTCCTCGGGCGACGCCTTGTAATCCGCGGCCTCGAGAATCTGGTTCCGGAGCGTGAGACACGGCACCTATTCGGCGTCGAGCGTGAGCCAACAAGGAAGTCCCTGCCGCCACCTCTCGGCTCTGGAACCGCGTATCGAGACCACGTCGAAGCCCTGCTCGGGCGCGCGATTGACTTCTTCATAACCGAGCGCGGGGAGCAGGTGGCGCGGCATCTTTATTTGTGTTGGGATACAGCGGACAATGCGTTCCCCACCCAGCTCGCGGTTGTCGGCATTTGCGTGGAGGCGCTACTTCGCATCGCATCACAAAACTCTAAGGGGACGGATTCGGGTTACACTGACAATGATCGGGCAGCCCTGGAAGCGTGGCTGGGGAAAACCAAGGACAGTCTAAGTGAGCGGTTCGTTGCACGCCTGCAGGGATTCATTGCGGCGCTCCATCACAGGAGGCCGGTGGATATTCTTTGGGAATGGCAAAGAAACGCGCGACTCGGCGTGAGCGCCGAGGATATCGATGCCTGGGAGAAGACTCGTCATCCAGCGGCCCACGGAGGTTTAGGCGGACGCATACCTGAACGGTCCGAGCTACAGTTGCAGCTGAATCGGCTCTACCGCGTGTTCAATTTGATGAACCGGATTGTCCTTGAGTTGGTCGGATACCGGGGGCAGTACGTAGATTACTCGAAAGCAGGCTGGCCGGAAGCCGATTTTCCGCCAGCGCCATTATCTGGTCCCTGAGACTTTTTGGCTCGGAATCCTCGAACAGGTGGCACCTGAGGGTGTTCCAATATGTCTAATCCTAGCGAGACATTGGTTCGATGGTACCTGCGCTTCAACGGCTACCTGACTGTTCAGAACCTTGTAGTACATGAGCCAACAGCCGGCGTCGTGCCCCAGGGGGCGGAGTTCGATGTGGTGGGCGTCCGCTTCCCCTACTCTCGCGAGGTCGCTGACTTTCAGTTCCCTCGCGATCCCGACCTGGTTTGCCTGGAGAAGCCAGGAGCGACCAATGTAGTAATTGCTGACGTAAAAGGTGGCCGTGGTACAGCATTAAGCGACGTGTGGCTTCCGGACACTGATGATGCCTTGCAGCTTGCAAGGCTCGCGTATCTCGTTCGTTGGCTTGGCTTTTGGGAGCGCGAAGCCGTTATTAGCGATGTCGCGAAGGATCTTCGTCAGCGTCGAGTTGCTGAACACCAGAATATCACCATCCGCCCCATCTATTTTGGGGCGAGGCCGTCTCGGCAGGCCGAGAGTGTTGCCATGCCGCAGGTTTTGCTTTCACACATCGCCGAGTGGATCGTCACTACTCGGGCCTCGTGCTGGCGAGATCAAGATGTAGCCAAGCGATCCTGCCACGACCAATGGGACTCATTTATCAAAGATATCTGGAATCTGGCTGACCCTGACCTTCCAGGATCGGTAGAACACAAGATCGCGAGTATTGTTGCCCTAGCAATTGGTCGCGTTCTCCCATAAGTGATGAAGCACTCTGTACTGCTGCTTATCGTGCGCTCGACCTTAGATCCGAGCGATCCAGGGCTGTTTGTCGGAGGCGGGTGGGGCCTCCCGCTCGACCCATCGGTCGCCTCTCGTCCTGTGCATCTCCACGACGACTTTTGGATACGGACCTGAGGCGTTTGAGGTCTCTGAGGATGCGAGTGTCTTTACAATCAGTAAAAAGCACTTGACAGTTTCTCTTTCCACCACCTAGAATCCCCTCGCGGTCTAAATCCTTAACCGTCCGGCCCTCCGGGGAGGCACGATGCTCCTGATTCAGCCGATGGTTGTGTTCTACCGGCAGGGTACCCTCTCGGCGCTGGATCACTCCTTCATCGCTCAGTCGAAGGAGATCGGCGCGACAGCGGTCTTCAGCCCCATGGTGGACGGCAGGGCGCTGACCTTCGAGGCAACCGACACGGGCTTCAGGGACAGGGAAACGAAGAGCCTCTGGTCGCTCCTGGGGCGCTGCTACGAGGGGCCGCTGACGGGCGAGGCGCTCCGCCCGATCGTTCACACAGACGCGTTCTGGTTCGCGTAGGCGGCGTTTCAACCGAAGACAGCATAGATATTTCCGAATGGACGCCGCCTTCTCGGTAATTTTCCTGGGGGTCCTCCTCGGGATCCAGCACGCCACGGATCCCGATCACGTGGTGGCGGTTGCCACCATCGTGGCCCAGCGCCACCGCTTTCTCTCTGGCGCCCTGATCGGGGCCCTGTGGGGCGTGGGCCACACCGCGACGATCGTCGGAGTCGGCGGGTCGATCATCCTCCTGAACCTGACGATCACCCCGACTGCGGGGCTCTCGCTGGAGCTGACCGTCGCGGCCATGCTGGTCCTGCTGGGCTCGGTGCGGCTCTACCGGACCTTCAGGGGAAGCGAGCACGTTCATCCTGAGCATCTGCATTCCCCTCATGACCACGACGGGCGGCCGGCATTTCACCGCCACGCCCACGTCCATGGCGGAACCACTCACGTCCACGCGCACGTTCACCCGTCGAAGAGTCTCCTGGCCGCACTCCAGGTCGTCGGGGTGAGGCAGGGGCTTTGGTCGGTGGGGATCGGGCTCGTGCATGGGCTGGCGGGGAGCGCCGCCGTGGCCCTCCTGGTCCTGAGCACGATCAGGAACCCGTACTGGGCGGCGGCCTATCTCCTGGTCTTCGGGGCGGGGACGATCCTCGGCATGATGGCGATCACGGCGGTGATGACGTTTCCGTTCGCTTTAAGCGCTGGGAGGTTTGTCCGACTCAGCCGGGCGCTGGCCTTGGGGACCGGCGCCGCTAGCGTCGGATTCGGGGTGTTCCTGATCTACCAGATCGGCTTTGTAGAAAGGCTATTTACCGGCTAACGGTTCAGGAACTTCAGCTCATCGGGAAAATTCCTCGCTCATTCAACGCCACGAGAGGGGGTGGAAGGGGGTCCGCATCGGGAATTTCGGTTACCTCAACACGAGACGCGGAGAGCTCCGAGGTCGCCCATTGAAGCCGCTCCGTGTGCTCTCCCCGATCTTGGGAACTGCTCTGAAGACGAGACCAAGGAGGGCGCGCCGTGTGTTTCCTTCACTCGGATAGCCCCATGTCAAGGCGAACGTTCATAGGACAATTCTCCCTGGGCACAGCCGCAGCCGCGGCGATCGCTGGTGTCGGCTCAAAGCTTGCGGCGGCCAGCGATGGCGTCGCCGCTCCGGGCGTCGGCAAACCGGACGTGGTCATACCAGTGGCCCAAGCTGGCAACCCTCCGGCGAGCGGCCTCACGACCATCGACGGGTTTTCAAAGGTTCTGCATAACCGATGGAACCAGGATATTCCGGCTGTGGCAAAGGTACGCCAAGGTCAAGCGGTACAATTCTTGTGCCGAGATGCTCTGGATATCGGGGTGGCAGCACAGACGCTGCGGCCCGACGGCGTTCTGACGCTCGATCTCGGGAAGGTGCATCCTCTCACCGGGCCCCTCGAGATCGAAGACGCAAAGCCCGGGGACATCCTGGAAGTTGAAATCCTCGACGTCGCTCCGCTCGTCGACTTCGGCTACGTCGTCATCAGCCCGGCCCTGGGGCTGTTCGGGAGCTTACGACCCGATATCCTGGCGCCTTTCAATCAGTTCACCGAAGCCTCTGAGCTCAGTGACCCCAGTCCTGGAAAGGTGCCGGGCGCTATTCCAGAGAGTCAGCCGTTCAACAGCGGCGCCCCCTTCGTCCAGATTTTTACCTTCAACAAAGGACAGAGCGCGGGCTTTGCGACCTTCGTGGGGAAGGACACCGGAAAGAGGGCAAAGATCCCCATTGCACCGTTCATGGGCGTGTACGGGGTGGCGCCGCTCAGAAAGGGCATGTATCGTACAATCCCGCCCAACGTGAACGGTGGGATGGGCGGCAACACGGACATCAAGCAGTTCATCAAAGGGACTCGGCTTCAGTATCCTGTCCTGGTGGACGGTGCGAAGTTCTCGGTTGGCGATGGTCACATGGCGCAAGGAGACGGGGAAGTCTGTGTGACCGCCATCGAGACTCTCATGGCGGTGACGTGCAGCTTCAGAGTCATCAAGGACACGATCATCGAGTCGCCGCGGGCGATTGTCCCGCTGGCTGACCCGACCGATTTTGCGTTGACAAAGGAAATGCTTGCGAAGGGCTTCTACCATACCACCGGGGTCGGCCCGGATCTGATGGAGAACGCGAAGAAGGCCGTGAGAGACATGATCGACTGGCTGGTGCGAGAGCAGGGCCTGAGCCTCCACGAGGCCTACACCATCTGCAGTGTCGCGGGCGATCTGAAGATCAGCGAAGTGGTCGATATCCCGAATTGGGTGGTTTCGATGACCGTGCCCCGAGGAATATTCGAGTAGGGGCTGGCCGCGTCAAGTAAGCTGGTTCCCGCAGGTGTCGGGCCCTGCCGGGCACCGGGAGCACCTCACCGTAACTTCTATGGAGGGAATCGACCATGTCGACGGACTTCGAACACGGGCGCGAAGCGGCGAGCGCTGGCGACCACGATGCGGACACGGGCGTAAGCGAAGGACGCCGGGACTTCCTCAAAGGTGCGCTGGCGATCGGCGGGATGGCGGCGCTGGGGACGGTCGGGGTACCTCCGGCCCAGGCGCAACCAGGGATGGTTCCCGGCACCACGAATCACTATTACGTGCCGGCCACCGAGAAAACGGTGCACTGGGGATACTTCAGTAAGTCGCTCACGCCCCTCGTCGAGGTCAACTCCGGCGACTTCGTCACCATCGAGGTCCTCACGCACCACGCCAACGATGACGCCGAGCGGATGATCACGGGCGATCCAGGCGCCGAGAGCGTTTTCTACTGGGACAGCCAGCGCAAGGGCGTCGATCGCCGAGGTGCGGGGCCGATGAAGCCGACGCTGTTCGGCCGGGGCGCGGGGGAGGGCCTCGGCGTGCACATCTGCACCGGCCCCGTCTACGTCCGCGGGGCGGAGCCCGGCGACATCCTTGAGGTCCGCATCATCGACGTCCGCCCGCGCCCGTGCGCCAACCCCAAGTACAAGGGCAAGAGCTTCGGCAGCAACGCAGCCGCGTGGTGGGGGTTCCACTATAAGGATCTCTTGACGGAGCCGAAGCCGCGCGAGGTGATCACGATCTACGAGCTCGATGCGTCGGGCGAGCAGAACTGGGCCCAGGCGGTCTACAACTTCCAGTGGACCCCGCAGACGGATCCCTTCGGCGTGGTGCACAAGATCATCGACTACCCCGGCGTGCCGGTTGACCACCGGACCGTGAAGGAGAACCACGGCATACTGAAGAATGTCCGCGTGCCCATCCGTCCCCATTTCGGCGTGATCGGCCTGGCCCCCGGCGAGGCGGACATCGTGGATTCCATCCCGCCCAACTACGTCGGCGGCAACATCGACGACTGGCGGATCGGCAAGGGCGCCACGATGTACTATCCGGTGGCGGTCAGAGGCGCGCTCCTGTCCGCCGGCGACTCCCACGCGGCCCAGGGCGACTCCGAGCTCGCGGGTACGGCCATCGAGTGTTCGCTCACCGGGACCTTCCAGCTCATCGTCCGCAAGAAGGACACGCTGGCCGGTACGGCGCTAGCCGGGCTCAACTATCCGCTCCTGGAAACGCAGGATGAATGGGTGCTGCACGGGTTCACCTATCCCAACTACCTCGCCGACCTGGGCCCCAACGCCCAGAGCGAAATCTACAAGAAATCCTCGGTCGACCTCGCGATGAGAGACGCCTTCAGGAAGATGCGCCACTTCCTCATGACGACGAAGGGCCTGGGCGAGAACGAGGCGATCTCCCTGATGTCGGTCGCCGTGGACTTCGGCATCACCCAGGTCGTCGACGGCAACTGGGGCGTCCACGCCACCATCAAGAAGCACATCTTCGCCGGCGCCTGAGCCTGGCGTCGGCTACCCTCCGAACGAAGCGAATCGGGGAGCCCCCGGTCACCGGGGCTCCCCGATTCCAACTCTGCCGAACTGGTACGCAGGTGAGGAATAATCCGTGTAAGCGCGTCAGGCTGCGAGGTAGGCTAGAAGCGCCTAAAACAAAGAGACAGAAACAGGCGTCCCAAAGCGATTGCACGAAGAACTCCGGGTGGATTCGGGCTCGCGGTCGACGATCACTTCATCAGCGGGTGATGGAGAAGAGCAGTCCTTGGAACTTACTGATCCAGGGAAACGAGTGGTGGGGATCCATGCCGCGGCGCGGTGTGTTGACCGTAACGGTCTGACGCTATTGACAAAAACGTCATGGCCCCATATACTGACCTCACCATCAGGGGTTCTACAGGGAAGAGAGAAAGGAGAGACGTCATGGGCGGGACGATCCGCGCGCGGTTTCATCGCGGAGTCATCGAGCCGCTGGAGAAGCTCGACCTCCCTGAAGGTAAGGAGGTGACCGTGACGATTCTTGACGTGCCTTCGGGGGACGACGATGAGGCATTCCGGAGGGCGGCGGGCAGTTGGAAGGACCTCGTCGACGCGGATACTCTCATCCGGAATATCTATGCGGATCGCCTGGTATCGACGCGGCCCGAACCTCGGCTATGAGGGTCGGGTATCTGGTTGATACCGATTGGGCGGTTCAGTACCTCCGAGGCGATGCAGGTGTTGTGGGGCGACTGGAAGAGCTGAAGCCAGAGGGTCTTGGGCTCTCAGTGATCTCGCTGGCGGAACTGTACGAAGGTGTCTTCTCATCCCGGGATCCCCGAGCGAGCGAGGAGGGGCTGAACAACTTTCTCCGCCGAGTGGTCCTCATCGGCATTGACGAAGAGATCTGCAGGCTGTTTGGTCAGGAGCGTGGTCGGCTGCGCGTCGGCGGCAAGGGCGTAGGCGATTTCGACCTACTGATCGGTTCTACGGCGCGTCGGCACGACCTCACCGTGCTGACGAACAATCGCCGTCACTTCGAGATGATCGCAGGGGTACGGCTTGAATCTACCTAGCCCCACCGGCGACCAGACCCCGGGGAGATGGCGGGCCGGATCGACGGGATCCGGCCCGCGTGTTTTGGTGGACCTTGGATCACGGTGATCATGTAACGTTAGTCCCCATGGGCCGCTGGCCCACCCATGCATCATGAAAATCGGCTATCATCGTGCTAGCCGCGACTCGGGCAACGTCGCTGCGCCTTGGTACGGGCGAGTCCGTCGTTAGTCTGACGTGGGAGCTTTCGGCACCCCGCATTGTCGCGTTGGTCTGAGCACGCCGAGCAGAGTCGTGCAGAGGGAGGCTCCTCCGGGCCGCGGCGAGACTTGAGCAGGAGGCGGCGCCATGGAGCGGCTGATCGAGCGGGGCTGCGGGCTGGATGTGCATCGGGACACCGTCGCCGCGTGCGTGCGTGTGCCCGGCGGGAAGGGGCAGCGGGAGCAGCACGTGCGGACCTTCGGGCCGACCGCGGGGGAGCTGCTGGTCCTGCGCGACTGGCTGGAAGCCCACGGGGTGACCCACGTGGCGATGGAGAGCACGGGGGTGGACTGGAAGCCCGTGTTCTACGTGCTCGAGGAGGCCTTCACGTGCCTGCTGGTCAACGCCGCCCACATCAAGCAGGTCCCGGGACGGA
>Ga0137796_10000761_pt1 | contig 19294 bp, 18 predicted proteins | sample OV2TP3_FD_97704 | JGI IMG/M metagenome (GOLD analysis project Ga0137796, IMG submission 97704) | reverse complement strand
GTGGTGCACGCCCTGGACCAGGGCGGAGGCGCAGTTCCCGACCCCGAGGATCGCCACGCGCACGCTGCCCACGGAGGACCTCCTTTCGCCGGGCGCGCCCGGGACCTCGCTGTCGAGGTCCCTGCTGACGAAGAACAGCGCCCCGTTGCGGGGCGGGAGGGGCGCCCGCGGTCAGCCCGCGGCTACTTCTTGACGAGGCTCCGGATGTAGTGGACGAGCCCCCAGCGCTCGTTCTCGGACAGGTGCTTCCAGGCCGGCATCGGGCCCCGTCCGTTCGTGATCTTCCAGAAGATCTCGCCGTCCGTCTCCGCCTGGACCGCCTTGGACGTCCAGTCGGCCGGCTTCACCGGGAGCGCCGCCGCCGCCGGCCCGTCGCCCTTGCCGGAGGTCCCGTGGCAGGGCGCGCACTGGGTGGTGGTGATCTTCTTCGCGGCCTCGATCACCGCGGGGCTCGCCTTGACGGGGTTCTTCACCTTCTTCGCCTCGGCGGGGGCCTCCCACTTCTGCTGGGCCGGGACCCCCGAGGTCCCCGCCAGCGAGAAGAGGACGGCCGCCCCCACCGCGAGGCCGACCCGGCTCAGGGTCGCCCGGCTGCGCCAACTCTGCATTCTCGCCTCCTGTCCGGTTGCGCCGTCGTGAGAAGATTCACAAAGCCTCTTCCTCCATCTTGTACCGCCTCCGGCCCGACGGGTCAAGGGGATTTGTCGCCGAGGCGGGCGGCCCGCCGGGTGGGTCGCTCGTTGACAACCCCTCGGCGGGCCGGTATGATGGAGGCAAGCTTGTGAAAAAAAGGACGAGGATGGAACTCGACGACATCGCCATCATCGGGGCGGGGCCCACCGGGCTTTTCGCGGCCTACTACGGGGGGTTCCGGGGCCTCCGGGTCAAGCTGATCGACTCGATGCCGGAGCTGGGCGGGCAGATCACCGCCCTCTACCCCGAGAAGTTCATCTACGACGTCGCCGGGTTCCCGCGGGTCCTCGGGAAGGAGCTGGTCCGGAACCTGATCGACCAGGCCCTCCAGTACCACCCCGCCGTTTGCCTCAACGAGCAGGTGACGGCGTTCCACCGCGAAGGGGACCGCCGCATCCGGCTGGTCACCGATCGGCAGGAGCACCACGCCCGGGCCGTCCTGATCACCGCCGGGATCGGGTCCTTCACCTCCCGGAAGCTCCCCGCGCCCGAGCTGGCCTGCTTCGAGGGGAAGGGCCTGGCCTACTTCGTGCGCTCGGTGGAGGAGTACCGTGACCTGGACCTCCTCGTCATCGGGGGCGGCGACTCGGCCGTGGACTGGTGCCTCAGCTTCGACGGGATCACCCGATCCACGACCCTCATCCACCGGCGGGACCGGTTCCGGGCCCACGAGGACTCGGTCCGGAAGCTCTACGACTCCCAGGTCCGGGTGCGGACCTTCCACGAGCTGAAGGACCTCCTGGGGGCCGACCGGGTCGAGGGCGCGGTCATCTACGACAACCGGACCGGGGCCGAGGAGACCTTTCCGGTCAGCGCGGTGCTGGCCTGCCTCGGCTTCCACTCGAACCTGGGCCCCCTCCGGTCCTGGGGGCTCGCCCTCGAGGAGGACGCGATCAGGGTCACCACCAAGGGCGAGACCAACCTCCCCGGCGTCTACGCGGCCGGCGACATCGCCACCTACCCGGGCAAGGTCAAGCTCATCGCGACCGGCTTCGGCGAGGCCGCCACCGCCATCAACAACGCCGCCGCCTACATCAACCCCGCCCTTAAGGTCTTCCCCGGCCACTCCTCCACGCTGCTGGACAAGGCCGGGTAGTCCCTCGGAGGGGGGCTTCGCCCCCCTTCCGACGGCCCCCGGCGAAGCCGGCCGGTCGCTCTTCAGCGACCGGCTTCGGGGCCTGCCTCCCCCCAAAAGGTTTCGTAACACACGTTCCGCTCAGGGCCGACGCCTCCCCCCCCGACTTACAGCCTGTTTGGCGATCGCAGGCGAAAGTCGTACAATCCCCTCATGTCGCCGGTGGCGTTCGACCGGGAGGCCGGGGCCGGTGGGGGCGGCATCTCGCTGCTGCGCGACGGGGCGAGGCTCGCGCTGATCGGCGCGGCGGTCGCGCTCCTCGTCGCGTGCGTCGGCGATCTCTCCCACGCCGGGATCAGCGACGCCTTCGACGACGGCGATCGCCTGCCGCGCGGCATTCAGAACTTCGCGGTGACGGAGGCCGGGCCGGGGGCGGCGGTCAACGGCATCTTCGACGCCTCCCCCGCCCTGGAGCGCGCCAGCTTCCACGAGGAGGAAGAGGACGCCGAGCCCGGGGACTATGACCCCTGGGAGCCGTTCAACGAGCGCATGTTCTGGTTCAACCGCCAGCTCGACCGGATCGTGCTGAAGCCGGTGGCGACCGCATGGGACAAGATCGTGCCCGATCGCGCGAAGCGGAGCCTCAAGAACGCGTTCGAGAACCTCGGGATGCCGCGCCGCTTCATGAACAACCTCCTCCAAGGGAGGGTTCAGAGGGCCGGCCTGGAGCTGGCCCGCTTCGTCTTCAACAGCACGGCGGGGATCGCCGGCCTCTTTGACGTCGCAACAGCGATCGAGATCGAAAGGGTTCCCGACGAAGACTTCGGCCAGACCCTGGGCGTCTACGGGACCGGACCCGGGCCGTACCTGGTCCTCCCCTTCCTGCCGCCCCTGACCGTCCGCGACGGGATCGGGCTCGGGATCGACTCGGCGCTGGACCCGCTCAACTATCTCCTCCCCTTCGGCGCCCGGGCGGGGATCTCGCTGGGGCAGACGGTCAACGACCGCTCGCTCAACCTGGAGCTCTTCCACGAGGTCGAGGAGAGCGTGCTCGACCTCTACAGCGCGGTCCGGAACGGCTACCTCCAGCGGCGGGAGCGGGCGATCCGGGAGTAACATACTCGAAGGGGGGTTCCACCCCCCCTATGGGCCGGCCCCGCGGGGAGGCGTTGGCCCCGAGCGGAACGTTAAGCGGAGCGGCGCGGGTCCCCGTCGTGAGCGAGCCGGGTGGGGAAGCCGACAGGCGAGCGGAGGACAAAGAGGAGGGGCCCCGGCCGGCGAGCCACAGACGGGTGCGCCGCGGAGCGTGTGGAGCGAGGGGCCGATGCCTCCCCAGGGGGCGTTCCCCCTTCGGCGAACGCATCGGGCTTGCCTCTCCCCGAAGGATTCACTCGCGGCGGGATCCTAGGCCGAGCGGGTCCCGGCGGCCTCCTCGTCCAAGAGCCGGCGGGCCTCGGCCCGGAGGCGGCGGGCCAGGGTTTCGCACCAGGCGAAGCGCGTCCGGCCTTCCCTGACCTCCTCGTAGGAGAATTCCAGGGGCGGCGCCTCCCGGGGCGGGAGGGTGCGCGCGCCGAGCAGGAGCCGGAGCCCGTAGCTCCTCCCCTCCCGCTCCTCCTCCATCTCCACCGCCGCCTCGATCCGGGGGCTCTCGCGCTTGGCGTGGGAGACGGCGAAGCCCCGGAGCCAGCGGCCGACCTCCTCGTAGCTCGCCGGGATCCTCGGGTTCATGACGCCTCGGCTTGGGTCACGGTCGTGGCGCCCTCAAAGGTCACAGGGGGCGGACGCTCCGCCCCCTGCGTCGGGCCTCAACGCGGCCTCAGCACTCGTTGAAGCCGCAGCTGTAGCACTTCTTACACCCTTCCTCGTAGACGAAGGTCGCCTGGCCGCAGTCCGGACAGATGTCCCCGGCCACGAGCTTGGCGGGCGTGGCCGGCGCGCCGGCCTCCTCCGGCTTGATCTGCCCGATGTGCTCGGCCAGGACCCGCGCGATCCCGTCCGGGAGGGAGAGGACCCGCTGGGGGCCGAAGCCGAGCGGCCGGCCGCCGCCGATCCCCGCGAGCTGGCCGATGGTCTCCTCCAGCCGCCGGGTCGGGGAGAGGGGCGAGGGCATCCGGAGGATCAGGGAGACGAGCCGGCCGATCGCCTCGGCCACGGCCATGGTGTCCGAGCCGGCCTTCCCCACGCTCACGAAGACCTCGAACGGCTCGCCCTCGCCGTTGGCGTTGACGACCACGAAGGCCGTCCCGAGCGGGGTCTCGATCCGGTAGGTCCGGCCGGCCAGGCTCCGGGGCCTGGGCTTCACCACGGCCGGCCCCGGGGCCGCCACCTCGCGCCGCTCGGCCTTGGCCCGGGCGCCGAGGTGGAGGACCTGGTCGTCCTTGCAGCCGTCCCGGAAGACCGTGATCCCCAGGCAGCCGAGCTCCCAGGCGAGCAGGTATGCGCGGGCGATGTCCTCGGGCGTGGCCGAGTTGGGGAGGTTGATGGTCTTGGAGACCCCGTTGTCGGTGTGCTTCTGGAAGGCCCCCTGGTGGCGGACGTGCCACTCGAAGGGGATCTCGTGGGCCGTGACGAAGACCTTCTGGACGTCCTCCGGGACCCCGTCGAGCCCGTGGACGACCCCCCGGCGGGCGACCTCCTCCATGAGGGCCTCGGAGTGGAACCCCCGGTCCCTGGCCACCTCCTCGAAGACCCGGTTGATGAACGGCAGGACCCGGTCGCCCACCTTGTGGGTGAAGGCGATGGCGAAGGCGGGCTCGATCCCCGAGGAGCAGCCGGCGATCATGCTGATCGTCCCGGTGGGGGCGATGGTGGTCACCGTGGAGTTCCGGAGCGGGCGGTCGCCCTTGTAGATGGAGCGCGACCAGTTGGGGAACGGCCCCCGCTCCTCGGCCAGCTTGGCGGACTGATCGTGGGCCTTCTCCTGGATGAAGGCCATGAGCTGGTCGCCCAACTCCAGGGCCTGCTGGCTGTCGTAGGGGATCCCCATCCGGAACAGGAGGTCCGCCCACCCCATGACCCCCAGGCCGATCCGCCGGTTGGACTTCACGGTGGCGTCGATCTCGGGCAAGGGGTAGGGGTTGACCTCGATGACGTCGTCGAGGAAGCGGACGGCCAGGCGGACCACCCGCTCGAGGTCGGTCCAGTCCAGGGCCCACTCCCCGTTCGGGGCCCGGACCGCGAACTTGGCGACGTTGAGCGACCCGAGGTTGCACGCCTCGTTCGGCAAGAGCGGCTGCTCCCCGCAGGGATTCGTCGCCTCCACCATCCCCACCTCGGGGGTCGGGTTGGCCGGGCTCCGGTTGATCCGGTCGATGAAGACCATCCCGGGGTCGCCGGTCCGCCAGGCCGCGCGGACGATCCGCTCGAAGACCTCCCGCGCCGACAGGGTCCCCGCGACCGCCCCGCTCCGGGGGTTGATCAACTCATACTCCTCGCCCTTGGTGAGCGCCTCCATGAACCGGTCGGTCGCGGCCACGGAGATGTTGAAGTTGGTGATCCCGCCGTCGAGCTTGCACTCGACGAACTCCAGGATGTCCGGGTGGTCCACCTTGAGAATCCCCATGTTGGCGCCCCGACGCGTCCCCCCTTGCTTGACCGCCTCGGTGGCGCCGTTGAAGACGCGGAGGAAGGAGACCGGCCCCGAGGCCTTCCCCCCGGTCGAGGTCACCAGGTCGTCCTTCGGGCGGAGGCGCGAGAAGGCGAACCCGGTGCCCCCGCCGGATTTGTGGATGATCGCCGCGGCCTTGACCGCGTCGAAGATCTCGTCCATGGAGTCCCCCACCGGGAGGACATAGCAGGCCGAGTACTGCAGCTGGTTCCCCTTGCCGGCGTTCATCAGGGTGGGCGAGTTGGGGAGGAAGTACCCGTCCACCATCAGGTCATAGAAGGCGCCGGCGATCTCACGGACGACCGCCGGACCCTTCCCCCAGCGCTCCTCGGCGCGGGCGATGGCCTGGGCCACCCGCCAGCACATCTCCTCCGGGGTCTCGAGCACCTCGTCGCCCTGGCGGGTGAGGTACCGCTCCCGGAGGACGCGCAAGGCCTGCTCCGTCCAGTTCCCCACCTTCGCGGGGCGCGTCTGGGCAAACATGGCTCTCCTCCTCCCACTTCGCACGGGTTTCAGGGGATCGCGAGGCGACCGAGGCCGGCCGGAACCAGCGAGCGGCGGCAGGAGACAGCCTCCCGCAAGGCCGCGCCCGAAACGGCGATCCGCAGGGTCCGTGGCGGGTTCATTCAGAAAGGTCCCCCCTTTATTTTGTGGGCAAGCAAACGTTACCATACCACATTTAGGGGCTGTCAAGTAAAAAACTGGCGTTGCCTTGCCGACCGCGGGTTTCCAGCAACCTCCGATTTATTTTACTCTCTTAACTTTTAGTTGACTAACTTGTGAAGCGGGGGTATCTGTGGGGGGAATTACGCCGACCGGAGGCCCTTCGATGCCCGGCCCAGAGCACCGTTCCTCCCCCGAGGCCCAGCGCCTCCTCGAGCTTCTGACGACGCTGGTCGGCTCGACCTTCCGCCAGATCCTCTGGCGCAGGGCCGCCGAGCTCGAGCTGACCTACGCCCAGTCACAGGTGCTCTTCTACGTCGGGCAGCACCCGGGCTGCCATATGGGCGAGGTGGCCAAGGCCTTCGCCGTCACCCTCCCGGCCATCACCCAGATCGTCGATCGGTTGGAGCAGAAGCGGCTCCTCAGCCGGGGCAGCGACCCCACCGACCGGCGGGTCTACACCCTGGAGCTGTCCGCCGAGGGGAAGGCCTTGGCCGGGGAGCTCCAGACGCTCCAGATCGACGGCCTCGAGCGGGTCCTGGCCCGGATGTCCGCCCGCGACCGGGCCCGGGCCATCAAGGGGCTCGAGGCGCTCGTCGAGGCCTCGGCCCGGAGCCAGGAGACGGCCGAGCCGGCCCAGGGGGGTGACCGGTGACCGGACGATGCCCGTCGATCCCGATCCCGACCGCGCCCGTCGTCTACTCGCTCCTCGACGATCTCCGCGGCAGCCGGGTCCCGGCCTGGGCCAGGGTCCGCGCCGCGCAACCCGACGCGAGGGAGATCCGCGCATGACCCGTACGGCACGACTCGCCCAGTGGTGTAGCGCCCTGTCGACCGCCGTCCTGCTCGTCGTCGCCCCCGCCGGCGCCCAGCCGCCGGCGCCCCAGCCGGGCCAGCCCATCTCCCTCGAGGAGGCGATCGCGCTCGCCCTGGCCCAGCACCCCGCGATCCGCGCCGCGGAGGGGGGGCGGGCCGCGGCCGACGCCCGGGTCCCCCAGGCCTTCTCGGGCTTCCTGCCCCGCGTGGACGCGGACGCGAGCGCCCGGCGCCAGCAGGGCTTCCAGAGCTCCATCGACCGCTTCTTCACCGTCAGCAACTACTCCACCAACGTCACCCTCACCCAGAAGCTCTACGACTTCGGCAAGACCGGCGCCCGGGTGGACGAGGCCCGCGCCAACGCCAAGGCCTCGGAGGAGGAGCTCGAGCGCGTCCGCCAGGAGGTCGCGCTCAACGTCAAGCTCGCCTACTACGGCCTGCTGGAGGCCCAGCGCTTGGTCAGGGTGGCCGAGGCCGCCGTCGAGCGGGCCGAGCTGAACCTGAAGAGCGCCCGGGGCTTCTTCGAGGTGGGGATCGTGCCGAAGTCGGACGTGACCCGGGCCGAGGTGGAGCTGGCCAATGCGAGGGTGGGGCTCATCCGCGCGCGCAACGCGGTCCGCCTGGCCGAGACGACCCTGGCCAACGCCCTCGGGACGGCGGCCCCCGTCCAGGTCCAGGACATCCTGGCCTACGAGCCGTTCGTGGCCGACCCCGCCCTGCTCCTGACTGAGGCCTTCCGCGCCCGCCCCGAGGTGCGGCGGGCCCAGGCGCGGGTGGACGCCGCCCGGTTCCAGCTCCGCCAGGCCACCGCCGGCTTCCTCCCCGACCTCAACGGCAACGCCTCCTACGGCGCGACCAACAACGACTTCCCGCTCCGGGAGGTCTGGCAGCTCGGCTTCAGCTTCTCCTGGAACCTCTTCGAGGGCTTCCTGACCCAGGCCCGGGAGACGGAGGCCCGCGCCAACCTGGGGACGGCCCGGGCCGACCTCGACACCCTGGAGCTCCAGGTGCGCCTCGAGGTGGACAGATCCTGGCTCGCCCTCCTCGAGGCCGAGGAGCGGATCGGCGCCACGGCCAAGGGGGTGGAGTCCGCTCAGGAGCTCATCCGCCTGGCCCAGGGGCGCTACGCCGCGGGCGTCGGCACGATCCTCGAGCTCGCCGACGCCCAGGTCGCCCTCACCGACGCCGAGGCCGACCACATCCGCGCCCTGACCGATCACAAGACGGCCCGGGCCCAGCTCGAGCGGGCGGTCGGGCGGCGGTAAGTAACTCGGAGGGGGGCTCCGCCCCCCTTCCGACGCCCCTGGGCGAAGCCCACCTTTCACCAGTTCGGCTTCGCCGCTGGCGAAAGGCTTCGGGGGCTGCCTCCCCCCAGGGGCCTGGACAGAGCGCGAGCCGGAGGTGGGGCGGCCGAATAGCGGGGGGCGGATTGCCGTCAGAGGAACGGGGTGCAACAATAGGGACCGGGATCGTCGGGGGGGCGCGAGGATGAGCTGGCGGCGGAGCCTGCCGGGGGTGGTGCTGGCCCTGGGGCTCGTCGCGGTCGGGCCGATTCCGGTCTGGGCTCACGGCGGGCGCACCCACTTCTTGTTCGGCTTCCATTTCTTCTTCCCCCTTCGCCCCTCCCCGCCCGCCTATGTCCCCTACCCGGTCTATGTCGCCCCGCCCCCGGCCTACCCGCCTCCCCCGGCCCCGGAGCCGCTGCCGGCCCTGGGCTACCTGAGAAGCGAGGTGAGCCCGCCCGAGGCGCAGCTCTTCGTGGACGGCGCCTACCTCGGACGCGCCGGCGAGTTCACGGGCGCCCGCCTGCTCGCTCTCCTCCCCGGACGCCATCGGGTCGAGGTGGTCCACCCCGGCTTCGCGCCGTACACGGCGGAGCTCGAGGTCCGGGTCGGGGAGACGAGCGAGCTGAGGGCGGTGCTCGCGCCGGCGCCTGCCCCGCCCCCCGAGCCGCCCCGGGCCGTTCCGGAGGAGCCGCTCCGATGAGACGACCCGGGCTGGCCCTCCTCGGGCTCCTCCTGGTCGCGGGGGTCGTCATGGGGGCCTACGTGTACAACACTCACCGCACCCCGGCGGCGCTCTACCGCTTGGCGAAGGTCGAGCGCGGACCGATCGTCGCGACGGTCTCGGCCAGTGGGAATCTCAACGCCGTGACCACGGTTCAGGTCGGGAGCCAGGTCTCGGGGATGATCCGGGAGATCCTGGTGGACTTCAACTCGCCGGTCGAGGCCGGCCAGCTCGTCGCCCGGATCGACCCGGAGATCTTCGAGGCCAAGGTCGGGCAGGCCCGGGCGGACCTCGAGGCAACCCAGGCGGCGGTCCTCAACCAGGCGGCCAACGTCGAGCGCGCGCGGGCCGAGGTGGAGAACGCCCGGGTCACCATCGTTACCGCCCAGGCCCAGATCCAGCGGGTCCAGGCCGAGGTGGAGAATGCACGCGCCGCCATCGCCATCGCCCAGGCCGCCGTGGCGCGGGAGTCCGCGACCGTCCAGAACGCGCGGCGGGAGCTCGACCGGCGGGTGGACCTCCTCCGGCGGGAGCTGATCGCCCAGAGCGACAAGGATGCGGCCCAGACCGCCCACGAGACCGCCACGGCCCAGCTCGAGGCCGCCCGCGCCCAGGCCGAGGCCGCGCGCGCCGCGCTCCGGTCCGCCGAGGCCCAGCTCGAGGCCACCCGCTCGCAGGCCAAGGCCGCCGAGGCCCAGCTCGGCTCGGTCGAGGCCCAGCTCCGGGTGGCCGAGGCGCAGCGCGCGGCGGCGGAGGCCCAGGTGCGGCAGAAGCGGGCCGCCCTCGCCCAGGCCCAGGCGGACCTCGATCACACCCTGATCCGGGCCCCCGTGGACGGGGTGGTGGTCTCCCGGAACGTGGATGTCGGCCAGACGGTGGCGGCGAGTCTCCAGGCCCCGACCTTGTTCACCATCGCCCAGGACCTCACCCGGATGCAGGTCGAAACGAGCGTGGACGAGGCGGACATCGGCCGCGTCCGCGAGGGGATGACCGCGACCTTCACGGTGGACGCCTTCGCCGGAGGGGTCTTCCGGGGGCGGGTGGTCCAGATCCGCAAGGCCCCCCAGGTCGTCCAGAACGTGGTGACCTACACCGTGATCGTCGCCGTCCCCAACCCGGACCGCACCCTGATGCCGGGGATGACCGCCAACGTCAGGATCGTGATCGAGAAGAAGGACGACGTCATCAAGATCCCCCTGGCCGCGCTCCGGTTCCGGCCGCCCGGCGACGCGGGCGGGGATCGAGGGGCGGAACGGGCCAGGGCGCGCGGGCCGGCGGCCGAGGCCTCGAGGCGGGTCTGGGTCCTGGCGCCGGACGGCAAGCCCCAGCCCGTACCGGTGGTCCTCGGGCTCTCGGACGGGACGTTCGCCGAGGTCCGGGAGGGCGACCTCCGGCCCGATCAGGAGGTCATCGTCGGCTCGACCGAGCGGCCCGAGCGCCGCGCAGGGAGCACGCAGCCCGGCACCGGGCGCCTTCGGTTCTGAGGCCGCCGATGACCCGGCCCCTCATCGACGTCCAGGATCTGACCAAGGTCTACCGGCTGGGCGACCACGCCGTCCACGCCCTCCGGGGCGTCACCCTCGCCATCGCGCCCGGGGAGTTCTGCGCGGTGATGGGCCCGTCGGGCTCGGGGAAATCCACCTTCATGAACCTTCTGGGCTGCCTCGACACCCCGACGAGCGGGACCTACCGCCTCGACGGGGAGGACATCTCGCGGCTCGGCCGGGATCGGCTCGCCCGCATCCGGAACAAGCGCCTGGGCTTCGTCTTCCAGACCTTCAACCTCCTGCCCCGGATGAGCGCCCTGGAGAACGTCGAGCTCCCCCTTCTCTACGACGGCACCGCGCCGCGGCACCGTCGCGCCAGGGCCCAGGCGGCCCTCGAGGCGGTCGGCCTCGCCGACCGTGCCCACCACCACCAGAGCCAGCTCTCGGGCGGCGAGCAACAGCGGGTGGCGATCGCCCGGGCCCTGGTCAACGACCCCGCCCTCATCCTCGCCGACGAGCCCACCGGGAACCTCGACTCCCGGACCAGCGTGGAGATCCTGGCCGCCTTCCAGCATCTCAACCGGCAGGGGATCACCGTCGTCCTCGTCACCCACGAGCCCGACGTGGCCGCCTGCGCCAGGCGGATCATCACCTTCCGCGACGGCCGGGTCGTCGGCGACAGGGTGGTGACGGCCCGCCGGGACGCGGCCGTGCAGCTCGGCGTTCTCGGGGAGGAGGTATGAACCTCTGGGCGAGCGTCAGGGTCGCCCTCGCCTCGCTCCGGGTCCACGCGCTCCGGACCGCCCTGACCATGCTCGGGATCGTCATCGGGGTCGGCGCGGTCATCGCCATGATCGCGGTGGGGACCGGGGCCCAGACCCGGATCGCCGAGCAGATCCGCTCCATGGGGTCGAATCTCATCATCGTCCTCTCCGGGAGCACGACCTCCGGGGGGATCCGGCTCGGCCACGGGACCCTCCCGACCCTGACCGAGGACGACGCCCGCGCCATCGCCCTCGAGGCCCCCGCGGTCCACGTCGCCGCGCCCTCGATGCGCGGGAGCGCCCAGGTCGTCTACGGCAACCTCAACTGGTCCACGGTCGTCTACGGGGTGACCCCGGAGTACCAGGAGGCGCGGGGGTGGACGGTCACCGCGGGGAAATTCCTGGGGCAGGAGGATGTGGACGGGGCGGCCAAGGTCGCCGTGATCGGCCGGACCGTCGCCGAGACCCTGTTCGGTGACGCGGACCCCGTGGGGCAGCTCATCCGGATCAAGAAGGTCCCCTTCACCGTGATCGGGCTCCTGGCCTCGAAGGGGCAGTCGGCCTGGGGGCAGGATCAGGACGACGTGATCCTCATCCCCCTCTCCACCGCCAAGAAGAAGGTCCTCGGGGTGAGCCAGGCCAGCCCCCGCGCCGTGGGGGCGATCTCGGTCCGGGCCAGGGACGCCTCCCTCCTGCCCGAGGCCGAGGCCCAGATCCGGGAGGTCCTCCGCCAGCGCCACCGCCTCCAGCCCCACCAGGACGACGACTTCTCCATCCGGGTCCTCTCGGAGGTCTTCGCGGCCCAGGAGGAGTCGGCCCGGGTGATGACCATGCTGCTCGCTGCCATCGCCTCGGTCTCGCTCCTGGTGGGCGGGATCGGGATCATGAACATCATGCTCGTCTCGGTGACCGAGCGGACCCGGGAGATCGGGCTCCGGATGGCCGTGGGCGCGAGGAGCCGGGACATCCTGACCCAGTTCCTGGTCGAGGCGGTCACCCTCTCGCTGGTGGGCGGGGTCATCGGGATCGGCGTCGGGGTCCTCGGCTCCCGGACCATCGCGGCCCTGGCGGAGTGGACCACCGAGGTCCGGCCGGAAGCGATCCTGCTGGCCTTCGCCTTCGCGGCGGCGGTCGGGGTCTTCTTCGGGTACTATCCGGCCCGGAAGGCCGCCCGGCTCGACCCCATCGAGGCCCTGCGCTACGAGTGACGGCCGGGCCGCCCCGGAGGCGCCGCGGCCGTGCTATAGTGGAGTATGACGACCGAAGGAGGCACGGGATGATCAGGTTCGCCGTGAACGGGGCGCCCCACGCGGTCGACGTCTCTCCCGATACCCCGCTCCTTTGGGTGCTCCGGGAGACGCTCGGCCTCACCGGCACGAAGTACGGCTGCGGGATGGCGCTCTGCGGCGCCTGCACGGTGCACCTCGACGGCCAGCCGATCCGCTCGTGCGTCACGCCGGTCTCGGCCGCGGCCGGAAAGGCGGTCGCCACGATAGAGGGCCTGGGCGTCGGCGAGCTCCACCCGGTCCAGCAGGCGTGGATCGCCGAGGACGTGCCGCAGTGCGGCTACTGCCAGCCTGGCCAGATCATGGCCGCGGCCGCCCTCCTCGCCGCCACCCCCGCGCCGACCGACGCCGAGATCGATCGCGCGCTCGCGGGCCACCTCTGCCGCTGCGGGACGTACCAGCGGATCCGCGCCGCGGTCCGCCGGGCCGCCGCGCCGGTCCGGGAGGGCGCGCGATGAGACCGATCAGCCGGCGCGCGCTCCTGAAGGGCGGGCTCGCGGCGGGAGCGGGCCTCGCCGTCGGCTTCCCTCTCCTCGACGGGCGACGCCCGGTGCGCGCGGCCCGGGCCACCCGCGTGTTCGCGCCGAGCGCCTGGATCCGGGTCCACCCGGACGGCGCCGTGGTCATCGTCAACCCGCACTCGGAGATGGGCCAGGGCACGCTCACCTCCGTGGCGATGATCGTCGCGGACGAGCTGGAGGCGGACTGGGCCCGCGTACGGGTCGAGCAGGCGCCCGCGGACCCCGCCTACGGCAACCCCATGTTCGGCGGGACCCAGCTCACCGCCGGCAGCACGAGCATCCGCGGCTCGTGGATGCTCTGGCGGCGCGCCGGCGGCGCGGCGCGCGAGATGCTCGTGGCCGCGGCCGCGAAGGAGTGGGACGCCCCCCTCGAGGAGGCCCACGCCGAGCACGGGGCCGTCCATCACCGGCCGACCGGGCGCCGGCTCACCTACGGCGAGCTCGCGGACAGGGCGGCGGCCCTGCCGGTGCCGCAGAATCCGCGGCTCAAGACGCCGGATCAATTCAGGCTGATCGGCAAGAGGGTCCCGCGGCTCGACACACTGGACAAGGTCACGGGGCGCGCCGTCTACGGGATCGACGTGAGGGTCCCGGGGATGCTGGTCGCGACGGTCGAGCGCTGCCCCGTGTTCGGCGGGACGGTGGCGGGCTTCGATGCGACCCGCGCCCTGGCCGAGCCCGGGGTGCGGCGCGTGATCAAGATCGGCTCGGGGGTCGCCGTGGTCGCGGACAGCTACTGGGCGGCCAGGCGCGGGCGCGGCGCGCTGGCGGTCCGGTGGGACGAGGGCCCGAGCGCGCGGCTCGACAGCGCCCTCATCGCCCGGACGTGCGCCGAACTGGCGCAGCAGCCCGGCGCGGTGGCGCGCCGTCATGGGAACGCGGCGCGGGCGCTCCGGGAGGCGCCCCGCGTCCTCGAGGCGGTCTACGAGGCGCCGTTCCTCGCTCACGCGACGATGGAACCGATGAACTGTACCGCCCACGTCCGACCTGACGGCTGCGACGTGTGGGTGCCGACCCAGAATCAGACCCGCACCCAGCAGGAGGCGATGCGCATCACCGGGCTGCCGCGCGAGCGGGTCCGGGTGCACACGACGTTCCTCGGCGGGGGCTTCGGGCGGCGGAGCGAGGTGGACGTCGTCACGGATGCCGTCGAGATCTCCAAGGCCGTGGGCGCGCCCGTCAAGGTCATCTGGTCGCGCGAGGACGACATCCGGCACGACTACTACCGGCCGGCCACGTACAACGTCCTCCGCGCGGCCCTCGACGCGCACGGCCGCCCCATGGCGTGGTCCCACCGGATCGTGGGGCCCGGGCTCCTGATCCAGCGCGGCATGGTCCCACCGCACGCGGTGGACCGGACGATGGTCGAGGGCGCCGCGAACCTCCCGTACGGCATCCCGAACCTCCAGGTCGAGTTCCGCCACAGGGACTTCGGGGTCCCGGTCGGCTTCTGGCGCTCCGTCGGCGCCTCGCAGAACGCGTTCGTCACCGAGAGCTTCATCGACGAGCTGGCCCACGCGGCCGGCAGGGATCCGTATGAATACCGGCGCGCACTGCTGGGCAGAGCGTCCCGCCATCGCGGCGTGCTCCAGCTGGCCGCGACGAAGGCGGGCTGGGCGACGCCGCCCCCGCCCGGCCGCCACCGCGGGATCGCGGTCGCCTTCTCCTACGGGAGCTGGTGCGCGCAGGTCGCCGAGGTGTCGGTCGCGCCGGACGGGACCGTGCGCGTCCACCGCGTGGTCGCCGCCATCGACTGCGGCGTGGCGATCAACCCGGATCAGGTGGTCGCGCAGGTGGAGGGCGGGATCGTCTACGGGCTGACCGCGGCGCTCGGAGGCGAGATCACCATCCAGAACGGCCGCGTCCGGCAGTCGAACTTCCACGACTACCCGCTGCTCCGGATCGACGGGATGCCGGCGATCGAGGTGCACGTCGTGCCGAGCGCTGAGCCGCCGGGCGGGGTCGGCGAGCCGGGCGTGCCGCCCATCGCCCCGGCGGTCACCAACGCCGTCTTCGCCGCGACCGGGCGGCGGGTCCGCCGGCTCCCGATCCGCGCCGACGAGCTCAAGCGGGCGTGAGGCGCCCTGTGCCCGCGATCCTCCTCGTCGCCCTCGCCCTGGCCGGGTGCGCGGGTTTCTCCTCGGGGCGCTTCCTCGGGCCTGGGGACTTTGAGCGGCACGCGCGCGAGGCCGAGTACTTCGAGCTCCACTGGAGCTACCGCCGGCCGAGCCCGACTATGCTGGAGGCCGAGGGGATCATCGTCAACCGCTTCGGCCCGGCCATGCGGACGGTGACCCTGGAGCTCGCGAGCTTCGATCGCGCCGGCAAGCCCCTCCAACGGCGGCGGGTCACCCCGCCCGGCTGGCTGGACCGGTTCGACACCCTCCCCTTCACGATCCGGCTGCCGCTCAACGGCGAGGAGGCCTCGTTCATGCTCCGCGTCTACCGTTACGACTACCTCGTGGTGCCGGATGCCTAGGCGACTCCTTCCTCTCATCGTCCCGCTCCTGCTCCTGGGCTGCGCGGGCACGGTCCGGCTCGACCGGCCCGCGGACTTCCCGAACCACGCGAGCGACCACCCGTTCTTCGACCTGCACTGGCGGCTCGAGCGGACCGCCGACCGGGTCGAGGCCGTGGGGCTGGTGGAGGCGGCGCGGGTGGACGGGATCTACGACGTGACGGTGGAGCTCCGGGGCCTCGACGATGCCGGCCGCGTGGTGAGCCGCGGCCTCGGGAGAACCTACGGGGGACGGCTCCCCCGGTGGCACAGCCAGCCGTTCGCGGTCGGCCTCCGGCCGACGGGTCGGGAGGCCCGCTTCGAGCTCGAGGTCTGGAGCTTCACCTGGGAGGGGACGATGGACCGGAACGGCAGGGGCCGCGAGAACTAGGGCTCAGGACTCCTTGACCGCGGCGATCAGGTCGAGGACCGCCTGCTTGCCGTCCCCGAAGAACATCAGGGTGTTGTCGGCGGCGAAGAGCGGGTTGGGGATGCCGGCGAACCCCGGGGAGAGGCTCCGCTTGATCACCACCACCGTCCGCGCCCTGTCCACGTCCAGGATCGGCATCCCGGCGATGGGGCTCCCCGGGTCGGTGCGCGCCACCGGGTTGACGACGTCGTTGGCCCCGATGACCAGGGCCACGTCGGTCTGCTCGAAGGCGGGGTTCGCCTCCTCCAGGGTCTTGAGCTTGTCGTAGGGGATCTGGGCCTCGGCCAGGAGGACGTTCATGTGCCCGGGCATCCGCCCGGCGACCGGGTGGATGGCGAACGTCACCTCGATCTCCCGCGACTCCAGCAGGTTGGCGAGGTCCCGGACGGCGTACTGGGCCTGGGAGACCGCCATGCCGTACCCCGGGACGATCGCGACCCGGCGGGCCGTGTCGAAGAGCATCGCCACCTCCTCGGCCGTGGCGGCCTTGACCCGGCCGGCGTAGACCTGGTCGGCGCTCGGCCCCGCCTGCCCCGCGGCGATGGCGCCGGTCAGGACGTTGGCCAGGGAGCGGTTCATGGCCTTGCACATGATCCGGGTGAGGATGATTCCCGAGGCCCCCACCAGCGAGCCGGCGATGATGAGGGCGTTATTCCCCAGAACGAACCCCGTGGCGGCGGCGGCCAGGCCGGAGTAGGCGTTGAGGAGGGCGATGGCCACCGGCATGTCGGCGCCCCCGATGGGGATCACCAGCCCGACGCCGAGGACGGAGGCGGCGGCGACGACACCCCAGTAGACGCCCGTGGCCGCGGGGTCGGCGACCAGCCACGCCCCGAACCCCAGGGCCACGAGGCCCAGCGCGGCGTTGGCCGGCAACTGGCCGGGGAACACCACCGCCTGCTCCGGGATCAGCCCCTGGAGCTTGCCGAAGGCCACCAGGCTCCCCCAGAAGGTCACGGCCCCGATGAGCCCGGAGGCGACGGTGGCCACGGTGAGCTGGACCAAAGGGACGCCGGCCTCGGCCGCCGCGGCCTCCAGGAGGGCGGCGCCGGCGACCAGGAGCGAGGCGCCCCCGCCGAAGCCGTTCAGGAGGGCGACCATCTGGGGCATGGCGGTCATCTGGATCCGGACCGCCAGCACCGCGCCGAGGCCCGCGCCGACCACGAGCCCCGCGAGGATGACCTCGAAGCCCACGATCCGCCGGTCGAGCAGGGTGACCACGATCGCCAGCAGCATCCCCGACGCCCCGAGGAGATTCCCCCGGACCGCGGTGCGCGGGTGGGCGAGCCCCCGGAGGGCGAGGATGAAGAGGACCGCGGCCAGGAGGTAGACCAGGTTGATGAGGGCGGCCATCGCCCTACTCCTTCCGCCGGAACATCCCCAGCATCCGGTGGGTAACCAAGAAGCCGCCCACGACGTTGATGGTCGCGAAGACCACGGCGAGGAAGCCCAAGACCGTCGTGAGGAGGTCCTGCTGGGCGCCGGCGGCGATGAGGGCGCCGATGACGGTGATCCCGGAGATGGCGTTCGACCCCGACATGAGCGGGGTGTGGAGGATCGGCGGGACCTTGGTGATGACCTCGAAGCCGACGAAGATGGCGAGGGCGAAGACGATGAGGGCCGTCACGAAGGCGTCCATCAGCCGCTCCCTCCTTGGGCGCCCGGCAGGGGCGGGAGGCCGAGCCGCTCGCGGACGCGCGGGTGCACGACCTCGCCCTCCCGCGCCAGGAGCGTCTCGCAGGTGATCTCGTCCCCGAGATCGAGCCCGAGGGCCCCGTTCTTGACCAGGTGGAGGAGGAAGGCGGAGAGGTTCCGGGCGTACATCTGGCTCGCGTGGTACGGCACGGTGGAGGGGAGGTTGGCGGGCCCGAGGATGGTCACCCCCTGCGCCAGCACCGTCTCGTCCGGCCGGGTCAGCTCGCAGTTGCCGCCGCGCTCGGCGGCCAGGTCCACGATCACCGAGCCCGGCGCCATCCCGGCCACCATCTCGCGGGTGATGAGGACCGGCGCCTTCTCGCCGGGGACCACCGCGGTGGTGATGACGACGTCGCTCTCGGCGATCACCCGCGCCATGGTCTCGCGCTGCCTGGTGTAGAACTCCTCCCCGAGGGCCCGGGCGTAGCCGCCCGCGTCCTCGGCCTCCCCCGCCTCAAGCGGCAGCTCGACGAACCTCGCCCCCAGGCTCTCCACCTGCTCCTTGACCGCGGGGCGGACGTCGTAGGCCTGGACCACCGCGCCGAGGCGGCGCGCCGTGGCGATCGCCTGGAGCCCGGCGACCCCGGCCCCGACCACGAAGACCCGGGCCGGGGCGATCGTCCCCGCCGCGGTCATCAGCATGGGGAACATCCGGGGGAGCGCCCCGGCGGCGAGGAGGACCGCCTTGTACCCGGCCACGGTGGCCATGGAGGTCAGGGCGTCCATGCTCTGGGCCCGGGCGATCCGGGGGAGGAGCTCGAGGGCGAAGGCCGTCACGCGGCGACCGGCCAGGGTCTTCGCCGCCCCCGGCTCGGCGAGCGGCTCGCAGAAGCCGACCACGACCTGGCCGGGCCGGAGCAGCTCGAGGTCCCGCTCGCCAGCCTCCGGGTTGGCCCCGAGGGCGCGCACCTGGAGGATCGCCTCCGCGCGCGCGAAGACCTCGACCCGCCCGGGCGCGATCCGCGCCCCCCGCTCCTCGTACGCGGCGTCCGGGAACCCGGCGGCCTCCCCCGCGCCCGCCTCGATCAGGACCTCGAGCCCCGCCTTGGCGAGCGCCGGGACCACGGCAGGGACGAGGGCGACGCGCCGCTCCCCCGGGAAGGTCTCCTTGGGGACGCCGACGACCATGGGGCTCCCTTCGCTTCAGCGCGATCCTGCCAACGTCCGCGTCGAGTGGCCGCGTTGAGGCCGCCGGCTCGGACGGCCTCCGATAGTGTGCCCTAGACGACCCCGGGCCGCAATAGTGTTAACGGCTGATACAACCGGGCGGCGTGGTCAGCTGTTCCCGGCCTCGGGGATGGGGCCAGCGGCGGGATACAGGATGCGGGGGCCGTCCGGGCGGGCGAAGGGCGGCAGGCGATGGGCCTCACACCGGTCGTCGAGGATGTGCCGCACGGCCCACCCCCGCACGAGGAACGCATCGGCCAGGAGCTGCCGGTGGCAGCGCCAGGGTGAGGCCTCCGCGCACATCACCGCCATCCGGTGGGCTACAGCGAGGACTTCGATCTCCGTCATGACCCGTTCGAACTCGGCGGTCAGCATGAAGTCGGCGTAGGCCCGGAAGGCCCCGGTCCTCCAGGCCGTGTTCGGGGAGCCGGGGGCCAGCTTCCGGTAGCCGCCGAGGTCCCCGCGCCAGAGGTACTCGATCCCCTCCCCGCCGAGCGCCGCGGCCAGCGGTTCGCGACAGAAATGGGGGAAGCGCCTGGACGTCGGCCAGCGCCTGACGTCGATGACCAGCTCGATCCAGTGAGCC
>Ga0137796_10000760_pt1 | contig 19304 bp, 17 predicted proteins | sample OV2TP3_FD_97704 | JGI IMG/M metagenome (GOLD analysis project Ga0137796, IMG submission 97704) | reverse complement strand
CGCCTCGGGCGCCGCGCGGCCCGCGGCGGCGGCGGCGCGCCCGGCCGCCGAGCCCGCGCCGACCAAGCGGGTTCCGGAGGAGCCGGGCCCGGCCGAGCCGCTCCGTCCTCTCGTGTCTCCGGCGGAGTTGCCGCCGCTCCCCCGCTTCGAGCAGTGGGGACCGGTCGAGCGGGAGCCGCTCCGGGGGGTGCGCCGCCGGAGCGCGGAGCACCTGGCGCTCGCCTGGGCGCTGATCCCGCACGTCACCCAGCACGACCAGGCCGACATCACGCTCCTCGAGGCGGTGCGCCGGGGTCAGCAGGCGCTGGTCGAGCAGTGGGGCGCCGACCTCACGCTGACCGTTCTGCTCGTCAGGGCTGTGGCGTGCGTGCTCCAGGCGCATCCACGGGTCAATGCGAGCCTCGATCACGGGACGGGGGAGCTCGTCCTCAAGCGCTACTACCACATCGGGGTCGCCGTGGACACGGAGCGCGGCCTCGTCGTCCCGGTCGTGCGCGACGTGGACCGGAAGCGCCTCCGGGAGCTGACCGTCGAGCTCGCGCAGCTCGTCGCGCGCACGCGCGAGGGGAGGGCGAGCCTGGAGGACCTCCGCGGCGGCACGTTCACCGTGACGAACACGGGGGCCCTCGGGGGCACCGGGGCCACCCCGATCATCAACTACCCGGAGGTGGCGATCCTCGGCGTGGCGCGGGCGCGCGAGATGCCGGTGGTGCGCGAGGGCGCGATCGTCCCGCGCCTGGTGCTGCCCCTCTCCCTCGCGTTCGACCACCGCGTGATCGACGGGATGGAGGCGGCCCGGTTCATGACGGACCTCGTCCGGCTCCTCGAGGACCCCGGCCGCTTGCTCCTTGACGCCTGAATCTCCGCTCCCCCGCTGGGGGGAGAGGGCGGGGTGAGGGGGGAGAGCTGCCATGGTGATGGGCGACCTCCCGCACGACGTGGACCTCGTCGTCATCGGCGGGGGCCCGGGCGGGTACGCCGCGGCCTTCCGGGCCGCCGACCTCGGCCTCGAGACGGTCCTCGTCGAGAGCCGCGGCGCCCTCGGCGGCGAGTGCCTCCACGTCGGCTGCATTCCCTCCAAGGCCCTCCTCGGCCTCGCGGCGCTCGTCCACGCCGCGGCCGAGGCGCGCGCGGCCGGCGTCGAGTTCGCACCGCCGAAGCTCGCCCTCGAGCGGACGCGCGAGTGGACGGCCGCCTCGATCAAGAAGCTCGCCGCCGGGCTCGCCGGCCTGGCGCGGACCCGGGGCGTGGAGATCATCACGGGGCACGCGCGGTTCGAGGACCCGCGCACGGTCCACGTCGAGACCGGCGAGGACGCCCCGCCCGCGACCCTCCGCTTCCAGCATGCGATCGTGGCGACGGGCTCCCGCCCCGCGCCGCTGCCGGGTCTCGACCGCCCGGGCGAGCGGATCTGGGACTCCGCGGCGGCCCTCGCGCTTCCTTCCGTGCCGTCGCGGCTCCTCGTGGTCGGCGGCGGCTACATCGGGCTCGAGCTCGGGACCGTGTACGCGGCGCTCGGCTCCGAGGTCACCGTGGTGGAATTGATGGACGGGCTCCTCCCCGGGGTGGATCGCGACCTCGTCGCCCCGCTCGCGCGCCGCCTCGCCGGGCTGTTCAAGCAGATCCACCTCCGCACGAAGGTCGCCGCCGTCCGCGAGGCCCGGGGCGGAACCGTCGTCGAGCTCGAGGGCGAGGGCGCGCCCGGGCGCCTCGAGGTCGAGCAGGTGCTGGTCGCCGTCGGGCGGCGCCCGCACACGGACGGCCTCGGCCTCGAGCGCACGGGAGCTCGCCTGGACGCGCGCGGCTTCATCCAGGTGGACGCCGCGCGGCGCACGGCGGATCCCCGGATCTTCGCGGTCGGCGACGTCGCAGGCGAGCCGATGCTCGCCCACAAGGCGATGGCCGAGGGCCTGGTCGCCGCGGAGGCCGCCGCGGGCCGCCCGGCGGCGTTCGAGCCGCAGGCGATCCCGGCCGTCGTCTTCACCGATCCCGAGGTCGCGTGGGCCGGCCTCACCGAGGAGGCCGCGCGAGCGCGCGGTCTCCAGGTCCGGACCGTGCGGGTGCCCTGGTCGGCGTCGGGGCGCGCCGTGGCCATGGGCCGCCCGGACGGCCTCACCAAGCTCCTCTTCGAGACCGAGACGGGGCGGCTCCTCGGCGTCGGCCTCGTCGGTCCCCACGCGGGCGAGCTGATCAGCGAGGGAACGCTGGCCGTCGAGCTGGGTGCCGTCGCCGAGGACCTGGCCGGCACGATCCACACCCATCCGACGCTCGCGGAGACCCTCGGCGAGGCGGCCGGGCTCTTCCTGGGGCGCCCGATCCACCTCCCGCCGCCCCGCCGTTGAGCGGCGCCCGGCGCCGAAGGAGACCCGGTCCATGAACGCTGACGAGCTCTGCTGGCTCCCCGCGACCGAGCTGGCCCTCCTGATCCGCATGAGGAAGGTGTCGCCCGTCGAGGTGGTGGACGCCATCCTCGACCGGATCGAGCGGGTCAACCCGCGGCTCAACGCCTACGTGCTCGTCACGGGCGACAGCGCCCGGCGCGAGGCGAAGGCAGCCGAGCGAGCGGTCATGGCGAGGCGCGCGCGGCTCGGCCCGCTCCACGGCGTGCCCTTTTCGGTGAAGGACCTCGTGATCACGGCCGGCGTGCGGACGACCTTCGGCACCCCGCTCCTCCGCGACAACGTCCCGGCGGAGGACGCCCCGATGGTGGCGCGGCTCCGGGCGGCCGGCGGGATCATGCTCGGCAAGACCAACACGCCGACCTTCGGCTGGATCGGCGCGACCCACAACCTCCTGTTCGGCGCGACCCGCAACCCCTGGAACCTCGAGCGGACGCCCGGCGGCTCGAGCGGCGGGGCCTCGGCCGCGGTGGCGGCCGGCCTCGGCCCGCTCGCCATCGGCACGGACGGCGGCGGCTCGATCCGCATCCCGGCGTCCTTCGCCGGCATCTTCGGCCTGAAGGCCTCCTTCGGGCGCATCCCGACCTACCCGCCGAGCGCGGCGTGGAGCCTCTCCCACGTCGGCCCGATGACCCGGACGGTCGCCGACGCGGCGCTCATGCTCCAGGTCTCGGCCGGATCGGACGAGCGCGACCAGTACTCCTTGCCCCGCGAGGGTGTGGACTACCCGAAGGCGCTCAAGGGACGCCTGAAGGGCCTGCGCGTGGCCTACACGGACGACCTCGGCTTCGTCCAGGCGCTCGACCCGGAGGTCCGGGCGACGTGCGCGCGGGCGGCGCGCGTGTTCCGCGACGTCGGGTGTCGCCTGGAGACGGTGGCGCCGCGCTGGCCCTCGCCCAAGGAGTGCTGGCAGGAGATCTTCTGCGGCGGTATCGCGACCCGCCTCGCCCCGTACCTCGACCGCAAGGACGAGATCGAGCCGGGACTCTTGCGGATCATCCAGGAGACGCTGGCCAACCCCCCGACCCGCTACGTCCAGGCGTGGTTCGACCGCCTGGCCTGGTGGCAGCACCCCCGGGCGTTCTTCGAGAAGTACGACCTCCTGCTGACGCCGACCGTCGCGTGTCCGCCGTTCCCGATCGGCCTCGACAACCCGGCGGAGATCGCCGGGACGCCCGTGGACCCCTACGCCTGGACGCCGTTCACGTTCCCGTTCAACCTCTCCGGCCAGCCGGCGGCGAGCGTGCCGTGCGGCTTCACGAAGGACGGCCTTCCGATCGGCCTCCAGATCGTCGGCCGCCGCTACGACGACGTGACGGTGCTCCGGGCCTCCGCCGCCTTCGAGCGCGCCCGCCCCTGGGCCAACCGGCGCCCGCCGGTCGCCTGACGCGTGGGCGAGACCCGCGTCGATCTCCTCCATCTCCTCGAGGATCTCCGGGACGCGTACCCCGGGGCCCTCGAGGAGACGATCCTGACGGAGATCGTCGCGAACTGCCTCGACTCGGGGGCGGCCCGTGTCGCGCTCGTGACCGACCCCGCAGGCGCCACCCTCACGGTCGTGGACGATGGCTCGGGCATGGCGCGCCGCGAGTTGGCGCGCTTTCACGACATCGCCACGACGACGAAGACCCGCGGCGAGGGGATCGGGTTCGCCGGCGTGGGGATCAAGCTCGGGCTCCTCGCGTCGGGAGAGGTCCTCAGCGAGACCCGACGCGGCAAGACGCACGTCGCGACGACCTGGCAACTGGCCTCCCGCCAGCGCGCCCCGTGGCGGTGGATCCCGCCGCCGGGCTTCGTGGGCGAGCGTGGAACGGCCGTCCGGCTCACCCTCCGCAATCCGCTCTCCCCGCTACTGGACGCTGGGTTCCTCGAGGCGTGCGTCGAGCGGCACTTCCAGCCGCTCTTGGACCCCGCGTTCGATGACGGCCTCCGGGCCCACTACCCCGCGGGCGTGCGGTTCGTCGTGAATGGCCGCGAGCTCCTGCGGGGCGCCCCGGCACCCGGTCGGGCCCCGCTTGCGATCCGGATCGGGCGGAAGCGGCGGCCGGCCGCCGTCGGCTACCTCGTCCGGGATGCGGCGCCGCTCCCCGAGGCCGAGCGCGGCGTCGCGATCAGCACGCTGGGCAAGGTCATCAAGCGCGGATGGGACTGGCTGGGCGTCACGCCTGCCGCGCCCGAGCGCGTGGGCGGCCTCATCGAGGTGCCGGGGCTCGCTGGGTGCCTGACCCTGAACAAGGCCGACTTCATCCGGACGGGCGCGCGGGGCGCGACATACCTCGCGTACCGCAAGGTCATCCAGGAGGCGGTCTCGGCCCAGCTCGCGGCCTGGGGCGACACGCACGATGCCTCGGCGGAAGCCCGGCGGCGGGCGCGCCCGATCGAGCGTGACCTCCAGCGGGTCCTGGTGGACCTTGCCGAGGAGTTCCCGTTGCTGGCGGCGCTCGTCGAGCGCCACGCGGGCGGGCAAGCGCGGCTGCCGATGGGGCGACCTGGCGCGCGGCTGGAGCCGGTCGCCGCGGTTGCGCGTACGGAGGCATCGGAGGTGACCGTACCCGCCGGGAGCCCTGCGCCCGGGCTCGATCGTGAGGCCGAGCCATCCGGGACCCCCGAGGATCGGCTGCCCCGCGGCTCGGTCCCCGTCGGGCCCGCCGAGGCGGAGCCCCGGGGACCCAGGCGCCCGATCCGCTACGGCCTCAGCATCCAGTTCGAGACGCGGTCCGACAGCGCCGAGCTGGGCCGGCTGGTCGAGTCCACGGTCTGGGTCAACGAAGCCCACCCGGCGTACCGCCGCGCGGTCGCGTCGCGCTCCGAGGGGTACCACATCGCGCTCGCCGTCGGCATGGCGCTGGCGCCGCTGGCCGTCGAGCCACAGCACGCCCGGGAGTTCGTCACGGCGTTTCTCGCCCGCTGGGGCGAGGCCCTGGACCGCCCGCGCCCGGGGCGCCGCCACCGCACGCGGCGTGAAGATTAAGTGGTCGGCCAGTCGCTTCCGTTCGGATACGCCGACCAGTCGGTGCGTCCAAACGCCGTCACCGCCCTTCGATGAGATTGGCGTCTCCTGCGCGACTCTGCGGCGATTCTAGCAGATCGAGGACCCCCTTGACGGGGACCCCGGGGTCGCCGGAGGATGGGGCACTGCCCCTTGACCGCCCCTCGGGCATGGCCGGTCGCGCACCCACGGTGAGGAGGTGGAGCATGGTCCCGAACGTTTCCCGTCGGACCGTCGTTCTCGCGCTCGCCGCGATCGCCCCGGTCCTCGCGGGCGCCGTGTTCGCCCAGGAGACGCCCCGGCGCGGCGGCGTCCTCCGCGTCGGGATCCTCGGGGAGCCGCCGGCGCTGGACCTCCACTGGACCACGGCCGCCATCACGGACATCATCGCGAACCACGTCTACGAGGGCCTGTACACGCTCGACGAGGGGCGGCGGCCACTCCCGATGCTGGCCGAGTCGATGCCCGCGGTCTCGCGGGACGGCGTCGCCTACACCTTCAAGCTCCGCCAGGGGGTCAAGTTCCACAACGGCAGGGAGATGACCGCCGAGGACGTGGTCGCCTCCCTCGGCCGGTGGAGCAAGCAGGCCGCCAACGGCAAGACCCTGTTCGCCCTCGTGACCGAGCTCCGGGCGGCGGACCGGTACACGGTGGAGATGAAGCTCAAGGAGCGGTCGCCCATCGTCCTCATCTCGCTCGCGGTGCCGAACAACGGGGCGGTGATCTACCCGAAGGAGGTGGCAGAGAAGTTCAAGCCACAGGAGAAGGCGACCGAGTGGATCGGCACCGGGCCGTTCAAGGTGGCCGAGTGGCGGCCGGACCGGTACACCCGGATGGTCCGGTTCGACGAGTACGCCTCCCGGGCCGAGCGGCCGAACGGCTACGGGGGGGCCAAGGCCGCGCACCTGGACGAGATCCGGTGGGTCCCCGTCCCGGACGTCGCGACGCGGGCCGCCCAGCTCGAGACCGGGGAGCTGGACTTCGCCGACGACCTGAACCTCGACCAGTACGACCGGCTGGCCGGCAACCCCAACCTGCGCCCGATCGTTGCCAAGCCGTATTTTTGGCTGACCGCCGTGCTCAACAAGAAGGAAGGCCTGATGACGAACCAGAAGCTCCGCCAGGCCTGGCAGGCGGCCATCGACGTCGAGCCGATCATGAAGAACGTCGCGGGGGGCAAGTCCGAGTTCTATCGGATGGACTCGAGCCTGGCCTTCGCCGAGATCGCGGAGTGGCACACCAAGCTCCCGGGGCTCCCGTGGAATGAGCGGAACCGCGAGAAGGCCAAGCGGCTGCTCCAGGAAGCCGGGTACAGGGGGGAGCCGATCCGCTTCATGACGACGCAGGAGTACAAGTGGATGTACGACTTCGCGCTCTTGACCAAGCAGCAGCTCGAGGACGCGGGGTTCGTGATCGACCTTCAGGTGGTGGACTGGGCGACCCTGGTCAAGCAGCGGAACAATCCGAAGGCGCACGACGCCTTCACCACGGGGTTCGGGCCCTACTACGACCCCACGCACGCCCTGGCCTTTTCCTGCAACTGGCCCGGCTGGAACTGCGACGAGGAGGTCCAGCGGTTGAACGCCGAGCTGGCGCGGGAGACGGACCCAAAGAAGCGGTACGAGCTGTGGGTGCAGCAGACGAAGCTCTTCTACGAGAAAGTTCCCGTGATCCGCTACGGGGACCTCCACGGGCTCCGGGCGGCGCGAAAGGCCGTGAAGGGGTTCAACGAGCGGACCGACCGGCCGCGGTTCTACAACGTCTGGCTCGACAAGTAACCCGCACGAAGGAGGGAACCATGTTCAAAGGTGTCACTCGCACCGCGGTCGTCGCGCTCGCGGCCGTCGGGCTCGTGCTGTCCGGGATGGCCTTCGACGCCGAGGCCCAGAAGAAGGGCGGCGTCCTCCGCGTCGCCAACCTGGGCGAGCCGCCGGCGCTCGACGCCCACTGGACGACGGCCAGCCTCGTGGAGACCCTCACCAACCACATCTACGAGGGTCTCTACGCCCTGGACGAGAGTTACCGGCCGATCCCGATGCTGGCGGAGGGCATGCCCGCGGTCTCGAAGGACGAGCTGACGTACACCATCAAGCTCCGCCGGGGGGTCAAGTTCCACAACGGCAAGGAGATGACGGCCGAGGACGTGGTCCCGTCGATCAAGCGCTGGAGCCAGCAGTCGCCGTACGGCAAGGCCCTGTTCGCCCAGGTCGCCGATTTCAAGGCACCCGACAAGTACACGGTGGAGCTGAAGCTCAAGGAGAAGTCGGCGATCGTCGTCGTCTCCCTCGCGGTGCCGAACAACTTCGGCGCCATCTACCCGCGGGAGATCGCCGAGAAGTTCAAGCCGCAGGAGAAGGTGACCGAGCACGTCGGCACGGGCCCGTTCAAGCTGGCCGAGTGGAAGCCCGACCAGCACATCCGGATGGTGCGGTTCGATCAGTACGTGGGGCGGAACGAGCGGGTCAACGGCTACGGCGGCGGCAAGCCCGTCTACGTGGACGAGGTCCGGTTCATCCCGGTCCCCGAGGTGGCGACCCGCGTCGCGCAGATGGAGACCGGGGAGGTCGACGTCGCCGACGACCTGAACATCGACGCCTACGACCGGCTCAAGGCGAATCCGAACGTGCAGCCGGTCATCGTGAAGCCCTACTATTGGCTCGTCGCCGTCTTCAACAAGAAGGACGGCCTGATGACGAACCAGAAGCTCCGCCAGGCCTGGCAGGCCGCCCTGGACGTCGAGCCCATCATGAAGACGGTGGCGGGGGGCAAGAGCGACTTCTACCGGATGGATTGCAGCCTCGCCCCGATGGAGATCCGCGAGTGGTGGGTCAAGCTGGCGGCGATGCCCTGCAACGAGCGGAACAGGGAGCGGGCGAAGAAGCTGCTGACGGAGGCCGGTTACAAGGGCGAGCCGATCCGATTCATGACCACGCAGGAGTACAAGTGGATGTACGACTTCGCCCTCGTGTCGAAGCAGCAGCTCGAGGACGCGGGGTTCACCATCGACCTGCAGGTCGTGGACTGGGCCACGCTGGTCAAGCGCCGCAACAACCCGAAGGAGTACGACGTCTTCACGACCGGCATGGGCAACTTCTACGACGGGACGCACCACATCTATCTCGGTCCGAACTGGCCCGGCTGGACGTCCGACGAGGAGATCGTGGGCATCCAGGCCAAGCTGGCGGCCGAGACCGACCCGAAGAAGCGCCAGGCGCTATGGCAGGAGCAGCACAAGGTCTTCTACGAGAAGGTCCCTGTCATGCGGTACGGCGACCTCTTCGGGCTCCGGGCGGTCCGGAAGACCGTCAAGGGCTTCAACGAGAAGACCGAGCGCCTCCGCGTCTGGGGCGTGTGGCTTGACAAGTAGCTAGCTGCACCGCGCATCCGGGCGGGGCCGTCAGGACGACGGCCCCGCCCCGCCTCCCGTGAGAGCGTATCTCGTCCGCCGGTTACTCGCGCTCATCCCCGTGATGGCGGTCGTCGTGACCGTCGTCTTCCTCCTGATCCACCTGATCCCGGGCGACCCCGTGAGCGTGATGCTGGGCCCCGACGCGACCCTGACCCAGATCGAGGAGACGCGGAAGGCCCTCGGTCTCGACCGGCCCGTGTGGGACCAACTCCTGCTCTTCTATTCGCGCATCCTGCGGGGCGACCTGGGCCGGTCCTACTTCCTCGACCGCCCGGTGACGACCGCGCTCTGGGAGCGGGCCGAGCCGACCATCGTCCTCACCCTGCTCTCGCTCTTCGTCGCCGTGGCGATCGGCGTACCCTCGGGGATCCTGGCCGCGGCCTACCCGGGCTCGCTCCTGGACCGCGTGCTGATGCTCGGGGCGCTCCTCGGGGTCTGCATCCCGGGCTTCTGGCTGAGCCTGAACTTCATCTACCTCTTCGCCGTCCGGCTCGGGTGGCTCCCGGCGGCCGGCTACGCCTCGTTCCTCACCGATCCCGTCGCGGCGCTCCGGTACATGGTGCTGCCGGCGGTGTCCCTCGGGATCAACCAGTCGGCGCTGATCGCGCGGATCGCGCGCTCCTGCATGCTCGAGGTCCTCCAGCAGGACTACATCCGGACCGCGCGCGCCAAAGGGGTCTCGCAGGCGGTCGTCATCTACATCCACGCCTTCCGCAACGCCCTCGTCCCGGTGGTCGCGGTCATCGGCATCACGATGGCGATCCTGATCGGTGGGGCCGTGGTCACCGAGATCGTGTTCAACATCCCCGGCCTGGGGCGGCTCATCATCTCCGCCATCCTGCGCCGCGACTACCCGGTGGTGCAGGGGGTCGTGCTCGTGACGGCGGCGACCTACGTCCTCATCAACCTCTCGGTGGACGTCGTCTACGCCTTCATCGACCCCCGGATCCGGTACGACTGATGAGCCACCGCCGGCGGAACGGCGCCGGACAAGCAGGCGGCTCCCCTCCTCCCCGAGGCTACCGGAGGGACGGGACGTCGCGAGGGCCGCAGGCCCGAGCCGTCCCGGCGATCTGGACAATAGGGGGCGGGGGTGCGGGGGGTGCCGGATGAGCAAAGCCGCGGCTGGCGGCGACGCGTCGGCGTGCGTCCGGCGCGGTGGGCGCCCCTCCCCCCGAAGGGTGGGAGGGGGCGGGGGTGCGGGGGGTCCCGATGAGTGACGGGAGCGAGGCGGCCGCCGAGCGGGTCCTCGCCCATCCCCAGGAGGCGGGGCGCGAGGGGCGCGAGGTCCTCCGGGTCCGGTGGTTCCGGCGGGTCGTGCGCAACCCCAACGTCGTTGCCGGGGCGGCGGTGTTCCTGCTCCTCGTCGCGGCGGCGGTGTTCGCGGACGCGCTGTCCACCCACAACCCGACGCGGCTCTACCCGGCGAACCGCCTGAAGCCCCCGAGCGCCCAGAGCTACCTCGGCACGGACGAGTTCGGGCGGGACGTCTACAGCCTCGTGCTGCACGGCGCGCGGACCTCGCTCAAGATCGGCGGCCTCACCATGCTGTTCACGTGCGCCGGGGGGATCGTCATCGGCCTCCTGGCCGGCTACTACCGGCGGCTCGACCTCGTCATCATGCGCTTCATGGACGGCCTCATGGCCTTCCCGGCGATCCTCCTCGCGATCGCGCTCATGGCGGCGCGCGGCCCCGGGGAGGGGAACGTCATCTTCGCCCTGTCGGTCGTCTACATGCCCCGGACCGCCATGCTGATCCGCAGCACGGTCCTGAGCCTCCGGGAGCTCGACTACGTGCAGGCAGCGCGGGCGCTGGGGCGCCGGGACCTCGCGATCGCGTTCCGCCACATCCTGCCGAACTGCGTGGGGCCGATCCTGGTCCAGGGGACCTTCATCTTCGCGTACGCCGTGCTCGCCGAGGCGATCCTCGGCTTCCTCGGGGTCGGCGTGCCACCCTACGTCCCCTCCTGGGGGAACGTGATCGCCAGCGGCAAGAACGTCATCCGCGAGGCCGTCTGGGTGAGCCTGTTCCCCGGCGTGGCCCTGACGCTGGCCGGGCTCAGCCTGAACCTCCTGGGCGACGGGCTCCGGGACACGCTGGATCCCCGGCTGCGCGTGCAAGGGTGAAAGGAGGACTCTCCCGATGAAGCTCTTCGATCTGACCGGTCGGGTGGCCATCGTCACGGGCGGCAACGGCGGGATCGGCCTCGGGATGGCCCGCGGCCTCGCCCGGGCGGGGGCCGCGGTCGCGGTCGCCGCGCGCGACGCCCGGAAGAGCGCGGGGGCCGTGAAGGAGCTGGAAGGCCTCGGCGCCAAGGCCGTGGCCGTCGAGGTGGACGTCCGCCGCGAGGCCTCCGTCCGGGCCATGGTCCAGGCGACGCTCGACCGGTTCGGTCGGCTCGACATCCTCGTGAACAACGCGGGGACCAACGTCCGGAAGCAGCCGCAGGAGTACACGCTGGAGGAGTACAACCTCGTCCTCGAGACGAACCTCACGAGCGCCTTCCTGTGCTCTCAGGCGGCCTACCCGGCGATGGTGCGGGCCGGCGGCGGGAAGATCATCAACATCGGCTCCATGATGTCCATCTTCGGGGCCTCGTTCACGGCCCCCTACGCGGCGTCGAAGGGCGGGATCGTCCAGCTCACGAGGGCCCTCGCCACCGCCTGGGCGAAGGACAACATCCAGGTGAACGCGGTCCTCCCCGGCTGGATCGACACCGACCTCACCCGGAAGGCGCGCGAGCAGATCGGGGGGCTCCACGAGCGCGTGGTCGTGCGCACGCCCGCCGGGCGCTGGGGCACGCCCGACGACCACGCGGGGATCGCCGTGTTCCTCGCCAGCGCCGCCTCGGACTTCGTCACGGGCACGGCGATCCCCGTGGACGGCGGCTATTCCGTTCAGGGATGAGGTGAGGCATGGCGATCAAGGAGGGGTGGCCAGGGCGATTCTACGAGGACTTCGCGGTCGGCGACGTCTACCGGCATCGGCTCGGACGAACCATCACGGAGACGGACAACATCTGGTTCACGCTGCTCACCTGCAACACGAACCCGTCCCACTTCAACGTCGAGTACGCGAAGCGCATGGAGTTCGGGAAGCTCCTGGTCAACAGCGCCTTCACGCTCGCGCTCGTCGCGGGGCTCAGCGTCAGCGACCTCAGCGAGAACGCGGTCGCCAACCTCGGGTGGGGTGAGATCACCCTGCCGCACCCGGTGTACGTCGGCGACACCCTCTACGCGGAGTCGGAGGTCCTCGAGACGCGCGAGTCGCGGTCGCGACCGTACGCGGGCATCGTCGGGGTGCGGACGCGCGGGCTGAACCAGGACGGGGTCGTCGTGATCGAGTACACGCGGACCTTCATGGTCTACAAGCGGGACGCCGCGCCCGTGCGGGACCTCTTCCCGCAGCCCGCGGCGGGGCGGCCCGGCCGCCCGCGGAATCCCGGGGCAGCGGGGGCACGTCCAAGAGGGCGAGGGGGGAAAGGATGACGCGAGCGTTGCGGCTGGTCTCCCGGGAGGGTCGGAGTGGCGGTCCCACCGGACTCCCGCGCCCCGCTCCGGATCCCGACCAGGAGCTGTTGGACGCCTACTCCCGGGCGGTGGTCGGCGCCGTGGAGCGGGTGGGTCCCGCAGTCGTGAAGCTCGTGGTCGAGCACCGCGGTCGGTGCCCGGAGGGGCACGGCAGCGGCTCGGGGTTCTGCTTCACCGCGGGCGGGTTCGTCCTGACGAACGGCCACGTCGTCCACGGGGCGACCGAGTTGGGTGTCCTCTCGGTCGAGCCGGGCAGCCCGGCGCGGCAGGCCGGTCTGCGCGAGGGCGACCTCATCGTCGCGTACGGCGGCCAGCCCGTCGGCGGCGTGGACGACCTGCACCGACTCCTGATCGAGGCGCGGATCGGGGTGCGCGCGCCGCTCACGGTGATCCGCGGGACGGCGAGGATCGAGCTCGACATCGTGCCCGTCGAGTCCCCGGGTCTCGCCGAGGGGTAGCCCGTGATCACGCTGCGGCGGGCCGGCGAGCGGGGGCGCACGACGACGCCCTGGCTCGAGAGCCGGCACACGTTCTCCTTCAACCGCTACTACGACCCTCGGCACATGGGGTTTCGTACGCTCCGGGTGATCAACGATGATCGGGTCCAGCCGGGCACCGGCTTCGCCACCCACGCCCACCGCGACATGGAGATCCTGACCTACGTGCTGGAGGGCGCGCTCGAGCACCGCGACAGCCTGGGCACGGGTTCGGTGATCCGGCCGGGCGAGATCCAGCGGATGAGCGCCGGGACCGGCATCAGCCACAGCGAGTGGAACCACTCGACGTCGGAGCCCGTGCACTTTCTCCAGATCTGGCTCGAGCCCGCCGAGGCGGGGCTGCCGCCGGGCTACGAGCAGCGCCGGTTCCGGGCGGCGGACGCGCCCCACGGCCTCACGCTGGTCGCCGCGCACGATGGCCATGACGGGGCGGTGCGGATCCACCAGGACGCGGCCGTCTACGCCGCGCGGCTGGGCGCCGGGGGGCGCGCCGAGCATCGCCTCGGGCCGGGGCGCCACGCGTGGGTCCAGCTCGCGCGGGGCACGGCGGCGCTGAACGGCGTCGCCCTCGAGGCCGGCGACGGCGCCGCGGTCAGCGGCGAGCCGCGGCTCGAGATCGTGAGCGCCGACGGGGCGGAGGTCCTCCTCTTCGACCTGACCTGACCCCGCTCCCCCGCGGGGGCCGACTCTGCTAAGGTAAGGGACCGAGGAGGCACTGCCAGTGAGCGAGATGACGGTCATCGAGGACGCCGAGCGGCGCGGGCGGACGGACCTCTGGCCGTTCTGGCGGAAGGAGTACGCCAGAGGGGACCCGCTGCCGAAGCTCAGCTGCCAGGTCAGCCGCCCCGCCCACCGCTTCGACGAGGGGGATCCGCTCCCGGAGGAGTACAAGGGGCTGCTCCTCAAGATGCTCCGCCACGAGGGGGAGCGGGCCGGGAACAAGAGCTTCCTCGGCTTCATGGGGACGTGCCTCGAGCTGGCCGAGGCGCTCTTCCCGACCCTGGAGGCCAGGCTCGTCAAGGCGGAGTACCTGGCCGAGGAGCTGAAGCACGCGATCATGTTCCACCGCCTCGCGGTGGGCCTCGACCGGGGTTTCGCGCTCCGCGACGTGCCGTACGCCCACTACGCGTTCCACCTGCCGCGCGAGACCTGGGCCGACGACGCCTTCTTCCACTTCTTCGTGGATCTCAACGGCGCCTTCCACGCCCGCGACTGGCGGGAGTCGAGCTACGTGCCGCTCCAGAAGATGTCGGCCACCATCGAGCGGGACGAGCTGGGGCACTCCGAGATGGGCTATTGGTTCCTCACCGAGATCGTCAGCAGCCGGAAGGGGAAGACCCTCGCCCAGCGGCTGCTCACGAAGTGGTACGCGGCGGCACTGGACATGTTCGGGCGGTCGGACTCGCCGAACGTCCCGAAGTTCATCCACTGGGGGCTCAAGAGCGTGGGGAACGCCGAGATCCGGCAGGCCTACAAGCAGTACGTAGACCGGAAGCTCCGGGCCCTCGGGCTCGATCTCCCCGACGAGCGCAAGCATCGCCGGTTCCTGTAACGTGGACCTGCGTTACTTCGAGATCCACGACCTCCTCTGCGAGGCCCTGATCGCGCTCGAGGCCGGCGACTCCCCCACCGTCGCCGCCAAGCTCCAGCGCGCGCTCGCCTGGACCGAGGCCGAGTGGCTCGCGACGCCGTCCGCGCTGTCCACGCCCGCGGAGGCGTCGCTGCCGGCCCCCGCCGGGCCCGACGACGAAGACGATCCGTGAGCGACGTCGTCGACGAGATTCGCGGAGCGTACGCGCGCTTCGGCATCCGGGTGGAGGCGCCCGCCACCTACGGGACCTACTACCGCCTCCGCTGCGCGCGGTGCGGGACGATGGTGGGGAACGTCGGGGACCGGCTCCTCCCCGGGATGATCCAGGCCCTCCTCGAGGAGCAGTTCGACCTCTACGCCGCCGGGCTCCTCGGCTGCGCCTGCGGCCATCAGGCCGAGCGGGCGCGCGCTCTCGACGCCCCCCGCGCCGAGGCCGCCCGCCAGCAGCTCGCCTGACCCCGGGGCTGCGCGCCCGGCCGGCCTCCTAGAACCGACGGCGCCCGAGCGCCTGATCCAGCGACCAGGCCCCCGGCCCCAGCAGCGCGAGGCTCAGGCTGGCACCGAACAACGTCAGCGTGAACTCGACGCCGTGCGGGACGAAGAACCCGGCGCGCAGGTGGACGGTCAGCATCGCCACCAGCATGTCGATCGCGAGCAGGGCCGCCGCCCACCGGGTGAAGAGTCCCACGATCAGGGCGAGGCCGCCGAGCGTCTCGACCGCCATCACGACCGCCGCCGCGAGGGTGGGGAGGGGGATGCCCACATGCCCCATGAACGCGGCGGTCCCGGCCAGGCCGAAGAAGAGGAGCTTCTGCATCCCGTGAACGAGGAACACGAGCCCCACGACCAGCCGGACGGGGACCGGGCCCCACCCGGCGCTCCCGGTATGCTGCGCGTCCATTCGCTGCCTCCTCTCGATACGCCCGGCCATAGCCGCGGCCCAGTCACCGCGGGGCGGGACGCGGTCCCTATTCGCGGGTCTGAGCTCGATCGCCTTGAGGATGTGGTCATCTCGGACCCGTGCACAGTTCCCTCTTCCTAAGGGGGACGCGGGGCAAGGGTCCCCCGGAGGAGCGGCCGGCGATCATCACGAGCGAGCGAACACAATTAGTGGACCCAGGTCGTGGCTATCCGCAGCTCGGAGCGCTTCGATGTATCGGGTGCGGGTATCGCCGGGGAGGAGCAGATGCGCTCTCCCCCACGTGAAGCGCTCGCCGCCCTGTAGCGTGACTACAAGGTCCGCCATCAGCCTCGATAGCCGTCCGTTTCCATTGGGGAACGGGCGGATCGCCACGAGACGATGGTGAAAGCGAACGGCAATCTCGTCGGCGGGATACGAGCCGTTGGCCAGCCAATAGCGTACGTCATCGAGAAGCGTCCGCATCGCAGGGCGGATCTCCCAGGGGTTCATCCCAAGATTTCGCGGGGCTGTACGATACTGGCCAGCCCACTTCCAAACGGCACGGAACATCCGACGGTGGAGCGCCTGGATGAATTTTTCTTCGAGGATGTTCGGCCGGCGTCGTGCGAACGCCCAAACCTCGGCCTCGATCACGCCTCTTTGCTCGAGCTCGTTGAGCTCGCGACGCAGTGTGATATGCGCGGGAATGAGGCCGTTTCGCTCCTCAGGGCTAAGCGGGGTGGTACCGTAGTCTCCTTCGTTCAGCGATCGTGGATCGTTCAGTGGTGGTTCCACAGGGAGCGCGGTGCTTGCCTGACGAGCGCGTCGGCGACTTCACGTAGCTGACTCTTGCGCGCCTCGAGGGGTAGAGCTTGGTCTTCTAGCCGCATCGTGTGTTCGACGGCCGGGAGCCGTTCAGCGGCGACCTGGAGCGCCCGGTCCCGAACCATTCGCTCCAACGACTGGTTCGGTACGAGGGCATAGATGAGGGTGCAGTTGAGCGCTTGGGCGGCCCGCTGCAACGTCTTTAGGTTGACCGCGCCCGCGGCCTCGCCGTGCTCCAAGGCTGTGATTCGTGGCTGAGAGACACGCATCCGGTCAGCGAGTTGCTCGGCTGTCATCCCGAGGCTCTGTCGGATGGCTCTAATCCAGCCACCGGCAGGCTTCGAGAAGCGGGTAGTGGGACGCATCTTCCCAAAACGGGCATCAAGATGCCTCCGTGAGATCGCCATGTTGCTACGCATGGGCATAATGCTATCATTGTCAGATATCCGTGTCAATATAATAGAAATATTATTATCTGCGGCACAATATAATTAAAACATAATTAACTGTGGGGACTCATCAGATTCGATGACCCGGCCGATGTAGCGGGTGGGGACGGAGTAGAGGGTGGCGCGGACACCGCTCCGCTATCCCCCCGCGCCTGCGCGCAGGAAGTCGAAGTCGCAGCCCTCGGGGGCCTGGAGGACCCGCTCGGCGAACAGTCGCCGGTAGCCGCGTGACGCGACCGGGGCGGGCGGCCCCCAGCCGGCCCGGCGGCGCGCGAGCTCGGGCCCGGAGACCAGCAGGTCGAGCCGCCGCGCCTCGGCGTCGAGGAGGATCTCGTCGCCGTCCCGGACGAGGGCGAGCGGGCCGCCCACCGCGGCCTCCGGGGCGATGTGGAGGACGACCGTCCCCCCCGCCGTCCCGCTCATCCGGGCATCGGAGACGCGGACCATGTCGCGCACCCCGGCCGTGAGGAGCTTCTTCGGGATCGGGAGCGAGCCGGCCTCCGGCATCCCGGGCCCGCCCACGGGCCCGGCGTGCTGGAGGACGAGGACGCTCTCGGGCGTGACGGCGAGCGCGGGGTCGTCCACGCGCGCGGCGAGGTCGGCGAGGTCGCGGAAGACGCACGCGGGCCCGCGGTGGCGGAGGAGCGCGGGCGTCGCGGCGGAGACCTTGAGGACGGCGCCGTCGGGCGCGAGGGATCCGCGGAGGATCGCGAGGCCGCCCTCCGCGCGGAGCGGCCGGTCGAGCGGCGTGATCACGTCCTGCCAGTCGCCGGGCGCCGCGGCCGCCTCGAGGAGCGCGCCCAGGGTCTCGCCGGTCACCGTGCGCGCGTCCCGGTGGAGGAGGGGGGCGAGGATCTTCATCACGGCCGGGATCCCGCCCGCCTCGGCGAGGTCCTCCATGTGGTACTTCCCCGACGGGCGCACATTGGCGACCATCGGGGTCGCCCGCGCCAGCCGGTCGAAGTCGTCGAGGGCGAGGGGGACGCCCGCGCGACCCGCCATCGCCGGGAGGTGGACGACGGCGTTGGTCGAGCCGCCGAGCGCCATGAGGACGCGGATCGCGTTCTCGAACGCCTCGCGGGTGAGGATCGCCGACGGCCGGAGGTCCTCCCGGACCATCTCGACGATCCGCCGGCCCGCGGCCTCGGCGAGCCGGAGCCGGCGCGCGAGGGGGGCGGGGATCGCGGCCATCCCCGGAAGCGTCATCCCGAGCGCCTCGGCGAGCGCGGCCATCGTGCTCGCCGTCCCCATCACCATGCAGGTCCCGGTGGAGGGGAAGAGCTCCCCCTGGATCGCCTCGAGCCGGACGGCGTCGAGGGCCCCGGCGCGGTGCTCCGCCCAGAAGCGCCGGCAGTCGGTGCAGGCGCCGAGCCGCGCGCCCTCCCAGCGCCCCGCGAGCATCGGCCCCGCGGTGACGACGATGGCGGGGCGGTCGGCGCTCGCCGCGGCCATGAGCTGCGCCGGGAGCGTCTTGTCGCAGCCGCCCAGCAGCACCACGCCGTCCATCGGCTGGCCGAGAATCATCTCCTCCGTGTCCATCGCCATCAGGTTCCGGAAGAGCATGCTCGTCGGGGAGAGGTAGACCTCGCCGAGCGAGATCGTCGGGAACTCGAGCGGGAGGCCGCCGGCCTGCCAGACCCCGCGCTTGACCGCCTCGGCGACCTCGCGGAGGTGGCGGTGGCATGGGTTGAACTCGCTCCAGGTCTGGGCGATGCCGATGATGGGGCGCGCGAGGTCCTCGGGGGTGAGCCCCGACCCGCGCGCGTAGGCGCCGCGGATGAAGAGGCTGAAGGCCGGATCGCCGTAGTTCGTCAGGCCGCGGGCGATGCCGCGCGGCGCGGGGTCGGCCGGGGCGTGGTCGCGCATCGGGGATCCTCCTGCTGGCGAGTCTCGAGGGCTACGGGGTAAGATACCGCAACCGAGGGGTCACGCGAGCGACATGCCCGGACTGACGGACGAGGAGCGGCGGGTCCTCCAGAAGATCCAGGACCGGCTCCTGTGGCTCTCGACCTACACGATCCACTACGCCAACGCGCGGCGGAAGAACCCCTCGCCGGAGCGTGTGGGCGGCCACCAGTCCAGCTCGACCTCGGTCCTCACGCTGCTCACCGCCCTCTACTTCAAGCTCCTCCGGCCCGGCGACCGGATCGCGGTGAAGCCGACGGCGGCGCCGATCTTCTACGCGATCCAGGTCCTGCGCGGGCTGCTCCCGCCCGAGGGCCTCAAGGGCTACCGATCGCTCGGCGGGCTCCAGGCCTACCCGAGCCGCGCGAAGAACCCCGACTGGTTCGACTTCTCGACGGGCTCGATGGGGCTCGGAGCGGTGGCGCCGGCGTTCGCCGCCCTGATGGACCGCTACCTCGCCGACCACTTCGGGGGGCCCGGCGAGGCGGCGCCGGGCTCGCCCCCCGTCGTCGGGCGGCCGCGGAACATCGCGCTCGTCGGCGACGCCGAGCTCGACGAGGGGAGCGTGTGGGAAGCGTGGACCGAGGAGGCGACGGCGGACCTCGCCGGCCACGTCGTCGCCGTGGACCTGAACCGCCAGAGCCTCGATCGCGTCGTGGGCGACCGGCGGAGCCGGCAGCTCGATGCGCTCTTCCGCGCGCTCGGCTGGCGCGTGATCCACCTGCGCTGGGGCCGCCGCCTGGACGCGCTCTTCGCCGGCCCGGGCGGCGAGTGGCTCCGCCGGCGCTTCGAGGCGATGGAGAACCTC
>Ga0137796_10000759_pt1 | contig 19350 bp, 17 predicted proteins | sample OV2TP3_FD_97704 | JGI IMG/M metagenome (GOLD analysis project Ga0137796, IMG submission 97704) | reverse complement strand
GCCGAGAGAAGGATGACGAGGGGGAACCCGACGGTCGCCAGGGTACCCAAGACCGCGGCGAGACGACCCCGCGCTCCGAAAAGTTCCTGCAGAATGTACCGGCCGAGACGCGTCGCTACATCGAGCGTATCGAAGACAAACGTCGAAAAAGCCATGGAGCCGAATACGATCGCGAAAAGGAGCTTGTCCTTGCCGATGATCACCGTCAGGAACCGGCCGATGCCCTCTCCGTACATCGCCCCGGGAGCTCCCGAGGATTTCGCCGTCATCATTACCGTCGCCAGCGCGATCACCGCGACGAAGCCCTCCAGGAGCATTCCGCCATAGCCCACGGGCCGGCAGTGCGATTCCCGCGCGATCTGCTTCGAGGTCGTTCCCGAGCACACGAGTCCGTGAAACCCGCTGCACGCTCCGCAGGCGATCGTGACGAAGAGGAACGGGAAGAGCGCGGCATCCAGCTTGGGCCCCGTCCAGGCCCGGAACGCCGGCTGTTTCACTTCGAATCCGCCGAAGAAGATGCCGACGACACCCACCGCAAGCGCGAGATAGAGCACGAATCCGCCGAGGTATCCCCGCGGCTGAAGTAGAAGCCAGACCGGTAGCAGGGATGCGACGAAACAATAGGCAAGGATCGCGATCACCCACGTTCGGTGCGAGAGGAGGAGTCCCGTCGAGACCTGGGTTCCCAGCCACACCGCTCCCAGCGTTGCAGGCACGAAGATCAGCGTCGCCAGCCATAGTGGAGGGCGGAATCGCTTTTGCACGACCCCCAGGACCACCGCCAGGAGCAGATACATCGTGCTGGCGGCCGCGACGGCCCCTCCTTTCTCGAATCCGACTTTCACGCCGTCGAGCTCCTCGATACGACCGAGGAAGGTCTCCGCGGTCACGTCCGTGAAGGCGACGATGACGTAGAGGAGCGCGATCCAGATGAACGCGAGGAGGGTGAGCCAGGCACGGGTGCCGATGTTCTGTTTCACGATCTCGGCGACCGATTTGGCTCCGTGACGGATGCTCGCGATGAGGGCCGAGAAATCGTGCACCGCTCCGATCAGAACGACGCCCAAGACGATCCATACGAGGCACGGGAGCCATCCGAAGGTGAGGCATGCGGCGATCGGTCCGACGATGGGCCCCGCGGCGGCGATGGCACTGAAGTGCTGGCTCAGAAGATAGAAGGGATTCGTCGGCACGAAATCGATGCCGTCATTGACCTTTTCCGCGGGCGTGCGCGCGGCATCATCCAAACGATATTGCCGCGCCAGGAACCGACCGTAGAACGCGTACCCTCCGAAGAGTGCCACCATCGCGATTCCGGCCAGGAGCGGAAGCGTCATGGCCTCCCACCATCGCGTCCTCCGAGGCGGGCGTCAAGGACTTGGTATACTCCGCCCTGTGACCGATCGCGGCATGCTTGCGGCCATCGTGGGCCTATACGTGGCGGCGGGCGTCGCCTTGTGTGTCCTCTACCGGGACGGGTACTCGCAGGACGCGGCGCTTCACTATCTGCTCGCCCGCGACGCGGGGACACGGCCGGCGACGTTCGTCGAAATGTGGCCCCGTCCGGGATTCACTCTCCTCTACTTCCTACCCTCCCAGCTCGGATACCTCCCGGCGAAGATCTTCACCGTACTTCTGACGGCGACGGCGGCATGGCAGACGGTCGCGGCCGCGCGCGCTCTGGGTCTCGAGCGCCCTTGGTTGGCCGCCCCCTTCCTCCTCGCCTCTCCCGTCCTGTTCCTTCTCTCCACCGAAACGATGACGGAGCCGCTCTTTGTCCTCACCCTCGCGCTCGCGCTGCGACTTCGCTTCGAGGGTCGCGTCTCCCTCGCGCTCGCCGTCGCCTCCCTTCTTCCCACCCTGCGACCCGAGGGGTTTCCCATCGGACTGGTATGGGGAGTCGTCGAGATCGCCTCCGAGCCCCGACGCTTTCAGCGCGTTCTCTGGCTGTGTCTCGGATCGCTGGCCTGGATCGCCGCGTGTTGGATTCTCACCCGAGATCCCCTCTACGTCCTCCATACCTGGCCGTGGCGAACGAGGTCGGCCCCCTCTCCGCAAAGCGCGTGGTGGTTGCTGCGATATCTCGCCGTGTTGCCTCTCGCCGTGAACCCCTTCCTCCTCCCCTTCGCCATCGTCGGCGCCGCGCTCGCGTGGCGCGATCGCCGCCGTCTGCCCATCCTGATCGCCCTGACTCCGCTGGTCGTCCACACCGTGGTGTCCTGGCTCGACCTTGTCTTCGACGCCGGAAGTCGCTCGCGATTCCTAGCGACCGTCGCGCCCGCTACCGCTCTGCTGACGCTCCGAGGATGGAATGCGACGCGCCGGTTTCCCCTGCCCGCGACGGCGGCGCTCTTCCTCCTCGCGTTCGGATTCGCCTTCGGAGCCGTGGACTTGAGTCCGACCAATCGCGACTGGAAGGCCTTTCGTAGCGCCCTTCGCGATCAAGAACGCCCGGAACGACTCGTCGCTTCGCAGCTCTATCCCTACGCCGAGCTCGACCGTTCGCCGGGAGAACTCTCCCTTCTCCGGGGAGACCGTCGAGGGAATCTGGAGAAAATCCGAGAGTACCGGACAGGAACGTTGGTGGTGTGGGATCGAATCTTCGGACCTTGGTATTTTCTGATCGAAGCCCACGACTTCGAGATCGCGGGATTTCGTCTCCTGAAGCGAGAGGAGCACGATCTTCGGCCGCTGGTGCCTTGGCCGGGATTCCTGCAGGATTGGACGGGGCGTCGGCACCAGACCGTGTGGGTCTTTCTCAAGGCGCCCAATAAATGAGCTCGGTGTTCCTCGCGACGGTTCGAAACCGTCGAGGAAAAAGCGCGTCCAGCTCGGGCGGAATTTTCTGCCGTTCCGTTCCCTCGTAGGGACGCCGGATGAGCCAAACCCCTCTCACGTTTTCCCGTCGAGCGCGCCAAGCGATCCGTTCCATCGCCGAGGCTTCGCGCCGAGCGTCCTGGATCCACGTCGCGTCGGAAGTCCCGATCGTCCACACGGGAGGCGCCCCCCCCTGACGGGCGTAGTATTCGAGATTGCGCTTCAGATACCACGGATGGACGACCACGACTTCGCCGGGACCGGCCCGCAGAGCGACTTGGGAGCACCCGCGCCAGTCTTCCTTGTGGAGTCCCATTTTCGTCGATACGAGTCCCGGCCCCATCGCGGCGAGAATCCCCATGGCCGCGGCTCCTTTGGCCAGGCCCGGAAGCCGGCCGACCGCGACGGACACCAGAAGCCAGAACGGCAAGAGCACGTACATGAACGTTCGGGTGTAGAAAATCGGTTGCGCGAAACTCGCGAGCCACTCGCCGACGATGGGGAACACAAGAGGCAAGAGCCAAACGGCGAGCTTGCGGTCCCGAGCCATCCACGGAGCCGCCAACGCCAAGAGGTAGAGGGGAACCGCCCACCCGTAGTGCATCGGTTCCCCGAACGGAACCGGAGAGATCGAGAGTTGGGCCAGGGAGTAGCCCACGATCTGAATCGTGGGGAACGGGATCCAGAATCCCTTCTCGATCAGCACCGTGTGCCGGTACGCCGTCGGAACCCAAGGAAGAAAGAGGAGCACAGCGCCCGCAAGGGACAGGAGGGCGCCCTTGCCGAATCCCTTCCGCTCGCGCGCCCACACGAGGGCGCCGATGGCTAGGGCCGCGAGGAAAAACACCGCCATGTAGTGGGTGTACACCATCGCCGCCGTCACCCCCGAGACGCCGCACCACTTCCACCGCGAGTGGCGTTCCCGGAGATCCACGATCAGATTGAGAAGCGCCGCCGCCTCCAGGAAAAGCAGAATGTAGGATCGGGCTTCCTGAGAGAAGCGGACATGATAGGGACAGATCGCGAGAAAAGTCATCGCCAAGAGCCCGGTCTTCCCCACCCGCTGCGCCAATCGATACATCAGCGGAAGCGTGAGCGTCCCATAGAGCGCCGACAGCGCGCGCATCCACGCTTCCGAGTCCCCCCACCGGACCCAGAGGGTGAGCGTCGCATAGTAGAGCGGCGGGTGGGCGTCCTGGGTCCGGAGCTTGTGGAGAAGCTCCCCTCCGGCCAGCCACCAGCTCCAGGATTCGTCGTACCAGAGACTCTCGCCTCCCAGCCCACCGAAGCGCAGCGCCGCGCCGACGACAAGCACGAGCCCGAAAATCGTCCAATGGCCGATCGCCGGGAGTTCTCGTCGCCACCGGATCACGTTCGCTTCCTCCGAATCATCGCCAGGATCGCAAGCGCTCCCAGTCCAAGGAGGGAAAGAAACCTGCCGGTTCGTGCTGCCGGGGGATCGTACGTCAAGACCAACCGCCCCCCTCCCGACGATTCGACCGACAGCAGCCCACCCTCGGCCGGAAGAACCGGCACGACGCGGCCTTCGAGTTCGGCCCGCCACCCCGGCATCCACGCCTCGCTCACCACGACCGTCCCTTGCCCATGCAGGACTTCGATTCGATTGATCGAAAGCCGCCGAGCCGAACAGGGAGCGGACGATGTCCTCGCAAGCGAACGCGCCTCAGGATCTTCGTAGAGGACTTCCTCTCCCTGGCGTGCGATCTCGCGCCAGCGGGGAGGGGGGACGAGGGACTTCCCGACGATCCATCGTACGTTCAGCATTGCGAGGATGTCCGGATCGACGATCCGCGTTCCCGCCGAGAGGGATTCCGCCCGAGCTCCGCGATAGTCCGCCCACGCCTTGGAATAGGATTCCACGGTGCGCTTCGGGAGCGGATGGCCATATCCGTTCAAGAATCGGAAGCCTCGCGAGACGGCTTGGGCATCGTGATTCGACGTGTCGAGAACGCGATAGTCCGTTCGCGCCCCACCGATCCAAGGCTCGTACCACGGCGCGGCGCCGAACGACTCGGGCGGGACGGTTTTCTGGATGGAGAGCCCGAAGAAACACAAGTCGAGGGCGACGAGGATCGTCACGAGGCGCGGATCGCCGCGCCGGAGCGTCCAGACTCCCGCGAGGACGAGCGCGACTGCGATGCCCGTTTCCCTCGGAGCACGGTAGACGATTCCGGCGACCGTCGCCATTCCCACCAGAAGGATTGCCGTCGGCCAGATCCTCCTCCATCGGACGCAATCCCAGCCGAAACCGGCCAACAGACTCATGCAGAGCACCGCGACCCATACGGATCGGGCCGGAACGCGAAGCGTACCGTATCCGGGAATCCAGGAGAGAATCCAATGGACCGGAGGGAGCATCGCGTCGGCCAGCGCGAGTCCTCCCGCGATGGCGAAGAAAAGGGCCGGCCCTCGTCGAATCCCCGCTCCGACGAGCAAGAGGGGAAGGATCCCGATGTAGAGTCCCTTCTCGTGCCACCATCGGTCCCAAAGGCGACCTTCGGCGTGCGGAATCCATGGAGTCGCGGCGTGGAGCAGATCCGACGGGACGAGCCCTTGTTGCGCCCCGACGCCGAAGGCGGAGTAGAACGCTCTCGTTTCGCCTCTCATGGATTCCGAGGCGACTTCCAGAGAGGGAAGCCACGACGCCGCGGATAACAGGGCCCCCAGGAGCCCCGCGATCAGAATCGTCGCCATGCCTCCGATCCTCGACTCCTTGACCGTCCACATCTTCCAGGCCGTCGCTGCCGCCCCGAGGGCGGCGAGATGATAGATCCATTGCGGAGTGCCCCCCAGGATCAGGAGGCCGGTCCATCCGCCCAGAAGCGCCCCACTCGTCGCACCCGGCTTTCGCCAGGCTCGAAACACGAGATGCACGAACATGGGCGCAAGGGCCTGCGCGACGAAGTTCGTGAGATGACCCGCCAGGACGCGCGCGCCGAGCGAGAACGAGAGCGAGAAGGCGAGACCGGCGATGACCGCGCCCGCGCGACCGATTCGAAAACCGCGCGCCAGGCGATAGGTCCCCCACCCGGCGAGCAGGAGATGGATCGCGACCAGGAATTCATAACTCTCCTCGGGAGGCAGCGCGAGGAAGATCCAGTTCGGGGGATAGTAGATTTGGCACTGGAGATTGCCGAGATACGGCGTCCCCGCATATTGATGAGGATTCCAGGCGGGAACCTCTCCGTCGAGAAGCCAACAATCCCGCGCCATCATCAGGTGCGGCCGAAAGTAGCTGTTGAAGTCGATCCCATAGAGGCACCGAGAGCGCGGAACGAAGGGGACGCTCCAGGCGAGCACGGGGATCAAGAGGGCGGCGCCCGCGATCCAGCGCCGCCGGCGGGCGGAGGACATCCCGGGGATGGTAGCGGCAGTCATTCCTTGAGATACAGCGAAATCTCTTGGTCATGGGTGAAGTCGGGAGCCAATCCCAGCCTTCCCTTGTAGCCTTGGAGTCGATGCTTCTTACCGTAGATTCGCCGAAATCCTGCGGCCTCGAAGTCACGAGGATCGAGTCGGAACCAGGCGGGGCCGGTGTTCGCATCCCAGAATATCAAGGTCCCTGACCCAAACTCCCGCAGCTTCTTCAGCCCCGATTCTCTGGACTGAAACGGCGGCAGCGGATTCCCCGCATCGAGATCGAAGAGGATGGCCATGTAGGCCTGACTCCACGCGAGTCGCTTGGGAGTCGGATGTTCGCTCGAACGATACCACCGATACGCCTCGCGGACGGCTGGGGCGTCACGGAGATATCGCTGCGAATCGACGTATCGGACGCCGTACGTCCACGACCAAGCGAGGCCGACCCCGAGCGCCGTCGCCCAAACGCGCGGCCATGTGGGACGTCCCGTACTCTCGAGGCCCAAGAGGGCGAGGACGGCGGCCACCGGCGAGATACATACGAAGTGACGGGCATAGCCGCCGGCGATTCCGAATTCCCACACGGCCGCCTGAAGAAGAAAGAAATAGACGAAGAGGAGCGACAGCATCCGATGGCCCCGCAGCCATCCGCGTCCCAGGCCGATCAAGACCAGCACAAAGACGAGCGGTCCGGCGGATTCGAATCCAACGCCTCCATACCACGGAAGACTCGGGTAGCCGTACTCGTGACCGCCTCGATACACCCAAGTGCGCGCGAGGTAGAGGGGATCCCCCGAGATCGCCCACGCTTCTCCCCACCAAAGCAATGTGCCGGTCAGAAGGATCGACGTTTTGGGCCATCGCAGCCAAAAGCGGACATCGATTCTCGGGTCGGCCAGCATCACCACGCCCCAGAAAAATCCGAGGAAGAATCCCTCCGCTCTGACCATGGGAAGAAGGGAGATCAGAAGGGCGGCGATCCAAGGACGCCCGATCCGGTGGTAATACAACGCCGCGGCCAGGAGGAGCGCGAAGAGCGGTTCCGTCATCGTGTCGAAGGAGAGGAGCTGAACGACGGGCTGCACGAGGAGGAGCGGATAGACGAGCCATGCTCGAGCGAGCCTCATCGTCTCGGCCAGTTTCCAGGTGAACCATCCGGTTCCGCAGAGAACGGCCGCCGTCAGGAGCTTGGCCGGAAGATAGCCCAGCTGAGCCGGGATCGAATAGAGCGCGGTGAAGAGAGGCCTGGACCACGTTCCGATCAGATAGTCGGGATACCGATAGGCGAAGCGGGCGCACAGAAAGTGATATCCCCCGTCCTGTTGATAGGAGTCGGGGTACAGGATCGCCAGGACCGCGGAATGGGCGAACAGAACCGGCAGCCAAAGATGGGAACGCCGCACGTTATCCGGCCGGTGTCGCAACCCGTCCGAGCCGTTCCATGAGCTGGCGCTTCTCTTGGCGCAGATCTTCCGGGAGTCTCTTTCCGAACTTGTCGAAGAACTGGCGATGCCCTTCGACTTCGGAGCGCCACGCGGTTCGGTCGACGGACAGAAGTTCTTCCAGGACCGAGTCGGAGACGTTCAGGCCGTCCGTATCGAGGGCCTGTGGCGACGGTACCAGCCCGATCGGCGTCTCCGTCGCCTCCCCCTTGCCCTGGACTCGGTCGATCATCCAGCGAAGGACCCGCAGGTTCTCCCCGTAGCCGGGCCATAGAAAGCGTCCGCCTGCGTCGGTTCGAAACCAATTTACGTGGAAGATCTTGGGTACCTTCGCGCTTTGAGCGCCCATCTTGAGCCAATGGGCGAAGTAATCCGCCATGTTGTAGCCGCAAAAGGGAAGCATCGCGAAGGGATCGCGGCGAAGCACGCCCACCGCTCCGGTCGCCGCCGCCGTCGTTTCCGAGGACATCGTGGCGCCGACGTAGACGCCATGTCTCCAATGGAAAGCCTCGAAGACGAGCGGCACCGCTTTGGCCCGGCGTCCCCCGAAGATCACGGCCGAGATGGGCACCCCCTTGGGGTTTTCCCATTCGGGAGAGATGCTCGGACATTGCCTCGCGGGAGCGGTGAATCGGGAGTTGGGATGGGCGGCTTTTTCGAATCCCGGCCGCCACGGTCGACCTTGCCAGTCGGTAAGGCCGGCCGGGGGACTCCCGTCCATTCCCTCCCACCAGGGTCCGCGGTCCGGCGTCATGGCGACGTTCGTGAAGATCGTGTTCTTCCTCACCGTCGCCATCGCGTTGGGATTGGTCTTGGAATTCGTTCCGGGCGCGACGCCGAAGAATCCGGCTTCGGGATTGATCGCCCAGAGCCGCCCGTCCGGCCCGAATCGCATCCAGCAGATGTCGTCTCCGACCGTCCAGACTTTCCATCCCTTCTGCGAGGCCGGAGGTACGAGCATCGCGAGATTCGTTTTCCCGCAGGCGCTCGGGAAGGCCGCCGCGATATAGGTCACCTCTCCCTTCGGATCCTGCACTCCCGTGATGAGCATGTGTTCCGCAAGCCAGCCTTCGTCCCGTCCCATCCAGCTTGCGAGCCGAAGCGCGAAACACTTCTTGGAGAGAAGGGCGTTTCCGCCGTACCCCGACCCTACGCTCCAGATCTCGCTCCGCTCCGGAAAGTGAAGGATGAATCGGCGGTCCGGGTTCAAATCTCCCAGCGAATGAAGTCCCTTCGCGAAGTCCTGGGAATCCCCCAGGTGATCGAGGGCGACCCGTCCCATTCGAGTCATGATTCTCAGATTGGCGACGACGTACGGGCTGTCCGTCACCTGGACGCCGACCTTGCTCAAGGGCGATCCGGCAGGACCCATAAGATAGGGCACCACATACATCGTGCGCCCTTCCATGCATCCGTCGATGAGCGCTCCGACCTTTTGTTCCGCTTCCGGCGGGGACATCCAATTGTTCGTGGGACCGGCGTCCTCTTCGTTCCGAGTGCAAATGTATGTCAGATGTTCGGTCCGAGCCACGTCGGTATGATGGCTTCGATGCAGATAGCAACCGGGCCAGGAGCTTTGATTCAGCTCCAGGAGCTGGCCGATCTTCATCATTTCCTGAATCAGCCGCTGCGACTCTTCCTCCGAGCCCTCGCACCAGACCACTCGGGCCGGACGGGTTCGGCGTTCGACGTCGGAGACCCACGGCGTGAGGGACGTATTCATCCCGCCGATTATGCAACCGGGGTTCGCCGCCAACAACACATTCTTCCGGCCCTTCCTTGCCCCTGGTCGGAAGCGGTGCTACAGTCTCCCGCGTGAACGTTCTCGCGATCGACCCCGGAACCCGTCGTACGGGATACGCCGTTTTCGAGGTCGCCCGGAGACGACATCGGATGTTCGAATGTGGGATCGTCTTCGTGCGGGGGAAGGACCTCCCGGAACGGCTGCTCTCGGTTCACCGAGGAATCGAGCGCCTCGTACGTCGCCATCGACCTCGGCATGTCGTTCTCGAAAGTCCTTTCGTCGGGAAAAACGCCGCGAGCGCGCTCGTGCTTACTTCGGCTCGCGCCGTATGCATGCTGGCCGCGGCGGCGGCTCGCGCGGAGGTATACGATTACGCGCCCTCCGAGATCAAGAAGAGCGTGACGCCTAGCGGATTGGCGCGCAAGTCGGACGTCCAACGGTCGGTCCAACTTCTCCTGGGACTTCGGGAGCCGCCTCCGGAAGACGCGGCCGACGCGATCGCGGCCGCCCTTTGTCACTTGCACCGGATTTGCTGATGGATCCCGTTCTTCTCGCCGCCGAGATTCCCGACCTCAAGCACGTCTCCAGCGGGAAAGTGCGCGACATCTTCGATCTCGGCGACACGCTGCTCATCGTCGCCTCGGACCGGATCTCGGCCTTCGATGTCGTCCTTCCGAACGGAATTCCTCGCAAGGGCCAAGTCTTGACCGCTTTGTCCGAGTTCTGGTTCGGCTTTCTCGGGACCCCTCATCATCTGATCACGTGCGAGGTATCGCAGATGCCTCCGGAGGTGCGCCGCCACGAACGGATCCTCCGGGGGAGAACCATGCTGGTCCGGAAGGCGAAACCGTTTCCGGTCGAATGCGTGGCCCGAGGTTATCTTGCCGGGTCGGGGTGGAAGGACTACCAGAAGACCGGCGGCGTGTGCGGAATCCGCTTGCCCGCCGGGCTCCGACAGGCCGAGAAGCTCCCAGATCCGATCTACACCCCGGCCACCAAGGCGCAGGTCGGACACGACGAGAACATCTCGTTCGAGGAGACCGTCGAGCTCCTGGAGCAGAAGACCGCCGAGGAGTTGAGACGCCGGACGCTGGAGATCTACCGCAAGGCGGCGGAGTATGCCGAGACGCGCGGGATCGTTCTTGCCGACACGAAATTCGAGTTCGGGGCCGTCGGCGGCGAGATTCTCCTCATCGACGAGGTTCTCACTCCCGACTCCTCGCGCTTCTGGCCTCGAAGCGAATACCGACTCGACACCTCGCCGCCGAGCTTCGACAAGCAGTTCGTGCGGGACTATTTGGAATCGATTCGGTTCGACAAAAAGCCGCCGGCACCGGCGCTTCCGGAAGAGGTGATTCGAAAGACGAGCGAGAAATATCTGGATGCGTATCGCCGGTTGACCGGGCGCGCGCTGCCGAACTAGATCCCGGTGTGACCGAATCCTCCCGCGCCCCGAAGGCTCGGAGGAAGTTCCGCGCTCTCGACCCATTCCGCGCGCCCGACAGGAGCGATGACCATTTGCGCGATCCTCATTCCGCGCGTCACGCGGAACGGTTCTCTTCCGTGGTTGGCCAGGAGAACTTTGACTTCCCCTCGGTAGTCCGAATCGACGGTTCCCGGCGAATTGGCCACCGTGATGCCCTGGGAGGCCAGCCCGGATCTGGGCCGAATTTGTGCCTCGTATCCCGACGGAACGGCGATGGAAAACCCGCATGGAACGGCCGCGATCGAGCCGGGTTCCAGCACCTGATCGTGCGCCGCGGGGAGATCCATGCCCGCCGCGTTTTCCGATTGATACGCGGGGAGGGGGAGTCCGGAGCCGTTCGGGAGCCGGAGGATTGCAATCTTCACGCCGGCATTGTAGATGGAATCCCGGAAATGCGCCATCTCGCGACCGTTCTGCGGCGACTCTCCGGTCGTTACCCGCTCACGATGCTCGGCGGTTGGTCCGCCCGCAGAGTCGATCCTTTCCGAATCCTGATCGGCACGATTCTCTCGGCTCGCTCCCGAGATTCGATGACGGACGCGATCGCGGCGGATCTCTTTTCGCGATTCCCGACTCCCGAGGCTCTCTCCTGCGCCCCTCGTCGTGAAGTCGAACGGATCCTCAAGCCCATCGGGTTCTACCGCTCGAAGGCCCGCTATGTCACGGAAACGTCCGCTCGGGTGCGGGAAACGGGAGTGCCTCGAACCCTGGAGGGATTGATGGCCCTTCCCGGCGTCGGACGCAAGGTGGCGAATTGCGTTCTCGTCTACGCGTTCGGGCAGCAGGCGATTCCCGTCGACACCCACGTTCACCGAATCTCGAATCGCCTCGGATGGGTACGGACGAAGTCGCCGGAGGAGACCGAGCGCGCGTTGGTAGATCTCATCCCGAAGAATCTCTGGCCCATCGTCAACGAGGTGTTGGTGGCGCACGGGAAGGCGATTTGTCGTCCGATCGGTCCCCAGTGTTCGCAGTGTCCGGTGGAACGCTGGTGCGACAAGGTCCGGGTAGCGCGATAGCCTGACTTATTCATCCGGGCTCCGCCGCCCGGATGAAAAAGTCACCCTCCGGGCCTTCGCCCCGCCGAAGCGGCGGGCTTCGGCCGCGCAGGCGGGCAGCTTCATCGGCCCTCCAGGTCGATTCCGCTGGACAGCCCCGGCGGCATGGACGGCTACATCCTGTTGCCCGTCGCCGCCGGCTAGAGCGACTGCATGTTGACGATTCGATCGCGGCGCTTCTTGACGTGTTCTCGGATCTTCTCCTTGAGGGGCAACGGCGCATCCACGCCGTAAATCTCGAGACGCGGGTCCGTGTTGTCGGTCGGGGCGATGATGGTGATCGTCCCGACATCGAAAAGTCGGTGAATCACGTTTTGATCGATCGAGACATCGTCGACACGGATCAATTCCAACTCGTTGATGCGTCGGCTGAGGATTCCGATCTGACGAAAGAGGCGGTGTGTCGTCAATCGATACCGGACGGCGAGTTTCTGGTACAGGTGTTTCGCCAGGATGTACGTAAAGGGGAGCGCGACGAGGATGAATACCGTCCACGACAGAATCGTCCCGAAGATCCCCCCCACTCCCCGCACCCAGCCGAAGTAGAGCCCCAGGAGCACTCCCGTTCCGGCCAACCACGCGAGCCAGTAATGGGCGTAGGCCATCCAGGACAGACCGCCCTTCCATAGCTCCTGCTCGGGTTCGTCCGGAGGGCGAACGAGAAGCGCGGGTGGGAGAGGAGAGGGTGCCGGAGCGGGCGCTTTCCCTCCGAGCGGGGAACCGCACTTGTTACAAAAGGCGCTCCCGTCCGGAAGCTCCGTGTTGCAGCGCGAGCAGTTCACCCGAGCACCACCTCTCGTCTCAGCGCGACCCGAGGAAGGGCCGATTCGGACACAGTATATCCGATGCCCGGGGCCTGCGGAACTTTTATGGTCCCTTGAGGAGTGACGACGACGGGAGGTTCGATGATGTCTTCGCGGTAGTACCGTTCGCTGGCCGAGATATCCCCCGGCAGGGTGAAGTTCGGAAGCGTGGCCAGCGCGATGTTGTGCGCGCGCCCGATTCCGGTCTCGAGAAGCCCTCCGCACCAGACGGGGATCTTCTTGGCGGCGCACACGTTGTGGAGCGCTTTCGCCGCATAGGGACCGCCCACGCGCGCCTGCTTGATGTTGACGATGCGACACGATCCAAGCTCGATCGCCCGGCGGCCGTCTTCGTATCCCTTGATCGACTCGTCCAGGCAAAGAGGCGTCTGGAGTTCGCGCTGGAGCTTGGCGTGATCCACGAGATCGTCATGATCCAACGGCTGCTCGATCATCATCAGATCGAACTCGTCCAGACGTTTCAGATGTTCCGTATCGCTCAACCGATACGCGGAATTCGCATCCGCCATGAGGGGGATTCTCGGAAAGCGCTTCCGGATGGCGGCCAGGACTTCCACGTCCCATCGCGGTTTGATCTTCACTTTGATCCGTTGGTATCCCCGCGCCACCGACCGTTCGATGCGCTCCAAGAGATCTTCGACCCGATCCTCGATGCCGAGCGAGATCCCCGTCGGGATTTCCTCGCTACTCCCGCCGAGAATCTTGAAGATCGGTTCTCCGCGAGATTTGCCGAACCAATCGAGGATCGCCATTTCGATCCCCGCCTTGGCCATCGGATGGCCTCGCACGAACGAGAAGAGCTCCGAGATCGGACCCGGCGAGGCGATCTCGACTCCCCGGAGTTTCGGGGCGAGGAAATCCCGGATGACGTGCCAAGCCGTTTGCGCCGTCTCGTAGCTGTACGCGGGCGCGGCGGACGCCGGACACTCCCCCCACCCGACGAGTCCGCCGGCCAGGACGCGTACGATCACCGACTCGCGTTCGTGCTCGCGCCCGAAGCTCGTTTCGAAGAAGTGAACTAAGGGCATCCGAACATGGTAGATCTCGATACGCTCGATCTTCACCGGACCACGATTCCTTTCTCGAGCACGTAGAGGCTGCGTCGTTTCCCCTCGACCCGTCCCGTCGCGAATCCCGCGATCGCATAGCCTCGGCGAAAGCAGGCGAGAAACACCGATCTCGTACGGCGTCTCCACTCCTGCGCCTGCGCCAGATCGCGTCGCTTGATCGCGTCGATGTCGGCGGGGATCTCGACGGAGATCCGTCGATCCCACGACCGGGGGGCCGCCGGGGGAAGAGCCAGCGTCTCCCCCAGAGTCGAGCGTCCCTGTCCCGCAATTCGTTCGGACACGCGGCGGGAGCGAATCCACCACTCCGGCACGAAGCGATCCGTGTAGAGCCCCTGATTGAAGCGACTCCCCGAACCGGGATAGATGTTGACCGCGTATTCGCGGACGATGCATCCGAGTTTTTCGATGTTCAGGTGGGCGTTGCGGCTTTGGAGCGGATCGAAGGTCCAGCGCACAAGATCGAGTCCCTGGTCGAGGGCGTACCGGCGCTGCTGAAACTTCAGTCGGACACCGATCCCGGAATCTCGATATTCGGGAAGCACTCCGAGCATCCGGGAGTAGTGGTAGACCCTTCCGTCGCGAAAACCCGGAACTCCGAAGCAAAAGCCGACCATCCGGCCGCGATCGAACGCACCGAAGACGTGGCCGCCGTTCTTTTGTGCGACGACAAGTTCGTTGAGAGGAATGACCTCGCGCCAGGGGAAGTGCCAGACCTCTCGTTGGATCTGTTCCGCCGCAAGGTAGTCCTCAGGAGTGGAGAGCTTTCGGATGACCATCGAGGTTCGGCGATGATAGGCGCCCCCTTCGCGGAGCCGCAAGAGAATTCCGGGCGGGCGACGGGTTCTTTCCCGGGCAAGACTCGGTCGCTACAATTCCGTCCGTGCGGCAACGCTGGAGGATCATCGTCAATCCCGTTTCCGGTCGCGGCCGAGGGGCCGGCCGCGCTCGTGCCGTTGCGGCCGCGCTCCCCCACGACGAGTTCGACGTCGAGATCGTCGAGACGCACTCCGCCGGAGACGCCCGGCGATTGGCCTCCCCGGTCGGAGCCGACGTCGTGATCGCCGTCGGCGGAGACGGAACCGTCAATGAAGTCCTGAACGGTCTCCCCGAACCCTTCCCGATCCTCGGCCACATCCCCTCGGGCACGGGCAACACCCTGGCCAAAGAACTTCGCATGGATCGGAGTGTCGCGGGACTCGTACGGCTGTTCCGTTCGGGCCGCGTTCGCCCCTGGGATCTTGCGATCGAACGGACGACCGGAAAGCGGTTTCTCCTCTTTCTCACCGCAGGGTACGACGCCCATGTCGTCCATCGTTTCCACGCCCAGCGCCGGGGAACGATCTACCAGTGGGAGTACTTCCTGTGGGGACTCAAGTGCGTCCCCGATTTCCCGATTCCCCGGATCGCCGTCGAGATCGACGGCCGGGTCCTCACGGAGCAGGCCTCCTGGATCCAAATCTCCAACGTCGCACAGTATGGCGGTCCTCTCGTCTTTACCCCTCGCGCTCGGCCGGACGACGGCGCTTTGGAAGTCATGGTGTATCATGCTCGCGATCGGCGGGACGTCCCACGCATGTTCTTGCGCGCCATTCTCGGGTGGGCATGCGGGTGGGAGTACCGAATGCGCGACCTGACGTTTCACCGAGCGCGGCGAGTGCGCTTGTGGTCCGCCGACGCGCGGGCGGTTCCGACGCAAATCGACGGCGATCCGGGCCCCTCCCTTCCCGCGGAAGTCGAGCTTGTCCCCGGTGGATTGCGGATTCTCACACCGCCTACGGATCCGAATTGGGGGCACGCAGACCGTACTGGTCCATCTTTTTGCGCAGGGTCATCCGGTTGATTCCGAGGAGTTCGCTCGCACGCACTTGATTCCCGCCGCAGCGCTCCAGCGCGCGGGCCAGAAGGGCCCGCTCCCATTTCTCCTCGACGTGACGGAACCATCCGCCCTCCGGCGGCGACCCCGCGGCCAGGATGTCGTCGACGAGGTCCCGTACCCGCTCGTCGACCTCGTGCGGTCGCGCGGAAGGGGCGAGGGATTCCGGAAGATGCTCGGGACGGATGATCGTCCCCCTCGAAAGCACGGAGGCCCGTTCGATCGCATTACGAAGCTCCCGGACGTTACCGGGCCAAGCATACGAGCGCAGAAGGGCGAGGGTCTCCTCCGAAATCGACGCGCCTCGGATTTGCTCGAGGAAATGGGCGACTAGGAGCGGGATATCCTCGCTCCGCTCGCGCAGGAGAGGTAGGTCGATGCGCAGCACGTTGAGACGGAAGAAGAGATCCTCTCGAAAGCGCCCCGCCTTCACGAGTTCTTCCAGAGGACGATTGGTGGCGGCTAGGAGGCGCACATCGATCGAAACCGATTCGTTTCCGCCGACCCGCTGAAGGGTCCGCGTCTCGATGAACCGGAGGAGCTTCACCTGGGCCGCGGGCGGGATGTCGGCCACCTCGTCGAGAAAAGCGGTGCCTCCCGAGGCGATCTCGAAGAGCCCCAGCTTGCGGCGGATGGCCCCCGTGAACGCCCCCTTCTCGTGCCCATAGAGCTCACTTTCCAGAAGCGTCTCCGGGATGGACGAGCCGTTGATCGCCTCGAAGGGACCGCTCGCGCGGCGGGAATGATAGTGAATCGCCCTTGCCACCATCTCCTTCCCCGTACCGCTCTCGCCCGTGATGAGCACCGTGGCATCGCTGTCGCACACCGTCGCGATCGTCCGAAAGACCCGCTGCATCGCGGGCGTTTTTCCGACGAGGCTCCCGAGCTTTTCGCCGCGGAGTCGCTCGATTTCTCGGCTCTCGGCCGGCCGGCGGAGCGCCTCCTCGACGACCGCCCGCGCCCGCGAGAGGTCCACCGGCTTGGAGAGATACTCGAACGCCCCGAGCTTGAGCGCCTTCACCGCCGTTTCCAGAGTCCCGTGCGCCGTCAACACCACCACTTTCGCGCGCGCGCCGGAGGCCTGGAGCGCTTCGAGCGCCGAGAGACCGTCCATTCCCGGCAGCTTGACGTCGAGGAGGACAAGATCCGGATCTTCGCGCCGGGCGATTTCGAGCCCCGCCTCGCCCGTGGCGGCCGAGACCACCTCGTGGCCGAGGGAGCGGAGAAACCGCTCCAGCGCCCATACGACGGATTGTTCGTCGTCAACGACCAGAATTTTCGCCATGAGCGGGGAGTTCGACGAAAAAAACGGTTCCGGTCCTGCCGGTTTCAAGGGAGATCGCGCCTCCATGCTCCTCGACGATCCTTTTCGTGAGAACGAGGCCGAGCCCCACGCCATCCTGCTTCGTAGTGACGAACGGTTCGAACAGCCGATCCCGGACGTCGGGCGAAATCCCGGATCCTTCATCCGCGACGGAGAGACGCACCGCCCCGTTTCCGGTGGACTGGACGGCGATCGCCAGGGATCCTCCTTGGGGCATCGCCTGGGCGCCGTTGAGAACGAGATTCATCACGGCCCGCTTGAATCGGGCAACCTCGAGCGCGACGGGCCGGCAATCCTCATACGTCTTCTTGACGGAGATCCCGAGATGGGTCAGTTGAGGGTGAAGAAGCTCCAGCACTTCGTCCACGACGCGCGGCAAGGAGGTCGATTCCTTTTCGCCCCGATCGGGACGGCCCGCGAGTTCCCCGGCGGCCAGCTCCAGCCGCTCGATTTCCCGGAGCAACATGTCATAAGGCTCCCGATCCTGCGCTCCCTCCCGGAGCATTTGGACGTTCAGTTTCATCGCGGCGATGGGATTGCGAATCTCGTGCGCGACGGAGGCGGCCATTTTTCCCATGACGGCGAACTGCTCCGCGCGCCGGATCTCCGCGGCCATCCGATTCAGCGCTTCGACGAGGGTGTCGATTTCTCGGCCACCGCCCACGCGACGGACTCCCTCCGGGGTTATGACGCCGGCCTGGGAGGCGAGTCGCTCGATCGGCCGCGCGATCGTGTGCGCCAAGAGGAGGCCGAGGGCCGCCGCGAGGGCGACGGTGATCATTCCCAGGACGAGAACAGGACGAACGGCCGACGTACGCTCGCGCTCGACGATTTCGGCGGGGTAGTGGAGCGCCAGTTCGCCCGCGCCTCCTTCGAGAACAAGCGGGGCCCGGACGACGACGGTTTTTTCGGGAGGGGTCCCGCTCGAGGCGATCGTCTTTTCCCCTCGAGTCACCACGATGCGCGCGCCGTAGGCTTCGTCGATGTACCGAACGCTCGCGTCGTTGATGGGAAAGCCTCTCGAGGACATCAGGCGCGCCAGTCCGTCGGCCTGCGCTTGAAAGCGCCGCTCTACCGCCCGTTCCACGATGCGAACCGCCAGGAAGATCGTCGCTCCCCAAACGAGGGAAATCAAGGCCAGGAAGGGAAGGGTGATCCTCCAGCGAAGTCCCATCGCCGGATGATAACAAAATCCGGGCCGGGTCGCTTTCGCGGCCCGACCCGGAACCGAATGCGTGAGCTAGAACGAGCCTTCAGGGCCCCAGCCGAACACTCCCGTGTTCGGGGCCGCCGAATCGAGATAGCAAGGCCCGTTGGCTTCTTCGCAGAGAGCCAACGTCGTGACGGGGGGAGTTTGGAAGGGTGCGTGACTGTCGGCGTTCAGATACGCCTGGACGGCCGGATCCGGGGGCCCGTCATGCACGATCATCGGAGAGGTCGCCGTGCGATGTTCCAACTCCTCGATAAACAGCCTGGATACGTGTTCCACTGCCGCCTCCTGGAAAAAGAGAACCGGGGTCCAACTATCGGCCGTTCACCCCCCCTAGCGAACGGCCTATTCTAGGGACCCTCGCGACTTCGTCAAGAGGGATTCGGCCTTGACTCGATTCGAGGCCGGCGTCACGATGTCGCGCCATGGATCGCCCGTGTCTGCGCCCGGATCTCGTCCGTTCGGATCAGGGCGAGCACTTGATCCTCAAGGATCCGGTCAGCGGTCGGTTCTTCCGTGCCGGGCCGGCCGAACGAACCATTCTCGGACTCTTGGACGGAACGCGGACGCCGGAAGAGGTGCGCGCCCAGTGCGGCCTCGACGTGGAGCTCGCGGTCCTTCAAGGATTCCTCGCTCAACTGGATCGCCTCGGATTTTTCGGCGAACCGCAGGCCCTATCCCCGATGACGCCGCGCTCCACGATTCTCTGTTGGCGGTTGGCTTCCGTGAATCCCGAGCGGATTCTCGTGCGGCTCGCCCCGTGGGCGCGGCCGTTTTTCTCCGGCACCTTCGTCGTCCTGGCGCTCGGGTCGATTTTCTCCGCGCTCGTCGTGCTTCCCGGACGGGAGGCGACGTCGATCTCCGGATTGGGCGCGGCCTTCGGCCTCTGGATTGCCGTCGGGGCGATGTTTCTCCTCCACGAAAGCGCGCACGGAATCGCCTGCACGCACTTCGGCGGCCGCGTCCGGGAGGCGGGCTTCATGATTCTCTGTTTCCTCCCGTGCTTCTACACGAACGTGAGCGACGCCTGGCTCTTCCCGCGCCGAGCTCACCGCATTTGGGTGATGCTGGCCGGAGTGTTCTTCGAAGCGTTCCTGTGGTCCCTCGCGGTTCTCCTTTGG
>Ga0137796_10000756_pt1 | contig 19405 bp, 18 predicted proteins | sample OV2TP3_FD_97704 | JGI IMG/M metagenome (GOLD analysis project Ga0137796, IMG submission 97704) | reverse complement strand
GCTTCATCCGGAGCAACGCGAGGTTTAGGAAGCTCCTCTAACCGAATATCCGTATTGCTGTAATACAATGCGGCTTGCATAAATACTAAGAGGGGTTAGGGATTAAGTGCCCTAACGCCCTAATCCCTGGCTTTTGGGCTGGATAATGCCACATGCTCTAATTTTGTCCGAAAATCCGAATACACCTTCTCTAAATCCAAAAGCTGGGCCCGGCTTCTCTCGAGCTCACTCTGCGATAACTGTTCTTTTTTGCTGAGCTCCTCGTAGGAGGCCTTCATTGCCTCGAGATCTTTTAGGGTTTCCTCATAAAGCTGGTGGAAGGAATGATTCTCTTCCTTGAGGTTTCGGATTTCTTGAAGATGCATTTCTATTTTCGATTTGAAATCCTCACAGAGTTTTTCTAAACCAAAGGCCTGGGCCCGGCTTTTGGTGACCTCATAGTGAAGCATCTCTTCTTTCTTCTGGAAGATCACGTGGGTCTCTTGAATCTTTTGGAGCTGAGTTTCTGCTTCATTTTTGGCTTTGAGAAGAGCCTCTTTCTCAGATTCTAAGTTTTGGACAGTGGTAGCTTTTTGCAGATCTTCTTCGGCTTTTTTCTTGGAAGACAAATCGTTTTCCAGTGAACCGATCTTAGCCAAACTTGCTTCCCATTGGGTTTGAAGATCCCGATTCTTGGTCTTCAACTCCTCTTCTATCTTTTCCATATCTCGTTTGAGCTGTTCGACCAAGGCCAGATTTTTGGCCTTCTCCTCGGTCAAGACATTTTTTTCCTTATCCAAGGCCGCCAGCTGCTGACCCATCTGATCCCGCTGATCTTTAAGATTCTTCTTCAGATCATCCAACTGCGCCTTCAGCTTGGTTTCTGACTCTTTGGCTTCTTTAAGATCGGTTTTAATGGTTTGAAGTTCTAAGGCCATCGTAGCGGTCAAGTCGGCGGTACGCCCGGCAAGGGGAGCACCGCCGTCCCGGGGCGAAGAATCGAGAAGTCCGTTGACAAGGAAAAAAATCCCTACCGCAAAAAGCACAATGCCACTGACGATCAAGAGGATAATCATGCTCGATTGTTCTCCTTAAACGAATCCCGATTATCAAAGATAGGCATGATTTTTAAGATACCCGGCATAATCCTTCAGGGCATCCTCTAATTTTGTAAAGGGATGGCTGTAGCCGGCTGTTTTAAGCTTAGCCATATGCGCCTCGGTAAAATATTGATAGGTGGGTCTCATGCTTTCCGGCATCTCAATGTAATCGATTTGAGGCTGTCTCCCGATGGCTGAAAATAAGGCGATGGCCAAATCATTCCAGGTGCGGGCCTGACCGGTTCCCACATTGTAGAGCCCGTTGATTGTGGGGTGCCCCCAGAGGTATAGCACAATATCCACCGCATCCTTCACATAAATAAAATCGCGCTTTTGCTCGCCGTCGGCGTATTGGGGAAGATAGGATTTAAATAAAGCCAGGCGTCCCTGAAGAATAACCTTGTCATAGGCCTTGGCAACGACGCTGCGCATTTCTCCTTTGTGATATTCGTTGGGGCCGAAGACGTTGAAAAATTTGAGTCCCGCCATCTGATCGATTAAGCCGTTATCCAGCACCCATTCGTCAAATCTCTGCTTGGACTCGCCGTAGAGGTTCAAGGGCTTCAAGCGGCGGGTCGTCTCGGGATCATCTTTGTAACCGAAACGCCCGTCCCCATAGGTCGCTGCTGAACTGGCATAGATGAGATGAACACCGTGCTTTAAGGACCAGCGGGCCACCTCACAGGAGTATTCAAAATTATTTTTCATCAAATACTCAGCGTCGTTGATCAAGGTTGAGCTGCAAGCCCCCAAGTGGATGATGCCGGTGACGCGGTGATCGACTCGATCCTTTTTTAAGAGTTCCAAGAATTCTTCCTTATCAAAATACTGAGAATATTTTTTCCCTTTGAGATTGGGCTTTTTCAAGTCATTCATATGGTCAACCACAATAATATCCTGGCGACCTACCTGATTCAGGCGGGCGATTAGGCAGCTGCCGATAAACCCCGCACCCCCGGTCACAACGATCATACACCCTCGACTGAGATTATATTTGAGATTATATTTCGCTGATTAACGACGGAATTCTAACACACCGATTTTTGGGGCTCAAGGGATTTCCTGTCTCTTTAATTATAGCACTGATTATTGCCGTTGCGGGATTCGGTCAGTATTGGCCGTCACGGATAGAAGTCTCTCCTGAAGCTCCGGATTGATGAACCCCGGTAAAAGACGCCACTCCCAGTTGCCTTTGGTCGTGGCCGGAGTATTCATCCGTCCCTCCTGGCCGAGTCCTAAAATATCCTGCATGGGAATAATCGCCAGATCAGCCTTAGACTTCATCGCGAGCTCGATCAAAACCCAAGATATGTCTTCGACCCCCACCGTTCTTCCCAGATATTCAAACAAATTTTTACCCTCGTGGGGGGTCATGTCATGTTCGAACCAGCCTCTCACCGTGTTGTTATCGTGCGTGCCGGTATAGACTACACAATCGTGGGTATAATTCTCTGGAAGATAAGGATGAGTTTTCAGATCACCCCCAAATGCAAAAAGCAAGACCTTCATGCCCGGCAGCCCCAACCGCATCCTGACCGAGGCCACATCCGGGGTAATCAACCCCAGGTCTTCAGCGATCAAGGGCCGGTGGGGAAACTGGCTTAAGATGCAATTGAAAAAGTCTTCGGTAGGGGCTTTCACCCATTGCCCGTGGACAGCCGTCTTTTCTTGGGCTGGGATTTCCCAAAAGGCAATAAAGCCCCGGAAATGATCGATCCGCAGGAGATCAAACATCTTGAGATTATGCTCAAAGCGTCTTAGCCACCAGGCATAATGGGTTTCCTTTAAATGATCCCATTGATAAATGGGATTTCCCCAACGCTGTCCGGTCTTGCTGAAATAATCCGGGGGAACGCCGGCCACCACCAGGGGTTGACCTTGCGGATCCAGCTTAAAAAGTCCCGGGTGGGACCAGACATCGGCACTGTCCCAATTGACATAGATGGGCATATCTCCGATGAGTTTTACCTTTGCGTGCTCGCAGTGACGCTTGAGGCCCAACCATTGTTTACAAAAGACATACTGCAAAAACTTTGTTTTTTCAATCTCCTCTGAAAAAAGGTTTTTGATTTTTGCGAGGGCCTCCCCTTTACGGTTCCTGATCTCCACAGGCCAATCCGACCAAACCCTGCCTCCAAAATGTTTTTTTAAAGATTGGAAAACGGCAAAATCGTCCAACCAATCCTGGTTTTCCTGACAAAATGCTTCATAGTCGGAGGAATCCTTTTTACTTTTCTTAAAGCCAATGAAGGCGGCCTCTGAAACCTTGGCCTTATATTTTCTGACACTGTCATAATCAACTCTTCCTTCCGAAAAACGGGGAATGGGCTTAAGGTCCTTTTCTTGAAGCCAGCCTTCTGGAACCATTCCATCGGGGCTAAGAAAAAGCGGTTCAAAAGCAAAGGCGGAAATACTGCTGTACGGAGAGTTTCCAAAGACGCCATCCGTTGGATTAAAGGGCAAAACCTGCCAGTTGTGCTGGCCGCAGCCCGCCATAAAATCGACAAACCGATAGGCCCCAGGGCCCAGATCTCCGATCCCATATAAAGAAGGCAAAGAACTGATATGCAGGAGAATACCGCTTTCTCTCAATTGTCTCGATTCCAACATTTACGAAGTTCTAATGTGAAGATAACCCCCCAAACTATCAAAGGATCTGATCCAGCTCTGGGCGGTTGTGTCTTCCCGGTTGGCTTTAAGGAGCATCATCTGAGGATAGATCTGGTTTTTAATCCAGAAATAGATATTCTGCGATTTCCATAAATCGAGATGCAAAGGCAGCATTTTAAAAAGGCGTACCGTTGAATTTATCATTTCCAATAAAGAAAGATTCTCGGGATTTTGAGAAAATTGCAGCATAAGGTTTTGGATCTTCTGGCTGGCCGCAAAACTTAAAATAGTCCTGTCCAATTCAAAATGCCCCTGTTTAATCTCCTCAATAAACTCCGACACCTTCGAAAGATCTAAGACATCCTCTTCCAGGAGCCTCTTAAAATGCCAATTGGGATTGAATTCAACGGTCTTAAAATTGGGGGCAAACACCCGATGAAAAAGATTCTCTTCATCATTCTTAAAAACATCCCATAAAGAGTAGCTTTGTCCACCGACCTCCACACGGACCCGGGAGTCTCCCGGATCAAAGACCACCAGATCCAACTCCTCTTCTTCTGTTGTGATCTCAGAGCGAACCCGAAGCTGCCCGGCAATGACTTGGTGATGATCCTTCTCTTGGGGGATCCACCTTGTCCTTTGGATCGTGTACGAGTACATCCTTGTGACCGGAGGATACTGCGAAACCAAAGACATCAAGGCATAATGGACGGCCACCCGCTGGGGTGTAATGATCTGGGGTTTAATCAACTTTTCATAAACGCAAGCCCCATGACCAAATTCCGGAACGTTACTGGGTGCTGATTTTAAAAACTGCAGAAACTCCGGCTCCATATCTTTTTCAGCAATCTCCCGGGCCAACTGAATGGCCCGGGCCGCATACAGCATCACCTGTCTTGCTTCAATCCCCGAGATCTCATCAAAAAACCAACCGCAGCTTGTCTGCATCAAAAGCGCATTGCGCTGGAGCTCCAAGAGCTTTAAGATTTTGACTCGTTCGACGGCATCCCAGCTCCGCCCTTCAAAGGGCGGACTGGGATGCCGCTCAGAGTCAATCCTGAGCGAAGTCGAAGGATTGATTTTATCGGAAGCGCTTAAGCTCTGGCCAAAGGTTTGTTGAAAAAATTCCGCGACGTTTTTTTCAGATCGATCCAAAACGGCATGAATGTAGTCGTTGCGGACTCTCCAGGGATCCCCAGTGAACTTCAACATCTGCGTCTCATAAATAGGAATGAGTTCATCCCTCAGCCAATCGAGTCCCTCACGCAATTTCCCCCGCCACTGCTGGCTCCAACTAGGATGCGTTCCGATCCGGCAGCCGCAGTTGGCCCGCCAGCGTTCTACGCCGTGGCTGCAGCTCCAGGATGTATTTTCCAAAATTCTGACTTCCCTTGTTGGGGGAAACTTTTCCAGAAATTCCCCGTAAACGGTGAGCCGTCCTAATTTTTCCGACTGAATATAATCCAAACAATGGGCCAGAGCCATATCCCCAAAGGGATGATGATGACCGTAGGTCTCCCCATCGGTTGCGACGTGGGTCAGATGCGGATGTCCTGGCCGAGACGCCGGGGCCGCCGCCAATCGCCGGGCGAACTCTTCTCCGTTTTTAAGAAGACCCCCAAAGGCCACATGATGGGAGATAGAGCCTTCATAGAAAAAAAGCACGATGGATCTTCCGGAGGGCAGATGGCACAGATACGGCTGGCTGGGATCAATTCTCCCGCCGCTCACGTCTTTCCATTCATTTTCGTGAAAGGCCTTGACCGAACGGGCCTGATGGGGGCTAAGGATGGTGAATGGGATATGGTTTTGGGAGAGAATCTCCAGGGTCTCAAGATCTACGGCTGTTTCCGGAAGCCACATCCCTTCGGGTCTTCGCTTAAAACGGTGTTCGAAATCTTGAATACCCCAGACCACTTGGGTTTCTTTATCTTTTTTGTTGGCCAGCGGCATAATGACGTGGTTGTAGGCCTGGCCCAAGGCCGCGCCGTGACCGGAAAAATTTCTCTGACCCTCTTTGTCCGCTTCGAGGATCGCTTGGTAAACTTCGGGATGTTTTTGTTCCATCCAAGACAGTAAGGTCGGGCCGAAGTTAAAGCTGATCTTGGCATAATTATTGACGATCGTGATCGATTTCTTCTTAGGATCCACGAAGCGGCACAAGCCATTGGCGGCGTAACATTCTTGGGTGATCCTTTCGTTCCAATTCCGATAGGGAAAGGCCGACTCCTGAATCTCAATTTCTTCCAGCCAGGGATTTTCCCGAGGGGGTTGATAGAAATGACCGTGGATGCAGAGGAATTTCAAGTGACCTTCCTAAAATAATGGGCACAGTTGATATTGGGAAAAATATTATCTTTCTGCTCGATCTGGTTTAACCAATGCTCATCAATTGTGCCGCCCAATAGATCACGATAAATCCGGCTGAAGCGGTTTAAGTGATTTTTGATCCGGCGCTTAGCGTAAGGGACCGTGGTCCCGCTTTTCATAATAAACGGCCAGTCGCTGGCCTGGGCCAGGAGGAGCTCCCGGCCGGCCTGATTCAAAGCCCGTTGGATTAAAGGATTCTTTCTTCCTCCAGAAAGAAATCGGTCGGCCAGTTGGGTCATTCGTTTTCCCGCCAGATGAAGGTGCCGATAAATCCAATCGTTGGAACCCTCAATCCAATATTCGTTATAGCCTTTGTATCCCCAACTCGAGGGGGATGGATAAACAACCTGATTGGTCGGGTATTCTTTGAGGTATTCGGAGGGGGTGATGGGTGAAAGCGTTCCGCCGTTGTGCGCAATCTTGCGAAGAAGGGCATCCAGCCACAGCGGCCCCTCGAACCACCAATGGCCAAAAAGCTCCGCGTCATAAGGGGCCACAAGAATCGGTTTTCGATCCATCTGAGAGCTGAGATATTTGATTTGTCTTTGACGATTGGCCATAAAATGATCCGCATGCAGGGCTGCTTTCTGGGCAGCCCCTTCCGGCCGATAAACTTCCTTCTCTTCCGTTGGACCGGTGATTCGCCAGTACTTCAAGCCCGTATTGATACGAAAACCCTGCGGACGAAGGTAGGGCTTAAGATATTCATACTCCAACTCGTATCCAATATCCCGGTAATACTCCCGGTAATCCGGATCCCCGGGATAGCCTTCCCGACTACTCCAGACCTGCTTGGAAGACTCCCAATCCCGGCCAAAGGCCGCTACCCCATTAGGGCAATACACTGGGGCATAAATACTATACCGTGGGCAAGGATCTCCGTGAGTGATCCCATGGGAATCAACAAAAAAGTAGCGAAGCCCGGTTTCTTTGAGAATTTCCTCAACCCCGCGGAAGTAAGCGCATTCCGGAAGCCAGATCCCTTGGGGTTGACATCCAAAGATATTTTGGTAGTGCTTGACCCCCAGACAAATTTGGGCCCGGACGCTTTCGGGATTGGCATTTAAAACTGGGAGAACACCGTGTGTGGCGCACGAGGCAATGATCTCCATATATCCTTGGTTCTGAAAATTCTTGAAGGCAGCCACAAGATCATTTTGGTAACGATCCACAAAAACCTCTTTGGCCTTATGCAGTCTTTGGTTATACATGAGGGCCAGGTGGCTATACTGCGGCTGGTCGTGGGTGCGTTCGATTTCTTTACAGGAGAGCTCGATCAACCTTTCGAGATGGCGAATGTACCGGCTCTGCAGCAAGGGATCCCGCAGCATAGAAACGAGTGTGGGGCTCAAAGACATGGTCAACCGGAAGAAAACGCCCTCTTGGATCAACTGTTCAAAAACCTCAATTAAAGGGATGTACGTCTCGGTGATGGCTTCGTAGAGCCAATTCTCCTCAAGAAAATACTCTTCCTCAGGATGACGCACAAAGGGCAGATGGGCATGCAGCACCAGACACAAGTATCCGTTGTCTTTCATCTTTTCTCGTGAACAAAATCACTGGCCCTGGCTCTTTGACTTTTCTCCCGCTCCCTTTCTCCGGCAAGTCTTAAACGATCAAATCTCTTGCCATACGAGGCCTTCAATCGATCCGCAAGAAGATCTCGCAGCCGCGGCCCGGGTCGTTCATAATAGCGGCGGATATCTTCTCGACTGAGATAAATTCTTTTTCCTTTCTTAATGGAGGAATAAGAAAGATCTTGATGAACTCCTTTTTTGGAGGAAGGCTTAACCGTCATCCAAATTTCCTCTGTCTGGGCCGAGGGGTGAGCGGACGGGGTCTCCACGGTATTGGACCGGACCAAAGGAAAAAACTCTTCCTTTTTTGTCTTTAGACCAATCTCGACACAGCATTGGATCCCATCCTGCCATAAAGGAATGTGCCGGTTGTCTGCCTTGCCCACCTCAATGTCAAAAGATCTGTTGGCATTTTTGCCGTTAAACTCGAGGTGGGTGATATCGTATACCCGAAGAACCCTGATCGCCTTGGAAAACGCCTTTTTCATCTTTGCTTTGAGTTTCTCAAAATCTTTTGGGGTGATTTCCCAAGCGGCAAAAATCCAATAGGGATCCCTCACCATCAGCCAAAGCGTGGCGGCCTGACCGGGAGAGGTTTTCTTGAGTGTTGAGCTGCGGGGTCTCGGGGGTCGGGAAACGGTTTTCTTTTTCCGGGAAACGGCCTTTTTTTTCTGGAAGACTGTCTTCTTTTTCATGGGTCTTTTTCCCATGGGACTACCCTTTTTACGGATTATGGTTTTAATTTTTGCCAATTGTCACCCCCTTCTAATTTTCTTGGAGTTCCAAAAATAGAATCCCCAAAGGCGGCAGCGTTAAAGACAAAGAAAATTCCCTCCCCTGGTAAGGGGAAGCCGTGGAAGATTGTCCACCCCCATTCCCTTGATTGCTTCCTCCGTAAATTGCGGCATCGCTATTTAAAACTTCTTTAAAGAAACCCTGCTTCGAAACCCCCACCGAATAGTTCAACCGCACAACCGGAGTAAAATTGCAGACAACCAGGATTTCTTTTTTACCGGATGAATCTTTCCTAAGAAAGCTTAAGATGCTATTTTCCCAGTCATTGCAGTCGATCCACTCAAATCCATAACACGAGAAATCTTCCGCATAGAGCGCTGGATGGCTGCAGTACAAATTGTTGAGGTCCTTGACCCATTGCCTCAACGCTTGGTGGGGGCTATATTGCACGAGATGCCAGTCCAAGCTCTTTTCATGATCCCATTCTGACCACTGCCCGAATTCTCCTCCCATAAAGAGCAGTTTTTTCCCGGGATGAGCATACTGGTAGCCGTACAAAAGCCGGAGGTTGGCGAATTTCTGCCAGTCATCACCCGGCATCTTGCCCAAGAGCGAACTCTTTCCATGAACGACCTCATCATGCGAAAGCGACAAAACGAAATTTTCGTTAAAGGCATAGAGCATACTAAAGGTCAAGTCGTTGTGATGGTATTTGCGATGAATGGGATCTTTAGAGAAGTAGGATAACGTATCGTGCATCCATCCCATATTCCACTTCATCCCAAATCCCAGCCCTCCCAGGTAGGTCGGTTTGGAAACCATGGGCCAGGCGGTCGATTCCTCGGCAATCATTTGGCAGTCCGGGTAATACTCATAGACCACTTTGTTCAATTGCTTAAGAAAACGGATGGCGTCGATATTTTCCCGTCCCCCATACGGATTGGGAATCCATTCGCCATCCTGGCGGGAGTAGTCCAGATAAAGCATTGAGGCCACCGCATCCACCCGCAGGCCGTCGGCATGGTATTTGTCCAGCCAAAACAAAGCGCTGGAGATCAAAAATTCACTCACCTCGTGACGTCCGTGGTTAAAGATGTAGCTTTTCCAATCGGGATGGAACCCTTGACGGGGATCGGCGTGCTCATAAAGATGCGTGCCGTCAAAATCAGCCAATCCGTGCTCATCCACCGGAAAATGCGAGGGAACCCAATCGAGGATCACGCCGATCCCCTTTTGATGAAGGCAATCCACCAGATACATCAACTCCTGCGGAGTTCCATACCAGGCGGTCGGTGCAAAATACCCGATCGTCTGATAGCCCCACGACCCGTAAAAGGGATGGTTCATGACGGGCATAAACTCGACATGGGTGAAGCCCATCTCCTTAAGATAATCCACCAAATATCCGGCCAGCTCCCGATACGAAAGGAACCGGTGCTTTTCCTCAACCATCCGGCGCCATGACCCAAGATGCATTTCATAAATGGATACGGGAGAATTCAACTGATTCGGCCGGTGACGCTCTTTCATCCACCGCCTGTCATGCCATTGATAATCCAGACCCCAGACCAGGGAGGCGGTTTGTGGGGGAATCTCCCCGTAAAAGGCAAACGGATCTGCTTTAGCCATCCGATCATGATGCTTCGAGATGATGGAATATTTATAGAGAGACCCCTCGGTTAAGCCCAGAATAAATCCTTCCCAAATGCCGGAGCTGTCCCAACGGGCCGACAAGGGATGGGCTTGGGGGTCCCACCCATTGAAGTCTCCCACAACCGAGACGTCTTGGGCATTGGGGGCCCACACCGCGAAATGAACCCCCGGCACACCATTCACGGTTTGGAGCTGACTACCCAGCTTCTCATATAAGCGAAAGTGCAGTCCGGCCTTGAAAAGATAAATATCATGGTCGGAAATAGGGCTTTTGTCGTGGACAAGGGTGGGAAACTTCGTGTCATTGGGGATTGCGGGGGTAACTTTTCTTATTGAATTAAAATCGTTCATTATAATATTCTCTAAGAAGTATTTAAAAAGATTAATTCTATTATAGCTTTTTGAGAGAGGATTTTCAAAGATTAACCCCCGTTGCTGTCTTGCCTGCCTGTCGGCCCGCTTCGCAGCGGCGAAGCGAGGCGAGCAGACAGGCGACAGCAAGACGCGGGGGTTAACGGAGGTTTGCCTCCTTGCCGGAGTGCCCCATGGCCATGTCGCCAAGATTGATCTGTGCGGTGGGTCTATAAAGGAAATACCCTTGGCCGGCATCGACTCCCAAATCCATCACCGTATCCAAATCCTGCTGGGTTTCGATCCCTTCGGCAACGGAGATGATATGGCTTTCCTTGCAAAAGGCCACGATAAATTTCACGATGCTTCGACGGAATGGGTCTCTTTTTAGATGCGAGATGATATGACGATCAATCTTCACCACATCGGGATGGGTCTCAACGATCGACTCTAGACTGGCGTAACCGCCTCCCACATCATCCACCGCCACACCAAAGCCGCGATTCCGCAGATGCCGCAAACGCTCATAAAAGGTTTTAAAATTGGCAACGGCTGAGCGTTCGGTGATCTCCAAGATGACCTTTTGGACATCCACGCGATTCTCGTCAAAAACGGATTTGATCTTAAGGAATTTTTGTGCTTCCACCATATAGGGATTACAGTTCAAGAAAATTTTTGCATCCGATAAGGGATGTCCCGAGACTAATTTCAAGGCCTTTTTCCAGCACAGCATCTCCAAATCACAGTAAAATCCAAATTGAAGAGCCGCTTTAAAAAGCAATTCCGGATTCGATAAAGCCGTGCGGGTTGAGGGCCGCGTCAGGACCTCCAGTCCCAACAGTTTGAAGGGTTTTAACAAATAAATGGGCTGGAAAAAGGACTCAATCAATTCCTGATCAATGATCTTCCTTATCTCTAAAATAACGATCCCTTTTCCGCGCCCGGATTGATCCATGTCGAAGAATAATCTCCGGCGCATCACCGCTTCCATACGAGCGAAGAGCTCTTCATTCTCAAAAGGCTTGGTGAGATAATCATCCGCCCCCAGATACAAACCCTCCACCTTGTCTTCAAACAAATACCGGGCGCTCACAATAATGATGGGGATGTGGAGGGTGGCTTTTTCTTGTTTGAGACAGCGGCAGAGTTCCAAGCCGTCCAAATCCGGAAGAATGAGATCTAAAAGGATCAGATCGAAACGGACGGTGGCAACGGTCTTGAGGGCCTCCTGCCCGGTTCTGGCGATATCCACCTGATATCCCCTCATTTGCATAATCATCGCCAGCATTTGGGTTAACGTACGGTCATCGTCAATGATCAGGACCCGTTTCTTGCTGGAGACCGAAGGATTCATCATGATCATAGGCAGTTTCCATCCAAGCAGGAAGCATGACGTGACTCAAGATGCCTTAAGATGCGGGATTCAATGATACCTAGATAAAGTATAATTTATAAAGGATTGAAAATGCTTGATCTTTTTAGAGATTTTTAATCTTTTGGAACAGGACGGCTCTTGGGATTGGCTGTATTATCAAAAGGTTACAGTAACAAGCCGCCTTTTAGGAAAGCGTTTTCTCAAAGTGGTTTTGTTTTCCCTTAAAAGGCGGATTTTGAAGAGGAATTCCGAATGTACTGCTCAAAGCAATAACGCAGGGACTGACCGGCAAAGACCGGGGATTGAGATTCTTTTCCCCACCCTTTTAAGGAAGGGAAAAATACGTCGCAGTCAAATTTTTCGAGAATTCTGGTCAGATAAATTTTACGGCAATTCCGAGAACCAATCGTCTGGGCAAAAATCTCAGAGCCCCCAATCACAAAAACCCTTTCAAACTGATCGTGGATTTCCTGCAGATGATGGAAAAGGGCATCCAGAGAATTCTTCTTTAAAACACCCGGCGCACCCATGAAATCCTTATTTCTCGTTAAAACACAATTGATGCGATGACGCAAAGGGCGGAATTCTTTAGGCAGCGATTCCCAGGTTTTTCGTCCCATAATAACCACATTCCTTTTATCCTTGTCTTGGGTTAAAGAGGTGAGTTCCTTAAAATGTTTAAGATCCGCCGACAGATGCCAAGGAAGGCGGCCGGCCTTCCCAATGCCACCTTCCACGTCCGTAGCAACCACGATATCAAAAGGGATTTCCATCCTCGCACCTCGAACCATTAAACGGCGATGGGAAATTTAATGAAGGGATCGTGTTGATAATCGATCAGCTCAATATCTTCAAAGGTTAAATCAAAAAATGGTTTATGGGCAATTTTGATTTGCGGGAGGACTTTGGGTGTCCTCTGCAATTGAATCTTGAGGCCCTCCGTGTGATTTAAGTAAATATGGGCGTCTCCCAAGGTATGAACAAAAATGCCGGGGGTCAGAGCGCACTCCTTAGCCACCATCGTCAACAAGAGCGCATAACTTGAGATATTAAACGGCAAGCCCAGCGCGACGTCCGCGGAGCGCTGATACAGTTGGCAGTCCAAGCGTCTATCCATCACATAAAATTGAAAAAAGGCATGGCACGGGGGAAGGGCCATGCGGTCTAAATCCGCAACATTCCAAGCACTCACCATAATCCGACGAGAATCGGGACTTTTCTTAATCATCGCAATGGCCATCTTCAGTTGATCGACGTGGATTTTACGGTAAGATTTCTTCTCATCATCCCAAATAAACTTTTCCCACCGACGCCACTGATACCCATAAATCGGCCCCAGTTCCCCTTTGCTGTCAGCCCAGGCATTCCAAATGGGGGTGTATTCTTTGAGTCCATCGTTGATGTTCGTTGCGCCTTTGATGAACCACAAAAGCTCCCGCACAACCGCATCAAACAAGATCTTCTTGGTTGTCACGATGGGAAACCCTTCCCGCAGGTCAAATTTCATCTGATACCCGAAAACCGAAAGGGCCCCGATCCCGGTTCGGTCCTGTTTGGTCTGGCCATGCTCAAAAATATATTTCACCAAATCAAGATATTGTTTCATCGGAAATCTTTGCCTCGACCCTTCCACTTTTTGATTGTTTGATACCGCTGGCTTTCATGTCTTACCCAATGCTCATCCGGAGCGTGCTCAATCAAAAGACAGGCAAAACCTTCTCCCAAAGAATCGATGAGGTCGACTCCCCCTCGAGGACTCAGCACGCAAAGCGCCGTGGCCAAGGCATCGGCCTCCTCGGTTGTGGGGGCAATCACGGTTGCACTCACCACACTCTTGGGCGGATACCCGGTCAGGGGATTCATGATGTGAGACCAGTGTTGATTTTGGATTTCATAGAGTTGTTCGTAATCGCCGGAGGTTGTCACCGCCTGATTCGAGAGTTCCAGCACCTCCATCATTTCTTGGGGGTCTCGGGGATGGCGAATGCCGATGCGCCAGGGCTTCCCTTCACAATTTTTCCCGCTCAAGAAAAGATCTCCACCTTCATCGATCAAAAAATCAAGAAATCCGTGTTCCCGTAAAATTCTGACGGCCTCATCCACAGCGTAGCCCCCGGCAATCCCTCCCAAATCGATTTTGGTTTCCGGATGCAAGACCTCAACATGGTGATCAGAAAGAAGGGCAATCTTGTCAGACCCCAAGGCCTTTTTGACCTCTTGAATCTCGGCCTCGGTGGGCAAGGTATTTTGTTTGGCGCTTCTTTTCCAGAATTTTATCAGGGGCCAGACCGTGATATCAAACGCCCCGTGGGTGAGCTTGTTAAAATGGATGGAATCCGCAATCACTCGATACGTATCGGCGCCTATGAGAACCGGGCTTTGATAAGAGTTATTGACTTTCACGACATCGCTTTTTTCATCAAAAACGTTCATTCGCCAATTGATCTCTTCTAATCTTTCCCAAAGCTCGGCAGCCGCTGATTTAAGATCAATCTCCTTTTCTTTATCAAAACAGACTTCAATTCCAACAACCGTCCCCATGAGATACCGGGAGTCGGTGTATTTTTGAGATCGCTTTCCTGAGGCATGGGGCGAACATCCATTGATCGCTAAAATCATCAACCCTATCAAAATCTGCCGGCTCATGTTTTTCTAAAGAAATCTCCGCTTCGACCGCCTGTTTTTTTAAGAAGCTTGACATCGGAAATCACCATGGCTTTATCGGCCCACTTCATCATATCATAAATGGTCAAACTCGCCACACATACGGCGGTCAAGGCCTCCATCTCCACTCCCGTCCGGCCCAAACAAATCACTTCAGCGAGGCATCGCACGCTGTGGCGTTTTTCATCCGTTTCAAATCGGATATTCACATGAGTCAAAGGGAGCGGATGACAGTGGGGAATGATCGCTGCCGTCGATTTCGCCGCCAGAATGCCGGCCACCTTGGCCGCTTCCAAGACATCCCCTTTGGGGGATTGGCCTTTGCGGAGTTTTAAGAAGGCCTCGGGACTGAGTTTGATTTTTGAAGAGGCAACGGCCGTGCGTTTCGTGATGTCCTTGGAACTGACATCCACCATTCCTTGATTGCTGGGGTGATGATTCATCTTTTAGGCTCCTTCTTTCCAGGGAAATACCTGTCTTAAAATTTCACATCTCGGATAACCGATGAAAGGGGATGGATTGACGTTGCCTTTTCTTTTCGCCGTGGGTGCGTTTTTCAGACAGCATCTTTTCTTTAGCCGGTTGCGACCGCTTGCGCGTTTGCCGGCGGAGCTTCTCTATGCCTTGGATCTTTTTCTCAAGAAGATCTTTATTCCTTTTTTTAATGGCTTCCAAAAGGAGATACCGCGCCCACAGACGGTTCCTGCCTTGGGATCGAAATCGCTGGCATTTGATGTGGACTCCGGTTGGCCGATGCCTTAAGCTGACACAACTGGAAACTTTATTGACATTCTGTCCTCCGGGCCCGGAGGAACGGATGAAATTCTCCTCAATGTCCTCCTCTTTAATGCCGAGTCTATGCATCTGGTTTTTAAGTTTCCTCATACTCAACACAAAAAGACCTGTCCTCAAGACAGGTCTTTTTGCCAATCAAAATCAGCCAGCAATACACAAAAGCTATTTTCTGACCACGTTGGTGGCTTGCTCTCCTTTGTCACCTTTAACAATGTCAAATTCCACTTCCTGACCTTCTTCCAGGGTCTTATAGCCGTCCCCTTGAATGGCCGAATAATGGACGAAGACATCATTTCCGTTCTCTGGAGTTATAAAACCATACCCTTTTTGATTGTTGAACCATTTGACTTTACCTCTGGCCATACCAACTAACCTCCTTGTACGGTTGTTTCTGAAAAAATCTAGCCCATGAGCAATGGAAAATAAAAAAATCGTGGGACAACCTTACCCACGACGTCCTCCACTCATTTGCTTTAACCCCGTCATTGCGAGCGTAAGTATACCTTTCCCTGGTTTTCCTGTCAAACATATTTTTTAAAAAATCGTTTCTATGATTCTCTTAAAAAATGATGGGGATATGAGGCTCTTTCCCCATCTACCCATTCGCCAGAAAGCCATGTCCGTAAGGGCATGGATGAATGGCTTTCTGGCTCAGGGTGAAACCCTGAAACAAAAGAAACCACGACCGTCAGGTCGTGGAGTTTCACAAGAGATTGATGACTTCCTTGGGAAGGCGTTTGAGCTCCTGAATGTCCAGAATCTTGATGGACCACCGTAAAAGTTCAAGTTTCTGTTTCAATCGGGAAGAAGGCTCTTTGATTCCAACCAGCTTTTTGCGGCTTAAAAAGAGGGTCTTGCGTAAGGTATTAAAAACGATCCTTGCCTCCCGTCTACGGTTATGCCCCGCCTCAATGATATCCACCAAGCCAGCATACGCCAACTCATTGACGGCGTCATTGTAATGATCCATCTTTTGAATAAGTACCGGAACCAGGGAGGCAAAATATTGATACCGATCCATAACGCATAACGTGTGCAGGATTTCCACCTCAACGAAAGGAGAGTTTGTGCGATTCAAGCGCTGCAGTAAAATTTTCTCGATGCGATTTTTTTCTTTAGAAAAGACCTCCAGACTAAAATGCTCCCTAAAAACACGCACAGCAGCGGCGCCTTTATAGGGAGTTAAGGTGTCGTCTTTAATCATCGCCAAAATCGTTTCTCGGGAGGCGTCCTTATATTTTTGGGTGTAACCCTCTAAGAGCATCCGATCATCGAAGATCACGGATTGCGACTCCTCCAATTGGGATGGCTGAGCTGTGCTGAGGGGTGATTTTTCCTGGAGGGGCTCCTGTTCAGGAGAGGGAATCGTTTCTGGCAATGGGGCATCGGTCGATTCGGTGTTGGTGGATTCCGCATGAGTCAACCGAACCGACAAGAACATCATCAGGAAAAAGACAAAACAACGAAAACTCCCTAAAGGTCTCATTTCAAGAGCTCCAACGACATGTCAATCGATCTCAAAGAGTGCGTGAGGGCCCCCACCGAGATGGCCGCAACTCCGGTTTGGGCCATCTGCCGGACGTTGCTTAGCTCAATCCCTCCGGAGGCCTCCAGCAAAGGTCTTTCGGTTTTTTTAAAACGACGGGCCAGGCCTAAGGCCTTTTTAATCTCTCCAATACTCATGTTATCCAACAAAATCATATCCGGTCGAGCCTCGAGGGCTTCTTGGTATTGATGAAGATTCGTCACTTCCACTTCCACCGGTTTTGAACTCTGCGACCTGATGCTCCCAATGACTCCGGAAAGATCAACACTCCCTAAGGCGGCTAAATGATTATCTTTAATGAGCACCATCTGATCGAGGCTGAAGCGATGGTTGTGCCCTCCGCCGCAGCGAACAGCAAAACGCTGGAGCCACCGCAGCGTGGGGATTGTTTTCCGGGTGTCCAGGATAACGGCTTTATACGGATAAACTTTCTTCACGAACGTTTTGGTTTTCGTCGCAATGCCGGAGAGATGACCCAAAAAATTTAACGCGACCCGCTCGGCGGACAAAATGGCGCGGGTTTTTCCTCTTAAACGGACGATCACCGTATGGGCCGAGACCTCATCCCCGTCTTTTCTTAAGGGCTTGAAATTCAAATGAGGATCCAATTTTCTAAAGACCCTTTCGGCGATTTCCAAACCGCAAAGGGTAGCGGCTTCCCTAACAAGAATCACCCCTCGGGAAACCTGCCCCGGGGGAATCAATAAGTCGGTCGTGATGTCCCTTTGACCAATATCCTCCTTAAGCGCATGGGAAATAAGTTTGCCCAGATGGGATCTATTCTTCTTGAAGTCCGTCATCGCCTTAAGGGGAAGGCCGGGTGTTGACCGGCACGTTCCAGATATCCCGGGCGTATTCTCGGATCGTACGGTCGCTGGAAAATCGTCCGGATTTGGCAACGTTGATCATGCCCTTTTGGGTCCAGCCCGCCTGATCTTGATAAGCCTGATCAATCCTGCCTTGAACGGCCCGGTAGGCCTCAAAATCCGCGCAGATGAGGAAAGGATCATGGTCCATCAGGGACTGATAAATGGGCTGAAAAACCCCTGGTTCCGAGGGCGAAAAGAAATCGCTCTTTAGCAGATGAAAAATCTCCTTGAGAAAGGAGGAGCGATCAATGTACTCCTTAGGATGATAGCCTTTGTGCTTGAGGGCTTCCGCCTCCGGGGTCTTGAGTCCGAAAATAAAGATGTTCTCCTCCCCCACCGCCTCAGCGATTTCGATCGTAGCGCCGTCCCAGGTCCCAACGGTCAGCGCCCCACTCAGCATGAATTTCATGTTTCCCGTTCCGGAGGCCTCGGTCCCGGCCATCGATATCTGCTCGGACAGATCACTGGCCGGAAAGATCTTTTCGGCCAGCGAGACCCGGTAATTTTCCATAAAAATCACCTTCAGGAAATCTTTGACGGCCTTATCGCGATTGATCACCTCCGCCACAGAGTTGATGAATTTAATGATCAGCTTGGCCATAAAATACCCGGGGGCGGCCTTCCCTCCCAGAATAAATGTGCGCGGCACCTTAAAATTTTCGGGTTTGTGTTTGAGCTCCCAATATTGGGAAATGATGTAAAAACAAAAAAGGAGCTGTCGTTTATATTCATGAATGCGTTTGATCTGAACATCAAAAAGGGAAGCAGGATTGACTGAAACGTGCATGGTCTTCTCGATGTAATGGGCGAGGCTTTTTTTGTTATGCATCTTGATTTCCTGCCAGCGCCTCTGGAAGTCGGCTTGAGGGATAAAATCCAAAAGCTTCGAAAGACAATCCAAATCCGTAATCCATTGTTCACCGATTGCCCCGGTAATCAGGTCCGATAAATTCGGATTGGACTTTAAGAGCCAGCGGCGCTGGGTGATGCCATTGGTCTTACTGTTAAATTTGGAAGGATACAATTCATAGAAATCCTTGAACAACCGCGTCTTTAAAAGATCGGAATGCAGCTCCGAGACCCCGTTGATGGAAAAGCTCCCCACAATGGCCAGATGGGCCATGCGGATCCTGCGGGGGGAACCTTCTTCAATGATCGACATGCGCTGCCATCGGCTGGGATCTCCCGGAAATCGGTTCTCCACCTCTTTTAAAAAACGGCTGTTGATCTCATCGATGATCTGCAGATGCCGCGGCAGCAGCTTTTCGATTAAATTGACCGGCCAGGTCTCTAAGGCCTCGGGCATCAAGGTGTGGTTGGTATAGGCAAAGCTCTTGGTCACGATCTCCCAGGCGGTGTCCCATTGGAGGTCTTCCCGATCGATTAAGATGCGCATCAGCTCAACGATTGCCAAAGCGGGATGGGTGTCATTGAGCTGGATCACCGCCTTCTCGGGAAAGGTCTTAAAGTCGGTATTCTCCGATTTGAAGCGGCGGATGATATCGGAAATCGATGCCGCGGTAAAGAAATACTCCTGCTTGAGCCTCAATTCCCGTCCCTGGCTGACATCGTCATTGGGGTACAAGACCTTTGAGATATTTTCAGAAAACATCTTCTGGTAAACGGCTTTTTCATAATCACCGTCATTAAAATATTCCAAGTCAAATTCCTCACTGCTTCGGGCGGACCAAAGCCTTAAGGTATTGACCACATTGTTCTTGTATCCGGGGATCGGAATATCATACGGCATGGCCAAAACATCTTGGGTATTGATCCATTCA
>Ga0137796_10000755_pt1 | contig 19406 bp, 18 predicted proteins | sample OV2TP3_FD_97704 | JGI IMG/M metagenome (GOLD analysis project Ga0137796, IMG submission 97704) | reverse complement strand
AACGTACCGTCGGGCGCCGGGGCTACTTGGATTCTGGCCTAAGGCTATGAGAATCGTCACGAAGGTAAGGGCCGGAGCAGGGTCGACCTGGATCCTGGCGAGTTGAGCTCGATCCCCCCGCCGACCGCGTCTTCCAGAACGAATCAATCGAATCGTCCCGTCGTCAGCTTGAGCACCACCAAGTGGTGCACGAGGTCGCTCAGCACCAGCGCCGCGGCCGCGGCGAGCGCCCAGGGCCTCCACGCAACGGGGACGAGAAACCAAGCCGGGACGACTAAGGCCGCCGCATATCCGTGATGAAGGCGAATGCCGACGAGCCGTCGCTGGATCTCTCGGGAACGCATTTTGAATCCGAAGCGGAAGAGACAGCAAAGAAGTTCGATCGCGACGGTGAGCGCGGCGCCGAAAAGAACCACGGCCCACACGACTACGTTCCGCGACAGGAAGGGCAGCGACCGAAGAGCGTATGCACGTGATGGACGAGCTCGAAGCCCTCCCTCTTCGCGATCCGCACCTGCTCCCGCTCCACCGCCTCGCTCTCGAATTCCACCACGCTCTTGCATCGGACGCAGACGAGATGGTCGTGGTGTTTTCGGCCGATCACCGGCTCGAACCTTCCCTGACCTCCGAAGTTCCGCTGCTCCACCAGCCCGGAGTCGACCATGAGCTTGAGCGTGCGGTAGACCGTGACGCGGCCTACGCCCGGGGTATGTCGCTTCAGTCGTTCGTATAAGTCCTCGGCGGTCTGATGCTGATCCGAGGAGAAAACCTCCTCGGCGATCCGCAGGCGGGGCGCGGTCACGGAAAGGTTCCGCTGACGGAGAACCTCGCGGAACGCGTCCATTCGGCGGTGAATGCTCGTCTCTGTTCCGGGCACGATTGGATGATACGGAAAGGGCGGGAAGAATGGCTAGGGCTTTCCGCCCTCGCCGGCCATCTCGTGGAGCTCACGGAATCGGCGCCAGATATCGTGCATCCTCTCGTCGAGCGGAAAGGTCGCGAGGGATCGCCACGCCTGTTCGCGGACGGCCCAGTCTTCGCGATCGTCGGAGATTCGGGCCGCGAGCGCCTCCAAGACGGCCGGGAAAACCGCCTTCGTGCGCCCCAGGACGAACGCGGCCCCGGCGCGCACGTCGACGGAAGAATCGCGGAGCCCTCCCACGGCCGACTCTACGTCCCCCCACTCTCCCAAGGCGACGACCGCGCGTCGGCGGACTTCCGGATCCGAGTGAACGGCCGCGGGGCGGAGGACCCCGATCACTTCCCCCGATTCGGCGGGACTCGGCACCCCTCGGTGAATCGCGTAGATCGCGGCTCCCAGGATTTCGGGCCGGGTCTCGGTCCGGACGAAATCGAGGATGGCACGCCGTGTCCGGGGATTCTCGATGTTGAGGCGATCCAAGAGCTCGAATCCCAAAAGGTGGCCGGCACGCGCCAGCTCCAGAGCCGCCTCCTCCACCGCGGGGTCCCGAACTTCGCCCAAGACGATGGCGAGGAGCTCTCCCGCCTCCGTCCCGGCCGTGCGACGAAGCTCTTCCAGGGCCCAGCGAAGCATGGCGGGGTTCGAACGAAGCTCCCGCGCCAGATCGGGAGTCACGCCTCCGATTTTCTCCCGGCTCAACTCGGCCACGCGGTCCGGAACGCTCTTCGGCGGCGAAACGTGGGACGCAGGGCTGTCCGAAGGACGAGCAGGTTCTTCCGACCGCGTCTGCGGCTGCGCCCCTTGGGGCGCGGCGTTCCGGCGCCCCACAGCGAATCCGACAATCCCACCCAGGATCAACGACGCGATCGCGAAGCTCGCGACCCGCATCACCAAATCCTCACATGGAAGTGGTTGGAATGGTTCGACCAATACTGGACGTACGAGAGGGCGTTGTAGATCTGCGAATCGTTGAAGAAGATCACGCGTACGTTCATGAGCGGCTTCACATGGTGGGTGATCAAGTCCTTGGTTCGAGCGCGCGAGTACGTGGAACTGGTGATCGTCGTCGGCCCCGTAGTGTCGGTGCGGACGGGATAAACGTCCACGTCCTTCCCCACCTCGTGGCTGAGATGGCCGGAGATGTCGCCGCCGTACTTGAGCGAGATGTCCCCGATTCCGATCGCGGGCCAGTCGTGCTGGACGGTCCAATCGGAGGCGACATTGAGGAGACCGTACACCAGGGAAGGCGTTCCCCAGCGGCGGCTGGAAGAGGCGTACGAGTAGTAGCCGGTTCCGCTTGCGGGAAGCTGTACGAACTTGGCCTTCGAGGTGGGGAGTGCGAGCGGATTGGAAAGGCCGGTCGAGAGATAGCCGCCATGCACCCACCGCGCGGCGCCGCCGAACCAGATCTTCTGCCACGCGCCGGAGCTCTCGACGGTCGCCCAATAGGAGCCTTCTCCCGCCGTGCCGACGACGTCGTATCCCGTGCCGGGGCCGGTGCGGACGTTGAGGGACGACGTCGTAACCTTGGCGTAGACCGCTCCCGTTGCCGTCAGCAGGGACGAAGAAATCCAGCCGGCCCCGGGGCCGTACCAGATCTTCCGCCACGATCCCGAAGTGGCGAAGGCGACATAGCTCTGCCCCACGGCGACGGCGCCGATCTGGTCGTAGCCCGTTCCCGGACCGCTTCGGACGGTCGCCAGGTCGGCGCTGACTTGGACCGTCTCGTGGGCCAAGAGATCGAGGGAGAGGAACCCGAAGGCGGCGGCGACGAGTACGGATCGCATCCCAGTCCCCTTTCACGGCTCGCTATCTCGACTCAACGATCCCGCGGGTCGATTCGTACACAAAACCCCATATGGGTGTACGCCAAAAGAGGAGGGGACTTTTACTCGGCGTGCAATTCGGCGTGGACCGGAGTGGTGTGCGATTCGGAAGTCCTCACCGTCTCTTCCCATGCCTTGAAGCCCCGCTTCTCGAATCGCACCTGGACGCGCGGTCCTTTCACCGAAAACTCGACGACTTGGTCCTCGAGCGTCGTGCCCACGAATTCCCCGTCGAGATAGATCTTAGCCGGGGCCGGGGTCGAGCGGAGGGCCAATCTCCCCGAGGCGGCGGGAGGCGGCTCGGTCTTCTCCGCCGCGGGATCGAATTCGAGAGTGAGATGCGGATGGTACTCCGGGCGATTGACGCGCGAGCCCAACTTAAGATCCGGAGTCGCGTCGAACCATCGGACGTGGACGGCAGTCTCGCTCGACAGAAGCAGCGTGAGGGAACGATCTCCGGCCAGTTCGGCCGCGACGAAGGCGGTCACGTCCAGTTCGTCCCACTCCGCCCCCTCTTCCAGCCTTGCCGGTACCGTGGGATTCCACGATCGAAGCCACGCGACGTAGGGCTGTCGACTGTATTCGGCTTGGACGAGGGCAAGGCCGGGGAACGGTCCGCCGGGCACGGGACTCCAGAGGGCGTCTTCGCCCGTGACGGGCTCCGCGGCGAGGATCTCGCCCGGATGCTGCCACGCCTCCGACACCTTCGCCTGGGCGATCTTGAGCCCTTTGTTGACGTTGGTCGCGAGGATCCGATAACTCGTCGGCCCTCGATGCTCAGTCGTTCGCTCGTACCCTCGGCGCAATCGGAGGAGGGCGCGGCGGAGGAGCGCGTCCTTGGGGAAGGAGGAGAGATCGAATCGAAGGGACGGCGAATAGAGGGCCGCGGAGGAGCCGAGCCAATGATCGTATCGGCAAAGGCACAGCGGCGTCATGCGCGTCGGCTCGAGGCGGAGCGTCTTGGCCCCGACGGGGAACGGCGGGCGTGGGGGTGCCGAGGAACAAGACAGCGCGAAGAGGAGGAACAGGGACAAACGCATCGGGCCATCATAGAAGAAGAGAAGCAGGATGCCTAGCGAGGAAGAAACGCCGCGGCAATCGCCTCGAGTTCCGCGGGCGCCACGTCCCCCACGGCGGTCACGACACGCGAGGCGTCCCGCGCGGCGACGAACGACTTTCCCTCGACCCGGCAATGGACCAGGCCGTGTGCCAAACGAGCCTCGATCCTGGGGAAACGAGAGAGGTCCGCGGCCGCGAAAACGGCAACCAGGACGGCGGAACGGTCGCGGTGCAAAACGTAGAAGGCAGCCGGCGCGCCCTTGAGATAGCACATCCGCGCCCCGACCATGCGGGTGTTTTCCGGCAACGGGCCCGGGGCGCTCTCGAATGGGAGTTTCTCGCGGAAGTACCGTGCCGACTCCGCGGGATCGGGCGATTCGACTCCCAAGGGGGCCCGCCCCTCTACGTACTTCGCATGGTGCTTGGCCATCTCGTCGGCAAGATCCAGCTCTCGATGACGAGTCGCAAGAAAAGCGATCAGGGCGAAGGCCGAGATGGCCGCGGCCGCGATCCAGGGCCAGAGACGACGGCGTCGGGGGATCGATTCCACCGCTCGCCGCCAAGCTTCCCGATCTTCAGGTTCCGGCCGGCGGAGCGCCCCGCGGATCCGCGCTTCGAGTCTCTCCTCCGCGCGAATCCGGTCCGCGCACGAGGGACACGCTTCGAGGTGGCGGGCGAGCGCCGACGCCGTTTCCGCCGAGAGCTCGGAATCGAGATGGAGACCCAGGAGACGGCGAATCTCGGCGCAGGTCATGACACCCTCCCGCGCGCGTGATCCGCCAACCGCTCCCGGAGTCTTCCGCGAGCCCGCGCAAGATATCCCATGACGCTTCCGATCGGCATTTCCAGCGCCTCGGCCGCCTCCCGACACTTGAATCCGGCGACCGAGACGAGAAGAAGCGCGGCCCGCTCGGGGCCGGGAAGTTCCAGGACCGCCCGCCTCACCTCTTGATCGAAGTTCTGGAGCAGACGATCCGGATCTTGCAAGAGCTCGTCGTAGGCGTACTCCCGCTCCAGTTCCGCCTCCGCCGCGATCTCGGCCGAAGCGACCGGAGTCTCGTGGTTTCGGTTGATCCCGAACACCGTGAGCGTGGCGATCCGGAAGATCCATGCCTTGAAATCGGTCCCTTCTCGGAACTCGCGAACTTTCGAGAACGCGACGAACATCGTCGATTGAAGGGCGTCCCCGAGGTCGGACGGATTCCAGACGAGACCCCGGACGTAGGAAGTCAGCGGCTCCCGCACGGGCTCGAGATAGGCCAGGAAACGGTCGCGCACATCCATCCATTCTCAATGTCTCACGGGGACCGCCTTCATACACCGAATTTTGTATGAACCCGGAGATCTCGACGCATTTCGACGGGGAGATGTTTCTCGTTCGGCTCGCGCTCCGGAATCCGTATTTCGTCCTCGTGCTGGGACTGGCGATCGTCGTCCTCGGCGCGACGGTCTTGGAACGCATTCCCGTGGACCTTCTTCCGCAATTCAAGACCCCCGCGGTCCAGATCGTCACCTTCTATCCGGGCATGCCCGCAGAGACGGTGGAGCGCGACATCTCGACGCGAATGCAGCGATGGACCGGGCAGTCGGTCGGGATCGAGCATCAAGAGGCGAAGTCGATGCTCGGGGTCTCCATCGTGAAGGACTACTTCCACGAAGAGGTCGATCCGAACTCCGCCATGTCGCAGGTCACGTCGTACGCGATGAGCGATCTGTACTACTTGCCGCCGGGCACGGTTCCGCCGATGGTGATGCCGTTCGATCCGACGGCCTCGGTCCCTCTCTGCCTCTTCAGCGTCTCGAGCGACCGGTACAACGAGACCGAGCTCTACGACATCGCCTACTTTCAGCTCCGGAACCGACTCCAGTCGATTCCGGGAGTGATCGCGCCCGCGGTGTACGGCGGACGGCTGAGGCGCATCCTGGTCTATGTGGACCGCGAGAAGCTTCAAGGGCGGTCGCTCTCGCCGATGGACACCGTCTCGGCGATCCATCGGAACAACGTCTTCATCCCGACGGGGAGCGCGCGCTTCGGGCCGATGGAGTACCAGATCGAGTCGGACGCGATGGTGCCGAACCCGCGGGATCTCGACGACTTTCCGGTGAAGATGGACGGATTCGCCCCCGTGTCGATCCGCGACGTCGGGCGCGCGGAGGACACGAGCGAACTGCAGTCGAACATCGTGCGTGTGGACGGAAAGCGGCAGCTCTACGTGCCGATCTACCGCCAGCCCGGGGCCAATACGATCCGCGTCGTGAACGGCGTCCAGGATTCCATTCCCGAGCTCCAGACGCGCCTGCCCGAGGGCGTGAACATGGAGGTCGTCTTCGATCAGTCGAAATTCGTGCGCGAGGCGGTCCGGAACCTCGCGTCCGAGGGCGTGATCGGGGCCGTGCTGGCCGCGATCATGGTGCTCGTTTTCCTCCGGAGCCTCCGCGCGACCTTCTTCGTTCTCCTCACGCTGCCGCTCTCCATCATGGCCGCGGTCGCGGGGCTCTACTTCGCCGGCCATTCGATCAACGTCATGACCCTCGGCGGCTTCGCGATCGCGGTGGGGCTGCTCATCGACCAGTCGATCGTCGTGCTCGAGAATACCGAGCGGCACCTGGCGCTCGGGAAGGAACCCATGCAGGCCGCGCTGGACGGCGCCGGCGAGGTCCTCCGCCCCGTACTCGTCATCGTGACGACGATCTGCGTCGTCTTCTTTCCGGTGATCTTCCTCTTCGGCATCGGGAAGTTCCTCTTCGCCCCGCTGGCCCTCGCGGTGACCTTCGCGATGGCGGCCTCCTTTGTCCTGGCCTTTACGATCGTGCCGGTGTGCGCGGCGAAATTCCTGAAGGCGCACCGAGAAACGCGGTCTTGGTTCGACGGCCTTCGCGGACTCTACGAGCGCTCCCTGGGATTCTCGTTCCGATTCCGGTGGGGGGTGCTCGGACTGGTCGTCGTGGCTTTTCTCCTCTCGCTGGGGCTGGGAACGAGGATCGGGACGGAGCTCTTCCCCGAGACCGACGCGGGGCAATTCCTCGTTCGCGTGCGCGTCACTTCGGGAACCAAGGTCGACGAGACGGAGAAAACGCTCATCCGAGTCGAGGACAAGATCCGGGAGGTCGTCGGCAAGGAAAACGTCCGGAAGCTGATCACGAACATCGGAGTCCTGAACGACTGGCCCGCCGCGTATACCCCGAATTCCGGGCCCCACGACAGCTTTGTCCTCGTCCAGCTCGCGCCGAGCGCCCCCAAAGGGGACCGCGCTTACGTGGCCGAGCTCCGCCAAGTCCTGGCGAAGGAGTTCCCCGGGGTCGAGTTCTCGTTCGAGCCCAACAACATGCTCAAGGCGGCGCTCAACTTCGGACTCCCGGCTCCCATCAACATCCAAGTCCAAGGGAACGACCTGCACACCTCCTATGCGATCGCCGAGGAGGTCAAGCGTCGGATTCGCGAGGTGCCGGGGGCCGTGGACGTTCGAATCCAGCAGCGGCTCGACTATCCCCAGTACCGGATGCATCTGAACCGCCGGAAGTGCGCGGAGCTCGGGCTTTCCGCGGACGAGATCGTCAAGAACGTCGTGACCGCGTTCAATTCGTCCGTGAGTTTCGCGAAGTCGATGTGGATCGACGAGCGGAACGGGAACCACTACTGGATCGGAGCGCAGTATCCGGAGAGCGCGTTCGAGGACCTCGAGACCCTCAAGAATGTTCCGATCACCTCGAGCAAACAGAAGGAGCCCATCCTCCTGCGTGACCTGGCCGAGTTCGAGCGCGCGACTTCGCCTTCCGAGGTGAACCACTACAACATCAACCGTGTGATCGACGTCTTCGCTTCGGTCGAAGGGCGCGACCTGGGGGCCGTCGCGACCGACGTCGAGAAGCAGCTCCAGGACATCGAGCGGAACGGCAAGATGCCCAAGGGATACTCGATCCTCAGGCGGGGCGAAGTACAAAGCATGAAGAAATCGTTCGGCAGCCTCGCGTTCGGCCTGGCGCTGGCGTCCGTGCTCGTCTACCTCGTCCTGGTGGTCCAGTTCCGATCCCTCGGGAATCCGCTCATCGTGATGTTCGCGGTCCCGCTGGGGCTGATCGGCGTTCTCGTGATGCTCTTCGCGACCGGCACCTACATCAACATCCAATCGCTCATGGGCGTCATCATGATGGTCGGGATCGTGGTTTCCTTCAGCATCCTGATGATCGATTTCGCGAATCGGCGCGTCGCCGAAGGGAAGACGCGGGACGAAGCGATCCGCGAGGCGGCGGGGCTTCGGCTTCGGCCGATCCTGATGACCTCGCTGGCGGCGATGCTCGGACTCGTGCCCATGGCGATCGTCGGGGGGGCGAACATCCCGCTTGCGCGGGCGGTGATCGGGGGCGTTCTGGCCTCCACGTTCCTGAGTCTCTACGTCGTGCCGATTCTCTACGGCACGTTCGGGAGGGCCAAGGCATGAGTCGAATCCTGTGGGCCGGAGGACTCGCCGCGATCGCGGCGATCGGAGTCGTCCCGTGGCTAAGGTTCTGGAAGGCCCCGGCCGAGCGTCCGCCCCAGTCCTCCACCGGACAGCCGCACGTCGAGGTGGCGACGCCCGTGCGAAAGACGATCTTCCGCAAACTCAAGCTTCCGGGAGAGGTGAGGCCGTTCCAAGAAGTCGCGGTCTACGCGCGAGTGCAGGGATACGTCGCCGCGGTCGGGGCCGACCGGGGAACCTGGGTACAGGAAGGTCACGAGCTCGCCCGGATCAGCGTCCCCGAAATGGACAAGGAGATCGCGAAGCAGACCGCCGAGCGCGACTGGAGAAAGACGATTTGGGAGCGGCTCGACAAGATCGCGAAGAAGACCCCCAACCTCATCAACCAAGAGATCCTCGATGATGCGAAAGGGCGTTACGAAGTGGCCGAAGCGGAACTCGCGCGACTGCAGACGCTCGCACAGTATTCCGTGCTGCGCGCGCCGTTCGAAGGTCTGGTCACGGAGCGCTGGGTGGATCCGGGAAATCTCGTCCAATCCGGATCGACGAAGCTCCTCCATCTCATGCAGGTGAGCGTCGTTCGCGTGCGCCTCCACGTTCCCCAGTCCGAAGTTCCCTCCGTGCGCGAGGGCGAACCCGCGGAGGTTCTGGTGGACGAGATGCCGAGCGTGAACTTCAAGGGAACGATCGCTCGAATCTTCTGGGCGCTCAGCCGCGAGACGAAAACGATGGCGGTCGAGGTGGACGTGAAGAACGAAGGCGACCGGAGCCGCTGGATCCGGCCGGGGATGTTCGCGCGGGTGACGCTCGATCTCGATCCGCGGAAGGACGTCCTGGTGCTCCCCGCTTCCTCGCTTGTCGTCGAGAAGAAGAAGACGTTCGTTTTCGTCGTGAAGGATGGCGTGGCGGAGAAGAGGGAAATCGGGATCGGGCTCGACAATGGGATCGAGTTCGAGGTGAAATCCGGCGTGAAGGAAACGGACGAGGTCGTGGTGGCCGGGAAAAATCTGGTTTCCAGCGGCGAGCGGGTGCGAACGTCGAAACGAAAATGAGACGCGCGATCGTCTTCGTCTTCCTCGGCTCCTGCGCGTTTCCGGAGAAAACGTGGGATCCGTCGCGACCTCCGGAGCCCTTGAAGGTCGAAAAGAAACTGCCGGACGGTCGCTGCCCGATCGACCTCGGCACGGTCCTGCGCCTCGCCGGCGCGAACAATCTCGAAGTAGCCTTCGTGCGGGAGAAGGTGGCCGAAGCCTACGCTCGGGAGAAGCTTGCGTGGGAGCGCTTCGTTCCCGTGATCGGCCCCGAATTCACGTTCCGCCGGCACGAAGGGCTTACCCAGGGCACGGACGGCGCGTTCGTGGAGGTGGACAAGCAGTCGGCATTTTCGGCCGGCCGACTCCGGTTTCGGTGGGAGGTGGGCGAGTCGATCTTCGCGATCCTGGCGTCGGCGCGGCGGTCGGACGCGAGTCTGGAGAATCTCCGGGGAACGGAAAACTCGATCGCTCTGGCGGCAGGGCTCGCCTACTACGATCTCCTTCGCGAACAGGTGCGTGCGCGCGTGCTGGAGGACTCCGTGAAGGCCTCGCGAAAACTCGAGGCGGAGCTCAAGGTTGCGGTGGAAGCGAAGCGGGGTTTCGAGGGAGACAGACTTCGGGCCAGCGTACAGGCTACCGGAGCGCAGATTTCGGTCGAACGGGCGCGGGAGGCCGCGAAGATCGCGGGGATCCGACTGGCGACGCTTCTGCGCCTGCCGCCGGAAATCGAGCTGGCGGCCGTCGAGGAAGAGCCTCAGCCGCTCCGGTTGATTCCGCCGGGCCCTCTCCCGGAACACGTGGGACGAGCCTTGGAGTCGCGCCCCGAACTCCGTGCGGCATTGGCGGAGCTGACGGCCGCGCGCCAAGATCGCCTGGGGGCGACCTGGGGCCCGCTGGTTCCCGACATCGGGGTGGATCTCTCTTGGGGCGGATTAGGGGCGGTGTTCGGCGAGGCGGTTTCGTCGCGGGACTACGTCGTCACGCTGGGCTGGCGGATCGGTCCGGGCGGCCTCTTCGATCTCGGGCGCCGGGATCTTGAGGACTCGCGGGTTCGACAGGCGGAGATCCGATTCGAGCAGGTTCGCCACCGCGTGATCGAGGAAACGCGGTCGGCGTGGGAGCAGCTCCAGGCGCGCGAGAGGATGCTCGCGCTGGTGAGGCAGGAAGTGCGGGATGCCGAAGAGGCGCTGCGCTTGAATCTCGAACGCCAGGCCGCGAATATCGGGCTTCCGCTCGAAGTTCTTCAGGCGGAAGAGGCTCTTACTCGCGCGCGGGTCGACTTTGCCACCGTGGTCATCGAATACAACCAGGCGCAACTTCGACTGATGGCGGCCATGGGCCGGAAACCCTAGAAAGATCCGTATGAAGGGCTCCGCCTCGCGACATAGAGGAGGGAGGTGCCCTGATGAGCTTGATTCTGGCGATTCTCCTGCAAGAGGCCGAATGGGCCCGAGCGCGAGAGCGTGCCCAGGCGGAATTGAAACCGATTCTCGTATACTCGTGGGATCAGGACTGAGGTCCGGGGTCGATTCGCGTCCCGGGTTCGGACGCTACGCAAAGAAAACTCCTCGCGGCAGAGCGCCGGTGCATCATTCTGAACCGGCACGATGCCCGACTTCGGTCCGTGAAGGTCGAGCTCTTCGCGCCCCAGGGTGAACGGATCCTGATGACGGATCGCGCGCCCTTCGCCCGCTTCGTGGAAGAGTTGGAAGGGGGGCTGGCCGAATGCGAACGGGAACGGGCCGGAGCGATGGAGCATCTGATGTCGTTCCGTGCGGTTTCTCCCGAAGATCGTCGCCGAGTCTCCAAATTGGTGGAGCTCTTCTCCGAACCAAACCTTGAGGTCCGTGACGAGGCGGCCCTGGAGCTGAAACGGATGGGCGGAGTCGCTCGGGTCGTGCTCGAAAAGTTCGAGACGGAGCGGCGGTGCCCGGAGACGCAGGCGCGGATCGCGGAGGTTTTGCGATCGCCCCGATGGTGGCGTGTGGGTCTCGAGCGAGAGATACCCTTCCTACTCGGAACGAGCGACCCGCGCGCCCGCGAGCGGCTGAGGCGGATCGTATCGAACGTCCGACCGTTCGTGCACGACGGATTTCCCGGTCTGGATGCGGAAGCCTACTTGCGGGGCTGGTGGGCCTACTCCCGAAATCGTCTCGTATGGGACCCGGAGGCGGATCGGTTCCGAGAGAGGTGAAAGGCCTGTGGGAACAATCCGGCCTGCGGGCCGGTTACTCAAAGTGCGATGGAGAATCGCGAAAGATACGAATCTCTCCTCGTCCCGCAGCTGGACGCCCTCTACCGCACCGCGCTCCGGATGATCGGAGACGCGGCGTCGGCCCAGGATCTCGTCCGGGAGACGGCGCTGAGAGCCTATGGTGGCTTCGGCCGATTCGACGCGGGATCGATTTTCCGGGCTTGGATCTTTCGGATTCTCACGAATACGCTCATCGACGAATACCGCCGCCGAGGCGCGCGCCCTTCCTTGCGGATTTCTCGGACGACGATCCCCCAGCCCGAATCGGCGCGGCTTTCGCGCGGGGAGGTCCGGGCCCTCGCGGAACGAGTCGGCGATGAGGCATCCCGGGCGCGTCCTCGAAGCCCTGCTGTACGAAGGAAGTGAAGGAGCCGGTGGCCAAGCTGTCTCGCGAAAGCCTCGGATACGAGGATTGCTTGCATCGTCTCGACGCGTTCGGATATGACTTCCGCTGGGCCGCGGTGCGCGGCCTTCGGGCAACGCTCCATTGCTGGACCCGGCAAGAAAACGCGAAGGGAGAACGGATCTCGCATGTCCTCGTCCGATCGAAGCTGACCCCCGAGAAAGTCTCGGTGAGGGCACATTCGAGCCGGGCCGTGCTTTTGATCTCTCGTGACCACGGGTTCACGTGAATCTTCGTCTTCGACTCCCGTGAGGATGCGAATCGAGTCTCGGCCATGATGCGTGAATCTTCTTTTTAGGAGGTGACGATGAGAGTCGTATTGGCGGTGGTTCTGGCGGCGGCGGTGCCGTTCGCGTTCGCGGCGTGCAAGTCCGGTAACGGAGCGACGCCCAAGCAGTGTATGGGTTGCGAGGCGGCCAAGAAGACGAACGCCTGGTGTCCGGACTGCAAGGTCGGGTTCAAGGACGGCGAGAAGATGAAGTGCCAGTCCTGTCACGCCGCCGCGACGGCCAAGGGCGGGTGGTGCGTGAGCTGCGACAAAGGGTACAAGAACGGCCAGCCCACGAAGTGCAAGGGATGCGCCGAAGCGGCCCTCACCGGCGGTACCTGTCCCACCTGAAGCAAGTAAAGGCCCTCCGGCCGTAGGCCGGAATCATCTCCTGGGCCGGATCTCCTTGGGATCCGGCCCAGCTTTTCAGCGAAGCTTCCAGCTCCGAAGAGCGCCCGAACTTTCCAGCCCGTACAGTCGGCGCGACGCCGAGTGCACGGCCAAGGACGTGAACGAAGCCGCGTGGATCGGCTTCGACTGATTCGGATTGTCGATCGGGAAGGCCCGAAGTCCCTCCTTCGAAGAGAAGAATACGGAGCGAGTCACAGGATCCACCGTCGCCGCCGAGCAGGAAGGAATTTGAATCGGGCGGGACATGCTCTTGAAAGAGCGGGGCTCGTAGTAGACGATGGACGTACCAAAAACGGCGACGACGCGATCTTCAAGGACCTCCACGGCGATCGGGCTCTCGGCGTACGTAAGAGGATAAAACCTCTCTTTCAAATAGACGCCCAGAAGACTCTCCTTGTGTGCCGAGAGCAGAAGAGTGTCTTCGCTGAACCCCCAAAGGCGAAGGCGGGGACCGATCTCCTTCTTGGAGAGCCGGCTGGGAGAAATCGGAAGGGACCTCTGGACGAGTTGACCGCCGTCTTCCCAGGCGCGGCAGAGATGGGTGGACCCGGCGACGTAGTACGCGGATCCGTCCCAAGCGAAGACGGCTTGGCCAGGACCGGCCTTGTCGGCTTCGGGCAAGGGGGCTTGAAACGTGCGGGTCCAATCTCGGGTCGAATAGAGTTCCAGCGATTGGCCTGCAAGGGCGAGTTCCCGGTCGCGCTGGTTGAATTGCACCGCCGAGGCTGCGACGGGAAGCGCCTTAACGATCTCCAAATTCTCCGAGTCCCGGATTTCGACGGATCCGGACCCCAGGATGGCGATGTACTTCCCGCCCTTGGACGCGACCAGCGACCAGGGATGGGCCGCTCCAGTCTTCGCGGTCTGGAGCGGCTCCGCGTCTTGAAGCTCGATCAGGATGGCAAGCGTGACGATCGTCATACCCCATAGTACGTCCCGCGGGCGACGACCGTTTTATCGGGTGTAAATCTTGAAGCCATTCGCCGTAAAGTCGCGGTCGGTATTGACCGTATCCTCGAAGACCTCGACCTTGATCGTACGATCGTCGAGCATCTGGACGACGAGGAGTCCCTCATGAAATCCGAAGGAAGGAGTCTTCAAGAGTCCGCCACGGTTGTACAGCCGATACACCTTCTTTCCGGAAGGGGGAGTGACGGTGGCCGGGTCGGGATCGAGCGGGTTCGCCGCCCACGCGCGATTCATGCTCTGCGCCCATTGCCCGCCGATCGAGACGCGCACGATGGACGGATCGGCCACGTCGCGGCAGAAGGAAAGGTGCTTCGTCCAGTTTTCGGGGGTATCGGTTTGGTCCACGGGGACCCCGGCGAGAAACCAATTCCCGACGAGGAATCCGTCCCGATCGAAGTCGATCTTGCCGTGCTTGTCCTCTCCCATGCGGATCACGCGCATGTCGAGATGGCCTCGGAGAAAATGTCCATAGTAGGCCAGCGGGGAGACGGCATGGCGCGTTTGCAAGTGGTAGCGGTCGATGTTGACGAATCCGGGGAGCGTCTTCCGCAGGTCGAAGGCGCCGAAGTCGATCGCATAGGGTCCGCTGGAGGTCCCGAGCACCTGACCGGCCTGCACCGTGATCCCCGCTACGATTCCCGGCGCGAGGAGGAGGTGATCGAGATAATAGAAGAAACTGTTGGTGCACTTGATCATGATCTTGTAGTCGTTCTCCGGCTGAAGGACATACAGCACGTATCCCGCGGCGGGAGCAACTACGGTGTGCTTGGTGGCGGGGTCGGGATGGGGAAGGTCGTCGGGGTACGCGGTGTAGAAGTACATGTGATCGGTCGGAAGGGTATGGCCCGGCGGATTGAGGTTTCCGAGAGGGACGATCCGGCGGACTTGCTCGTGGGGGATGGGACTGTACGTGAAGACCACCTCGCCGTCTCCCATATCGGGCCCGAGGTCCATGCCCAACCCCGGAGCGGCGCCGCCGACCCCACCGCCACCGCCCCCTCCGCATCCGGCCAAGACCAGGATCCACGCCCAGGCTATTCTGTTCACGCGAACCTCCTTTTCACTCTTCTCCACTAGCGCGATGGCGGGGAGGAGTTTAGGTGAAAATGCAGGGAGTGCATTCCGCATGGTTGCCGGGAGTTTTGTCCGATTCGGAGCCGCTCGAAGAAGAAACGCCTCGGCGGGTTCGTTCACGGGGGCGGCAGAAAGCACCCTCTCTTTTTACGGACGCCTCCCTCATTGTGAACGATCGCTTTGATCGATTCTCAGACCCGCCGCCTCAATATCCGCTTGGCATGATCGTTGCTTCTCCCCGCTTCGTACGAAAGGAGGCTGGAAATGACGAGATCGATGTCCGTCGCCGTGGCGGGAATCTTAGGGTTGGCCGCCTGCACGGTGGGAGAGAATTCGAAGAGCGACGCCTCGGAGTTCCGGGCTGCTTCGAACTCCGGGAACACCTACCACTTGCTCCGTCTTCGCAACACCACAGCGTGGGCGGTGGAGTACTGCCTGAGCGATGGCCCCGTCAATACCGGCACGACGTGGGTAGGGATCCAACCCGGACAGACGCGCGCCTTCTGGCCCAGGGAAGGCCAGTATCTCTACGTCCGCTGGGGCGGGACGAATGGGAACGGCGGCCAGGGTCTTCGATGCCCGGCGCATCCCCACCGTCAGTGGTGGTGGAAAGTGACGGGGAACCTCGGGATCGTGGGAGACCCCGAGCGAGTTCCGCCCGGATACAACGGCAACTAGCGATGGTCGCGGCCGGCCGTCCGGGCCGGCCGCGGCTCTCACGGTTCCAAGACCATCCCCGGATCCCCCAACACCCAAAGAGTCTTGTCGTCTACGATCCGCACCTCGCGCGGTCTCAATGCCTGAAGCCGCTCGACCGCCTTCCGGTCCCGATACGTTCCGATGAACGCCTCGCGTCCTCGAGCCAAACTCGCGATCCCCCAAACGCGACAAAGCTGCTTCACGCGCAGGACCTTCAGGAAATTCTCGACCTGCGGGGGGGGCGGTCCGAATCGGTCTTCGATCTCGCGACGAGCGTCCTCCAGTTCGGCCGCCGTCCGGCACGAGGTGAGCCTCCGATACACCTCCACCCGCGTGCGAAGATCCGGCACGTAGGACTCGGGCACGTGCGCGTCCAAATCCAGATCCACGGCCGCCTCGACGGGCTCGTCCACCTTCTGCCGCCGGAGCTTCTTCGACGCCTTTTCGAGCATCCGCACGTAGAGGTCGTACCCCACGGCCGCGATGTGACCGCTCTGCTCGCGGCCCAGGAGATTCCCGACGCCGCGAATCTCGAGATCGCGCATCGCGATCTTGAACCCCGCGCCGAGCTCGCTGTACTCCTCGATCGCCTTGATGCGCCGCCGCGCCTGCGGAAGGATCGGCCGGTCCCGAGGCAGGAGAAGGTAGCAATAGGCCTGGACCGTATACCGCCCCACCCGTCCCCGAAGCTGGTGGAGGTCCGCCAACCCGAACTGGTCCGCATTGTGGATGAAGATCGTGTTCACGCTCGGGATGTCCAGCCCGCTCTCGATGATCGTGGTGCAGACGAGGACATCGATACGCTTGTCCAGGAACTCCAGCATCGCGCGCTCCAGATCGGCGGGACTCATCTGCCCGTGGCCGATGCCGAACCTCGCCTCGGGCACGACGCGCTCCAGCGCCGATCGGATCTTCTCGATGTTGTGCACGCGATTGTGGACGAAATAGACCTGCCCGCCGCGATCGAGCTCGTACAGGATGGCGCTCCGGATGGCGCGTTCGTCGTAGAGAGTCACTTCGGTCCGGACGGCGCGGCGGTCTGCCGGGGGCGTCTGGAGCGTCGAGATGTCGCGGATTCCGAGGAGCGCCATGTGGAGCGTCCGAGGGATCGGCGTCGCGGAGAGCGTCAGGACGTCCACCGTCGCGCGAAGTTGCTTGAGGTATTCCTTGTGCTCCACGCCGAACCTCTGCTCCTCGTCGAGGACGACGAGCCCGAGTTCCTTGAAACGGACGTCCTTCTGGACCAGCCGGTGCGTCCCGATGACGATGTCGATCCTCCCTTCGGCGAGGTCCTCCAGGATCGCATTCTGTTCTCGGGGCGTTTTGAAGCGGGAGAGGGATTCGATCCGGATGGGATACTCGCGCATCCGTTCGGAGAAGGTGCGGTAGTGCTGCTCGGCGAGGACCGTCGTCGGAACGAGGACGGCGACCTGTTTCGCGTTCGTCGCGACCGTAAAGGCGGCCCGCATCGCAAGTTCGGTCTTGCCGTACCCGACGTCGCCGCACAGCAGTCGATCCATCGGTCGGGGCGCCTGGAGGTCGAGCCGAATCTGACGACCGACCTCGGTTTGGTCCTCGGTTTCCTCGTACGGAAACGCGAGCTCGAACGCGCGCTGCCAGTCGGCATCCGGAGGATAGGAGGTTCCGAACTCCATCTCGCGGACCGCCTGGACGCGGATGAGATCCTTGGCCAGCTCCTCGACCGCCTTCTGGGCCCGCTCCTTCGCCGCGGCCCACGAAGTGCCGCCGAGGGCGTGAAGGGGCGGCGCGCTTTCGGAGGCGCCGACGTATTTCTGGACGAGATCGAGATCCGCCACCGGCACGAAGACCCGCGCTCCTTCGGCGTATTCCAGGACCATGAACTCGCGCCCCTCGCTCCGCTCCATCCCCACGAAGCGACCGATGCCGTGATAGAGGTGGACGACGATGTCGCCCTTCTCGAGTTCCAGCATGGAATCGATCGGGCGCGCGTCCGGACGCTTCATGAGGGAGCGCCGCAGACGGAGGCGGTTGAAGAGCTCGTGATGGGGAAGGAAGGCGACACCGAAATCCTCAAAGGAGAACCCGCGGTTTAAACGACCGCGGTGGATCGCGACTTCCCGTTTCGCGTCTCGAAGGATCTCGCGCAGGCGCTGCTCCTCGCCCTCGTTCGCGCAATAGACACGGACCTCGCCCGGAAGCCGGGAGATCTCCTCGGCAAGATTGGAAAGGACGCCCGAGAATCGCTGGAGCGAGAGCGTCCGAACGTTTCCTCCGGCCGCCGGCAAGGCTTGGATCTCCAGCGTGGGAATCCGGAGCGGCGGAGGCAGGGCCTCTCCGGGCTCGACGATCGCCGCCCACGCCCCGGCGGGGAGGAGGTCGGCCAACGGCGCAGGGGATCCGTCGGTGAGGGCGAACTCCAGCTCCTCGAGATCGCGCTCCGAACGCTGGTCCGTCATGCGCAGCGTTCGAATCGATTCGATCGCATCTCCGAAGAGATCGAGTCGGAATGGCTCGGCGCCGAGGGGATAGACGTCGACGATTCCTCCGCGGACCGCGAATTCGCCGGGCGATTCGACGGTAGCCACGCGTTCGTACCCCGCCTGGACGAATCGTTCCGCCAGCTCCGGGAGTCCGAGAGTTCCTCCCTTGCGGAGGCGCACCGGCGCCCCGAGACGGAGGACTGTCTGGGCGACGGATTTCGCGGTCGCGACCACGACGGGGGCGAGGCCCGAGCGGAACCCGGAAACGAGCCGGAGTCGCTCCGACGCGAGCGAGCGGTCGTCTCCTTCCATCTCCGGCAGAAGTTCCGCTTCGGCTCCGAACGTGCGCAAGTCCTCGGTCATCTCCTCGGCTTCGGAGGCGACGACGACGAGGAGCGGCCTCTTGAGGGAGGAGGAGAGGGAGGCCAAGATGAGGGCGGAGGATGACCCCCACGCGCCGCCCAAGGGAGGGGGGCACTCCCCCTTCTCGAGCGCCGCGTTCACGCGGCCGACGGTCGGAACGGCGAGGACACGATCGCGCACGGGAATTGGGGGACTTCCCCCGCTCCCCTACTCCCCGGGCGGCCGGCCGTTCCCTCCGCTGGGAGGCAGGACGCCGAGGGCCTCCAGCGCCTGCTGGGCGGCCTTTTGTTCCGCGTCCTTCTTGTTCGCCCCCCATGCGGGACCGTACGTCTTGACATCGAGCTCGACCACCACCTGAAACATCTTTCGATGGTCGGGCCCGCTTTCCTTCATGACTCGGTACGTCGGAATCGTCGAGAGCGTTCGCTGGGCGTAGTTCTGCAAGAGCGACTTGTAGTTCTTCTCGTGCTCGTCCTTCAGGATGAGATCGATCTTCGAACGGATTTGGTCGAGGACGAACGTGCGGGTCCGATCGAGTCCCGCGTCGAGATAGAGCGCGGCGACGAGGGCCTCGAAGGCGTTGCAGAGGATGGAGCGGGGGAGGCTCCGCTTCTCCGTCAAGCCGCGACCGAGAACGATGATCTTCTCGAGCTCCAGATCGTGGGCGACTTCCGCCAGGGTCTTCGCGCTCACGATGATCGATTTCATCGTGGACAGATCGCCCTCTTCGTACTGGGGAAAATGATCGAAGAGGAACTCCGAGACGATCTGGCCGATGATGGAATCGCCCAGGAACTCGAGGCGCTCGTTGCACGGGAGGTCCGGCTCCTTGGCGGACGAGTGCGTCAACGCCTGCACGGCGAGCTCGGGCTTGGCGAAAACGTGGTGGACGCGCGATTCGAGATGGCGAACAACGGCTTCGTGATCGGCCCGAAGGGCGCTCATCGGTTCCCCGTTCATCGTTTTCGGCGGGAACGCGGGGCGGGTTTGCCGGTGATTACGCGGGTCGGCCGATCCGCGGGATCAAGGACAAACGAAACCGCGATTCCCGACCCATTCTTAGCAAATCGGGCCCGCGCTCGCCAGGGAAAACGTAGTAGAGTACTCGCGTGGAACAAAGCGTACTCCTCGAGTGCTATCACTGCCGGATCCTCTATCCAGGAACCCCCCGGTGCGGCGTGTGCGGCGGCTCAGGAATGCGGACA
>Ga0137796_10000750_pt1 | contig 19464 bp, 20 predicted proteins | sample OV2TP3_FD_97704 | JGI IMG/M metagenome (GOLD analysis project Ga0137796, IMG submission 97704) | reverse complement strand
TAAACCCTAAAAGCTCCAACATATCTACCCCCTTTGATTTTGTTTTTTATTTTCTCTTTGCCCAGAAGAGTTTTGCCAGGTAGATAATTGAGCCCTCGGGGCGTTTTTTTCTTTAGGGCTCAGATATTTCCCCTCAAGTATAACAAAACAAAACTTAAATGACAATTTTACTCGCCAGATTTTTATTCGGCAAAAATCTGACGGATCCCACCTACCACTAAAAATCCAGAGAAGGCGGGAGAACTCTACGGAACGGAGAGGTTGGGATTCGAACCCAAGACTCCACTTACGCGGAGTAACGGTTTTCGAGACCGTCCCATTCAACCGCTCTGGCACCTCTCCACTAAGATATCATTTGAAAATGACAGTCAACCCGCCAAAGGCGGGGTGGCAGCCGCTCTGGCACCTCTCCAAAAAATTTTGGGAACCAAAATTTTTTATGGGACTATTATAACCATCCCTTCTTACTCTCGCAACCCTGCCGGCTATAAATTAAGGATCAACCCTCATATGCGGCTTCACGCAATGGGAGGAAATCAAAATAGATCATCATCTTGGCGATGTCTGTTTTTCCAAGCATCTTATAGAGCAGGGAAAAAGCCACTCCTTTTTGCAAAAGGCCTACCGCAAAGGTATGTCGAAGTCTTGAAAGGGTTACGAGTTTTGACAAGGGGCACTTCCCAAAGACCTTCGTAAGCCTTTGATGAAGATCTGCGAGTTGCCATTTCTGATGACTGGGATCAACAAAAATCCAGGGAGAATCCAGCCTCTGAGAGTCTGCCGTCTTTAAAATCATCTGGATTCTTGCATCCATGGGGATAAAACGTAAAGAACTCGAGTGTAATATCGCTGGAACAAAAATCTGGTCATTCTTCCAATCAACGTGTTCCCACCTCAAATGAATGAGTTGTCTCAAGGAGATTCCAGTCAGCAGAAGAAATTCAACAACGACTTTTAACTCATTCGGCGTTGATTTAAGGAGAATCTGAGTTTCCTCTTCTCCCAACGGCAACAACCATGCCAGCTTTCTTTGCGCAAGAAATCTAATGTGGAGAACAGGATTATCATTCAGATAACTCAACTTAATAGCGTATTGAAAGATATCGCGCAATAAAAGAAGCGTAAAGTTGATAATGTGAGGATCCGTCCTCCGGGTTTTGAAATGGCCTTTGAAAAGATAACTCTTAAACTGTTCAATGACACGGGGCGTGATTTCCGACAATCGCTGAAGCCTGGGACATTCCTGATGCAAATAGAAGGTAAAGGCCTCAATGGTGGACTCATAACGTTTTTGAGTTCGGGAAGTGTGTTTATCCCGAATAAACTCCCGGAAATCCTGAAAGAAAATATCGTATTCCACATCCCTGACGATGAGCGACGCTTCGCCTGTGGCAATCTTCGCTTCAATCTCTTCCAAGAGTTTTTCGGCGTGCTCTTTGCTGGGTCCTGCTTTTTGCTGGTATTTAAGGCCTCGGGCAAAGAATTCAATGAAATATTCATCTTTGATCTTACGAACTTCCCCCATAGCGTTTTTATATTTTTAAGAAATGCAATTTTTAAATTGAAGATAAGGAGGAAAATGCGCGGATAAAAATAAGGAAAGTCTATCAGTGCCTCGTAACATAAAATTTTGATAGTTTTTATCATCGACAGTTACTCAGCACTATACCGAGTGATTGTCAATAAAAATTTATGTCACGAGGTATCAGAATGTCTCCAGCAAGGCATCGACCACTTTCGGATCCAGTTTTGTCCCTTTCATTTTGGACAGTTCCGCTTTGGCTTCTTCGAAGGTCATGGCCTTGCGATAAGGACGATCGGTGGTCAAGGCATCAAAGATATCCGCCACCCCTAGAATCCTTGACAATACGCTGATTTCATCGCCTTTGAGGCCATCGGGATAGCCTGTTCCATCCAATTTTTCGTGGTGGTGCCGGACAACATCACACAACTTGGCCAGCGAGCGGACCGGCTTAATAATACTCTCCCCAATTTCGGTATGCTTTTTCATCATCTCCCACTCTTGGGGGTTTAAAGGTCCAGGTTTTCTCAACACTTCATCCAGGATCCCGATCTTGCCTATATCATGGAGTCTTGCCCCGTCCCGCAGGACTTTCATATCCTCTTCGGAGAGGTTCAACTTTCGCGCAACCCTCATCGCATAATCAGACACCCGGTCTAAATGCCCGCGGGAATATTGATCTTTGGCTTCCACCGCCATGGCCAAGGCAGAGATCGTCTCGAAATAGGTCTTTTCCGCATCCTCATTGAGCCGCGCATTTTCAATCGCAACGGCTGTCTGCAAGGCCAAATTATAAAGAAGGCTCATTTCTTCTTCTTGAAAATTAGCCTCTTTTTCATTCCCGCTGACCGCGAAAAGACCGAGGGCCTTTTCATGAATCAAGAGCGGTGCGCAAATCAGCGGCGGCTCCAAGGCCGTCTCAGAGGTGGGTTGGGAAAATTTCATTTCCCCTAATCTGGGAATGAGCAAAGGTTTCCTGGTCTTTAAGATGGAACTAAACGGCCCCTCCTCCATGTTCACCCTCAGCTGCTTGATGGCATCAGACTTAACTCCATAAACGGTTTTCACATAGAGATCCTGCCGGATATCATCCACAAGCATTAAGACTCCTGTTTTACCGGCAAGGGACTTCGTCACGGTTTCCACAATCAACTCTAGAAAATTATCGATATTCTGCATCGAAGAGATACCCGCCCCCACCCGCGAAAGAACCGAATGCAAAGTCTGTTTCGCCGCTTCCAGATTTTTTATATTCTCTTCTAGCCGTCGGATGATTTCATTGAACGAGCGCGCCAAGACAGCGATTTCATTATTGTTTTCGCTGAGCTCCTTAATCTTCTCGGGCCCTAAAACCTCAGCAAGAGTGTTTTTATTGGAGCGGGTGATATCAATAATGTTTTTCAAGACAGAGCGCATCGCCCCATACCCTGTCAAAACGCCCAGGATGACCAAAGAAAGGGTGATGCTCAGATTATTCTCGGTGAGTTCAACTTTACCTTGTTCTCTGATCTGAAAATAAAGGTAATAGAGGATACCCACCGGAATAAGCGACATGAGGATAAAAAGGACGGTGAATTTCCTTAAGACAGAGGCGCTTTCGATGGAAGTGATTTTTATTCCAGCCATAATGGTTTTAAGACCGTTCTTAAAAATGAAGGGGAATTCTCAGTTCGTTAGCATTACAATAACGGACAAATATTATTTTACAAGTTTTTTTTATAAAAAATCGTCGAAGATTCTTTAAGCTGATCTTATCGGAGAAGAGAGGATTCTCCCGCTTCTTCTAATCTTTTCTTGTGGAAAGCGGGATCCCACCTACCACTAAAAATTCAGAAAAGGCGGGAGAACTCTGATGATAATACGAAGAAGCTGGGTCTGCTTCGCTCCAATACCCTTCGGCTCGTTTCACTCGCTCAGGGCCTGAGCAAACGAAGTGCGTCGAAGGCTTGCGTGTTGGAGCTTCGCAGAACCTTTCGCTCAGTTCCTCCGAAGCTCACGCACGAAAGTGCGTGAGCGAAGGAGAACGGAGAAGCTGGGATTCGAACCCAGGAGACGCCTTACGACGCCTAACGGTTTTCAAGACCGCCGCTTTCAACCACTCAGCCACCTCTCCCATCTTTATTTTTTCCAAATTCATAATTCATAAGAACTCTTGGGCAAGGGACGGGATCTCGTGATCCTTTTTTGGCCATCCATGTAAGGCTGCAAAACCGCGGGGATTTCCACCTCTCCTTCTTCGGTCTGAAAATTTTCCAGAAGGGCCGCCATGGATCGGGCTAGGGCCACGCCGGATCCATTCAGGGTATGGACAAAAGAGGGTTTTTTATCCGTGGTGGCTTTAAAACGGATATTGGCCCGACGGGCTTGAAAATCCTCAAAGTTCGAACAACTGGAGACCTCAAGCCATCGATCAACGCCGGGGGCGTAGACCTCCAGGTCGTAACATTTGGCTGCCGCAAAACTCAATTCACCGGTCGCTAAAAGCACCACACGATAAGGCAGATCCAGAAGCTGAAAGACCCTTTCCGCATTCAAGACGAGTTTTTCGAGTTCCTCATAAGAATTCTCTGGCTTGACAAATTTCACCAGCTCTACTTTATCAAATTGGTGCACGCGCATTAAACCCTTGGTGTCCTTGCCATAAGAACCTGCTTCCCGACGAAAGCAAGCGGTATACGCCACATAACAAATCGGCAGCTCTTCTTCTTTGAGGATCTCATCGCGATGGATGTTGGTGACCGGGACCTCGGCTGTGGGGATCAAAAAAAGATCTTCCGCCGAAAGCCTGTACATGTCCTCTTCCATTTTGGGCAGCTGTCCGGTGGCGGTCATTGCGGGCCGGTTGACCAGAAAAGGCGGGAAGACCTCCTCGTAGCCGTGTTCCCGCGTATGCAGATCCAGCATAAAATTGTACAAGGCGCGCTCTAAGCCGGCCCCTTCTTTTTTGTACAGCACAAAATTTGAGCCGGTGATTTTGCTGGCTCGGTGGAAATCAATAATATCCAAAGACTCGGCCAGCTCAAGATGGGTGGCCGGCTTAAAAGGGAATCTTCGGATTTTTCCCCAATGGCGGATTTCCCGATTGGACTCAAGGCCACCAATGGGCACGCTGGAATGGGGAAGATTGGGCAGTCCCATGAGGATGTGTTCAATCTTGCTTTCGTGATCTTTAACCGCCGCCTGAAGGCGAGTCAGGTGAGCGGCCACGTTCCTCATAGCGGAGATTTTCTCTTGGGGATCTTTTTTTTCTTTGAGAAGCCGGCCTATCTCATCATTGGCCATATTCTGCTTATGCTTAAGCTCATCCAACTGGGTGGAATCCGTCCGTCTTTGACGATCGAGATTGAGGATTCCCTCCAGGGAGATATTCACATTTTTCGCCTGAAGCCCTTTTCGGACCAAATCGGGATTTTCGCGGATGAATTTAATGTCTAGCATTGATCCTTAAATTATCCTTTAACCACACCCACCGGACGCATCCGGCACACCTTCCTCGATAAACCCGCCTGCTCAACGACATCCACAACCTCGGTTACGTCTTTATAAACGCCCGAGGCCTCTTCTATCACCGTGGCCTTGGATTGGGCCTGAATCACAATCCCCTTCTGTTCCAGATCCTTGATGACCTGATCCAGCCTAAAGGTCTTGGTGGCTTTTGAGCGCGACATGACCCTTCCGGCGCCATGACAGCAGGAATAAAAGGTTTCCCTGGCGCCTTCCACGCCGATCAGAAGATAGGAAAAGCGTCCCATGTCCCCGGGAATAATAACGGGCTGGCCAATCTTCTGGTAGCGGGAAGCCAGCTCCGGATGGCCGGCAGGAAACGCCCGGGTCGCCCCTTTACGGTGCACACAAAGGACACGCTCGTCTCCGTTGACTGGGTGTTTCTCCATCTTGGCGATATTGTGCGCGACATCATAAATGAGGTTCATGTCCATGCTTTCCCAGTTTTTACGGAAGACTTTTTCAAACGATTTCCTGGTCATGTGCATGATGTACTGGCGATTGGCAAAAGCGTAATTGGCCGCACAGCGCATCGCCGAAAGATACTCCTGGCCTTCGGGAGATTCCACCGGAGCACAGGCCAGTTGCCGGTCAGGGACTTCAATCTGATACTTAGACAGGCACTTCATAATGCCGTGGCAATAATCATCGCAAATCTGATAGCCCAATCCCCGGGATCCGCAATGAATCATAACGCCGACTTGCCCTTCAAACAAGGAGAGTTCTTGGGCAATCTCCGGCGCAAAAATCTGATCCACGACTTGCACTTCCAGAAAATGATTTCCCGAGCCCAGGGTCCCCACTTGACTTTTGCCACGCTCATAGGCCCGCTGGGAAACAATTTCCGGGTTGGCTCCTTTAATGGAGCCATAATCTTCTGTGGCCTCTAAATCGGTGGAGGTCCCGTACCCTTGCGCCACGGCCCATTGAGAGCCTTTAAGAAGAAGATGCTTTCCCTCGGAAGAGGACAAACGCAATCCACTTTTGGATCCCAGCCCCGAAGGAACGTTGTCAAAGAGGGTCCCCACCAAATCCTTCAAATGTTTCTGGATATCCGCAAAAGTCAGATTGGTCCGGACGAAACGCACGCCGCAATTGATATCAAAACCCACCCCGCCAGGCGAGACCACCCCTCCTTTTTGGGGATCGGTCGCAGCCACTCCCCCGATAGGAAAACCGTAGCCCCAGTGCATGTCGGGCATGGCCATGGATTGTTTGACGATCCCCGGCAGAAACGCCACGTTCACCACCTGTTCCACGGCCTTATCCTTCAAGATATCTTGCAGGAGCTTTTCGCTGGCATAGATCATGCCCGGCACCCGCATCCCGGGATTGTAGGATACGGGGATTTGGTACCGGCAGGGATCTAATTGTCTTAAAGGAATGTTAACCGTTTCGCTCATACGTCAAAAATAATTTGAACCTCATAGAGGTCGTTCTCTTTGCGGATTTTAAGATCGTGATACGTTACCGCCTTGATTTCCGTCGTCATGGTAAAATCTCTCCTGCGTCTTCCTGTGGCAAAGGCCTTAAGGGTATTTTCGGAAAGGCTCTCCATTTTAAACTCCGTAAAAATAACCTGCTTGGAGTCGGATAAATACAAAAGCTCGCTGAGCCATCGGACCAGAAGCTCTTCGGCGTTGGTTCCTTTCAGTTGAATTGGGAACTTTTTATCATGACTTTTCCCCGTTGATTCTAAGGGTATGGCCATCTCGGCAAACATGGCGCACGCCGCGTTCTGAAAAAGTTCTTTCAGGGTCTTAGCCTGGAGGCGTATTCCGATATCACCCGTATGGTCGATACGCTCGTAGAATTTCATGCGTTAACATTATAAAGGGATGATTTTAAAAGTCAACCCTTCGACTCCGCTCCCCGGCCCGTCCCGCTTTCCAGCGGGACGAAGCGGCGGGGCGGGCAGGATTGATACTTAAGCGAAGTGGTTCGACAGGCTCACCACACTTCGTCCTTCGACGCGTTTCACTTGTCCCTCGACTTCGCTCGGGATACCTTCGCGAAGGATCCTGAGCTTGTCGAAGGACTCAGGACGAACCCTGAGCGAAGGCCTTCGACTCGTTTCACTCGCTTAAGGCCGAGTCCTGAGTCCATTCGACTTCGCTTAAGGGCTCAGCCCTGAGTGGAATCGAAGGGCTGAGCCTGTCGAAGGACGAAGTCGAATGGGTTCGAACCACACTGAGCGAAGTCGAAGTGTCGAAGCATCAACCCTTCGGCGGGCTCCCTGTTGGAACTCCCCGATGCCTTTAGTTATTTGAAGCAAGGATATAATCTTCGAGCGTTAACTCAATCTGGGAAATAAGAGTGCTGGGAGAGGTGGATTTGCTTAAGAAATCGTCGGCTCCGTATTCATAGCAGTCTATCAGGTTTCCGCTGGTATCCATACCGGTGATAAAGATGACGGGAATGTTTTTGGTTAAATCATCACTTTTAAGCCTTTTACAAACTTCCAAGCCGCTCATCCCCGGCAGGACCACGTCCAAGAGGACTAAATCCGGTTTTTCCTTCTGGGCAATCTCTAACCCGGATTCGCCGTCGTGCGAAAGTAAAACGCGGAATTTTCTTTTGGTGAGGATCTTTTCGATCTTTTGGCGGGCTTTTTCTTCATCGTCAATGAAGAGAATGGTCCGGTTTTCAAATTTTCTTTTTCTTTTTCCATTGAGAAAACCGATTATCTTTCTTATCATCTCTTTCTTGTCCTTTCTATCTACGAAAATTGCTTCCTTAAGAAAAAAGTTGAAATATATTAACGTGGTTCCCTTTTTTTGTCAACGCGATTTTAAAGGAAAGTAATCTGGTGATCGTTGATTTCGATCCCCGGAGTCCCTTCCAGGAACGACAAAAGGCTCTGGAGATCCCCTTCCATATAGCGATGGTCGGACCCGATCATCGCGATCCCACAGGTTGCCAGCTGCCACTTATCCTGATGATCCAGTTCGGCTACCGAGACGTTGAATTTCTTGCGGAGGCGGTCCTTGAGGCTTTTTAAAACCATCCTCTTGTCTTTTAACGATTGGGACGATGGAATAAAAAGCGCCACCAATAAAACAGCCACATGCTGAGTGCAGTCACGCATCATGTTAACATTGAAGAAGTATCCTTTAAATAAGATTCAATCAAGGATTCTAAATCCGGGTAACGGAAGCGATACCCGGATCTCTCCAAAACACCGGGCACAACCTTGGCTCCGCTTAAAAGCAATTCCCTACCCATTTCACCTAATAAGAAACTGATCAAAAACTCCGGTACAGGGAAAACCGCGGGACGTTTCAGCACTCGGCTAAGCAGGGCCGTAAACTCCCGATTCGACACGCTCTGAGGGGAAACCACATTCACGGGACCGGCAATTTCGCAGTCCAGGAGATGGAGAATGATGTGAGGAGTCTCCTCAAGAGCCACCCAGCTCATGATCTGCTGGCCCGACCCCAGGCGACCTCCCAATCCGAGTCTAAAAATAGGGATCATCTTGGCTAAGGCCCCACCCGAGCGGCTTAAGATGATCCCAAAGCGCATAGAAACAACCCTGATTCCAAAATTTTGGGCTTCCTGGCTAGCTTTTTCCCATTGCTCGCAGACGTCGCTTAAGAAGCCTTCCCCTTTTGAACATGATTCATCAAGTCTTTCTGAGGGAGAACGATTCCCATAGTACCCTATGGCCGAGGCGGAAAAAAGGATCTGGGGAGGATGTTTTAGCCGAATCAAATTCCGGCATAAAACCTGTGTCCCTTGGACGCGGCTCTCCCCGATGAGTTGTTTGTATTCTGGTGACCAGCGCCGGCCACTGATGTTAGCGCCCGCCAAATGGACCACCACATCCTGCCCTTCCAGATTTTCCCGGTCCATTGTTCCTCTTTCAATATCCCAGGGAACGACCCCGGGAGAGGCAACAGGGAATGCGGGATGTCGTACGATCCGGGTTATCCGATGGCCTTCCCTGGAAAACCATTTGACCAAGTGGGAACCCACCATGCCGCTGGATCCGGTTATTGCAATTTTAAGGGGTAACATGGATTCGAGCGCCCCTCCCCTTCGTAAAGAGATTATAAATCCTATGCAAAAGCTTCTCATCCACAAATAAAACATAAAAGCTCAGCATGACCAAGGAAAAATAAATCAGTTGATGCATGGTTGCGGCAATGAGAAGTTGAAAAGACAACCCCCACAGCAATCCCACGACACGCAGAGATTTGATCCCCAGATGTAACGGCGCCAGAAGTTCAAAGGCCAAGGCGGCATATTGAAGGACCGGCCACACCCCTAAAGGAAGAGTCCGTATCATCCACGCTGCCAAATCCGTCCGGTAAGTTCCCTGAAGCTGGCTCCAAAGGACATAAGGGTCCTTCAGCCATTCGCCCCATACGGCTTTGTTCCATCCCGCCGTAAAATAACTGACAATGAGGGTAATTTGCAAGACCCTCACTGGCCAGACAGAGTGAGGGACTTTGTTGTGCGGCGCCAGCGCAACAACCAAAAGCGCTACGACCGCCAGCTTATTTGTCACAAAGGAAGACAACTGGTCCGCCAAGGTCACATATAAAAGGCACGCCCACGCCAGCCACGTTGTCCACCGAAGCTGCCATCCCACGATGACCGCCGCCAGCCCCCCCAAAAGCAAGACACCAAACCACAGCAGAAATGCCGAAGGCACAAGCGGTACAACAAGATCGTGATAAGGCAAATTGGCCTCAGAGACATGATACCCTGCCTCGGTTAACCACTCCTCAGCGCAAACCCATCGATAAAGAACATATAGAAAAACCGCCGTTGCCATGGCCATTCGAAAGGCCGAGAGTCGGATCCCATCGACAGGACCGAACCAAAATTGAAGAAATGAAGCCCCAGGGAATCCTAAGTGAGTCCCGACGTAAGGTCGGGACGAATCGAAGGATCGCTTAACGAACATCATGAGAAGATAAAATATATGTCTTTTCTTCTGGGAACGATTCATAAGGAGGCGGCTGCCAATGCCCAGCAGGAGGCTCCCGGGGATCCATAAAATGGAGTCCGGCGACGAAACGGACGAATTGCACGGGCAAAGCTCCGGGATTTAATTGAGCATAGCGTTTGGCAATCCACCGGGCTATCTCGGCCCGGGTGGCCTGGGTTTTTCTGTCATAATCAAGGATGTTTGTTGCATAATACAACGCTTCAAATAATCTCGTCCTGTAACCAAAAGTCTCCATAGGAAAATAATCCTTTTCCAGCAATGTCTTCCAATTTTCCTCGCCTGCCAGCAGAACCTGAATGTACGGCATGGGCCACACATCCACCCGATGGGTAAAAAGATTCCCCACGCTTTGAAAGTATCTGATGGTCCTTGGGAAAAATGCAATCTTGCGCTGGGTTAAACCTGTATAGAGGATGGGGACGATCCAAAAGACAAGGAAAAAAAGGCAGCTTAAGATGGGCTTCGCGTCGTTCTTCGATAAACTCATATCTCCGCTCCGCAGCGCTTACGGCGGGGGCAAAATCCTTCTTTAAGGAATGGCGAGGGAGAGACTCGAACTCTCGACACCGCGGGTATGGGCCGCGTGCTCTGACCAGCTGAGCTACCTCGCCCAATTTGAAAGACGCATGCGATTACACATAGAAAATCAAATACAAAAGTAAACCCATAAGGATCGCCGAGATGATATAAAAATCATTAAAGTAGAAAAAATCGGCTATTCGTTCAACGGTTGTGTAGGGGATAGGACCGGTTTCGGGGGTCACGGACCCCGAGTTTTTTAGAGAAAGCACCTCGGATCTTTTCAGCCTTAGAAATTGATCGGCAATGCGGTAGGCCTCAAGCTTCCTTTCTTCAATCAAATCCATAATTTTTTTTTCAGAGACCCCCAGGATCTGGGCTGACTCGCGCACGGAGATATACTGATCCTGTGTCATCTCACCTTCCCGGAAGCGGCCCAGGTATCGATCTTGGAGCGCTCAAATTTCCAACTGTCTCCTGCTTTCGTCGCTGGGATCTTGCCTGCCGTTGCCAACTCCACGACAGCAGGGGGATCCAGCTCCAAATATTTAGAGACTTCCTCAACATCCAGATAATCCTCAACCATCTGGCATCTCCCTTGAAAGATCGCTCCTTCCACAATGTTGAGCTTAGGGGTGGTGATATTTCCCGTTAAAACACCCGTGGGAAGCAAAACCAGCATGGTCTTGGCGATGATGTCCCCGCGGACCTTGCCCGCGATCACAATATTCTCCCCATTAATAGTCGCCTCCACCACTGCGGAACTGCCAACGGTCAGCGTCCCGCGCGTATCCAAGGTCCCCTGAAAGCAACCGTTAATCTTTAAATTCACCGGATCCCTGAAAGATAGACTCCCCTGCATCTGGGCATTGATCTCAATAACCTTTTCTTCCTGTTTCTTCAAGTCTTTCCTTTCTCGAAAAGCCATGGCTCACCTCCCTTTTGAAATTTTATTAATCCCCTATCCTGGAGCCCGCCCCTCTGGGGTTCTCGTCCCGAGACCCCATTCGGGGTCGAGGGAAAGGGCTGAAGGATCTTACGAGATCCCTCGTCACTTTCCGCCAAAAATCTTGGCGGATCCGCCATGTTTTGTGGCGGATGTTCCTCGGGATGAGGGGTCGGGGAAAAACTCCCCGACCCCTCAATATATAGCAAAAGTGATCATAGAAGTCAATTGTGGATATCTCAAGTTTATAGGGGCGATTCTCTTTTCAATTGACAGACTCATTTCGAACAACCATCCGATACCCCAGCCCCGCAATCATGGCCGCGTTGTCAGTACATAACGATAAAGGAGGGAAAAACACTTTGATTTCTTCTTCTGTGGCCCTAGCCTTAAGCTGTTGACGAAGATAAGAATTGGCCGCGACACCCCCACCCACCAAAAGGGTTTTCAGCCTCTTTTTCCGACAGGCGTGAATCGACTTGTCCACCAAAACCGACACAACGCTTTTCTGAAAGGCATAAGCGATTTTCTGAGTTTTCTCCTCGTCCGGAATCGCTTGACGGACATGATATAAAACCGCGGTTTTAACCCCGCTAAAACTAAAATCAAAGCTTTCTTCAAGCCTTGCGCAGGGAAAACGGATCTCCTCATTTTTTCCTTTCGCCGCCAGGGAATCGATCATGGGCCCCCCGGGATACCCCAATCCTAAGATTCGGGCCACCTTATCATAGGCCTCACCGACAGCATCATCCCGAGTCTGGCCCAGCAAGACAAAACGATCAAACGCTTTCACCTGAAATAGGCTGGAATGTCCCCCGGAGACCACGAGACCGATCGCGGGCAGACTTGGGGTCACACCCCATTTCTCTTCTTTCCCAACCCTGCTATTAAAATGGGGTGTGACCCCATCATTCTTATCTTGACGATCTAAAAAATTGGCATAAAGATGCGCCTTGATGTGATCGACCTTAACCAAGGGTTTTCCCAAAGCAAAAGAAAAAGCCCGGGCAAAGGAAACCCCCACCAAAAGCGATCCGATCAATCCTGGGGATTGGGTCACCGCAATGGCGCCTAAATCGTGGGCCTCCACTCCGGCCTCCTTCAAGGCTTCCTGAACCACGGCAGAGATTAACTCCATCTGTCGACGAGAAGCGATCTCCGGGATGATGCCGCCGTAACGGCTATGGTCCTTGAGGCTGGAAGAAACGATATTGGAGAGGATTGTCCTTCCATCCTGAACCACACTCGCGGCGGTTTCATCACAGGAGGTTTCTATGCCCAGAATGTGCATGAGTACCTCAATTTTCTGATAAAGGTTACAAGGTCACCAGTCACAAGGTCACCAGTTTAAGAATTTGTGACTCTGTGACGTGTGACGTTGTGACCTTATCCCTTTCTTGCAGAACTTACTCTAGCAATTCTCGAATGCTCACAATCCTAAACCCTAGCTTTTGTAAGGCCGCGGTCTGTTCCCGCACGATCTGCCAGGTCAGCGGCCGGTCGTGGCCGATGGCGATGGCATACCCTTTCTTTTCAGCCCTTTTGGCCAACTGGGCAAATTGGCGTTCAATGTAATCCCGGCTATTTTGATTGTCCAGAAAGACATCCCGTCTGGCGAAATTCAATTTCAATCTCCCGGCCAGATTTTTACAGATGGACTGATTGGTGACCACGCTGTCCACGAAAAATAATCTCTTGTCCTTAAGGCGTCTCAAAATAATGGTCATAAGACGTTTGCTTTCGGTTGCCTTGGATCCCATATGATTGTTCACGCCTATGGCAAAAGGAACGCTTTTCAGGGCCTCCTCCAGCATGCGTTCAACTTTCCGGTGATTCATGGACGTCTTGATAATGTAATCTTCCGGATACCGCTCCTGATTCCAATGCGGCTCCAGGGGAAGATGCAGCATCACATCTTTACGTTCTTCGTGGACACACTCTGCCAGATGACGGCTATGTTCCAGCCATGGCAAGACCGCCACCGTCAGAGGAGCCTCGATCGACTTCAAAGTCTCGCAGGTCTCCTTGCTGTATCCGGCATCATCGATGATGATGGCAATCCGGCCTACAACGGTTTTGGCCGGGATTCCCTTATGGACTTCTTTCGCCTGTCCTGGTAGGGATTTTTCCGCTAAGGGCGGGGAAACTCTAACAGCCTTAAGGGTAGAAGGGCTTTTCGCTAAAGAAACTTTTTTGGTTTGTTTGATCGACTTATCTAATTGAACCGTTTTGGAAGGCCGAGAAAACGAAAAGAGAAGAAACGTCTCCACCACCACAACAATCAGCAGTCCGCCAATGATGAAATTTTTGCGGTCCTTTTTCCTGCGTCGGGTGGGCATGGTTTATAATCACCAATGACCAAAATACAATTTCCAAACAATAATCAAATCCCAATAACCAATCTTCAAATCATTCGACTTGAATAAATATTTATTGGAGTTTGGTTATTGATCTCATTCGGTAATTATTTGGTTATTGTACCTTGGTCATTGGTCATTGCGTGCGGTGTACGAACTACCAAATGTCTTAAAGACCTTAATCCCCTTAATGACACTGATGGCGGCCTGCACCTGGTTGTCTTCTATCAGTCGCTTTTTGGCTTCCGTTTCTTTTTTCTGCTGAGTTACGCTCTGGGGATCCGGGGCATCGCGGACTTTCACATCCTCAAAGATCTTATTGATATCCTTCTTTTGTTTTTCTTCTTCCTCATCCTCCTTAGGTGGATAAACTCGCTTGACCTCGATATCCGGAACGATTCCCACTCCATGGATGGATGCACCCGAGGGGGTGAAGTATTTGCTGGTGGTCAGCCGCAACCCTGAACCATCCGGAAGAGGAATCACGGATTGCACCGACCCTTTTCCAAAAGACTTCTCCCCCAAAATCACGGCCCGCTGGTTGTCCTTTAAGGCCCCGGCCACAATCTCGCTTCCCGAGGCGCTGCCCTCGTTGATGAGAACCGCCATAGGCCAGCTGATAAAATCTTTCAAGGTGTTCGTGGAGCGCGTTTCGGTATTCTGGGAGGCGCGCCGCCCCTTGGTTGCGACAACAAGCCTTCCCTCCGGCAAGAAATCCTCGGCAATCTGAATGGCCACGTTGAGCAATCCTCCCGGGTTGTTGCGCAAATCCAGGATAAGGCTGTCCGCCCCTTCCTCTTTTAACTTCTTGATGGCTTTGTGAAATTCTTTATAAGAATCTTCCCGGAATTCCACGAGACGAATATAACCGATATGGTCATCAATGATGTGGGGGTCTTTCACATCCTGGATATGAATGATCTCGCGAATAATGGTGAAGTCATAAATCTTGAATTCGTCTTCTCTTAAGATCGTCACCTTGACCTCGGTGCCAGGCTGGCCACGAAGTTTCTTGACGGCATCGCTTAAGCTCAAGTCTTTGGTCAGATCGTCTCCAATCTTCACAATCCGGTCGCCGGCCTTGATGCCCGCTTTCCAGGCCGGGGTGTCTTCCAGGGGCGTTACCACCGTCAGGAGTCCGTCCCTTGTCGAAATCTCAATGCCCAACCCGCCAAATCGTCCCTGGGTTTCGGTTTTGAGGTCGCTGTAGTCCTCGGGCGTCAAAAACTGGCTGTGGGGGTCCAGGGCCGAGAGCATCCCCTTCAAAGAACCATAGATTAAATCCTTGGGGGATTGTTCATCGACATACTCGGACTGGATCGTGGTCAGGGCATAACTGAAAAGCTCAATCTGAGAATAGAGATCATCTTTGGCTTTTCGATCAACCTGAGACTTGGTGGCCTCCTTGTCCATTATTTCTACGGGTTCCACTCTCAAAGGTTTATCATCCTTATTTTTTTGATCAGGCTTAGGAGCCTCCTTGATGGGTTGATATTGATCATCCTTAGTTTTGAAATCCCCCTGGCACCAAGCCACGTAGGCCAGAAGGAAAATCACAAAAATACTGACAATCGTGGAATAAACTCTTTTAACCATGGACAAACCTCCTTTTGATCATCTCTTTGATTTTCTTGGGATTGGCTTTTCCCGCTGTTTTGCGCATGGCCTGGCCGACCAAAAACCCCATGGCGCTTTCTTTGCCTTGCCGGATCTGCCGGACCGCATTTTCGTTTTCTTGAATCACCTCGTCCAAAACAGCCTCCAAGGCCGCTTCATCGGAAATCTGGGTTAACCCCTGTTCCGCCACAAGGGCCTCGATGGTTTTACCCGTATCCAGCATTTGTCTTAAGGCCTCCTTGGCGGCCAGGTTGCTTAAAATTTCCTGGTCAACTTTTTGGATGAGATGGACTAAGTCGCGTGGTTTGAGGCCAAGATCCTTAAGGGCAAGCTTTCTGGCATTCAATTCTTGAAGCACAGGGCCGATCAACCAATTCGAGACCTTCTTAATCTCCGAATATAGTGTACTACAATTTTCAAAAAAACCCGCGAGATCTTTGTCCTGGATCAAAATTCGGGCATCGTATTCGGGGATTTGATATTGCTTTAAGAAACGTTCCTTCTTCTGGGCCGGCAGCTCGGGAAGCTGGTTTTTGATCTGAGCGACTGTTTCTGGCGAGACCACAAACGGCACCAAATCCGGCTCGGGGAAATACCGGTAATCGTGCGCCTCTTCTTTGCTGCGCATCGGTTGTGTTGCGCCCTTGGCGTCATCCCACAGACGCGTTTCCGGGACGATCCTTTCTCCAGCGGTTAGCAGTGCTTTCTGCCGATCGGCCTCAAAGTCGAGGGCGGCCTTCACGGCCCGGAAGGAATTCATATTTTTGATCTCGGTTTTTGTGCCTAGAGTGGAGTCTCCTTTTTTGCGCAGAGAAATATTCGCATCCACGCGCAGGCTCCCTTTCTCCATGTCGCAGTCGGACACATCCAAATACTGAAAGGTAAGCTTGAGGGCGATCAAGTACTCATAGGCCTCCTGCGATGAGGCCAGATCCGGCTCACTGACAATCTCCATCAAGGGCGTACCGGTCCGATTGTAATCCACGAGGGTGCATCCGCCTTGGGAATCGTGAATCAGCTTTCCCGCGTCTTCTTCCAGATGGACGCGCTTGATGAGAATTTTTTTGCGATCCCCATTCAGCGTGATCAGGACCCAACCCCCCCGGCCCACGGGAAGATCGTACTGCGATATCTGGTAGCCTTTGGGAAGATCAGGATAATAATAATTTTTCCGGTCAAATTTGATAAAAGGATTGATCTCACAATTCAAAGCCAAGGCGATTTTGATGGCGTAAACCAGCGCCTTTTGGTTTAAGACCGGCAGACTCCCGGGCAGCCCCAGACACACCGGACACACCAGGGTATTGGGCTCCTCGCCAAAGCGGTTGGGGCAGCCGCAAAAGATCTTCGTGGCTGTTTTGAGCTGAAGATGGACCTCGAGGCCAATGACGGGTTCAAATTCGGACATAGTCAACTGCGTTTTACAAACTCGCCTTTCCTTGGGGCAGGGCCCGCCTTAAGGCGGGCCCTGCCCCTGCTACAAACTCACCTTTCTTTTATGCCAGAGCGCGGCCTGCTCATACGCATAGGCGATCCTGAAAATCATCTCCTCGGCAAAAGGCTTGGCTAAAATCTGCAGCCCGATCGGCAGTCCTTTCTGGGAAAACCCGCAAGGGACCGACATCGCTGGAATCCCCGCAAGGTTGGCCGAGATGGTGTAGATGTCCGAAAGATACATGGCCAAAGGATCGTCAATCTTTTCACCGATTCTAAAAGCGGTCGTGGGGGACGTCGGCGTGAGGATCGCGGCGCATTCCTCAAACACCCGGTCAAAATCATTTTTGATCAAGGTCCTCACTTTCTGTCCGCGCAAATAATACGCCTCATAATACCCGGAGGAGAGGGCATACGTCCCTAACATGATCCGGCGCTTGGCCTCCTTGCCGAAACCGGCATCGCGGGTCTCTTCGTACATATCCACAAGGGCCGTCTTGCGGGATGTCTTGGGCTGGCAGCGCAGCCCATACTGCACACCGTCGAAACGCGCCAGATTCGAGCTGGCCTCAGCCGTTGCCACAATGTAGTACGTGGCCACCGCATATTCGGTATGCGGCAAAGACACCTCCTGGAATATAGCTCCTTTTTTCTGGAGAACAGCGATGGCCGCTTCGATCGCCTCCTTGACCTCCCTGTCCAATCCCTCAATAAAATATTCTTTAGGAAGACCGATTCTTAGGCCCTTAACATCTTCAACAAGCGACGCCGTGTAATCCGGGACCGGCACGTCGGCCGAGGTCGAGTCCCTCGAATCATGACCCGCAATGATTTTCAGAAGAAGTGCCGAATCCGTGACATCTTTGGTTAAAGGGCCAATCTGATCCAAGCTGGAGGCAAAGGCAATCAACCCGTAGCGCGAGACCCGACCGTAGGTCGGCTTCAATCCCACCACCCCGCAAAAAGACGCGGGTTGTCGAATAGAACCGCCGGTATCCGAACCCAGCGCCCAGATCGCCTCGTGGCCAGCCACGGCAGCCGCGGAGCCGCCGCTGGAGCCGCCCGGCACGCAATCCAGGTTCCAAGGATTCCTTGTCGGGCCAAAGCAGGAATTTTCCGTGGATGAGCCAAAGGCAAATTCATCCATATTGGTCTGGCCTACGATCAGCCCTCCCGCGCTCAAAATCCGTTCAATGACCGTGGCATGATAAGAAGGCTTAAAACCCTCGAGGATGCGCGAGGCACATGTGGTGGGAGAGCCCCGGATACAAATATTATCTTTAATGGAGATGGGCAGATGCGTTTGGGAAGGCGCGGGTGTCAAGCCCCCTAGGTCCCGATGGGCCATCGGGACGGATCCACGGGTAGGAGCAAAACCAGGCTCCTGATCCCTCACGCGCACGTAGGCCTTGATCTTATCATCGGTGCGTTGAATGGCCTTAAGAACCGATTCCGTAATGGCCTGAGGCGTGGTCTTTTGGTTTTTGAGCAGATCCAAAAGTTCGTGGGCCGTTAACGTAGAAAGATTCATTCAAGGACCTGCGGCACTTTAAAAAATCCCCTACTGGTATGCTGGGACATGCCCTGGACATCTTCCCTGGAAAGGGACGGCTGGACCGCGTCCTGGCGGTAGACATTCTTTAGAGGAAGAACGTGTGTGGTCGGCTGGATCTCGCTTACGTCAACTTTCCTCAATTTCTCGACATAGTGCAAGATATCCGTTAAATTCCGGGCGAGAAATTCCAGTTCGTCTTCTTCAAGGTGAATTCTGGACAGGCTGGCGATATACCGGCCTTCCTGTTGAGAAAGCATAGATGCATATTATCATCAAAGAAATGACCTGACAAGATCAAAACTCTTTTTTCCCAATCTATATTAAATTAAGCTAGCCCCCCATTGCACTTTACCCTGCCAGACGGGCCTTGATATCTTCCGGGATGGAGGTGGGCTCAAAATTTTGATTCAGGCAAACCAGACTTACCTCGGCTTGGACCACGAGGCGCCTAGCCTGTTTTTCCCAAATGGACTGGTCAAAAATGAGCTGGGCGGCAGTCAATTTCTTTAGATGGGCGTCGCATAAGAGAATTTCACCATAGCGGGCGGGAGTGCGGTAGGTAATCAGGCATTTTCTCACAGCGTAGAAAAGACCTCGTTTTTGAAAATCTGATACGCTTAGACCTTTGTCTTCCAAAAATTCCGTGCGCGCTTCCTCCAGATATTTCAGATAGTTGCCATAATAGACCACTCCCCCCGCATCCGTATCGTGAAAGTAGATTCTTTTTTCCATTTTTATTCTCCTTCGCAAAAGTAATAGAATTGGTTCTTTTGCTTCGGAGGAATTATTCTGTCCGAGAATATTCCTGCGAAGCCCCGCCTGCTTTGCGAAGCAAAGCGGGCGGAGCGTAGCAGAATAAATTCCTCCGCTCAAGAGTAAAAATTTCTTGAGTTTGGCAAATTTTTGAAAATATTGTCGTAAGAAGAAAGGCTTTCGACCGATAATACCTTCCCAAGGATTGCAAGTCTAAAGGAAGGAGGCCGAAAGCCATGAAAGTTCTTTCTCAAAGTGTTCGGGCATATATTACCGCAGTGCTGGGTGTTTTGTCCA
>Ga0137796_10000745_pt1 | contig 19517 bp, 20 predicted proteins | sample OV2TP3_FD_97704 | JGI IMG/M metagenome (GOLD analysis project Ga0137796, IMG submission 97704) | reverse complement strand
ATCTCTTCCATTTTCTTATCAATTTTCTTCTCTGCCTCAATCCTTTCCATCTCGTATTCTTTCATATCAACAAACTTCATATATTCCGCTAATGAAGGGTGGGATTCCTTTACTTTTAGGTATATCTGCTGTGCGACTCTTCTGTAATCGGGATGCCCCTGCTGCATACTCCTTAATTCTGTTAAATGGCATACTTCTCTTAGGTTCATCTTCATATACCATCTTATTTTGTATCCAAGCGGGACAATATATTGCGCTTCTTTAGGATATTCTTTTGATATTGCTCTAAAGGCTTCTTTTGCCTTTTCCATGCATTCATTGTAATCTTTGCCATAGCCGGCTGAGATCAATTCTTTTGGAGTGTCGTAGCCATGAAACACTGTTAGCTCCTGCGCTTCCTGCGTTAATAGCCTATGCCTTTGCAAATCCCTATAAATTCCATAATTGCTTAAAATATCGAATGTATAGTAAGCATGCTCTAAAGCCCTTCCTGGCTTGTGCCTTCTGTTGGCTCTTCTTGATAGGTATTCCATGAGCAACCCTTTTTTTTGCGCTGGGTTCATATTACCTACAATTTCTTTTATTTGCGCCAATGGCATTTTTGAATGCGTATAGATTATTGCTCTTAATATCTTATCTTCAGCCTCTTTGTCGTGCTCAACAAGGGTTACTTCTTCTGCCTGCTCTGGAAGCTGCTCTACACTGCTTGCCACAAACTTCCCAACTCCCTTATAAGTTTCAGAGATATATTGCTGTGCAGATTTGCCATAGGCGTCATTTGCCCTTTTAACAAAAGATGGGATAACTTTGCTTAGTTCTTCATGCATTGAGTCTGCTAAATTCCTTATTTCTGCCAATGGATTAGTATGCATTTTCAGCAGTAAATATTCAAATGCCCTTCCATTGCCATATAATCCAGCATTTGTCATTGTCCCTGCTGGCAGGAAAACCCTTAAAATATCGCATGCCTTTGCCCTTACAGCAGAATTATAAGCCCTGTCTGTAACTCCCTCTTCTTTTGGGAATCTTTCCATTATGAACTTCATCATTGGCTCTATTAATCTTGAATAAGTGTCAAACAATAAATCGCAAGTTTCAGTATACAAGTCTGCAAATCTCGAACTCATCAGCACAGGCTCCCTTACATACTGGTAATTTCCATTTATTTTCTGGTTAAACCAGACATATCTCGTTGACTTTTCCAAAGGGCTTATTCCAATTCTTGGCCCTTCTATTATCTTTGCTGCGATCTGGCTTATCTGCTCGCATGCAATACTTGCCCCTCCAAGCTCTGCTACGCTGTCATCCCCATAGCCAACCAAAACCCTGTCGTAGAACTCCTCTGCTTTTTTGACAGCAATAACCTGCTCTTGGCCTTTTGCAGCCTGAAAGCCAACTATCTCCTTAAATCCCATCTCTGGCTTCATTATAAACTCATCTAAAAGCACCCTCCTCAGGCTTTTTGCTGACCTGCTGTACCTTGAGAATAAAGCGCCTTTAACAACCTCTGGAAGATTAACTAATGCGAATATTGGCTCGTCTAAATTAGTGAAAAATGGCTTTAAAACTTCTTTTTCTTCTTCTGTAAATTCTTCCAACAAAAACCACCAATAAACAAGAAATAAATATTATAATTTAAGGGTTTTGGTTTTGTTTTTATTCTTTTTTAGTTTCGATATTTCTTAAATTCAAATTTAAGCTATTCAATATCGGCACAAGAACATTCCCAACAGCTAATGCCAATGGCAAATCATGTCTTGGAATGAAAAAATGAAATACAACAAACAATACTGCAACCAAAATTCCATAAATGCCACTTTGCTTTCTTCCAGCTGGATGCGTCTTTGGCTCAATTAGCATGAACATTGAGAAAAAATAAATGACTCCGCCGTTTATTATGGTTGAATAAATTTCCTGAAATCCAGCGCCTTGCAGTAATTCAATCGCAGAATTAATCAGGTAATAGCTGACTAAAAAGCTTAATGTTAAATCAAATCTTTTTAGTCTCCATATAATAAAAATGCCAAAGCTCAACACCAAAAATAAAGGAGAGGAAATCCACCATGTATGCCCAACATTAAACATCATTGAAACAAGCAGAACGCCTAAATTCGCCGGATTGAATATGTGCTTTTGCCGGAATTTTATTAAATGCTTTGATAGAATTGTAATTGTTCCTGCAAGCACATAAACATACCATTGAAGATTTTGCGTCAGCAAGCCGCCTATGAATAAGCCCGAAATTAAAGCGCTTTGAGGAAAAAAAATCGGGCTTTTGGTTTGGAGCTTTTGTGATTTAAGGTATTCGATAAGCAAATCTAAGGTTATAGTTGTAATTACAGCAATAAATACGGGCAATAAAGCCTTAATTCTAAAACCATAGAAAAATGCGCTTACTAAATGCAATACAATAAGAAAAGAAATCATGTAATGATAAACTGTGAATTTATTGATTAGTGATTTAATGTTCAATGAAAACACCTCTTATTTCTTTTTTGTTCTTCTGATGCCGCCTGCCTTATAAACTGTATATCCTCCTTTTGCCTTCTGGCTTGTTTTTTGCTCTGGATAGACTTCATAAGCAGAGCCTTCATCAAAGCCGCAGTTGCTGCATTTTAGGGCTTTTATGCCTAAGTAATTATAAAGATTAGTATTTTTGGAGCCGCATTCGGGGCATTTGGTCATTAAATTATCAAGAAATCATAAGTTTAAATTATTTTCTCTCCTGTTTCCTTGTTTATAATATGAATCACATTAACAGGGCATGAGTCAGCAGCTTCTTTGTTTACTTGGTAATTTTTCTCTTCTATATCAAGCTCTTCCCATTCGTCATCACGTTTTTTGCATCCTACTATGTCGGATTTGCCATCTTCATTCATTGTCCAGAAATCAGGCGCCACAGCGGCACATGCGGCGCAGCCTATGCAGTTCGGTCTGTCGTGCTCTATTCTATATTTCTTTATGCCTTCCTGTATTGTTTGCATCTGTACTGTTTGCGTTTCATCTGCCATTCTTAAAAGTTAACAATTGTTAAGTTATATATAAAAGTTTTGATTGTTCAAATAAGATTTATCATCCGAGCAAAAAGAAAAGCCATAGCTCATTGAAAAGCCCGGATAAGGCATTCAGATAAGCAGTTAATAAGTCTATAGGTATTTTATGTTGACACAAGGAACATAAGGAAAAAGTGGAAAGGGATATCGGGCTTTATAAGAGAAGAAGAACTTGAGAAATATTTGGAAGGTTAAGAATAAATTTGATTAAAACCAATAAGCTTAAATATAATTAGATTATACCTATATTTTAGTGGTATAAAATGGAGCAATTTGAAGCTGTGCCAAAAAAATGGGGAAACTCTTTAGGAATAACAATACCGGCAGAGGTTATAAAAGAAGAAAAAATAAAGCCCAATGAAAAGATTAATGTGCTCCTATTTAAGGATTCAAAAAAAAAGTTTAGAGAGATTTTTGGCACATTAAGGCTTAAAATGCCAACTCAAAAAGCAATGGAAGAGATTGATGAAGGGTACGACGAGCACTAAATATGAAATGTTGGCACTGGAAAGAACTCCAAGCCAAAGCGTTGAACACTCTAAAGGGAGATTGACAGAAATTGGATACAACAAGAAAATTTTTTTCTGCGATACTTATGCGTTGATAGAGATTATTGGCGGGAATAAGAACTATAAAAAATACAAAGATGCGGCACTTGTGACATCGGAATTCAACTTAATTGAGCTTTACTATCATTTTCTTAAGAATTACAGCAAGGATAGCGCTGAACATTATTTCAACCATTGGCTAAATTTGTGTATACGCATTCCCCATACCGCAATTAAGTCTGGAATGGAAATAAAGCTTGCAAACAAAAAAGAAAGGCTTAGTTATGTTGATTGCATTGGTTATGCTTTTGCATTGGAAAGTGGAATATTATTTTTAACTGGAGATTCAAAGTTTGAAAATAAAATAAGAGTAGAATTTGTCAAATAAATGCTAATAAAATGCCTAAACTAAGTTTATCCAAAAATGCGCTATTGATACTTGAGCAGAGATATTTAAGAAAGAACAGGAAAGGCAGAGTAATAGAAAAGCCGGAAGATTTGTTCAGAAGAGTTGCTAAAGCAGTTGCACAGGCAGATGCAAAATATAAAGGCAATGTAAAGAAAAATAAAGGCAATATAAAGAAAAATAAAGGCAATATAAGGAAAACAGAAAAAGAATTTTACAATTTAATGGCTGAGCTTGATTTCCTGCCGAATTCACCTACCTTATTTAATGCGGGCAAAAAATTGCAGCAATTGGCAGCGTGCTTTGTCCTGCCGGTTGAGGATAATATGAATTCCATTTTTAAGACACTCCATGATGCAGCATTAATCCACAAGACAGGGGCGGGAACGGGCTTTAACTTCTCCGCTCTAAGGCCAAAAGGGGACATCATAGAAAGCTCTGGAGTTACCTCTGGTCCTGTATCATTTATGAAAATATTTGATGCAGCTACTGAGCAAATCAAGCTTGGAGGAGTTTTAAGAGGCGCAAATATGGGAATTTTAAATGTCAGCCACCCCGATATTGAAGATTTTATAACAGTAAAAAGCAAGGAGAATGTGCTGACAAACTTTAATGTTTCAGCAGCGGTGACGGATGAATTTATAGAATCTGTAAAAAAAAATCAATCCTACAAATTGATAAACCCAAAAACAAAGAAAGCTGTAAAAAGAGAAAGCGCAGGAAGAATTTTCAGGCTCATATGCGAGCAGGCATGGCTTAATGGCGACCCCGGAGTCATATTTATAGATAAAATCAACGAATTTAACCCTACTCCTGAGCTTGGCCTGATTGAGTCAACAGACAGCTGCGGCGAGCAGCCATTGCTGCCTTATGAGTCTTGCAATCTCGGAAGCATAAATTTGGCAAACATAGTTGGGCATGGCAAAATAAATTTTGAGAAACTAAAAAAAACAGTTCATACAGCAGTCCATTTTCTCGATAATGTTATTGATATATGCGCATACCCGCTAAAAGAAAACAGGAAGATAGTTGAGAAAAACAGAAAGATCGGATTGGGAATAATGGGCTTTGCTGATATGCTTATTAAATTAGGCATTGCTTATGACTCAGAGGAAGGGCTAAAAACAGCAGAAGAGGTGATGAAATTCATTTCAAGATCAGCAGGCATTGCATCCATGGAGCTTGCTGCAAAAAGAGGGGTGTTTCCAGGCTGGAAGGGCAGCATCTGGAACAGAAAAAGCAGGTATTTTAAGGGATGCCATATGCTTTTGAGGAATGCCACAAGAACAACAATTGCCCCAACTGGAACTATCAGCATAATTGCTGATGCCTCAAGCGGCATTGAGCCATTGTTTGCATTAAGCTATGAAAGAAAAACTGCAGAGGGCAAAACGCTGATTTATTTTAATGAGGAGCTGAAAAATGAGCTGAAAAGGTATAATCTTTATAAAGATGAGATTATTGGGCAAATAAACAGGGAAGGCTCAATAAAAGGCATAAGCGAAATTCCGGAAAAGCTAAAAAAAATATTTGTTGTTGGCTCTGATATTGCGCCAGAATGGCATGTAAGGATGCAGGCGACTTTCCAGAAATATGTTGATAATGGAATAAGCAAAACGGTAACGTTGCCAAAAGATGCAACTGTTGAGGATGTCGAAAAAATCTTTATGATGGCTTATGAGCTTGGATGCAAGGGAATTTCTGTTTACAGGTACGGCTCAAGGGAAGGGCAGGTCATTTATTTAAGCTCTAAAAGAGATGAGCAGATAACATTAAGCAATTTTTTGGGCTAAAGTTCATAAAACGCAAATAATTCAAGCCATTCCAATGCCTCTCATAACCCTCTCCTTGCTAAATGGCTCTAAATCACTGTATTTTTGCCCTGTGCCTAAAAACAAAATCGGCTTTTTGGTGACATAAATTACAGAAATTGCAGCGCCTCCTTTTTCATCAACATCAGCTTTTGCCAATATTATGCCATCAATGCCGACAGCCTCATTGAATGTTTTTGCCTGCTCAATGCAATCATTGCCAGTTATGCTTTCTCCTACAAATATCTTCAGATCGGGCTTGGCTACTCTTGTGATTTTTTTAAGTTCATCAATTAAGTTTTGGTTGCTATGCATCCTTCCGGCAGTGTCTATCAGGACAGCATCTATTGCCTTTGCCTTTGCATGCTTTACAGCGTCAAATGCTACTGCGGCAGGGTCAGCGCCATAATCATGCTTGATTAATTTTACCCCAAGCTTGTCAGAATGATGCTGCAGCTGCTCTATGGAAGCTGCCCTGAATGTGTCAGAAGCAGCCAAAACGCATGAAATCTTATTCTCTTTCATCATATTTGCAAGCTTTGCAATGCTTGTTGTTTTTCCACTTCCATTTATTCCAAAAAAAGCAATGACATAGGGCTTTTCCTTCTTGCTTTTTATTTCCCCGAGCAGGTCTATTTTGTTGCCTTGAAATAGCCCTTCTATTGAATTTTTTAAAGCTGAGAAAATGGTGTCTTCCACTTTTGTCCTTGTGATTGGCTTTTCCACTAATTGCCCCTTTAAGTCATTTTTAATCTTCTCTATGACTTCAATCGCAGTATTATTTTCCATCAGAGCCAGCTCCAGCTCCAAAAATAGCTTCCCGAATTGCTGCTCATTGATTCTTGTTGTAACTATCTTTTCTTTAATCGCCGTAAAAAAGTCCTTTTTCTTTACCTTTGGCTCCGCTACTTTTGCTTCCGCTATTTTTGGAGTTTCATCCCCTGTCTTTTCTTCTGCTTTCTCTATTTCTTTCTTTATATCCTCCTTTTTCTCTTCAATAATTTTCTCATCTTCTTTGCCGATAAGCTTTTCTTTGAATTTGGCAAAAAAGCCTTTTTCTTCCTCTTTTTTATCTTTTTTAATTTCTTCAGCAGGCTTTTCAAGCTTTTCTTCTGACTTTTCTATTATTTTTTCCTCTATCACTTTTTCTTCTATCCTGCCTTCTTTCTCAATGCGTTCAGAAATCCTTGATATTGCGCTTTTCAGCTTTTCCTTTAAGAACTTAAACATTTTTCTAATTTAGTTTTTTATAATGCGCTTTTTTATAATGCATTCATCCCCTATTTTAATCTTGTACTTTTTAGAAAGGCTGCCCATGTTAATAGCTGCCTCGATTCTGCCATACTCATCTTTTAATATTAATGCGGTATCTTTTGTCACATCTCCAAAGGTTGCGGCAAAAGGCAGCTTAATTGAGGATTTTGAGTATTTTTTAAAGTGTATGCTGACAGAGTCCCCAAGCTCAAGCCCAAACGTCTCCCATGCATTATGTGCTATATTTAGATGAATAGAGCCGAATTTATTTATAGAGATTACTTTTGCATAGATTTTATCCCCTTTTATTTCTGCTTCATCATAAGGCGATTCGGCTAAATCCCCTGGAACCAATTCTTTCCCAAACTCTTCTATTTTGATGCCTTTTGAAAGATAAGCTGCTGCAGGCGTAAAAATGTCCCTTCCGTGAAAAACAGGAGAGACAGGCTTTCTCATATAATTTTCATTGGTTATTTCGACAGCCTTCTTTATCCCGCCTAAAAATCTTGTTGCGGGAATCAGCACGCCATTATCAGGGCCAACTAAAAAGTCGCCTCTTCCTGATTCTATGATAATTGCCTTTCTTTTTGTTCCCACGCCAGGATCAACAACGCAAACATGGTAGCCAACAGGCATGTGGCATATTGTCTCCATCGTTCTTGCAGCATAGAATAAATTAAAGTCCGGCAGGCCATGCATAAGATGGATTACATGAGCAGATGGATTTATCTGTAAAGCGACACTTTCCATAATGCCCACACCCTGGGTTTGAACTCCAAAATCGCTTGTTAAGCTGATAAATGGCTTTTTCATCCTATTGCTAAGTTTTTTCATCCTATATTGCTAAGAAATTATTGCTGAGAAACTAAGCTTTGCAATTGCGCTTCAAGCTGCGCTGCATGAGCTGCCATTTTCTCCAGCTCATTTATCATACGGCTTTGCACCTTTTTTATTTCTTCTGCCTGATTTTGTATGAGCTTTTTAGCTGAGGCAATATCTTTATTGACAACAATATTCGCGCCAATATTAACAAGCAGCTCCGAAGTATCTTTTATGGCAGCTTTAGCGAATATTCCGGAGCTTAAAGGCACAAACACCTCTTTCCCGGAATTAATCCTGCTGAATTCGCCTATACTGTTGCTTGTCACAGTCAGTTCTATCAGCTGGTCGGTTATCATTTCCAGCTGGCTTTGCAATTGCTTTATGTGCTGCTCAAGAGTTTTTAGCTCAATGTACTTTTCCTGCGCTTTCATTTCTCTTGCTTTGATTTCTTTATCTTCCATTTTGAATCTGAAAATAAAACAAAACTCTTAAATTTTTATTTTATTTTTCTTTCAAATTTTATTTTTTATTTTATTTTTCTTTCAAGCTTTTTATACATACCCTCATATACAACTCCCATAGGCAATCCCTCATGGGTTCTTTTTATAGTTTCCGCGAGCAGAGGCGCTATTGACAGTATCCTGATCTTGCTTATGCTCTTTTCTTCCGGCATTTCAATTGTATTCGTCACAATTACTTCCTTAATTGGAGATTTGCTTATTCTCTCAATTGCCGGGCTTGAAAATACGCCATGCGTTGCCAATGCATAAACTTCTTTGGCTCCAAATTTTGTAAGTATGCCCGCTGCTTCTGTTATTGTGCCTGCTGTGTCAATAAGGTCATCAACCAAAAATGCAGTTTTGCCTTTTACGTCTCCTATAACATTATGGACTTCAGCCACATTCTGCTCCGGCCTTCTCTTGTCCACTATGGCAATAGGAGCATGCAGCACCTTTCCAAACTCCCTTGCTCTTGCAGCGCCTCCCGCGTCAGGGCTTACTATCACAATATCCTTTAGGCTCTTTTTAGCTATATAATCAGCGAATAATGGGACAACTTCAAGGTTATCGCTTGGTATGTCAAAAAATCCCTGAACCTGAGGGACGTGCAAATCAAACGTTATAACCCTGTCAACTCCGGCAATAGCTATCATATTTGCCACTAGTTTAGCTGTTATTGGCTCTCTCGGCTTAGTTTTCTTATCCTGCCTGCAATATCCATAGTATGGAATGACAGCAGTTATCTTGTCAGGAGACGATCTCTTTAAAGCATCCGCCATAATTAATAATTCCATTAAATTCAAGCTTGCATCCGGCGATGTTGGCTGAACTATAAAAACATCGCAGCCCCTCACACTTTCCATAACCCTGCAATAGATTTCACCGTCATGAAACCTCTTTATCTCGACTGGCGTTAGCGGTATGCCTAATATTTTTGATACCGCATCTGAAAGCTTTTTATTTGCAGTTCCGGATATTAACTTAAAGTGCTCCTTAAGCAAAATGCATCACCGCGCGCCGCCACGCTTTTGTATTATTTAATTTTAGAGAAGAAAGCCACAATATTTAAATATGTCGATTAAAACCCTTTTATTATGAAGAGAAGTTCTCGTCGATGGAAGAAAAAAGGGCAGATGCGCTGGAAATGGCAGCGCAAGAGGATGAAAAAAGAGAGGAGATTAAGGAAACAGCACAGGGCGAGGTAAAAATTGTTTTATTCTATTTTAAGTAGGCTTTTATGTGTAAAAGTCGATAAATTTTGACAAATTGCGCCATTAACGATTAAAAAATCAAAATCAATCCTCTAGACCTGCTGTTCTCCACCCACCGCCCTTAACCCACTTAAATTAACAGTTTTGCTTTTTTAATCTATCAGGAAAGGTCTTTTGGTACTTTTCTTAAAATCAACTACAACTTTAGGTTTTCAATAACTTTTTCTGTAATAGTATCAAGTACATCAATAAAACCTACCTTTTTACTTTCTTTGACTTCCCTTTTTGTATGTAAATGGTAAGGGAAAGTTGATATTTCTTTATGATGAGGAGCAGAATCCCATCTACAAATCAAATCTTTATCTTTGTCCATGTATTGAAACCTATATTCTGCTTCTTTCACGCTAATCAATTCCATAAATTCCAGAATTGAATAGTCAATAAAAACTAATTTGCCTGTAATAATGCCCATCTCATCGGAAACAAAACTAAAGTTAACGGATTGCTCAATAACAATCCACTTAATAGCTTCTAGTTTCCTTTGTACTTTTGAGAAATAATCATAAATCATAGAGTGATGCCTTTAACAATGTTAAGCTTCTCTTTTACATGATTGTAGGCTTTGTAGGCAAAAACCCATTCAAACCACTTTTTGTCATCTCCCAACTGCCCGTTATTGAATTTTTTGACAAAAGTTTCAGTAGAAATTTTGTGTTCTTTTTCAAACTCTTTTAATTTATTTTCCCATTTATCTAAACCTAGATTCAATATGTTTTCTTCTATATTTAAACTAAACTTAATCAATGATTTTGCCTCCTCATTTAATTTAAGATGGTTAGCCATTTTTCACCTATACAAATCACAATGTTACGGGCTATTTAATACTTTCGTTTGATTTTAAGAAAAGTACGTAAAGACACTTAACCATTCATAACACGCCAAATTGATAACTTCTGACTAAACCGTCCATTAACGCACGAGAAAAAGAAACTTATTTAAAGCAATAGGAATTACATTTTATCATGGCAATATCACAATCAATGCCGAGGAGGAAGCAAACAGGCGCAAGGTACAAGGGCTACCGCAAGAAAAAGCTGTATGAGCTTGGATCAGAGCCATCTTTCACAAAGCTTGGCAGGAAAAGGGTGCAGGCTATAAGAACAATGGGCGGCGGCAGAAAAATGAGATTACTGGGCATGGATACAGCAAATCTGTTTGACCCTAAAAATAAATCATTTAAGCAGGTTAAGATAAAGACAATAACTGACAACCCTGCTAACAGGCACTTTGTAAGAAGGAACATCATGACAAAAGGCTCTCTAATTGATACAGAGATGGGAAAAGCGAGAATAACATCAAGGCCCGGACAAGACGGTGTTGTGAATGCTGTGCTGATATCTTGATTAGATTAACCAAAATTCATCTTATATAAATTCTTGTTAAGTTATTTTCCCGCTACAAAGTTCGGGGTAGCGTCTATTTTGTGAGCATCCTTTAAGCAATAAAAATAAAGCGACAAGGGAACTGCGAAGCAGTTCCGAGTTCGGCTTATCTGTCTTTATTTGATAACGTATGCGATTAAGCGAAGTGCCGAGCCCTCCAAAAATTTTGTTATACCTTCTCCAAATATATCTCAAACTCTTTCCCTTTTACCTTTTCTTTGCTTGCAAAAGCATGCTTTTTGCTCGGCTCAAGCTCAGAAATCCTGAATTGGTATGCGCCGACTTTTTCCTTCATCACCAAATTCCACTCCTTGAGCATTTCTTTTAGCTCATTATCCGTTTTGATAAACAATGATATGCTGTCAGATCTTTGCAAGCCCGCTTTTTTTCTTAATGCCTGCACCCTCCTCATTATTTCTCTTGCAAAGCCCTCTGCTTCCAGTTCATCGCTCATTTCCCTGTTCAGGTAAATAAAGCCGCTCTTAAAAGCGCCTTCCTCATAAGGAATAGGCGCTTCTCTTGTAACTATCAAATGCTCTTTTAAGAGGCTTATAGCCTCGCCGTCCGCCTTAAAAGTGTACTTTCCCTTTTCATTTATATTTTTTAATATAGTTTCCGGGCTATCGATTGTAAGCTGTGCGATTATCTTTGGAGCTTTGTCGCCAAACTCAGGCCCTATTTTGGAGTAGTCAGCTTTTACCTTCACTTTAAGATTTGGGATGGACTTGGCAATAGTTACTTTTTTTACATTCACCTGCCTCTTTATAACATCCTTTAGTTTTTCAACATCATTTGTTATTTTGTTGTCTTTTGATACTATCACTATTTCATTCAATGGCCATCTTATTCCAAGCTGAAGTTTCTCTCTCACAGCAAGGGCATTTTGCACAATATCGCTTACCGCATTCATTGAATCCTCAAGTTCTTGCTCTATCAGCTCTTCATTGTATTTAGGCCAATCAAAAAAATGAATGCTCTCTTCTTTCAGCTTAAATTCATTCCTTAAATTCTGATAGAGCGCTTCTGTTATGAAAGGGGCTATCGGGGCAAATAATTTTAATGACTCAAAAAAGACATTAAAGACAGTCCAAAGCACAATTTTTTTGTCCTCGTCGCTCCCCATCGAAGACTTGTCCCTTGTTAATTGTATATATGTCCTGCTTAATTCCAAAAACAGCTCTTCGACAATCCATGGAACTTCGTTTAATTTGTATTCATCAAATTTTTCTTCTGCCTTTTTTATAGTTGAGTTAAGTTTTGATAGGATGTAGCGTTCTTCAATGTCAAGCTTAAAATGCTTAAAATTGGCAAAAAATGAACTCTCAATTATTTTTTGCATATCAGTTTTTTGCATCATTTTTTGCAGATCTATCACATACTTGTGCAAGTTCCAAAAAACTATAAGATTCTTGCGCTTTGCTTTCATATCTTCAAAGTTGTAGTTAATATCAACCCCTGGAGATGTGCCTCCTATCATATAGTACCTTAAAGTATCCGCTCCGTATTCCACTATGACTTCTTCCGGCAGTATATAGTTGCCAAGTGATTTGCTCATCTTACGCCCTTGCGCATCGTTGATAAACCCATGCATATAAACTGACTTGAATGAAGCATTTCCCATTGCTATCATTGAGGCAACGAACAAAAGGTTAAACCATCCTCTTATTTGATCAATGCCTTCCAAAATAAAATCAGCAGGGTACATCTTCTCAAACAAGCCCTTATTTCTTGGAAAATCCAGGCAATTCCATGAAGCTGAGCCTGAGTCTATCCACACATCCAGTATGTCAGGAATCCTTTCTTTTTCGCTGCCGCATCTGCACTTTACCCTGACTTCATCAATCCAGGGCTTGTGCAGATCATCCGGAACCCTTCCGGCAAGCTTTTTTAGCTCGTCAATAGAGCCAACCACAACAAAATCCTTGCATTGCCCGCACTTCCAAATAGGCAAAGGCGTTCCCCAGTATCTCTGCCTTGTAATCCCATTGTCTCTTAGATTAGCAAGCCAATTGTCATAGTTTCTAGAACCCGCAAATTCAGGAACCCATTTTATGCTTTTATTAAGCTCTCTCATCTTCTCTTTCAGGTCTTCAATCCTGAAGAACCATTGGGTTGTAGCCCTGAAAATGATGGGATTCTTGCATCGCCAGCAATGCGCATAATCATGCTCAACTTTTGTTTCTGCTATCAAAAATCCCTTTTTCCTGAGATCCTCTGTAATTCTTTTGTCGTCTTTTTTTGCAGCCAGCCCCTTAAACATTCCGCTTGTATCATCATAAATCCCTCTTTCTGTCAAGGTATTGAATATGGGTATGCTGTTCCTATGCCCCACCTCATAATCCTCTGGACCGCATCCAGGCGCTAAATGAACCAGTCCAGAGCCGGCGCTTACATCAACATATTCTTCACTTGCGACAACAGTATGCACATTTGGATGTTTTTTCTTTAGTTCTTTGTATTGATGCAGCTCACTCTCAAACGGATGAGTGTATTCAAGCCCGAGCAGCTTGTCGCCTTTAAACTCTTCTAAAATTGAGAATTCTTTTTGGGCTATGCCGTTTATTAAGCTTATAGATAATGCTTTTGCAACAATCCACACTTCATCTTCAACTTTCGCTTTTATGTAATCAAGATGTGGGTTAACCATAACTCCCAAATTGAAAGGGACAGTCCATGGAGTAGTTGTCCATATAACCAAAAATCCACCTTGTTTTTCTAATTCACCTTGTTTTTCTTTATTTTTCTCTTTAACCGGGAATTTTACAAAGATGGAAGGATCTGCTATATTTTCATATTCCAGCTCATGCTTTGCCAATGAAGTGGCGCATGACGGGCACCAATGCATTGTCTTTTCTCCTTCGTAAAGCCGTCCATTTTCATAAGCTTTCCTTATAAGCCACCATTCGCCTTCAATGTAAGTATTCTGCACAGACTGGTACGCATTATCAAAATCCATCCAAACCCCTATTCTTTTAAAATCCTCATTCATAGATATCATATTTGTTATTGCAAACTCCCTGCACTCATTTACAAAATTAGCCACTCCATAATTTGGAATTTCGTCTTTGTGCTTTATGCCAAGCTTCTTTTCAACAGCCTGCTCTGTTGGCATTCCATGCATGTCATAGCCCGCCCTGTCCCATACATCAAAGCCCTTCATTCTTTTGTACCTCAAAACAGCGTCTTTCAACGCCTTGTTCCAGGCAGTTCCAAGATGCACTTTGCCAGAGGTATAAGGGGGCCCATCTAAGAAGTAGAATTTTTCTTTGCCTTTGTTCCTTTCCTTAGCCTTTTCGTAAATATTGTGCTTTTTCCAGAATATAAGGATTTCAGGCTCTAATTTCGGCGCGTCGTAGTTTTGGAACATTTTAGAGAATGGATTTTATGTCCATTATTTAAATTTTTGCGGTGGTAATGATTAAAATGGGGCTGCTGAGATTTGCGATGCAAAACATGCGTTTATGCCGTTTATGCAATTCGAACTCAGGTCGGACCCACCCCAAGGGCCAATGATACCAAGCTACACCACAGCCCCATACTAAATGAGAAAACTAGAGCATTTTAAAAACATTAGTTTTTTATACCATCCTATTTTTCCTATGGCTTCATATTTAATATTGAGATTTAATATTGAAAAATGCAAAAAGATTTTGTCACTTGCGTTCCAAAGCCCTCTTTGAGAGGAATAAGAGGAATAGAAAAGCAGTATAATGAGCTAAGAAAAAATCATGCCCTTCCTGAATTCATCGAGATAGACAGCGAATTTGAAATAAGCGATTTGGAAGATACAAGCTTTCTGCTCAGGGGAATTATCAGAAGGATTGCTGAAAAACTTGATTTTTACAGCACAATGCTTGAAGAGATATTGCAGCCAGACACATCAAATCTTTATGCGATGCATGAAACAAGATTTTTTGACGAAAATGAAAAAAAGCAGATGTACGAGCTGTATACTAAATTGATGAATTTTAACAGGCGCTCCATAGAAGTCTCTTTAAGCAGCAGCTCAAAAGATGAAATCGATGAAATTGAATTTATCAATATCCTCTTTGGCGAATGGAAAGCAATAAAGCAGGAATTGCTTAAATATGTAAAGAAAATGAGGGCTTCCTGGAAGGCAGAAGCTGATATAAAGGAGGAGATAGGATATTTGGGTTAAAACTATTTTAAAATGCAATTACTAATTTTTGGTCCTCCTGGTGTTGGCAAAGGCACATTGTCCGATATGCTCTCTTGTAAATACAAAATTCCGCATATCTCAACTGGAGATATTTTCAGGAATGAGATAAAAAGCGGCAGCAGCGAGCTTGTCCAATATGTTGAAAAAGGGCTTTTAGTGCCTGACAGCGTTGTAAATAAAATAGTGGAAAAAGGCTTAAAGCAGGAAAACTGCAGGAATGGATTTATCCTTGACGGCTACCCAAGAACAATCGAGCAGGCTGAGTTTCTTGAAAATGTTTTATGGAAGCTTAATAAGAAAATAAGCCTTATATTGAATTTAAGCGCCGATGAAGAAACGCTCATAGCAAGATTAACGCAAAGGAGAATGTGCAGCAAATGCGGCGCTCTATACAATCTGGCTACAATGAAGCCCAAAAAGAAAGATATTTGCGATAAATGCGGCAACAAGCTTATCCAAAGAAAAGATGATGAGGAGGAAACCGTCAGGAAAAGGATACAGGTATATCGGGAAGAGACTTCTCCTCTGATAGAGCATTATAAAAAGAAGAGGGTTATAACAGAAATTGACGCGTCTAAAAAGCCGAAAGAAGTGCTCAATGCTGCGGTTAGGGAAGCCGCTAAATATGAGATAAATGCTCAGCATTAAAAAATTCCAACAGCATAGTAACAATGTCCAATCATCATAAGAAAAAACCACAGCGACAACTGGATTTACGGCGGGTTTTCGAACTTTTAGGAACGAAACTTTTGAGAACTGCGCAATTCAAAAGACATTTGATAGGAATTTCCTAAGGTTATCTTCCAATCAATTTTATAACATCAATCATTCTCTCGCTAAAGCCCCATTCGTTGTCATACCATGCAATGACTTTTACAAAATTTCCCCCAATTACATTTGTAAGCTCAGAATCAAAAATTGAGGAGTTTGGATCAGCAATTATGTCAACTGAGACAAGCGGCTCATCTGAGTATTCCAAAATGCCTTTTAGCTCTTTCCCGGCGTATTTGAATGCTTTGTTTATGTCTTCTTTTGCTGCATTCTTTTCCAGTTCGCATACAAAATCAGTCACAGAGCCAGAGGCAACCGGCACTCTAAATGCCAAACCATCAAGCTTTCCTTTAAGCTCGGGAATTACTTCTGCGACTGTTTTTGCCGCCCCTGTTGTTGTTGGTATTATTGATACAGCAGCATGCCTTGCCCTTCTCAAGTCTTTATGAGGCGCATCCACCAATCTTTGGTCCGCAGTATAGGCATGAATTGTTGTCATAAACCCTCTTTTGACGCCAAAATTGTCATGAAGGACCTTTACAACAGGCGCAAGGCAATTTGTTGTGCATGACGCATTTGAAACAATATGGTGCTTATTTTTGTCATACATTTTATCATTAACTCCCATTACGATAGTTATGTCTGGGGATTTTGCAGGAGCGCTGATAAGGACTTTTTTAGCGCCGGCTTTTAGATGCTGCTCTGCGCCTTCCCTGTCTGTAAATTTTCCTGTGCTTTCAACAACAACATCTATTCCAATGTCTTTCCACGGCAATTTTGACGGCTCTAATATTGACAAAACCTTTATTTTTTTGCCGTCTATAACCAAAGAATCATCTGTATTTTCCACTGTTCCATCATATTTTCCATGAACAGAATCATATTTAAAAAGATGCGCCAGAGTTTTAGCATCAGTAATATCATTTACAGCAGCCCAGTTTATGCTTTTGTCCTTTATTCCAGCTCTTAGAACCAGCCTTCCGATCCTTCCAAAGCCATTGATTGCAGCATTTATCATTTTTGAATTTAGTTATAACTTATATAAAAATATTTTGCAAAATCACAATCTTTATAAATACCATCTATAATTTATATATGATTAGATAGTTTTCAATATTTAAATAAATATAAAATATCTATAAAATAAATATATTTAATATATAAACATAAGATACACAAAAATATGAGATATACAAAAAAACTGATAAAAACGAGCGGCGGCTTAGTAGTCAGGGTCCCATCTGACATAGTCAAGCTGCTTAGTTTAACTGACAAAGATTATGTTGAGATAGATTTAAACAAAATTGATTTGAAGAAACTCCAAACGAGGTAAAAAGATATTTGGCAATATAATTGATTATAAAAATGAGCATCAAAAAAAGAGGTAGAATAAGAGCATTAAGGCTAAGCTCAAAATCCCAGGTAAGCATATTCATGATATTGGCGCTTATTATTATATTGGGAGGCGTCCTTTATTTCTTTTACCAAAGGTTATCTGTTGAGAGAGAAGTTGAGATAGTTCATCCTGACATAGCCCCAATAAGAGAGTATATTGAAAACTGCATAAAAAGCGCTGCAGAAGACGGCTTAGACAGGATTGGTTTGAGCGGCGGCTATATAACTGTACCAGACAGCATAGGCAAAAACCCAAGGGCATACCTTTCAAATCCCCCGGGCAGCGGTTTCAAAATTCCATATTGGTGGCATGATGGCATAACTTCAATTCCGACGGAAGATCTCATAAGCCAGCAATTAGCATCCTATATTAAGCTTGAAATAAAAAATTGCATCAATAATTTTGAGCCGTTTGCTGAGAGATTCAGCATTAATGAGCTAAAGGAAAAGAGCGTGGATGTGAAGCTTAATGAGAATGATGTTTCTATAAGCATGTATTATCCTTTGGAAATTGCCGCTAAAGATGGAAAGCTAAAGAATATTATCCAGAATTTTGCTCATATCGCGCCTATCAGGCTTAAGAAGGTGTATGAGCTGGCTAAGCTGCTCATGGAGAGGGAAAATAATGAATATTTCCTCGAAAGAAAGACTATTGACCTTTACTCAATGGATGTTGACATACCAACAACAGATGTAGAAGCGACATGCAAAGCAAAAACCTGGCGATTGAGCGAAATAAGGAGAAAGCTAATGACTCTATTGAGAGTGAATCTCCCTTACATCAGGATAAAAGGAACTGACTATAATCCTAATTTGTATGTGCCAAACCCCAATGGAAAAAGCGTTTATTCAGAAACATATTTCCAGCACCACTATGTATGGGACATTGACAAAGACGCTGATAAAAAATATAAGAATATGAAAGTGGCTTTTGCTTATGATGATTGGCCATTGTTTATCTATGCAAGACCTAGCCAAAATGGGATTTTAAGCTCAAATGCCCAAAAAGGAAGTGATGCGCTATCCTTCTTCTGCCTCCATATATGGCACTTTACTTATGATATTGGGTATCCTGTTATGGTTACAATATTCGACCAAGAAAGTAAAGACAACAAGCCGTTCCAGTTCAGCTTTGCATTCAGAGTTTCTATAGACCATAACCAGCCAAAAAGAATCAATACAGGCACAACCTTGTTTGAAATTGAGCCGGATATATCATCTGAGGAGTATTGCAATTCACTCCAAAATGAGATCACTATATTCACTGTGAATAATGCTACAGGAGACGACCTGCAAAATGTTGAGCTGACATTTGCCTGCGGAAGATATTATTGCGATATGGGGCAAAGCGATTGGCTAAGCCTGGGAGCAGCGGCAGGAATAACAAAAAGATTCCCATACTGTGTTAATGGAATTATAAAAGGCGCAAAGGACGGATTTGAGGAGTCAAGATCCTTTATTCAGACAGATGTTGATGGCAAGTCATATTTGCTGCTGCTAAATCCTATCAGGGAATTCAAAAACTATAAGGTTGTAAAGCATTTGCTTTCAAGCCCGGGCGCTGTAGGCAATGCAGAGGAGCTTGCAGAAAATGAGAAAGTGTCCATCCAAATAAAAGGCAAGAACATAGGATTTGAGGCTTTTGCCGCTTATCCAAAAGAAGGCGATTTTTCAATTAGGCTTCCTGACGGGAGAGATGCAGTATATGAAGTTGCTATTTATGTTGCTGATGAGGAAAACATTGTCGGAGGGTATATTGGAGAATGGAAATTAAGCAAAGAGGAGCTAAGCGGCGCCAGCGAAATAGTATTTCATGTTATAGAGCAAGGAGAGCAAGGCGCAGGCGCAGGAACTGACGATGAAAGAGCCTTGTTCATATCAGGATTAAGCTCATATTCAAAAAGCATTCCACCGCCGGAAGTGAGATAAAAAGAGGCAAAGAGGCAAAATGCGCAGAAAATTTTAAAGAGGCGATAAAAATGAAAAAAGAGGGAAAAGATTGAATAAAAATGCAGCAAAAAAAGAAAATATTAATCGATTTGGATGTTGTAACTGTAAGCAAAAGTGGCAGTAGTGGTTACACCCAAGGAAAGCCAAACTTTTTGGCAAGCTCTTCAGAATTAA
>Ga0137796_10000349_pt3 | contig 19520 bp, 15 predicted proteins | sample OV2TP3_FD_97704 | JGI IMG/M metagenome (GOLD analysis project Ga0137796, IMG submission 97704) | reverse complement strand
GGCGGCCGGTATCATGCAACAATTCTATAGGTGCCGGCCGCGCCGGCAAACCGTTGCAGGTAAACTTAATGAATAACCGGACAGCCGCACCGTGGCATGCACTGAGTGTTGACGAAGTCATCAGAAGACAGCAGACGACGCCCTCGGGATTGAGCGAGGAAGCGGCCGCCAGGCGGCTGGCCGAGACCGGTCCAAACCGGCTGACACCTCCCAGGAAGCGCGGCCCGGTCGCCCGGTTCGTCGCACAGTTTCACAACGTGCTGATTTACGTGTTGCTGGCCGCGGCGTTCGTCACCGCCCTGCTCGCGCAGTGGGTCGATACCGGCGTAATCCTCGGCGTGGTCGTGATAAACGCGTTCATCGGTTTTATCCAGGAAGGCAAGGCCGAACGGGCGCTCGATGCCCTGCGCGATCTCCTCTCGCCGCAGGCCACGGTGGTGCGCGATGGCAGGCCGCGCGCCGTTCCCGGGACGGAACTCGTGCCCGGCGACGTCGTTCTGCTCCAGTCCGGGGATCGGGTGCCCGCGGATTTGCGACTGTTTCACCAGAAAAATCTGCGCCTCGATGAATCCATGCTCACCGGTGAATCGGTGCCGGTGGAAAAATCCGTTCATCCGCTGGATGAACCCGCCGCACTTGGTGATCGCGCCTGCATGGCCTACACCGGCACGCATGTCGCGTCCGGACAGGGCAGGGGTATCGTGATTGCCACGGCGGACGATACGGAAATCGGGCGCATCAGCGATATGATGGCGCGGGTACAGCCCCTCACCACCCCGCTCCTCAGGCAGATGGCCGCTTTCGCGCGCTGGCTGACGGTAGCCATCCTGATCCTCGCGGGTGCAACGTTCCTGTTCGGCATTCTTGTCCGCGGCTATACCGGCGCCGACATGTTCATGGCGGCGGTGGGGTTGGCGGTTGCCGCCATCCCGGAAGGCCTGCCCGCGATCCTGACCATAACGCTTGCCATCGGCGTACAGCGGATGGCACGCGGCAACGCGATCATCCGCCGGCTGCCGGCCGTGGAGACCCTCGGTTCGGTGACGACGATCTGCTCGGACAAGACCGGCACACTGACCTGCAACGAGATGACGGTAGGGACCGTCGTGACGGCAGATAACTTTGTTGAAGTCAGCGGCGAGGGTTACGAGCCCCGCGGTGTGTTCACGGTGGACGGTGAGCTTGTCGACACGGCCGAAGACAGTGAACTCATGGACCTTGGGCGCGCGGCCATCCTCTGCAATGACGCTTCACTCAGGCATGAAAACGGACAATGGCTGGTGCACGGCGACCCGACCGAGGGCGCCCTCGTCGTTGCCGGCGTTAAGGCGGGGCTCGAACTGCAATTCGAACGGGAAGAGTTCCCGAGGGTTGATGTTATTCCATTCGAGTCGGAACACCGGTTCATGGCGACCCTGCATCATGACCGTTCGGGCCACCGCTTTATCTACCTGAAAGGCGCGCCCGAGGTCGTTCTGGAAAGATGCCACCGGGAGCGCCACAACGGCGCCGATCGGCCGCTCGATCCCGGTTACTGGCACAGGCAGATCGAAAGGATCGCCGGCCTGGGGCAGCGGCCGCTGGCCCTGGCGTTCAAGGCAGCACCCGATTCACAGCACAGCCTGGCGTTTGAGGACGTGAGCGGCGGACTCACCTTGTTCGGCGTCTTCGGGATAACCGACCCGCCGAGGCAGGAAGCGATAACCTCGGTTCGTCAATGCCGTGAGGCGGGCATCCGGGTGATGATGATCACCGGGGATCACGCTACGACCGCGTGCGCCGTCGGCGCGCAACTGGGTATCGGCGACGGTACCGCGGTGCTGAGGGGGACCGAGATTGATCGCATGGATGATGACGAGCTGGGGAGATGCCTCGGGAGCGCCAGCATCATTGCCCGGGCAAGCCCCGAACACAAGCTGCGCCTGGTGAAAGTGCTCCAGGCGGCGGGCCAGGTTGTGGCGATGACCGGCGACGGTGTGAACGACGCGCCCGCGCTCAAGCGGGCGGATGTCGGCGTGGCCATGGGGCGAAAGGGCACGGAGGTTGCCAAGGAAGCGGCGGAAATGGTGCTGGCGGACGACAACTTCTCATCCATCACACGGGCCGTGCTGGAAGGGCGGACGGTGTACGACAACCTGAAAAAATCCATCCTGTTCATACTCCCGACCAACCTTGGCGAGGCGCTGATCGTGGTGTTTGCAATCCTCCTGGGTTACCTGCTGCCGATCACGCCGGTGCAGATCCTGTGGGTCAACATGATCACCGCCGTCACCCTGGCGCTCGCGCTGGCATTTGAGCCGCCCGAAGACGACGTGATGAAACGCCCGCCGCGCCATCCCGCGGAGCCGATGCTTTCGCGATTTTTCATCTGGCGCATCGTGTTCGTGTCGCTGATTATCGTGGCCGGCTGCCTGGGGCTGTTTCTCTGGTTGCGGTCCAACGGCGACGGGATCGAGTACGCCCGGACGGTAACCGTGAATACCCTGGTGATGTACGAAGTGTTTTACCTGTTCAACACGCGCTACATCCATGCGCCGGCGCTGACGTGGCAGGGTCTTTTCGGAAACCGCTTCGTCCTGATAACCGTTGCGTTGGTGATCGGTTTCCAGCTCCTGTTTACCTATACGTCGCCGATGCAGGCGCTGTTCAACACGGTCTCATTGCCCTGGCAAACCTGGCCTGTCATCATACTGACGGCCCTGCCGGTTTTTGTCCTTGTGGAACTGGAAAAATGGCTGATTCGCAGTACCTCGTTGATCAGTCCAGAGAGGTGGCATGGCTGAAATTCACTTCGGCGAATTCCGGCAGGTGGTGATCCGGCAAATCCGGGAGATCGAGGCGGAGCGGCCGGAGTACCAGTCAACCGAGTGGTATCTGCTGAGATACCTGAGGCGGATTGAAAGAACAACACTGCCGCCCGCCTCCCCCGGCAGGGTGGAGAACAGCGTGCGCGCCCTGGTAAGGTTCTATGTCGACAGTATCGAGGAGAAGTCGGTGCTGGGAGAACGCTGCCGCCAGGTCAGCGCCGAATATCGCAAGGTAACGCGCAGCACGTAGCGCTGGCGAAGCCGTGGTACGCGGTGGTACCTCGCGCCGCGCCTCGTATCACTGATCGCTGATTTTCTCTCGCCACGCGCGCGCCTTTTCCAGGACGGAGGCCTCGTCAATGGTGGTGAGGTGGCCTTCCTTAAGCAGTTGCCTGCCCGCGACCCACACGTCTGTGACCTGGCGGCGGTTTCCGGCATAGACGAGCTGTGAGACCGGCTCGTACAGCGGCTGGGTTTCTATCCGGTCGAGATCGATGGCCACGACGTCTGCATCCTTACCAATGCTCAGGGTGCCGGTGATCTGGTCGAGGCCGAGCGCCTTGGCGCCGTTGATCGTCGCCATTTTCAGCACCGCGTGGGCCGGCACGGCGCTGCAGTCTGCGGTGACCGCCTTCGCGAGCAGCGCGGCGGTGCGCATCTCGCCCAGCATGTCGAGATCGTTGTTGCTGGCTGCACCGTCCGTGCCCAGGGCGACGTTGATGCCGGCCGCCTGGAATTCGTGTACGGGGCAGAATCCGCTCGCAAGTTTCAGGTTCGATTCGGGGCAATGGATGACGTGAACGCCGTGCCGCGCGACCAGTTCGATTTCGTCCTGCTCGACCTGGGTCATATGCACCGCCAGCAGGCGGGGGCCCAGCAGGTCGAGGTCCCGCAGGCGCTGCAACGGTCGCTTGTCGTGCTGTTCCAGGCTGCGTTCGATCTCATCCCAGGTCTCGTGGACGTGCATGTGCACGGGGATGTCCAGTTCTTCCGCCAGCGTGCCGACGCGCTGCAGGGGGCCATCGGAGACGGTATAGGGCGCGTGCGGGGCGAAGGCGGTGCGGATCAGCGGATTGTGCCGGAACTTGTCGTGCACCTGCTCCCCCTTGACGAGGTATTCATTGGCATCCCGCGCCCAGGTCGTTGGAAAATCGATCAGGATGAGGCCGACGACGGCGCGGATACCGCAGGCCGCCGCCACCTCGGCGGCGTGATCCGGGAAAAAATACATGTCGTTGAAACAGGTCACGCCGCCCCGGATCATCTCGGCGATGGCAAGCTCAGTCCCGTCCTCGACGAACCCGGGATTGACCCAGCGCTGCTCCGCGGGCCAGATGTGGTTGTTCAGCCAGTCCATCAGCGGCAGGTCATCGGCAAGGCCGCGAAACAGGGTCATGGCGGCATGGGTGTGGCAATTGATCAGGCCGGGTATCAGGGCGTGCGTCTCGAGCCGGTGCTCCTCGAGCGGGGTATATTTCAGTTTTGCACCGTCAGCAGGCAGAATGTCGATGATCTTGTGATCGTCGATGGCCAGGGCATGGTGTTCGTACACCTTGTCGCCGGGTTCGGCCGGAATGATCCAGCGGGCGTGGATCAGCGTATCGATGTTCATTCCCTGCCGGCCTCCTGTCGTCCGGGGTCCGTCACGGGGCGTATGTGATAGGCAAGGAAGGTTTTTCCTGATACTTTTTCCGCATGAAGGAAAAAACGTGACTTACGCCCTGTTCCATTTTTTCTGTGTGCGTTTTCGAAGGATGGCCGGGGCATATCCCTGCCGCCTGACAGCTTGCCGGCAACCGTGCAGCCCGGTAACCGTGGTCAGTCATTTTCCGGTTATTGTACGCAAAATCTCATGACAGGTGACATGATTTGTCCTTGAGCGCTTCCGCAACAGGCGACACGGTGCGTGCCGTCGACTGGTCGGATGACCATGTCTGGTTGCTGGATCAGCGGTCGCTGCCACGGGCCGTGGTGTACCTGGAGATCCAAGATGCCCGATCGCTCGCCCGCGCGATCCGCGACATGGCCGTGAGGGGGGCGCCGGCGATCGGCATTGCCGCCGCCTACGGCGTCGTGCTGGCGGCGCGGTCCGCGTATCGCGCGGACCCAGAACGCTGGCGTGACCGGGTTGAGGATGACATGCGCGATCTGGCCGCGGCCCGGCCGACGGCGATTAACCTCAAGTGGGCGCTCAGGCGCATGCGCTCGGCATTTGATCGGGTCGCAGCGGATCCCGTCCCCGTCCTGCTGGCCGAGGCCCGCGCTATCCACGAAGAAGACATCGCCGCCAACCGCCGCATGGGGGCGCTGGGAGCGGCGCTGCTGGCAGACACCCGGCACGTCCTGACCCATTGCAATACCGGGTCGCTCGCCACCGGCGGCTATGGCACGGCACTCGGTGTCATCCGCTCGGCCTTTAACGCGGGAACCCTCGAGTCCGTGTATGCCTGCGAGACCCGTCCCTGGCTGCAAGGTGCCCGGCTGACGGCCTGGGAACTGCGGCAGGACGGCATACCCGTTACCCTGATTGCGGACAGCGCCGCGGGCCTGCTGTTCAAAAACGGCAGGGTGTCGTGGGTCGTGGTCGGCGCCGATCGCATCGCCGCCAACGGTGATGTGGCCAACAAGATCGGGACGTACGGCCTCGCCGTCGCCGCCCGGCATCATGGCCTCGGTTTCATGGTGGTCGCGCCGTCCTCGACTATCGATCCGGGCACCGCGTCCGGCGATGAAATTCCGATCGAGGATCGCGGCGCGGATGAACTCCTGCGCTATGCCGGCACGGACGTGGCCCCGCCCGGCGTGGCGGCGTGGAATCCCGTATTCGATATCACACCCGCGGAGCTCGTCGATGTCATCGTCACGGAAAAAGGCATCGTCCGCGAGCCGGACAGGAACAAGATAACGGCCCTTCTCGGCAGGCCGGCGGATTGAGGGAAAATCGCCGCTTGCCGGTGCTTTCCGGCCATCCTGGTCATGTGTTTTTTCCTACAGCCGGCACCGCCAGTGTGATAGAATTTTCACTTTCGTAATCAAGGGAAAATCAAGTCTCTGGACCGTCCGGACACGCCTCTTTTTTCGTATGCCTGAATTCGAATTCGCCCGCTCCGTTACCCCCGTCAACATCGAAGACGAAATGCGGCAGTCCTACATGGATTACGCCATGAGCGTGATCATCGGGCGCGCCCTGCCGGATGTCCGCGACGGTCTCAAACCCGTCCACCGGCGCGTGCTCTACGCGATGAAGGAGATGGGCAATGACTGGAACAAGCCCTACAAGAAGTCGGCGCGGGTGGTGGGTGACGTGATCGGAAAATACCATCCGCACGGCGACGCCGCGGTGTACGACACCATCGTGCGCATGGCCCAGCCGTTTTCCATGCGATATGTCCTGGTGGACGGCCAGGGCAATTTCGGTTCCGTCGACGGCGACGCGCCTGCTGCCATGCGTTATACCGAGATCCGCATGGCGCGGATCGCGCATGAACTGCTGGAAGACATCGACAAGGAGACAGTTGATTTTGCGCCGAATTACGACGGCGCGGAAAAAGAACCCGCCGTCCTGCCGGCGCGCATCCCGAACCTCCTGATCAACGGCTCGAGCGGCATCGCCGTGGGGATGGCGACGAACATCCCGCCCCATAATATTTCGGAAGTGATCGACGCCTGCATCGCCCTCATAGACAACCCCGGCATGCAGGTGGGGGGGTTGATGCGGTTCATCCCCGGGCCGGATTTCCCCACCGCGGGGATCATCAACGGTTCCAAGGGCATACACGAGGCCTATCTCACCGGCCGCGGCCGCATCTATGTCCGCGCCCGTACCGTCATTGAAACCGACGGGGAACACGGGGCGCACACCATCGTCGTCACCGAACTGCCTTACCAGGTCAACAAGGCACGCCTGCTGGAAAAGATCGCCGAACTGGTCAAGGAGAAAAAGATCTCCGGCATACGCGAACTGCGCGACGAGTCCGACAAGGACGGCATGCGCATGGTGATCGAACTGAAGCGCGGCGAAGTCCCCGAGGTGATCCTGAACAACCTGTACCAGCACACGCAGATGCAGACTGTGTTCGGCATCAACATCGTCACGCTGGTCAACGGCCAGCCGAAGCTGCTCAACCTCAAGGAGCTGCTCGAGGCGTTCCTGCGCCATCGCCGCGAGGTCGTCACGCGGCGATCGCTGCACGATCTCCGCAAGGCGCGGGAACGGGCCCATATCCTCGAAGGCCTGGCGGTGGCGCTTGCCAATATCGACGCGGTCATTGAACTGATTAAAAAGTCACCCGGGCCGGCGGAGGCCCGCCAGGCCCTGCTGCAGCCCCTGTGGATGCCCGGGCAGGTCACGGCAATGTTGCAGCGCGCCGGCGCGGACGCCTCACGGCCGGAAGACCTGCCGGACGGGTTCGGACTGATCGACGGCGGCTACCGACTGTCCGAGGCCCAGGCCCAGGCGATCCTGGACCTCAAGCTGCAGCGCCTCACGGCCCTGGAGCAGGAAAAGATCATGAACGAATACGGCGGACTCCTGGAGTCGATCCGGGACCTGCTGGACATCCTGTCCCGCCCGGACCGCTTGCTGCAGGTGATCCGCGAGGAATTGACGCAGATCCGGGAGCGCTACGGCGACGCGCGCCGCACCCAGATCATCGAGGACCACCTTGACCTCAGCATGGAGGATCTGATCACCGAGGAAGACGTCGTGGTCACTCTCTCGCACGCCGGCTACGCCAAGTCGCAGCCGCTCGATGTCTATCGTTCCCAGAAGCGCGGCGGCAAGGGGAAAACGGCCACGCGCATGAAGGATGAAGATTTTATCGACAAGCTGTTTATCGCCAGCACCCATGACACCGTGTTGTGTTTTTCCAGCAAGGGCAAGGTGTACTGGCTCAAGGTCTATGAATTGCCGCAGGCGAGCCGCATGGCGCGCGGCAAGCCGATTGTCAACCTCCTGCCGCTGGACGAGGGCGAGCGCATCAACGCGGTGCTGCCGACCCGCGAATTTACCGGCGACAAGTACGTGTTCATGGCCACGGCGGACGGCACCGTGAAGAAATGCCGGTTGTCGGATTTCTCCCGCCCGCGGCCGAGCGGCATCCGGGCGATCGAATTGCGCGGGGACAACCAGCTGGTCGGCGTGGAACTGACCGACGGCCAGCGCGATATCATGCTGTTCAGCGATGCCGGCAAGGCGGTCCGATTCAAGGAATCCGAAGTCAGGCCGATGGGCCGGACGGCGCGTGGGGTGCGCGGGATCCGGCTCGGCGAGGGACAGAAGGTCATCTCGCTTATCATCATTGAATCAAACAACGCCGTGCTCACGGCCACCGAACACGGTTTCGGCAAGCGGACGGCGATCGAGGATTACGCGGTCAAGGGCCGGGGCGGGATGGGCGTCATTTCCATCCAGACCACGGAACGCAACGGCAAGGTCGTGGGCGCCGTGGCGGTGGACGAAGACGACGAGATCATGCTGATCAGCAGCCAGGGGACCCTCATCCGGACGCCGGTGAAAGACGTCTCCATGCTGGGGCGCAATACCCAGGGCGTCAAGCTGGTCAGCCTGGACGGCGACGAACGCCTCGCCAGTATCGAACGCATCGTTGAAGACAACGGGAGCGAATAGCGTGCCGGACCAGGCGGAAGCCGCGGTCATCACACTGCGGACGGAGACGGTTTACAACTTCGGCGCCGGGCCCGCCATGCTGCCGGTCGAGGTCATGCGCCAGGCCCAGGCCGAGTTCCTCAACTGGCAGGGCTCGGGCATATCCGCAATGGAGACGAGCCATCGCAGCGATGCGTTCATGGCGCTTGCGGAGCGCGCCGAGGCGGACCTGCGCGAGCTGTTGTTGATCCCGGACAATTACCGGGTGCTGTTTCTCCAGGGCGGGGCCTCCAGCCAGTTTGCGATGGTGCCGATGAATATCCTCCGCGGCAGGGGCTCGGCCGATTATGTCCACACCGGCTACTGGTCGGGCAGGGCGCTGAATGAGGCGAGAAAGTTTTGCCGGGTAAATATCTGCGCCACGGGTGAGGCCGGCGGCTTTCGCTCCATCCCGGACCCCGCCGGCTGGGACCTGGATCTGCAGGCCGCCTACGTGTATTACACGGCCAATGAAACGATCCAGGGGGTTGAATTTCACTTCATCCCCGAGACCGGCGATGTCGCCCTGGTCAGCGACATGACGTCCACCCTGCTGTCACGGCCCCTGGACGTCTCGCGCTTTGGCGTCATCTTCGCGGGCGCGCAAAAGAACATCGGGCCGGCGGGCCTCGTCATCGTCATCGTGCGGGACGATCTGATCGGCCGCGCCGGCGAAGCCGTGCCCTCCCTGCAGGATTACGCACTGCAGGCCCGGGAACGATCGATGATCAATACGCCGCCGACTTTCAGCTGGTATATTGCCGCCCTCGTGCTGCAATGGATCAAACGGCAGGGCGGGCTGCCTGTCATGGAGGCGCGGGCCAGGCGGAAATCGGAAAAACTGTACCGCGTTATCGACGGTTCCGGTTTTTATATCAATACTGTCGATGTCAGCTGCCGATCGCGGATGAACGTTACGTTCAGGCTTGCCGATGAGGCCCTGAACCCGCTGTTCCTGTCCGAAGCGAAGGCCAATGGCCTGATCGCCCTGGCGGGCCACCGGATCGCGGGCGGGATGCGCGCAAGCCTCTACAACGCGATGCCGGAGGAAGGCGTGGACAGGCTGGTTTCCTTTATGGGGGATTTTGAACGGCGCCATGGCTGATCGCGGAGGCGCCGTGGTGTCGTAACGCTAAACGCGCGGGACGGACCGGTCCTGCCGGCCGTCACGCGCACCGGCCCTGGGGTACGTATGAAACTCACTCGGTGTGGCTTCTATGTCTGAAGAGTCCAGGCTTGCGGACCTGCGCAACCGCATAGATGACATTGATATGCAACTCCTGGAACTCATCAGTGAGCGGGCGCGCCTCGCCACCGAAGTGGCGCAGGTGAAGGGCGCATATTCAGAGAATCACGGCTATTACCGCCCCGAGCGCGAAGCCCGGATACTGCGGAATATCATTGAGAAGAACAAAGGGCCGCTCTCGGAAGAGGAAATGGCGCGCCTGTTCCGGGAGATCATGTCGGCCTGCCTCGCCCTCGAACAGGTCCTGAACATCGCCTACCTCGGACCGGAAGGCACCTTCACGGAGGCCGCGGCGTTGAAGCATTTCGGCCATTCGGTCAGCACCACCGCGGTGGGAAGCATCGACCAGGTGTTCCGGGACGTGGAGGCGGGCGCCTGCCATTACGGGGTCGTTCCGATCGAAAACTCCATTGAAGGGGTCGTCAATCACACCCTCGACATGCTGATCAATTCCACCCTGCTGATCTGCGGGGAGGTCGAATTGCGCATTCACCACCACCTGATGAGCAGGGCCGGCAGCCTGGACGAAGTCACGCGCGTATACTCGCACCAGCAATCGCTCGCGCAATGCCGCGGCTGGCTGGACACTCACCTGCTGAACGCGGAGCGCGTCCCCGTGAACAGCAATGCCGAGGCGGCAAGGCTGGCCGCCCGCGAGAACGGCGCGGCGGCCATTGCCGGCGAGACCGCGGCGGAATTTTACGATCTGAAAATACTCGTCACCAACATCGAGGATGAACCGGACAATACCACCCGTTTCCTCGTGATCGGGCGCCATGACACGATGCCGAGCGGCACCGACAAGACCTCACTGCTGTTTTCCACGCCCAACCGCCCGGGGGCATTGCACCAGATGCTGGCCTGCTTTGCGGAAAACGACGTCAGCATGACCCGCATCGAGTCTCGGCCCTCGCGCCAGGGAATGTGGGATTACGTTTTCTTTGTCGACGTGGAGGGGCACGCGAAAGACCCCAAGGTGGCGGCCGCGATCGCGAAACTGAAAAGCTGCGCCTCGATGGTCAAGCTGCTGGGCTCCTATCCGCAGGCCGTGTTGTAACTGATGAATGGTGAATAGTGATTGGTAAATGGTGATTAGTAACGACTACTTGTCATCTCGAGGCGAGCGCAGTGAGCCGAGAGATCTGGCCGTTCCTCCCCACTACCTCAGTCCTCGGCACTCAGTCCTCGGCACTTTCCTTTCACCATTCACCATTCACCGATTACCGGCATATTTATGTCTTGCGATCTGATTGCCCTGGCCACGCCGGGAGTGGCGGGGGTCCAACCCTACCAGCCGGGCAAGCCGATCGAGGAACTGGAACGCGAGCTGGGACTGAAGAACGTCATCAAGCTGGCCTCGAACGAAAACCCCCTGGGTCCCGGCACAGAGGCGCGGGCGGTCCTCCGTAGAACCCCGGACATTTCCCGTTACCCGGATGGCAACGGTTTCCGGCTGAAGTCGGCGCTGGCGGAATACCACGGCATCCGGCCGGAACAGATAACGCTGGGCAACGGCTCCAACGACGTGCTGGAGTTGATTGCCCGCGCCGTGGTGACCGCCGACCACGAGGTGATATTTTCGGAACACGCCTTTGCCGTTTATCCCCTCGTGACGCAGGCCATCGGCGCGAAGGCCGTAGTCGTTCCCGCCCGCGATCACGGGCATGATCCCGTGGCCATGCAGTCGGCCATCAGCGAACGCAGCCGGCTGATGTTCGTGGCCAACCCCAACAACCCGACCGGCACCTGGCTCACGCGGGCGGAGCTGCGGCGGTTAATCGAGGCCGTGCCCGGGCACATGGTCATCGTCGTCGATGAGGCCTATTTCGAATATGCCCTTGAGCCGGAGTATCCGGACGGCCTCCGCTGGGTTGACGAGTTTCCGAACCTGGTCGTCACCCGGACCTTCTCCAAGGTCCATGGACTTGCCGGCCTGCGCGCAGGGTATGCCGTTTCACACCCGGATCTCGCCGATCTCATGAACCGCGTGCGGCAGCCTTTCAATGTCAATGCCATGGCGTTGATCGCCGCCGAGGCAGCATTGCGCGACGAGGCCCATGTGGCAAAGAGCGTCAGGCTCAACCAGGCGGGCATGCAGCGGCTCAGGGAGGCCTTCGACGCCATGGGCCTGCACTATCTTCTCTCGGCTGGCAATTTTATCTGCGTTGACCTGGAACAGCCGGTCAATGGCATTTACCGCCGTCTCCTGCGGGAAGGCGTGATCGTGCGTCCCATTGACAATTACGGCCTGCCGAATCACTTGCGGGTCACGATCGGCCTAGAGGAAGAAAATGAACGCTTCATCGGCGCACTCGGCAAAGTATTGGAACAACTAAAGTGAGTTGAAAGTAAAAAGTTGAAAGTTGAAAGTAAAAAGAACCATGTTATTTGACAGAATGGCCATCCTCGGCGTCGGACTGATCGGTGGTTCGCTGGCCCTGGCACTTCGCACGAAACGCGCCTGCCGATCCATCATCGGTTTCGGGCGCAGCCGCGATCGCCTGCAGAAAGCCGTGGCCCTTGGCGTCATTGATGAGTTCAGCCTGGACGTCGGCCGGGCGGTCAGGGGCGCGGACATTGTCGTCCTCGCGACGCCGCTCAATACCACCGAAAAACTGTTCGAGGCCATGAGAACGGCCCTGAAGGACGGGGTCATTCTTACCGATGTCGGCAGCGCCAAGGGCAGCGTGGTGGAAGCGGCGCACAAGACCCTCGATCATCTCCTGTCCCGGTTTGTCCCCGGACACCCCATCGCCGGTACTGAAAAAAGCGGCGTCGAGGCGGCCTTTGCCGGCCTGTTTGAAGCGCACCGGGTCATCCTGACGCCGCTGCCGGAAACGGCAGTGCACGCCGTCGAGATGGTCAGGAAGATGTGGGAGATCACCGGGGCCGAGGTCGTGCAGCTCAGCGTCGAGCATCACGATGAGATCCTCGCCGCGACCAGTCACCTGCCGCATCTCCTCGCCTATGCACTGGTGGATTGCCTGGCCGGATTGCGCGATCGCGATGAGATCTTTGAGTTCGCGGCGGGCGGCTTTGCCGATTTCACGCGCATCGCCTCGAGCAGCCCGCAGATGTGGCATGATATCTGCCTTTCCAATCGCGACCAGGTGCTCAATGCGCTCAACAAGTTCGATACCCAGTTGCGGATGATCCGGACGGCGATCGAAAACAACGACAGCACGAGCCTGCTGAACGTGTTTACCCGCGCAAAAGACGCCCGGGACAGGTTCGCCGGACGCCGCCGAAGGCGAAACGGCGCGGTGGAATAGGGCGCCGGTTCGTGCGGATGGAGCCTGTCGTCCCACTGGATTACCACGTCTCCCCCGGCGGCCGGCTGCAGGGCAGGTTTCGCGTGCCCGGTGACAAGTCGGTTTCCCACCGCGCGCTGATGCTGGGGGCCATTGCCGAAGGCACGACCCGCATCCACGGCTTCCTGGAGAGCGCGGACACCCGGGCGACCGCTGCCGCGTTCCGGGCCCTGGGGGTGAATTGTGAAACTCCCGCGCCGGCGGAGGTCGTGATTCGCGGAGTGGGGAGGCACGGCCTTAAAGCGCCGGCGGGACCGCTGGATCTCGGCAATTCGGGCACCACCGCGCGCCTCCTCGCCGGGATCCTGGCGGGCCAGGCCTTCGACAGCGTGCTGGTGGGAGATGCCTCCCTCATGCAGCGGCCGATGCGGCGTATCGCCGAACCGCTGCGGTTGATGAATGCCGATATCCTGTGCGGCGATCGGGGTACGCTGCCCCTCACGATCCGGGGAGGCCGAACGCTGCGGGCGATCACCTACACCCTGCCAGTGGCCAGCGCCCAGATTAAATCCTGCCTGTTGCTGGCCGGGCTCTATGCCGAAGGCGAGACCTGTCTCCACGAACCCGCCGTCAGCCGCGATCACACCGAGCGAATGCTCGGGGAGTTTGGTTACGGCGTGAGGAAAAGTGACACCACCGTCTGTGTCCGCGGTGGCGGCAGGCTCAAGGCGGCCGAGATAACCGTGCCCGGCGATTTCTCGTCGGCGGCCTTTTTCATGGTCGGGGCCAGCATTGCACCGGGTTCGGATATCACCCTCGAGCAGGTGGGCGTTAATCCGACGCGCGCTGCGGCGATCGATCTGCTGCAAGCGATGGGGGCGGATATCACCTTGATCGAACAGCGCGTCGTTTCAGGTGAGCCGGCCGCGGCGATACGGGTGCGTTCCGCAAGGCTGCGCGGGATCGAGATCCCGGTGGCAAGCGTACCGGCGGCAATCGATGAATTTCCCGCACTGATGATCGCCGCCGCCGCGGCGGAAGGAAGAACGGTGCTCAGGGGGGCGGCTGAATTGCGGGTGAAAGAAAGCGATCGCATCGCCGCGATCGCGGCGGGCCTTAAGGCCGTGGGGATTTCCGTGACCGAGCACGAAGACGGCCTGGTGGTCGAAGGCGGGAGGATCCGGGGCGGGCAGGTCGACAGCCGGGGCGATCACCGGATCGCCATGGCGTTTGCCATGGCGGGCCTCACCTCGGAAGCGCCCGTGCGGATCAGCGACTGCACCAACGTCGATACCTCGTTTCCGGGCTTCGTCGAACTGGCAAGGCAAGCGGGTCTGGCCATTACGGCAGAGGTCCAGACCGTTGCCTGAGGTGCCGGTCATCACGGTCGACGGGCCGAGCGGTACCGGCAAGGGGACCCTTTGCAGTTATCTAGCCCACTGGCTCCACTGGCACTTGCTCGACAGCGGCGCCCTGTACCGCGTGCTCGCCCTCGCTGCCGTCGAGCGCGCCATTGATCCGGACGACGGGGCAGGGCTCGCCGCTCTCGCTGAAACCCTGGAGGTGGATTTCAGGCAGCAGGGGACGGGAAAGGATGTGAGGGTCATCTGGGAGCAGCGGGACGTCAGCCAGGCCATTCGGACGGAATCCTGCGGCAAAATCGCGTCACACCTCGCGGCCTCTCCGTCGGTGCGCCGGGCCCTGCTCGATCGCCAGCATGCCTTCCGCAAGCCGCCCGGCCTGGTGGCGGACGGCCGCGACATGGGGACGGTCGTGTTCCCGGATGCCGGCCTGAAAATTTTCCTGACCGCAAGCCCTGAAACGCGCGCGCAGAGGAGACATAACCAGTTGAATGAAAAAGGGTTTGATGTTAATCTCGCGCAGCTTTCGGTGGATATCACCGAGCGCGATACCAGGGACAGGCAACGTACAGTTTCTCCATTAAGACCGGCAGAAGACGCCGTCGTCATTGATACCACGGACCTGACAATTGACGAGGTCATCCGCCGGGTGTCGGTGCTGGTAAGCGACCATTTTCCGGGCGTCAGGGCGCTTCCTGAGGGAGAGTGACAATTTTATTCAACCCCCGGCGGTGGCGAGCCCGGCCTGCCGGGGCCAGAGCGAGGATTTTGAGTTAATGACCGAAAGTTTTGCGGAGCTGTTTGCCAATAGTCAGATAGAAAACAAGATGCGCCCGGGAACCATCGTCACCGCGACGGTGGTGGATATCGGCCAGGACACGGTCGTTGTCAATGCCGGCCTGAAATCCGAGGGCCTCATCCCGATAGAACAGTTTTACGACGAGAAGGGGCAACTGGAAGTTGCCGTTGGCGACCAGGTGGAAGTGGCCCTGGACAGCGTCGAGGACGGCTACGGCGAAACCCGCCTGTCGCGCGAAAAGGCCAAGCGTCTCATCGCCTGGCAGAATCTGGAAAAGGCGCATGCCGCCAATGAAACCGTGACCGGCGTGATTTCCGAGCGGGTCAAGGGCGGATTCACCGTCGATATCAACAATATCCGCGCCTTCCTGCCGGGGTCCCTCGTCGATGTGCGGCCCGTCAAGGACGCCGCCTACCTCGAAGGCAAGTCTCTGGAATTCAAGGTCATCAAGATTGATCGTCGCCGCAGCAACGTGGTCGTGTCCCGGCGCGCAGTGGTTGAGCGCGAGAACACCGCGGAGCGCAACGCACTGCTCGAGAACCTGAAGGAAGGCATGGTCATCAAGGGCGTGGTCAAGAACCTGACCGACTACGGCGCCTTCCTCGACCTCGGTGGCGTCGACGGGTTGCTGCACATCACCGACATGGCCTGGAAGCGCGTCAAGAACCCGGCCGATATCGTCAGCATCGGCGATGAAATCGAAGTGAAAGTCCTCAAGTATGACCGGGAACGCAACCGCGTCTCGCTCGGATTGAAGCAGATGGGCGATGATCCCTGGACGGATCTCACGCGGCGTTACCCGGAAGGCTCGAAGATGCGCGGCCGCGTCACGAATCTTGCGGACTACGGGTGTTTTGTTGAACTCGAAGAGGGGGTTGAAGGCCTGGTCCACGTCTCCGAGATGGACTGGACAAACAAGAACGTGCACCCCTCGAAGCTGGTCGCCATCGGCGATGAAGTGGATGTCGTCATACTCGATATCGATACCGAGCGGCGCCGCATTTCCCTCGGCATGAAACAGTGCCGGCCCAACCCGTGGGAGCAATTTGCCGCCACGCATAACAAGGGCGACCGGGTGAAGGGCACGATCAAGTCCATTACGGATTTCGGAATTTTCATCGGCCTGGAAGGGGGGATTGACGGTCTGATCCACCTGTCGGACATCTCCTGGGCGGAAAGCGGGGAAGAGGCCATCCGCAAGTATACGAAAGGCGAGGAGCTTGAAACGGTGGTGCTGGCCGTGGACGCCGAGCGCGAACGCATCTCGCTCGGCATTAAACAACTGGAAAAAGATCCCTTCTCAAGTTATGTTGCGGAATATCCAAAGGGCAGCGTCGTCAAGGGGATCGTCGAGAAGGTTGAACCGAAGCTTGTCACGTTAAAGCTTGCGGACGGCGTGGAAGGCCAGCTCAAGGCGTCCGAGCTCTCGCAGGAGCAGAAAACTGACGATGCCCGGAACGCGATCCGGGAAGGCGATGAGGTGGAAGTCAAGATCACCGCGCTTGACAGGAAAAAACGCACCATCAGCCTGTCCATCAAGGCCAGGGAAAGCGATGACCAGGAGACCGCCGTTGAAGACTATACGCCCGATGCGGCCGGCAGCGCGAAACTGGGCGATCTCCTGAAGGAACAGATGGAGAACAAGTAGGTTAAGGCCGGTAATTTGTAAACACCGGCGGGCGCGGCAGGATCATCTTGCCACGGAGGGGAGCGTGAGAGCTGGAGCGGGGAGGCAGGCAACCGGTTGTGAGGACATCTCGCCGGCCAGGGGCGCACGGGGTTTGAGAAGGCGTAAGTGCTGATTACCGGCCGGGCAGTACGGTTTTGCATCGCGGGGGAAGCTGAAATTTCAGCGCGTATCGAACGAGAATAACAGTCATGACCAAGTCTGAACTGATTGAATCGTTGTCGAGAAGGCAGGCTCAACTGGCTTACCGCGACGTTGAACTTGCGGTAAAGACCATCCTGGAATACATGGCCTCCACCCTGTCCAATGGCAAGCGCATCGAAATCAGGGGTTTTGGCAGTTTCGCCCTGCATTACCGGCCCCCGCGCGTAGGCAGGAACCCGAAATCCGGCGACCCGGTATCGTTACCCGCTAAATATGTCCCCCATTTCAAACCCGGCAAGCAGCTTCGCGAACGCGTCGATCACCAATCCTAGGCCACATCGCAGTCCCTACTCGCTTCCCCGGTTTGTGACAGGCTCCCCTGTCCCTGTACTGTTTTCGCGTTATCCGCAATGGGTTTCAGGCTGGCTTTACCGGAACGGACCATGACCCGGATCATCAGAAGAATTGTCTATTTCCTGCTGTTTGTGATCGTGTTGTTTGGCGGTCTCCTGTTTTTCCTGAAAAACGACCAGGTGACGACGTTCAATTACATCACCGGCAGCATTGATCTCCCCCTTTCCCTGCTGTTGCTGGCATCGCTGTTTTTGGGAGTTGTGCTCGGCATCCTCGCCTCCCTGCCCCTGCTGGTTCACCTTAAGCGTGAAAAGTCCAGGCTGGAAAACCGGGTAAAGATGGCGGTGAGGGAAGTCAACAACCTGCGCGTGCTGCCCGTGAAGGACCGGGATTGATGGAATCCGACTGGACCCCCCTGATTTGGCTCCTGCCGCTCGCGGCCGTGATTTCCTGGTGGCTCGGCCGCCGCAGCGTCAAGTCGCTGGAGACCGACAACATGCGGCGGATACACCCGGAATATTTCAAGGGTCTGAATTACGTCCTGAACGAACAGCCGGACAAGGCCATCGAAGTCTTCATCAAGATGCTCGAAGTGGACAGCGAAACCGTTGAAACGCATCTCGCCCTGGCCAACCTGTTCCGCCGCCGCGGCGAGGTGGACCGTGCGATCCGCATTCACCAGAACCTGATAGCACGACCCACGCTCAACCGGGAACAGCGTGCCCTCGCGCTGCTCGAGCTGGGCATGGATTACATGCGCTCGGGCCTGCTGGATCGCGCCGAGAGCCTGTTCAAGGAACTGGTGGAAACGGGATCTCACGTGGCCCAGGCGTTCAGGGAGCTGCTCGAGATCTACCAGCAGGAGAAGGACTGGGACAATGCCATTGCCACGGCGCGCAGGCTCGAAGCCGTGTCGGACGAAAGGCTCACCCACATGATTGCGCATTTTTACTGCGAGAAGGCGGAGGAGCTCCTGGAGAAAGGCGAGGAGGCGGGCGTGATGGAGAACCTGCACAAGGCGCTCGCGATCGATCCGGACTGCGCGCGCGCGAGCCTGGTCGAGGCCGGTACGCTTTTCAAGGGGGGCAAGTACAGGCAGGCGCTCAAGGCATACAAGCGCATCGAAAAACAGGATCCCGAGTACCTGCATGAAGCGATCGCCCCGATGCTCGAGTGTTACCGGAACCTCGACGGGATCGATGAATACATGGAATACCTGGAGGGCGTGGTCGAGCGAAACGGCGGCATCACCTCGATGCTCATGCTGGTGCAGCTCATCGCGGAGCGGCGCGGGGAGGACGAGGCGATCCGGTTCATCACCTCGGAGTTGAAAAAACGCCCCACGGTGCGGGGGGTTGACCGGTTGATCGAATACGTCATGACCCGGGCGGAAGGCGCGACGCGCGAAAGCCTCATCTCGATCAAGGAGCTGATCGGAAAGCTGCTCGAAAACCGCGCGGTCTACAAGTGCCGCCAGTGCGGTTTCGACGCCAAGTCGCTGCACTGGCAGTGCCCGAGCTGCAAGAACTGGAATACCGTGAAGCCCGTCCACGGGGTGGAAGGTGAATGATCCGCGGATAATCGTCTCCCTGGATTTTTCCGACCCGGGACAGGCGCTGGCCCTGGCGCGGAAGATTGAACCGGGCCGCTGCCGCTTCAAGATAGGCAAGGAGCTGTTTACCCGGGCCGGACCGGCGCTGGTCGAAAGTATCGCTAATCTCGGATTCGGTGTTTTTCTCGATCTGAAATTTCACGACATCCCCGCCACGGTCGCCGGTGCCTGCCGGGCGGCCGCGGAGCTGGGCGCGTGGATGATCAACGTCCATGCCTCGGGGGGAGAAGCGATGATGAGTGCGGCGCGCGAGGCGCTAGACGGCCGGTCATCCCGCCCGCTGCTCGTCGCCGTGACGGTATTGACCAGCATGGACGAGTCCGGCCTTGGTCAAATCGGCGTGGCGCGGAGCGTATCCGACCAGGTCAGTCTGCTCGCGGGGCTCGCGAAGGACAGCGGCCTGGACGGCGTCGTCTGCTCGGCGCAGGAAGCGGTGCGCCTCAAACGGGAATGCGGCCAGGGTTTTTTGCTCGTGACCCCCGGCATCCGCCCGCCCGGCGCCATGCGGGACGATCAACAACGGGTCATGACGCCGGCCGAGGCCCTGCGTGCCGGCAGTGATTACCTCGTGGTCGGCCGCCCGGTGACCCGCGCCGTTGATCCGCTGAAGGC
>Ga0137796_10000740_pt1 | contig 19657 bp, 23 predicted proteins | sample OV2TP3_FD_97704 | JGI IMG/M metagenome (GOLD analysis project Ga0137796, IMG submission 97704) | reverse complement strand
TTACTCCGCCTCAGGAGTGGTCGGGTCGATTCGATCTGGTGACCTCGTTCTACGCGCTGGAGCATGTCGAGGATCCGCGGCGCGTCGTCGCCGAAATGGCGGGACTTCTCCGCCCCGGGGGGACCTTGTACGCCATCGTTCCGAATCCCTACCAAAACGCCGGCGATTTCGTCGTCTGCGACCACGTCAATCATTTCTCCCGAGCCTCGCTCTCGCGGCTACTCGCATCCTGCGGACTTCGGATCAAGGAGATCGACGAGGCCTCCCATCAAAGCGCCTTCGTGGCCGTGGCCGAGAAGGCGGCGCCCGAGAGAACCCCGGGACCTCCCGGGGCGAAACTGGCCGACCGGATTCGCGCCCTGGCGCGATTCTGGGACAGCTTCGGGGATCGCGTGACCGACTTCGAGCAGGCGCACGCCGACCGCTCGCGAGCGGCGATCTACGGCTCCGGGTTCTACGGGACCTTCATCGCGAGCTGTCTGACGCGGCCGGATCGTGTGGCGATCTTCTTGGACCAAAATCCGTGGCGCCAGGGAAAGGAATTGCTCGGAAAGCCGATCGTCGCGCCGAACGATCTTCCGCTCGATATCGATCTCGTGTACGTCGGCCTCAATCCCGAGCGGGCGCGCGGCGAAATCGCGAAGGTCGCCGGTTTTCATGGTCGGAATCTCGTGTACTTCTTTCCCTAGATGGCCGGACGCGTCGTCGTCTCGCAGCCGATGTTCTTCCCGTGGGTCGGGATGTTCGAGCAGATCCGGCAAGCGGACGTCTACGTGCACTACGACGATGTGGCCTTCTCCAAGGGAAGCTTTACGAATCGAGTCCAGATCAAGACCGCAGGCGGCTCCCGTTGGCTCACGCTGCCCCTGAAGGACCACCATCTGGGACAGCTCATCCGGGAAGTTCGACTCCGGGACGATGAGGACTGGCGTTCCCGGCATCTGACCTTTCTCGAGCAGAGCTATCGGGAGGCGCCTCAGTGCGCCGAAATGTTGGAGATGGTGAGGGGCGTGTATGCGAACGGGACGGCAGGATTGGCGGACGTGACGATCGCCGGAATGGAAACGGCGTGCGCGTACTTCGATCTTCGCCCAGCGCGGGGGTTCCAACTCTCCTCGTCCCTGGGAATCCCGGGGAAAAGCTGGGAGCGAGTCCGGAACATCGTCGAGCATTTCGGAGGCGACGTCTACGTCACCGGGCATGGCGCTCGAGAATATCTCGATCACGAAGCCTTCGAAGCGCGAGGCATCCGAGTCGAGTATCTCGACTATCGGAAGCAGCCGTATCCGCAACTTCATGGCGAATTCACGCCGTATGTGTCGATCTTGGATCTGGTGGCGAACATGGGCCGTGCGGGAAAGGAAGCGATCTGTTCTCCGACCGTTCCCTGGCGGAGGTTCCTGAGTGGATCCTGACGTCGTTCTTCGCGCGCCGCTGCCGGCGGACCGTCCCGCAATGCTCCGCTGGCGCATGGATCCGGAGGAGCAGCGTCTCCTCCTGAGCCGGGGACCGGATCCCGACGTGGAAGGGTGGATCGAGCGCCGGACGCAAGATCCCGCCGGGGTGTTCTTCGTGATCGCGGTGGGAGATCGGGCCGCGGGATTCGTCCAACTCGTCCGCATCGATCGGACGAATCGATTCGGATACCTCGGCATCTTCGTCGACCGCGAGTTTCGGGGAAGGGGGATCGCGGGGCAGGCTCTGGCGGCCATGGAACGCCATGGGAAGGGGTCGCTGGGCCTTCGACGCATCTGTCTGGAGGTGCTCGCATCGAACGAGTCCGCGCTTCGATTCTGGAGCCGCCATGGGTATGTCGATGTCGGGACGCTGCGGGAACACCACTTCCATGACGGCCGTTATCACGATGTTCGTCTGATGGAGAAATCGATGGAGCCGACGCCGCTTCCCGGTATTCCGAACGATCGGGAACTCATCGAAGCCATGAATCGCGACACCGAGGTGGGGGAATTGCGCCGGCGTCTCTTCTCCCTCATGGGGAAATACAAGTACGCCCACAACTGGACATGGTTCGGGCGCCCCGTGATTCAGCTCCCGCAGGATCTGATGGCGATGCAAACCCTCCTTCTCGATGTCCAGCCGGATCTCGTGATCGAGACCGGCGTGGCCCATGGGGGCTCGTTGGTGTTTTCCGCATCGATGATGGAGCTCCTCGGGCGCGGCCACGCGATCGGAATCGATATCGAGATTCGCCCGCACAACCGGCGCGCCATCGAGGAACATCCCTTGGCGCGGCGCATCACCTTGATCGAGGGTTCCTCGGTAGATCCCGCGGTGGTGGCGCGGGTGGCGGAGTACGTCGCGCGGGCCCGGCGTGCGGTCGTCTTCCTCGACTCGAACCACACCGCGGAACACGTGTCCGCCGAGCTGAGACTCTACTCGCCCTTCGTCTCCGTGGGGTCCTACTTGGTCGTTTTCGATACCGCGATCGAAGATCTCCCGGCCTCGGACTTTGCGGACCGGCCCTGGGGACCGGGGAATAGTCCTAAGACCGCGGTCGACGCCTTCCTCGCCGCCGACGATCGATTCGTGGTCGACCGTGAATTGGAGGCGCGCCTTCTCTTTACGGTGGCGCCGAGCGGATACTTGCGTCGGATTCGGTGACCGGGAGAGGACGCGCGACCGCATGCTCGCGGGCCCGGCCGCCCGGGATGGCCAGCGCCATGAGGGCTCCCGCCGCGCTCGCCGCCGCCGCGATCCAGAAGATGCCGCGAATCCCGATCGCCAACGGTCTTCTCCAGAGTTCGATCTAGGACTCAGTCATCGATCGGCGCCGGATCGGATCGACCATGTCGTCCCGCGTGGGTGCCCCCGCGATCTTCGGACCTCGCGCGTGGAGGACCCCGGCGAGGAACGCTCCCATGATCGCGACACCCAGCGCTGCTCCCAGCGTGCGGGTGAATGGCATCAGGGAAGTGGCCGCTCCCATCTGATCCCGGCTGACGGAGTTTTGCGCCGCAATGAGGAGCGGCGCGATCGTGAGCCCGAGACCGGTGCCGACGAGCGCTCCGAGAAAGAGACCCAGGAGGAGGCCGACCGTGACGAGGACCCGACGCCGGGAGTTCATGGGGCCGACATCCTACGCCGTCGCGAGCGGAAACGCAGGCGGGATTCGTTATCCGCGAACGTTTTGGATGGCAGTGTCGCCTACCTGGGACTGGCCTGCTGGATGTTGGTCAGCGTCTGGAACGCTTCCGAATCCCGATTCACGGCCTGCTGGAGCTGAAAGAGCGCCACCTGCTGGCTGAATCCGGCCTCCTGAACCCGGGCCTGCTCCCGCAGAGTGGCATCCGTCGCTGCTCTGACCGTGTCGGAGATCGATCCGGGATCGAATCCGGAAGGGCAGGGATCGGTGATGCAGTAAATCGTCTGGAGGTTGGGATTGTGACCCGACGCATGGAAGTTGGGGCCGGGCGCTCCGATGATGCACGGCGCAACGCGGGGTTCGAGTTCCTCGATCTGGAGCTTCATGCTTGGACCTCCCTCTTTCGAATGGGGAGGGATTATAGAACCGGACGGGACGATGTCAATGGCGCTCCGCTACGGCGAGAGGGCGCTCCTCAGGTCGTAGGGACCCCCGTTCGCTTCCCCGAAGTACATCCGATATCGGCCGCTCGGAAGCAGCACCACATCCGGGTCGAGGCGGTCCTGGGTGCTGTTCTCTACCCCCACGCGATCGCCGGCCTCCAGGGTAAATGATCGTCCGTCGTCGGAGAGGGCGGAACGAATCCGCTTGTTCGAGAGGCCGGAAACACCCTCGGGAGGTGTGGCGAAGAAGAGCTGCCATCGGCCGTCGCTGAGCCGCACGATGTCGGGGTCGACGACCCACTGCCCCGATGGGAGTCCGCTCACGGCGATGTTCCCCTCGCGCGTCCACGTAAAGCCCTCGTCGCTTGAGAAGGCGCTCTCGACATGGTCGCCTCCCGCCACGAAGTAGAGCCGAATCGTAGAGGCATCGACGCGCACCAGCTCTGGGACGCTGATGAAGTCATTCTCGTCGGACTCGGGGAGCATCACGGCGCCTGAGGTGAGCGCTCCGGCCGTCTTCGTGAAGGCGGCTCCGTCGCTCGAGACGGCACGGTAGAAGCGCATGGAGGTGTTGTTCGTGACGCCTTCGTAAATCATGAGAAAGGATCCATCCGATTGCCGAAGAGCCGCCGGATTTCGAAGGAATTCTCCGGAGGCGCTCGCGAGCCCGACGCTGGATCGAGCCGACCAATTGAGCCCGTCCGCCGAGGTCGCCGTTACGATGCCCGAGAGGTAGAGGCGGTAGGTGTCGTCGGACAACCGCACCGTGCAACTCGAGGTCGCCTGGGTGAGGCGCGTGCCCGACTCGATCGTCCAGTCCGAGGATTCCGGGGTGGCCTCCTCGGACCCGCCCGACCCTCCTCCTCCGCAGCTTCCAAGGGCAGGGAGGAGGGCGAGGAATAGTGCTCTCATGCTTTTCCCTCCTAGATCAACCTCTGGGCTGTTTCCGTCCCCGAGTGTCGGAAAATGTGATGGGGGGGCGATGCATGATCCGGTTCGTTGCGGGGTGACCGATGGGGCAGATCGTGCGAAGGAACGGGAAGCGTCCGCGGACCGCCTCGTCGAAGTAGCAGAGTTCAAGATCATCGAGAGCTCCGGGGTCTGCGAGGTGAGCCTTTCGTTGCGGTCCCGATCCGACGGCGCCCACGAAGCGTTCGTATTCCCTCTTCTCGACAGCGGAAAGAAATGGTGGCAGGCCGCGGAAAAGGTCGCGAAGAGGGGGGAGTGCACGCTTTCTTTGGAGGGCCAGGCATGCGGTTTCCGTGCGCCGGGTCGGAAGAGACCATCTCCGAGCGCTCCAGAAGCTCCTCCGATGACGGTGGCGGAGTGTAACCATCTGATAGGAAATAGGATGCAGCTTTCCTTGCAGTAAAACTTAATCGCTCCAACGGTTCTCCTGATCAGGCAAGGGATTCGGAGGACCGTAGATGAAAAATGGAATCACTGCTCTGGCGATAATCGCGATCGGAACGAGCCCTGCGATCGCGGGCTCCGAGGCACCGAAGAAAGTCGGTCGGATCATCGACGGCCGCTTTCGGCCATACTCGCTTCCCAACCTGAGTCCGACCGCGTACCGCGAGTTCTATGAGCGAATCCCGGCTCGCCGAGACTCCGAGCGCCTTCTCCGCCTGCGCGGCCGGTTCGAACTTCTCGATCGCATCGCCCGCGGCGACGAGAGCGTCATCGGCGATCCGACCCTGTCCGCCCTGCTGGGCTGGAGCCTCCGAACGGCGCACGTGGACGCGGAGCAGCGAGTCAGCCTGCCGAGTCGCAAGATCGTCGCCGATGTGAAAGCCGTGAACAGTCTGACCTTCGTGCGCGAACCGGTGGATCCCCGTCATGCGATCGTGGTCGAGGGCAGTCACGCGCTCGTGGTATTCGGTCGGAACGGGAAGCCGCTCACCGTGTCGATGATCCTCGAGGCGCGGGAGGCGATCCGGACGGCGATGGAAGAACGGGTCTCTCCATAAGCGGCTGGACCACTCGCTTCGCGTGTTCATGAAGCGCCCCGGGGACCACGCCGAGGAGCAGGGTGAGGACGGCTGCGATGGCCACCGCCGCGCCGACGTGGAGATCGCCCTTTTCCGGCGGCGGCTCCAGCGGATCCTTCATGTACATGTACACGACTACGCGCAGGTAGTAGTAGACCGACACGATCGAGGTAAGGATTCCGATCAGCACGAGAACGTATTGCTTCTCCTCGAGCGCCGCCCGGAAGAGCATGAACTTCCCCGTAAATCCGGCCGTGGGAGGAATCCCCGCCAGCGAAACCAGGAAGAGGGTCATCGCCGCCGCGGCCCATGGGCGCTTTCGAGCGATGCCCGCGAAATCGTAGAGATGCTCGGCGTCGTGCCACTCGGGGGCCGATCGGCCGGGGATCCGGACCTCGCGCCCGAGATAGGCCAGAACGGCGAACGCGCCGAAGGTCATGAAGGTGTAGACGAAGAGATAGAACATCGCGGCGCTCGCGGCGGAAGGAGCGCTCTTGAGCGCAGCGAGGCCCAGGAGCACGTATCCGGCATGCGCGACGCTCGAGTAGGCGAGCATTCTTTTCACGCTCTGCTGGGGAACGGCCATCAGGTTCCCGACCACCATGGTCGCGGCCGCCAGGCCCCACACCATCGCTCCCCACTGCGGAGCGAGGGAGGGCATCCCCGAGAGGCAGACGCGCACGAGCGATCCGAACGCGGCGGCCTTGACCGCCACGGACATGAACGCCGTCACCGGAGTGGGGGCCCCTTCGTAGACGTCCGGAACCCACATGTGAAACGGAACCGCGCCGACCTTGAATGCGAATCCCACGAGCATGAGGCCGACGCCGACCACTGCCATCGCCGAAGGGTCCTTGAGCTTGAGTCCCATCTGAGCCAGATCGATGCTCCCCGTGGCGCCGTACAGCAAGGCCATACCGTAGAGGAGGAATCCGCTCGCGAACGCCCCGGTGACGAAGTACTTCATCGCCGCCTCGCCCGACCGCGGCTGGCGGCGCGTTATTCCCGTGAGCACATAGACCGCGAGGGAGAGCACCTCGATCATCAGGAAAATCATGATGAGGTTCGTGCTTTGGACCAGGAGGATCATCCCCGAGGCGGCCAGAAGCGCCAGCGCGTGAAACTCGCCGACGTGGACCTTTCGTCGCCGGAGATCTTCGGCGGAGAGAAGGATGAGGAGCGCCGTGGCCGCGAGAATGGGCAAGGCCAGATAGAGCGAGAGCGAGTCCAGCACGATCGATCCCGAAAAGCCCCGGATGGAGGGCGCGTCCGCGGCCATCCGGCGGAAACAGACGGCGAGCGCTCCGCCGATCCCGAGGTACGACACCAACTCCAACGGCGCCTTCGAGGCGTCCTTGGGAAGGTAGAGGTCGACGAGAACCACGAGGAGCGCCGCTCCGATGAGCGCCAGCGCCGGGAAGAGCGAGACCCAATCCGCCCAAGAGACGTGTACGGTCACGGCCGCACCTTCGTCAGGACTTTGACGTAGGCCTCCGCCGCCCGTTGCGTCCGATTCAAGATGAAGTTCGGCTGAATCCCGATCGCGAAGATGAGGAAGACGAGCGGTACGAGATACGAAAGCTCCGCCCACGTAACGTCGGAGATCTTCTCGAGTTTCGGTGCCGTGACCTCTCCGAAAAAGAGGGCGCGGTACACCCTCAGGAGGTACAAGGCGCCGAGAATCACGCCGAGGGCGGAGACGGCGCACGGGACCGGATAGCGCTGGAAGGTGCCCAGGAGTACGAGGAATTCGCCGACGAATCCATTCGTTCCCGGTAGGCCCATCGAAGAGAGGGAGACGATGAGGAAGATCGCTGCGTAGGCCGGCGTCACCTTGGCCAGCCCCCCGAAATCGTCCACTCCTCGGCGATGGGTCTTCTCGTAGAGGAATCCGACGAGAAGAAAGAGCGCGCCGGTGGAGACCCCGTGGTTCACCATTTGGAGGATCGCCCCTTGCGCGGCCTCGACGGTCCCGGCGAAGAGGCCGAGCATCACGAAGCCGAGGTGGCTCACGCTCGAGTAGGCGATCAGCTTCTTGATGTCCGATTGCGCCAGCGCCATGAGCGCGCCGTAGACGATGCCGATCACCGAGAGGGCGATCATCATGGGCGTGAAGCGCTGGGCGGCTTCGGGGAAAAACGGCACGGCCAATCGGAAGAAACCGTACGCGCCCATCTTCAGAAGTACCCCCGCGAGGACGACGCTCCCCGCCGTCGGCGCCTCGACATGCGCGTCCGGCAGCCACGTGTGGAACGGGAACATCGGGACTTTGATCGCGAAGGAAATCCCGAAGGCGAGGAAGAGGAGGGCCTGGGCCGTCCCGGTGACCCCTCGGACGAGCCGGAGATTCTCCTGGAGCGCGGCGATCTCGAAGGTCCCGCGGTCGGCGAACTCATGGGAAGCGATGTAGCAGTAGACGATCGCGCCGAACATCAGGAGACTGCCGAAGATCGTATAGACCACGAACTTGACGGCCGCGTACACCCGCCGGGGTCCCCCCCAAATCCCGATGATCAAGTACATCGGGATGAGCATTGCTTCCCAGAAAACGTAGAAGAGGAAGAGGTCGCCGGCGGCGAAGACTCCCAGCATCCCCGTTTCGAGGAAGAGCATCGAAACGAAGAATTCCTTCCCGCGCTCGTGGATGGACGTCCAAGATGCTTGGATCGCCATCGGCATGAGCACGGCCGTGAGGACGATCATGGCGAGGCTCACGCCGTCGACGGCGAGGTGATACCGGACGTTGAGGGCGGGGATCCACAGGCGATTCTCCACGAACTGCATCCCGTCGACCGGCTTGAATCCTGCCCAGAGAAGGAACGAGAGCGCTGCGACGACCAGCGATACGATCAAGGCGGCCCGTTTCGCGAGGGCTCCCTTCGGGTCCGGCACGCAGGCCACGACCAGTCCCACGGCCGCCGGGAGGAACGTGATGACCGTGAGCCAGGGGAAGCTAGCCACCGAGCACCCGATAGAGGAAGTAGGCCAGGACGCCGAGGACTCCCACGACGATTCCCGCGGCCGCCGTGTTGACGGCGCCTCCCTGGGCCCGGCGGAGCGCGCCGCTGGTCCAATAGACGATTCGACCGGTCCCTCCGACGAGAACGGTGTCGATCAGCAGTTTGTCGAACACGAACCACACGCCCGATGCGCCCATTTTGAGCGGGGCGATCACGAGCCAGAAATAGATCTCATCGACGAAGAACTTGTTCTCGACGAGTCCATGGAGGCTCTTCGCGGGTCCTTCGACGAGACGTCGCAGCCATTCCCGCATCCGGCCGTACAGGAGGAGCGCGAGAAGGACCCCTCCGCCCCCCAGCGAGAGCGAGTAGGTCAGCGCCGCGCGATGCGCATGAGGGCTCGGCTTGGCGTGAAGCTTCCAGCCCGGGCCGAGAATCGATTCCAAGGAAGGACCGAGAAGGCCGCCGATCGCGGCCAGGAGCGCGAGAATCGCCAGGGGGGCCATCATGATCGCACCGGTCTTATGCGGATGTCGATGCCCGGAGGGCCCGAAGAAGACCAGAAGGATCAGGCGAGTCGTGTAGAAGGCCGTGAGCGCGACGGTGATCGCCAGCATCCACCACGTCAGCGTCCAGGCGAATCCCCCGTGCGCCATTCGGTCATGGACGCCCATGAGGATCGCGTCCTTCGAGAAGAATCCCGAGAAAGGCGGGAGCCCCGCGAGCGCCAAAGCGCCGACGGCGAAGACGGCGAAGACGCCGCCCATCTTCTTCCACAGGCCGCCCATCTTTCGGATGTCCTGCTCGCCGCCCAGTGCGTGGATCACGGCGCCGGCTCCGAGGAAGAGGAGCGCCTTGAAGAAAGCGTGCGTCACCAGGTGAAACATCCCCGCGGCGAAGACCATCGAGGCCATCCCGCAGAACATGAAGCCGAGCTGGCTGATGGTCGAATAGGCGAGGACCTTCTTGATGTCGTTCTGGGCGACCGCGATCACGCCGGCGAGGAGAGCGGTCGCGGCTGCGACGACCCCGATGGCGGCCAGGACGGCCGGCGCCGCGACGTAGACGAAGTTGAGCCGGGCGATCATGTATAGTCCCGCGGTCACCATCGTGGCGGCGTGGATGAGCGCCGACACCGGCGTCGGGCCGGCCATCGCGTCGGGAAGCCAGACGTACAGCGGAATCTGGGCGCTCTTCCCCGCGGCGCCGATGGCCAAACACGCCGCGGAGAACTCGAGAACTCCTCCGATCGTCCATCCCGCGAAGGGGCCCTTCGCGAGCTTCTGGGCCGTCGAGAGCTCCGCAAGTTTCTCCCGCATTCCCTCGAAATGCAGCGTTCCCACGAGGGAAAACAGCGCGAACATCCCGATCAGAAACGCCGCGTCGCCCACCCGGTTGGCGATGAAGGCCTTGTTCCCTGCATCGGCGTTCGGCCCATGCCGGTAGAAATAACCGATGAGGAGATAGGAGCATAGCCCCACGCCCTCCCATCCGACGAACATCAGCGGCAGACTGTCGCCCAGGACGAGGACGAGCATCGCGAAGACGAACAGGTTTAGATAGGCGAAGTATCGCCAGACTCCCTTGTCGTCGTGCATGTAGCCGATCGAGTAGACATGGATGAGGGATCCGACTCCCGTGATCACGAGGACCATGACCGCCGCGAGGCCGTCGAAGCGGAGTCCGAAGTCGATCGAAAGCCCTCCCGCGGAAATCCAGGAGAGATAGGCGTGCGTAGCGGGGCCGCCCTGCCGGAGCTTGAGGAACGCCACGATCGCGAGCGCGAAGGAGATCGCGGGTCCCAGAACGGCGACGGCCTCCACGGCCTGGCGCGGCAGCCGGCGTCCGGCGAGGCCGTTGATGAGGAATCCCGCGAGCGGCAGGATCGGAATCAGCCAGAGGATCTGCTGCATCTCATCCCTTGAGCGAAGTCAGTTCTCCCGCGTCGACCGTCCGGCGAGTCCGGAAGAGCGCGATCAGGATCGCCAGACCGATGGCGACCTCCGCGGCCGCCACGGCCATCACCATCAGCACGAAGACCTGGCCCGCCGTTTGCCCGTGAAGCCGCGAGAACGCGATGAGGGCGATGTTGACTCCGTTGAGCATGAGCTCGATCGACATCAGGACGATGAGGAGATTCCTCCGCGCCAAAACTCCGAAGGCGCCGATCGAGAACATGGCTGCGCTCAGGAGCAGATACGAGAGCATCAGAGCCTCTTCTTCGCCAGCACCACGCACCCTAGAATCGCGATGATGATGAGCACCGAAACGAGTTCGAACGGAAGGGCGTACTCGGTAAAGAGGGACGCGCCGACATGCTCTACGCTCCCGAAGGCGGCGGTGGCCTTGGGGAGATCGTCCTGGAGGGCCTTCTCCTGCTTCATCGGGATCGCGATGGCGCCGAAGAGGACGGCGCAGAGGAGCGCGGCCAATCCCTTGACCCAGGCGGGGTACTCGCGCCCCAGCTCCTCGTCCTTCAGGCTGAGGAGCATGATGACGAAAAGGATGAGGACGAGGATGGCGCCTGTGTAGACTAGGACGTGCATCGCGGCGAGAAAAGTGGCGCCCAGCTTGAGGAAGAGAACCGCGAAGGAGAGGAAGCAGAGCATGAGCCACAACGCGCTGTACATCGGGTTGCGGCTCAGCACGACGAGCGCCCCGGCGATCACGCTGACGATCGCGCAGACGAGAAAAACCGGATCCATGGTAGTGAAGTCGCGGCATTATACGGAGGGAATGCGGGGAGCGCCAGAAAGGAGAAGCGATGTCCTCGGGAAAGGGTAACGTCGTCGTGCTCGTGGTGATCGCCGTCGTCGGAGGGTTCGTCCTGTTGGGGGGGATCGTCGCCCTTCTCATCATCCTTCCGTCGGTGAAAAGGACGGTGGACCACGCGAGGGAGGGAGCGGCGAAGAGTCGCCTCACGAATCTCGATCAGGCCACGAGGATGTATCAACTGGATTTCGGCGCGTATCCCGAGAACGGGCCTGGGACGACGACGCTCTCGCGGAGGCTGCGCTCGCTCGGGCCGAAAAAACTGGCCTACCACGAGTTTCAGCCGGGGGATCTCGACTCCCAGGGCAACGTGCGCAATCCCATCGATCCCGAGAAGGAGATCTTCCACTACCGCAATAATCACGCGAGTCCTCCCCAGGCTCACAACAAGCGGGCGTTCGATCTTTGGGGGCGGGACGCGAAGGGACGGGAGGAGGGGATCAACAACTGGGGGGAGTGAGCAGCCGGATCGAAGCTAACAGATCCTGGCGAGGGTATTGCGCCCGGCCGCCTCCCGCGACCGGGCGCCTGAAGAGTTCAGGGTCGGTACACCACAATATCGAACTTGTTTTGTCCCTTCTTCCCGGCGAAGTCACGGAGACTCACCTCCAAGGTCTCGTCAACGATCCTGGTCGTTGGAACATAGTGGTTGCTCCATTCATCTCTGACGGTGACTACGACCAGAGTCGCTCCCGCGACGAAAGGGAGATCCTTGACGGTGATGAAGTATGCGGCTCGTTTGAAGTCATAGCCGACCGCCAGGTTCGGAGAGGACTTCAGGATGGAGCCGTTGGCCTCGACGCTGGCCCACGCCACTGGTGAAGGCCCGGATCTTGAAGCCAGGGGCACCCAAGAGTCTCGTCCATCGCGGTATTGAATTTGTCCGGTCCGGTCATCGTAGCTCAGATCGCCCTCGGAGGGATTTTCGCGCCCGGCCCCTCGAAGATTGAAAGAGCCCGATGGGTCGAATCGCAACCTGGCCTTCTTGACAGTGATGGAAGCCGTATTGGCGCCCGACTCTACGGACATCCGGACCTGAGACTGACCGGCGCCGTCCAAGGTCTTTAACTCGATCCCGTCTTGGAACGAGAGTGACGCGATCGCAGCGAAGAGTGCAGCGAAGTATCGCATGGGATTCCTCGATCTAGGTTGGAAAGAAGAACTGACGGAAGGTCTCTATCGCGACGGGGGAGCGCGAGCGTGGCGCGGGGAGCTGGGACGAAGTGGGGGGGCGGGTTTGGAAGGCGCAACCGCGATCTCGTCGGAAGACCGGGCACTCGACGACCGCGGGCGGGGTGGGAGCGCTGGAGAACCGCCGTACGCGACCCAACTTTGGGAATCAGCCTGGGCCGGGCCCGCGTGGGGCTGGGTCGAACCTGGATCAAGTTCCACGTGGCGGGCGGTCCATATCGGAGCAATAGTCCCCGAGATGGATCCCGCCAACTCGACCCGTTCGAATCCTGCGTCGCGCGGGAGGTCGAGCTGATGGGCACTCGGGCCCACGAATCTCAGTTCTGCCGACGCTTCGAATTGTCCCGCAGGCGCCTCGAGGTTTCCTCCGAGCTCGATTCGCCCCGCGACGGAGATGCGTCCCTGAGCCCGCAGGTCACCCGAGAGGGAGACGGTTGCCCCCTTGCGGAGGACAATTTCGCTTCCGCGGCCGACCGAGATCCCGGTATCGGCCTCGGCAGAGGTGGCGGAGAGGAGGCAGTAGACCGCCTCGATGAGCCGCCCCTTGAGCGCCATGCCTCTGAAGTATACCTCTGTCGGACAGGATGTCGGATGACGGACTTCAAATCTCGCGGGACTAGAATCGCATCGTGTGTTCAAGACAGTCTTCCCAGCTCACCTGCTCCACCGGCAGGTCCGCTCCCTCGAAGTACGACGGGTTCTTCCCCATCACGGCTTCCCACTGCCCCTGCGTCGTCTCCGTCGTCTGCATCCAGTAGTCCTTCGAGATCGTCACCTCATGCGCGGGTCCGTTGTGCTCGTCTCCCATCGCGAACTTCCCCGCTTTGATGCGCACAAACTCCATCTTCACTCCGCCGCCAAGGTCGAGGACGATCTTCTCCGCCGCGTCCTTCTCCTGCCCCGCCGCAGGCCAGCTCGATCCCATCCAGCCCAGCGCGACCATTCCGATGCTCAGCGAGCGGATCATTCCTGTTTCTCCTTCATGGGTTCCATACAGTGCTGGAATGGAAATTCCTCAGCCAAGGCGTCGCACCGTAGGCCGTTTCACTCGGCAAGAGTGTTCGAAACTCCTTCGCCGTGGGATTCGCGGGCGGTGTGGATTCTCGCTGAACGCGACGACTCCCGTCGTCCGAGCGGGCTCCCCGGCCCGTCTGGGTTCGACCCCACTCCTCATTTTGACGCTACCGACTGGGACGTCCCCTGGGTCGTATTCGGCGGCGATGCAAAGTCATCTCGGATGCGCCGCGGACTTCATCGAAGCGCCCCCGCTCCTGCGACACCGAAGAGTAGGACGAGGAGGGAGCCGCAACACACAAGCGCAAGCCCGAGCACCCACAGAACCGAGAAGGTTGCCTTCCCGCCTGTGGTCTTCTGCATCTCCATAATGCCGCAGATCTCCGAGACGATGGTCCATGCTCCCGCAATGACGCCACCTACGACCGGAATGATCGCGAAGATCTGGAGCGACTGGCAGTAGGCGACCGTCCGGAAGGTCGCATCGAATCCGTGTCGATCGCCTTTCACCATCAGCAACCCCAGGTGGATGAGACCTGACCTCAAGTAGAGGCTAATGATGACTCCCACGGGAACGCAGATGACCAAGGCCAGGTTTCCCCCGAGGGAAGGAGTCAGGGAAAAGGGATCGCCGTGTCCCTGCGCCGACGGTATCGAGGAACTGAGAGCGGCGAAGAAAAGCGTGTTGACGGCGATCCCCACCACTTGCGCGATCGCTCCCCACGTTGACCCCACCAAAAGGCTGTAGAGCAGGGTCCGACCATGGTCTCCCGTCGGACGGATCGATCGGAAAAACAGTCTCGGAGGGATCATCACTCCCTTGGTCGTTTCCAGGATCGCGCGGAGGATCCCGATTTCCCGATGACGATCCCACGGAGAAGGCTGTCTACCGTCCGCAATCACGGGAATAGGGGCCGCCAAGTTCTACCCGCACTCGGGGCGCTGGACTGCAAACGCGGAGATGGATTCCATGCACGCGGGACATTGGCGTATCTGCATCGGAGGAGCCGCGATCGCTGCCGTGGGGACAGGAAGGATCGCCTCGCACTTCGGGCACCGCGCTCTCCTACCCCCAAACTCGTCTGGGACCTTAAGGGCGGCCCCGCACGAACACGACACCAGGATCGGCATCGGCCATTCCTCAATTCGAGAACCGACTTCGTCCGAGTCAACGCTGATCCAGGAGAATCCTTTCACCGCGGGTCCCCCCGATTGGGGAATTCACATTTTTCTGGGTCGGAAACGAGATTTTCGGGTCATGAAGTACTGGAAAGCCGGATAGAGTAGCGAGAGAAACGTCGTGACCCCATATGGGAGCCCATGAAAAGTGTTTCTTTTTTGAATGCCGGGTGGTATAGTACCGCGAGTTTAATAGGGAGGGCCGCCGGCCATGAAGAACGCGGGTAAGACGAACGTCGCGCTCATCACCGGAATCTCGGGTTCGGTTCTTGCACTCGGTGTCCTCACGTTCTTCGTGATGATCCCGCCCAGCCTGGCACGCGCGAAAAAGAAATCGCAGGAAGGACGCGCCGCCGTGCTGGTTCTCAACCTCGATCTGGCATCGGAGAGCTATCGGGCGGACCGCGGCGGTTATCCCGACGATGCCCAGGGATCGGGAAGCCTCTCTCGCGGACTCAGCCAGCCCGGAATGAAGGATGCTCCCTATTACCAATTCCGGCCCGAGGACCTTGACTCACAGGGCAACGTCCGGAATCCCGTTCATCCCGAGACGGAATTCGTCCAATACCGCAACAACTCCGCCCGGCTCGGCGACGACTCCCTCGCCCACAACAAGGCGGGCGTCGATCTCTGGTGCAAGGACGCCGACGGGTTGGAAACCGGTCTTCGCAACTGGGAGTAGGCCGTAAGGCAGAGGCCGGAGGCACGGTGCCTCCGGCCTCGCAGAACCAGAAGGTTAGAAGGCGCGGGTTTCAATCAAGTAGCCGTCCGGCTCGACGTCCTCTCTGGTCGACAAGCCGTTTCCGTCGAGGTCGAAGATGAATACGCTGAATGTTTCCGTCGTGCCGGTAAGGGACCACCTTGCCTTAAGGAAGACACCCCCTGCGAGAGCACTGTCTGCATTATAGGTGCTGACCTGAATCCTGTCGTACTCCCCAATGTCCTCTCGATAGGCCGTCCGGATTTCAACCACGCCCGCCTCTGCCAGAGTTTGTAGCTCCTCGAACGAGGCGACTCCATCTCCGTTCTTATCCTGCCAGATCTGGAGCGAGTTGAAGTGGGGCCCGTCCGCCAAGGTGACATTGGAATCTCCGTTGGTGTCCAGCGTGCGAAGATCGTCATAGGGAGTCTCGGCCTCTCGCCCCGTCAATGTCCTGCCGCCGATGAAGTCTTCTCGCTCGATGATCCCGTTCCCGTTGCGATCCCAAACCAAGAGTCCGTCGTGGGCGCCAACCCACTCCACGAATCGAAGTTCTTCTTGTGGGATGTCGAGCTGTTCGACCAGCTCGGCTACGCCCCTACCACCGCCCCCACCGCAGCCGACCGCCGCCGCAGCCAGGATCGTCCCCGCCAGCCACATTCCGTTTCGCATCGTATCCTCCTTCTTGGTTCTCTGCATGCGGTACGAAGAAAAGGCGGGGTGTTCATGGAGACGGGATCCGTTGGGATGCTACTGTAAGATACGAGCGCCCACCATGTTGTGATGTTCGTGAGCGAACGTTACGAAACGACACTTGCGATGAGTCGAATCGTAACGTCGAACTGCCAAGATTCCCCTCCAAACGATGGCACGGGGCTTGCCTTGTCTCATTCGGAATGTCGGGATAATATGTCATGCGGATGCTGACGACGCGCCCGAAAAAGACCGTCGACGACTACATGAGTCTCCCCGACGAAGTTCGTTGCGAACTCTTCGACGGGGAGTTCTACAGGTGTCCTTCGCCAGGCTTCGGGCATCAAAAGGCCATCGGAGAACTGTTTATCCGCCTCAAGACGTTCGTGTCGGGACAGGCGTTGGGTGAGGTGGTCCTCTCGCCCTTCGACTGCGTTTTCTCGATACACAACGTGGCGCAACCCGACATTGTCTTCATTGCCTCCGAGAACTTGGGTCGGATCCGTGAGCGTCTCCAAGGTCCCCCGGAACTCGCAGTCGAGGTGCTCTCGCGGTTCCATGAGGAGCGCGACCGCATCGTGAAGCGCGATCTCTACGCCAAGTTCGGAGTGCGGGAATTCTGGATCGTCGATCCCGAGGTCCGAACGATCGAAGTATTCGTAGGAGAAGGCCGGACGTTTCGGGGTGCTGGTGTATTCGGATCGGAGGACGTCTTGCAATCGCCGCTCTTGCCGGGCCTGGATCTGCGGGTAGGGGAGGTGTTCCGCTAGCGCGACAACAACTTCTGGATATCGTAGATCTTCTCTTCCCGTGACGTGGCCACCTGCGTGAAGGTGGGGGTGAGCTCGATCGCGTCGCAAGGGCAGGCTTCCTCGCACATGCCGCAGTAAATGCACTTGAGCATGTCGATGTTGAAGGTCAGCGGAATCTTCTCGCGATCCGGCCAGGGGGAAGGCCCCGCGACGATCTGGATGCACTCGGCCGGGCAGGCCGTCGCGCACATGAAGCACGCGACGCACTTCATCCGCCCCTGTTCGTCCTTCTTGAGGCGGTGCTCGCCCCGATATCCCTTCCGCGGCACGTGGCGCTCCTCCGGATAGGACACCGTCTCCTTCGGGAGGAAGATGTGCCGGAAGGTGCGGAACATCCCCTTCAAGAGAGCGGGGACATTGAAGTTCGTCACCGCACCACCGTCAAGAACGGAACCCGGTCGGCGAAGACGCCCGCGAGGGCGAGGAGTCCTACGTTCGCCAGGGACAGGGGCAAGAGCCCTTTCCAGCCCAGGTTCATGAGTTGATTATACTTGAATCGAGGCAGCGTCCACCGGATCCAGATATAGAGGAAGAGGATCAGCATCGTCTTCGTCATGAAAACGGCTACGGACAGCAGCCCGCCGGTCCAGGAGTGGTCGTTCGGATTCGTGATTCCCGGGAAATACCACCCCCCGAGCCAGAGGGTCGTTGCGAGGGCGCTCATGAGAATCATCGCGACATACTCTCCCATGAAGAAGAGGGCGAACTTCATGCTCGAGTACTCGGTGTGATACCCGCCCACGAGCTCCGCCTCGCACTCGGCCAGATCGAACGGCAGCCGGTTGTTTTCCGCGAGCGCCGCCACGTAGAACAAGGAAAACCCTAGAAGCCCGCAGGGGAGGGCGAGGAGATTTCCTCCTCCGAAGATGTTCCAGCTCAGAAGTCCGCGCGTCTGCTTCGCGACGATGACTTGCGGATCCACGCTCTCGCACAACATGATCGCGGCCAGGATCGAGAGCCCGAGGGTGAGTTCATAAGAGATGAGCTGGGCCGACGCGCGGAGTCCGCCCAGCAGCGAGTACTTGTTGTTGGACGCCCATCCGCCGAACGCCAATCCGTAGACGCCGAGAGAGAGCACCGACATCAAGAACAGGATTCCGATGTTGAGGTTGACCGCCTGGAGCGGCTCGTTCCCGATCCGATTTCCCCAGGGGATGACGCAGAATCCAAGGGCGGGCGGGAGGAACACGAGCATCGGCGCGAGGGAGTAGAGGAACTTGTCGGCCCGCGCGGGGATGAACTCCTCCTTGAAGAAAAACTTGATGGCATCCGCGATCGGCTGGAAAAGGCCGAACGGACCGACTCGGTTCGGACCCAGGCGGCCTTGGATGAACGCCGCGACTCGACGTTCGACGAGCGTGAGGAGGGGTACGAGGTTGAGCACCAGCAGAAGCGACACCCCGATCTTTGCGAGGCGGATCAAGAGGATCTTAGTGTCCATTCGTCGCGGACCCCAGGGTGCCGAGTTTGCCGTAGTCGAGCCCCGCGAGCGAGGGTACTTCCTGCGCGGCCTGCTTGAAGACCCCCTCGGCGGAAATCGGCGGGACTCCCAGGAGTTCCTGCAGCCAGCGGATCTCCGGAGCGACCCCCGCCGGCGGTTCCACGGCCTTTCGAATTCGTTGGACCCGCCCGTCCACGTTCATGAACGTCCCGTCCTTCTCCGCCCACGCGCAGGCCGGAAAAACGACCTGTGCGCGATCCACGAGCGGGCCCTTCATCAAGTCGCTCAGGGCCAGGAATTCCGAATGGCCTGCCAGATCGTCGGGGTAGGTGAATTCCGGGATTCCATTGAACACGAACAAGCCACGGCAACCGGCCGGGATTCCCTGGAGCTCCCCGAAGAGCATTTCCGCGAAACGACGGTTCGGGGTCTTGTCCGGCTCGATCGTGAGGCTCTTGTAGCTCTTGCGGTCTCCTCGAGTGAGGGTGAGGAATCCCACGGGAGCTCTCCACTCCTCCGCGAGCTTCTTGACCAGCCAGAGCTCCTCGATGGTCTGATAGGTGGAAACCACGATCCCAAAGCTGCCGGGGCCGTGAGTCGCGATCGTTCGTCGCGCGGCATCCGCGAGTCCGGCGGCGTCGCCTTTCCGTTCCAGGAGGCGGCGATCGCTCGCGAGGTATCGAACGTTCAACCGACCCTCGTCGCACATCCACCACGTATTCACGTCCGCATTCAAGCGCGGCACCATCCGGCGAATCTGGTTGTCGAGGGCCGTGATCTTCACGTTGCATCCGCGCGCGCAGCTGGCGCAGACGCTCTCGGTTTCGCGCGCGAACCACACGCGGGCCTGGTACAGGAAGTTCTTGTCGATGAGGGCTCCGACGGGGCAGAGGTCGACGACGTTCAGGGAAACGGGATTGTCGATGGGCGTCGCGGGGAAGACATCGACCACGCTGTGATCTCCCCGATGGACCACGCACAGTTCGCCCGTGCCCGACACCTCTTCGCAGAACCGAACGCACCGGGTGCAGACGATGCAGCGATTGCCCCAGATTCGAATGTTCGGCCCGAGATCCTTTGTGTGCTTGATGACCTTGTTTTCGCGAAACCGCGAAAGTCCGCCGCGGTAGTTGTAGGTGAAGTCCTGGAGGTCGCATTCGCCCGCCTTGTCGCAGATCGGACAGTCGAGGGGATGGTTGATGAGCATGAATTCGAGGACGTCCTGCCGGCCCTTGGCGACTTCGGGACCCTCCGTGGTCACTTCCATCCCCTCCGCGCACGGGTACATGCACGAGGCCTCGAGCTTGCGGGAGTTCGAGACCTTGAGGATGCACATGCGGCAGTTGCCCGCGGGCGTC
>Ga0137796_10000739_pt1 | contig 19684 bp, 12 predicted proteins | sample OV2TP3_FD_97704 | JGI IMG/M metagenome (GOLD analysis project Ga0137796, IMG submission 97704) | reverse complement strand
GAAGGAGAGGCGGGCCAATGTAGGAGCAAACGGCGGATCAGCCAAGGACGTGGGATTGAAGATTGAAAAATGAAAAATGAAAAATGAAAAATGGACCAGCATCACGATCCACAATTTGCAATTTTCAATCTTCAGTTTGTAATTTTCAATGATATTTTTCATGGTCGAACACCTCTCTCACCTGCATAAATCATCGGAACCCTGACCGTAAACACGGATCCCTTTCTTCGCGGCGATAAATCGCCGCGCTACAATAGCACAAACCCCTTCCCCTCACCCCTTGCGCGGGGATGAATCCCCGCGCTTAATCTCATCGTCTTGCCTCTCCTGATATACCAGCGGAATTCTGACCGTAAACACGGATCCCTTCCCGACCTCGCTCTCCACACCAATCGTTCCACCCAATAACTCCGTCAACTTCTTCGTGATCGACAGCCCCAGCCCTGTCCCTTTCTGTTGCTGATAGCTCCCCTCCACCTGACGGAACTCGTCGAAGATCAGCCCCAGAGAATCGGCAGGTATGCCGACGCCGGTGTCGGACACGGCGATCTCCAAAATCTTGTCCTCTGATGAGATTTCGCTGGGGGACAGGCCCTCACCCCGGCCCGCTGCGCGGTCCACCCCTCTCCCACCTGTGGGAGAGGGGAAGCCGAGCGAAGCGAGGCGGGGTGAGGGCCTGACGGACACCCGCACTTCCCCACTTTCCGTAAACTTCAACGCATTGCTCAACAGGTTGATCACCACCTGCCGCAGCTTGGCCTCGTCCGTGTGCGCCTCCCCAACCCCGTCCAGAATCTGATGGCTCAACGTCACTCCCGGCTTCACCAGAGGGCTGACGGTCGCGCAGCAGGAGGCGATCAACGTCCTCACCTCGAACTGCACGGGCCTGACATCCAGCCTCCCGGCCTCGATCTTGGAAAGGTCCAATATATCGTTGATCAGGGCCATCAGATGGTCCGATGCCTGCTTGACCTTCGTCAGGTTGTCTCGCTGCCGCTCCGGGAGCGCGTCTCCTGAGCGTCTCAGCACCAGGTTCGTGAACCCGATGATGGCGTTCATCGGCGTGCGCAACTCGTGCGACATGCTGGCCAGGAACCGGGACTTTCTCTCGGTCATCTCCTGCACCTGCCGGTTGGCCTCCTCCAGGGCCCGGGTCTTCTCCTGAAGCTCGCGGTTGAGTTTAAACAGTTCCCTGTTTACACCCGACAGCGCCTCGTTCGCCTCCTGGAGTTCCCTGGTGCGCTCCTGGACGCGCCTTTCCAGCTCGTCAATCTGCTCGTCCCGCGTGTCCCGCACGACGGTCAGGTTTACCCTGGCCGGCTCCTCCGAATAGACCAGGTCCCGGTCCACGGCCACGACCTCAAACGTGTACGAGCCGATGGGGAGGTCCTGGTATTCCACTCGGCGCTCCCGCGTGTTCCTCCACTCCTCCTCGTAGCCTTTCAGGCGATACCGGTAGACCATGGCCTCTGGCCGGGTCTTGAAGCTCATCCCGTGGAATTCAAAGACAACCAGCCCCGCGCGAAAGGGGGCCGACAGATCGCTCTCTCCCTCATATCGACGATCCGCCACCACCGCATCGATGAACACAGGCGGGGGCGCCGGCGCCGGGGGACAATAGCGCGTCACCCCGCCGTTGGCGCCAAACCAGAGATTTCCCTCCCGATCCTGAAAGATCGACCGCACCCCGTCGTGCGCCAGTCCGTCCTGGCGGGTGATCGTCTGGAAGACCTGCCCATCATATCGGCTCACACCCCCGCCGGAGGTGCCAAACCAGAGGTGTCCCTCCCGATCCTGCAAGATGGGCCATACGCTGTTGTTTTCCAGCCCGTCCTCTTTGGTGAAGGTGATGATGGCCCTTCCGCCTCGTCCCGATTCCGCCGAAACCTGCCCCTTCGTTTCACTCAGGGCAGGCTCTGAGCGAGCATCCGCGAGTCGAAGCTTGCCCTGAGCGAGCGTCAGCGAGTCGAAGGGGGGATCGCACCGGCTCACCCCCCCATTGGTGCCAAACCAGAGACGCCCCTCCCGGTCTTCAAAGATAGAACGCACCCAGTTGTTCGCCAGACCATGCTCCTGGGTGAAGGCCGTGAGCGCTTTGCCGTCATACCGACACGCGCCGTCATACCGGGTGCCGAACCAGAGATACCCCTCCCGGTCCTGCAGAATCGAATACACCTCATCGTCCGCCAGCCCCTCCAGGGCCGTGAAGGGGGTAAACGCCTCGCCGCCTTGTCCCTTCGTTTCACTTCCTTCGACGGTGCTCAGGACAGGCAGGGCAGGCTCTGAGCCTGTCGAAGCCTGCCCTGAGCTTTGTCGAAGGGGATCATACCGGATGACGCCCCCGTGCCGGGTGCCGAACCAGAGATACCCCTCCCGATCCTCCAGGATCGCCCATACCCTGTTGTGGATAAGGCCGTATTGTGGAACAAGGACCGTAAAGGTCTTCCCATCATATCGGCTCACACTGCCATGTTCGTCGCCAAACCAGAGGCGCCCCTCCCGATCCTGAAAAATCGAATGCATCTCATCGTGCGCCAGGCCATCCTGGGTGGTGAAGGTGACGAAGGTCCGGCCATCATACCGGCTCACGCCGCCCTGCCCGGCGCAGAACCAGAGACAACCATCCCCATCCTGAAAGACCGATGTCACCTCGTTGTGCGCCAGCCCATCCCGGGTGGTGAAGGTGGTGAGGGTCCGGCCGCTGTACCGGCTCACGCCGCCGCCATACGTCCCGAACCAGAGATGCCCCTCCCGATCCTCCAGGATTGAATAGACCTTATTGTGCGCCAGCCCGTCTTCTGTGGTGAACGTGATGAACGTCCCCACCCCGGACGATTCACCGGATCGTCTCCCCGCCCTGTCATACCGGCTCACGCCGCCATAGGTGCCGAACCAGAGATGCCCCTCCCGGTCCTGAAAAATGGACCGCACCTGATTGTCAGCCAGTCCGTCTTCCGTGGTAAAGGTGGAGAAGGTCTTCCCGCCTGCCCTGAGCTTTGCCGAAGGGTCATACCGGCTCACACCGCCCCCACACGTGCCGAACCAGAGATGCCCCTCCCGGTCCTGAAGGACCGACAGCACCTCGTTATGCGCCAGGCCGTCAGCGGTGGTGAAGGTCGTCCAGGATTTCCCATCATACCGGCTCACGCCGCCGTTGGTTCCGAACCAGAGATATCCCTCCCGATCTTCCAGGACCGACAGCACCTCGTTATGCGCCAGGCCGTCAGCGGTGGTGAAGGTGACGAACGTCTCCCCATCATACCGGCTCACCCCCCCGCCAACCGTGCCGAACCAGAGGTATCCATTCCGGTCCTGAAGGGCCGACATCACATCGTGGTGCGCCAGGCCCTCTCGCGTGGTGAAGGTGATAAACCTCTGACCAGCGCCCCCTGACGACCTCCGGGCCTGTCGGAGCGTTGAAGGGTCACATCGACTTACACCGTTAGAAGTGCTGAACCAGAGATCCCCCTCCCGGTCCTGAAGAATCGACAACACCAGGTTATCTGCCAGGCCATCCTGCGCGGTGAAGGTGGCGAATGTCCTGCCGTCAAACCGGCTCACGCCGCCGTAAGAGCCGATCCAGAGGTACCCCTCCCGGTCCTGAAAAATGGACCGCACCATGATGTCCGGAAGGCCATCTGTCGTGTTGTAGGTGCGCCAGTGCCCCTGACCCCGCCCGGCAGATACGGCCTTTCCCGGCCCCGCAGGCGCAGCGTAGAGATCAAAACCATACTGAGCCAGGCCTTCCGGGCCGGCTGTCCCGAAGGCCCTGCCCAGGTCCCGCAGCGCCTCCGTCCAGGCCGGGTCTCTCTGGAGCGCCTCCCGTATCTCCGCCACCGCCGACGGGCTCTCCACCTCGAACAGCCGGCTGAAGACACCCTTCGGGGTCGCGTGTCCTCGCTCGGAGGACGGGGTCAAGGCGTGCTGCTCCAGAATGGGAACAACCTTCGTCTCGTACGCCGCCTCGAACTCCGACATCCGTTCCTGCGGCGTCCAAAAGGACAACCGCGCAAGCGCGGGAGAGACCCTCTGGGTCAGATTTGTGTCAGGCGTCTTCACGATCAGAGATGAATGGCATGAAGGTCAGATTCTCAACCTCGTGGTCCGGGGATGAACCTCCGAATTCACTACTCGATCCTACCCCTTGAAGCTGGCCACCGCCCGGTCCACCGTGTCCACCTTCTGAAAGACCCTGTCCAGCCCCGTCACCGTGAGCACGCTCCCCATCCGATCCGTGATGCCCACCAGCCGGATCTCCCCCCCGACGCCCCGGAGCGTCATCAGGCTGGCGATCAGCACGCCCAGCATCGCGCTCCCGAACCACGGCGCCTGAGAGAAGTCCACCACCACCTTCCGGATGCCGTCCCGCACGAGGCCCTTGATCCCCTCGTGGAGCGGGGCCACATCTGGCCCGGTCGTGACGGCCCTGCTGACGGTCAGCACGGCCACGTCGCCGCGAATGTCCTGGTCGAGATGCATGGTCTCCTCCTTTAAGGCAAACGGCAGACCACAGGACCACAGGACTACGGGACCGCAGGACCAATGCAAAAGCCTTGTGGTCTTGTGGTCTTGTGGTCTTGTGGTCGTTTTTTGCGTTTCACGTCTCCTCCGTCGCCCATTTCTCAATGTGAGGCATGATCACCCGCTTGAACTCCGGCCGGAGCAGGTTGTCCAGCAGCTCCAGGGCATTGGCCCTCAGCTCCCGCCGCCCGCTCGTCAGCCCCCCGTAGGCCCGGTACACGTCCTGGACGGGATAGATCAGCGCCAGCATCTCCACCGCCATCCAGAGCCGCCGCCCCGGCTCGCGCCCCGGGTCGGAGAGGGACGCCTGGGCCTCCCGCAGCAGGGCCGCCTCCACCTGCTCCCCGTCGAACGCCAGGTCTGGATGCCGGTTGCGCATCTCGCCCAGCGCCTCCACGATCACCTCGCCCAGTCCCCGCTGGTGGTCCGCCAGCGCCTCCACCAGCACCCGCGCGGCCCCCTGCGTCCCGATGGCCGCAAAGCACCCCGGAATGGCCCGCCGCACCCCCTCCGGCTCCTCCGGGTCGTCCAGGTAGTCCCGCAGCGTGCCCAGCACCCGGTCCCCGTAGGCCCTGAGCGCGCGCTGGGCATACAGCATCACCCGCTCATCCGCCAGGTAGGGGACCACCAGCGGCACGAAGGGACGCCGCCCGGTCCGCTCCACCCCCTCCAGGGCCGCGCGCGCCACGACCGGGGACGGGTCCCGCAGCAGGTCCATCAGCAGGTCGTCGTAAGCCGGGTCGTTCAGCGTGCCCAGCAGCAGCGCCGCCTCCGCCCGCACCCCCTCGGAGGCCGCATCCCGCTCCTTCCAGAGGTCCTTGAGGGCCGCCCGGACCTCCCCCTTCCCCAGCGCCCCCGACCCCGCGACCGCCGCCACCGCCGCCGTGCGCACGCGGGGGTCTGCGTCCTTTAAAAAGGCCGCCACCTTCTCCCTGGCCGCCCGCCCCCCGAAGCCGCAGAGGTAGCGCACGGCCTCCACGCGCACATCGGCGTCCTCCACCCCCAGCAGCGCCTCCGCCTCCCGGATAAAACCGCCCGCCCCCGCGTGCCCCAAAAGCCGGAGCGTCTGCGCCTGCACCATCGGCGAGGGGTGGGCCATCGTGCGCGTCAGGTGCGGGACCAGCCCCGACTTGTCGTGCACGATGTCCAGCATGGCCAGCGTCTGGCAGACCTGGATCTCATCCGGGCCCTTCAGGTTCTCGACCAGCATCCCCACGGTGTCCAGGTCCAGCACCTCCGCGGCCCGGTCCTGAGACTGCGCCGGCACCTCCGAGAACAGGTTCCGCAGCACCTCCAGGTACTCCCGCTTGACCGCCAGCACGGCCACCAGCCAGACCGAGAGCACCCCGATGGAGATCAGGCTGAACCCCTCGACCGACACGTGAAAGAGCGCCGTGCAGACCAGGATGAGCAGCCCGGCCGACCCCTCGAACAGACGGGCGCCGAACATCTCGATCAGGGGACGGGCGCGGGAGCGCACCGCCGACGGGAGGGGCAGGTAGAGGATCTCCCGCGTGGCCTCCTGGATGGAGTAGCGCACGCCCCCCTCCCCCAGTTTGGCCAGCGTGACCGCCCAGAGCGCGGGATAGACCAGGATGCCCACCGACCCCAGCACGAGCGCCACGGGCAGCAGCAGCAGGGCCACCCCCACCCCGAAACGAACCAGAATGAACCTTGTCAGGAGCAGCTGAAAGACCAGACCCGCCACGTTCAGCGCGGCGAAGAACTGCGCAAAGAACGCCGTCTTGGCGTCTTTGGACGCAAACGCCCCTGCCACGACCGTCTGGAACTGGTAGTCCATGACCGCCTGAACGACCATGCTCACCCCGGAGATCAGGGCGATCAGCTTCAGGTGCCGGAACTCCCGGAACAGGTTCAGCCCTGCGACGGCGGAGTCCTCCGGCCTAGACGAGGGCGCCCCGGCCGGCGCCCCTCCCCTTTCGAGACGCCGCACCAGGGGGAGGCAGAGCAGGAGCAGGGCGGAGGAGACGTAGATCAGGTTCTCCGTGCCGAGCGGCTTGACGGCCCGAAAGACGACCAGCGGCCCGACGATCATCCCCACGATCCCCCCTGCGCCCACCCATCCGATCAGGCGCTTGGCCTCGCGGGGGGTGAAGTGGTTGCCCGCGACCAGCCAGAACTGCGTGATCAGGACGCTGGAGAAGAGGCCCGCCCAGATGTAGAACGCCAGCGCCACCCAGTCCCCCCCGGCGTCGAACAGGTACCGGAAGAGCAGCAGGTTCAGCGTCAGGACCAGCGTCGTCGCCAGCACCCGGTTGCGCTCGGGCGTCCGGGCGGCAAACCACCCGGAGGTGGCCACCGCCAACCCGGTGAGCAGCGGCTGCCCGATCAGCCCATAGGGCAGATAGGACGGCCCCAGCCGCTGCAGGAGCAGGGCGTTTCGCACCGGCTTGACCACGGCAAAGGCGCACATGATCAGGAAGTTGTAGAGGAACAGCAGCGCGGCCACCCGGACCTCCGGGCGCGAAAAATCGGGCAATCTCCGGCGCACTCAGCTCTCCTTCCCTATCTCCTGCCCTGTTTCCCCTGCTCCTCCCACCACCGCTTCCACGCCTCCCGGTCCTCCCCCCACAGCTCGCGCGTGATCACCGTCAGGGCGCGCATCGCAAAGGGGTGCACCCGCCTGTCCGGGTCATCGAGCGCCCGGATCAGCGCCTCTGTGGCCCTGGGGTCTTTCAGCTTCAACAGGGCATTGGCCGAGACCTGCCGCACCGCCGTCTCTCGGTCTGTCCGCAAGGCCTGCATCAGCGCGGGAAGGGCCGTCGTGTCGCGGGCGTCTCCGATGGCGATGATGAGGTCCCGCCGCATCCTCGGCTCCTCCTGACCGAGCAGGTCGATCAGGGCCGGGAGGGCGGGTCGCTGAAGCCCCATCCGCACCACGATCTCAAACGCCGTCCGCCGCACGGCCAGCTCCTGATCCCTCAACCGGGCCACCACGGCCTCCCCGGCCGCTTCCCCGCCAGCCGCCTCCAGCGCCAGGAGCACCTCGGCCCTCACCCGGGCGTCCTCCTCGTCCCGCAGCATCTTGACGACCGCGGGCACGGCCTCCGGGAGCGGCGTCCTCCGAAGCCCCCGCGCCGCTGTCCTGCGCACCTCCGCGTCCACGTCTGCCAATCGTTCCAGACAGGTTTTTGAGGCATCGGCGCCCCCCAGGTCGATCAACCCCCGCATCGCCCACCGCCGCGCCTCCGCGTCCGCATCCCCGCTCAGACCTGTCAGCGCCCCCACCCCCTCTCGGCTCCCGACGCGCGCCAGCGCCTCTGCGACCGCCCTGCGGAGGTCCACCTCTCCTGCCTCGGCCAGGAGGGCAAGGGCAGGCGCGGCCTCCAGCCTGCCCGTCCTCCCCAGCTCCTTCACGGCCTCCAGCCGCCGCGCCGGATCAGACCCCTTTACCTCACCCAGCAATCCCTCCAGGACTGCCCGGTCCTTGTGGAGAGTCAAAACGTCGATCCGGTTCCCCTCCACGTCGAAGACATTTAGGTCGAGCCTGGCCCCCGCCACCTGCACCAGGCAGTAATGAAAGCTGCTCTCCGAGCACGCCGTCCAGTCGCTTCGCCCCGACGGGTAGAGCTCCGCGCCCCCGCCCCCGCTGACCACGTGCACGACCCCGTCGTCGTGACGCCGACCCTCCCTCAACGGCCAGGTGCGCTCGTAGTTGTGGTCGTGTCCGGTCAGTATCAGGTCCACCCCGTAACGCTCGAACAGGGGCATGAGGATGCCCTGCAGCTCCAGGTCGCTCTTGTGCCGGGCGGAGCTGTAGAGGGGGTGATGGAACATGACGAATTTCCACGCCGCCTTCGACGCCTTCAGGTCCTCCTCCAGATAGAGGAGCTGCTCCGATCCCGCTGCAAACCGCTCCGACGCCCCCCGGTTGCTGTCCAGGACCACGAAGTGGGCGCTCCCGTAGTCGAACGAGTACCAGGCCTCCGGCCGCCGCACGGACCCGTTGGACGGCGTCGAAAAGAACCGGTAATAGGCCGGGGCGTCCTTGTCGTGGTTGCCCAGGGCGGGATAGATCGGCCCCCGCAGACCCAGCGGACGGATCGGCTCAAAAAACTGAGGCTCCCACAGCTCCTCCCTCTGCCCGTCATCCACAAAGTCCCCGGAGTGCAGCGCCAGGTCGAAGTCGTGCGCCGCCATTTTCGCCACCAGCGCCCCGTGCGCCTTCGCGTCCCCCCGGCTGTCCCCATAGACCAGAAAAGAGAACGCCGTGTCCCCCGGCGCAGGCGTGCGGAACCCCACCTCCGGGCTGCTCACCCCGTCCGCGAACACCCGGCCCCGGTACCTCGCCCCTGGCTTTAGCCCGGCCAGCGCCACCTCCTGGAAGACCTGGGCGCCGCCCGGCCTGACCGTGTCCGCCCGGACGCCCCCCGTCCCGTAGGCGACCTTCGTCACCGCCGGAGACGCCGTCTCCCACACGAACACGATCCCGGACGGCGTCACGTTCTGAAGGTACGGCCCCTTGCGAAACTGCACCCCCGCCGTGAACGGCTCGCCGTTGCGCCCCAGAGCGCCGGACCGGACCCGGTAGAAGTAGCGCTCGCCGGGGCGCAGGCCCGAAAGCGCCACCCGGTGGGAGGTCACCGCGTCCTGCGTGCCCACCCGCGCCCCGAAGGCCGGCGTGGGGCCGTACTCCACCCACGAATCCCCCCGCCCGTCCGTCTCCCAGGCCACCACCACCTGGTCCTTTCCGGCAGGCTCCACGTAGGGGCCGTCCACGATCGCCGCGCGCCCCTCTCCGCATCCGGCCAGGAGGGTTACCAGCGCGAAGGCGATCCATCGAATTTGCAATCTGTAATTTTCAATCTTCAATTTTCAGTTCCCTCATCTTCTTCGCGGCGATGAATCGCCGCGCTACAAAAAAAATATACCCACCCCATCCCCCCTTGCGCGGGGATGAATCCCCGCGCTTAATCTCATCGCCTTACCTCTCCTGATATACCAACGGAACCCTGACCCTAAACACAGAGCCTTTCCCGACCTCGCTGGAGACTTCAATCGTCCCGCCCAGCAACTCCGTCAACTTCTTCGTGATCGGCAGCCCCAGCCCCGTCCCCTTCTGCTGCTGATGCCCCCCCTCCACCTGACGAAACTCCTCGAAGATATACCCCAGCGCATCCGGTGGAATCCCAACTCCTGTGTCCGAAACCGCGATCTCCAGGAAACCATCCTCTGACGGACGACCGACGACGGACGACGGCGGACCGGGTATCGAAGACGGCGGTCGGCGGTCGGCGGTCGGCGGTCGCGCCACTCGCACCTTGACTTCCCCCTGCTCCGTAAACTTCAGCGCATTGCTCAACAGGTTGATCACCACCTGCCGGAGCTTGGCCTCGTCCGTATGCGCCTCCCCAACCCCGTCCACAATCTGATGGCTCAACGTCACTCCCGGCTTCACCAGAGGGCTGACGGTCGCACAGCAGGAGGTGATCAACGTCCTCACCTCGAACTGCACGGGCCTGACGTCCAGCCTCCCGGCCTCGATCTTGGACAGGTCCAGTATGTCATTGATCAGGGCCAGCAGATGGTCCGCGCTCAGCTTCACCTTCGTCAGGTTGTCCCGCTGTCGCTCCGGGAGCGCGTCTCCTGCCCGTCTCAGCACCAGGTTCGTGAACCCGATGATGGCGTTCATCGGCGTGCGCAGCTCGTGCGACATGCTGGCTAAAAAGCGGGACTTCCGCTCCGTGGCCTCCTGCACCTGCCGATTGGCCTCCTTCAGCTCCGCGTTCAGCTCGAACAGCGCCCGGTTTGCATCTGACAGCGCCCGGTTGGACTCGTCCAGCTTCACATTCGTCTCTTGAAGGGCCTCGGTCTTCTCCTGGAGCGCCCGGTTCGTTGCCGACAGTCTCCGGTCTCGCTGGATGATGCGCCCTGCCTGATAGGTGATCAGCACGAGGGCGATCCCCAGCGCCGACCAGAGCCCCACCAGCATATAGGGCAGATGCACCCGCAGCGTCACCGTTGCGGACTTCTCCGAGTAGACCAGGTCCCTGTCTACCGCCACCACCTCAAACGTGTAGATCCCCCTCGGCAGGTCCTGATACTCCACGCGCTGGGTCCGCGTGGTGATCCAGTCCCGGTCATACCCCTTCAGCCGATACCGGTAGATCAGCCCTCCCGGCCGCGTCTTGAGGCTGATGCCGTGGAACTCAAAGGCCGTCAGGCTCACGCTGGAGGAAAACGCCACTCCCCTCTTGCCTGAATAACGGCGGTCCGCGATGACGGCGTCGATGAACACCGGGGGAGGCGACGGCGCGGGCCGGCGATAGCGCGTCACCCCCTTTGTGGTGCCAAACCAGAGGCTGCCCTCCCGGTCCTGGAGAATAACCCCCACCGAATTGCTCGTCAGGCCGTCCTGCTGAAGCACGGTCTGGAAGGTCCTCCCGTCGTACCGGGTCAGGCCACCGCTGGTCCCAAACCAGAGATGCCCTTCCCGATCCTGAACGATAGAGGATACCCAGTCATCTGTCAGACCGTCTTTGGCAGTGAAATTCGTGAAAACTTTCCCGTCGTACCGGCTCACGCCGCTCCCCCAGGTCCCGAACCAGAGACTCCCCTCCCGGTCCTGAAAAATCGAATACACCCGATTGCTGATCAGGCCGTCTTTAGTCGTAAGGTTGGTGAATGCCTTACCGTCATACCGGCTCGCGCCCCCTTCGGTCCCGAACCAGAGACTCCCCTCCCGATCCTGAAAAATCGACAACACCACATCGCTCGCCAGGCCGTCGAACGTGTTGAAGGTCGTAAAGGTCTTGCCGTCATACCGACTTGCACCACCTCCAACCGTACTGAACCAGAGAACCCCTTCCCGGTCTTGAAAGATCGAACGCACATCGTTGGCCGCAAGCCCATCCCCTTTGGTGAAGATCCTCCAGGTCTTTCCATCATACCGGCTCACACCCCCTTCTATGCCGAACCAGAGGTGTCCGTCCCGATCCTGAAAGGCGGACCTGCTCATCGCCTTCACTTTGTTGTCCGGCAATCCGTCCCCCGCTGCGAAGCTGGTAAAGGTTTTTCCATCATACCGGCACACACCGCCCCAGGTCCCGAACCAGAGGTATCCCTCCCGGTCCTGGAACATCGAAGACACCACATTGCTTACCAGCCCGTCTTTGGTGGTAAAGGAGGTAAAGGTTTTTCCATCATATCGACTCACACCGCCCCAGGTCCCAACCCAGAGATGCCCCTCCCGATCCTCAAACAGCGACCAGACCGTGTCACCCGGCAGGGTCTCCTGTGTGGCAAAGGATTTCCCATCATACCGGCTCAAACCGCTCACGGTCCCGAACCAGAAAATCCCCTCCCGATCCTGCCACATTGAAAACACGACATCGCTCACCAGCCCATCTTTAGTGGTGAACGTGGTAAATGTCTTGCCGTCATATCGGCTCACGCCCCCATCTGTTCCAACCCAGAGATTGCCCTCCTGGTCCTGAAAGATCGAATGCACCCGATTGTTGGGCAGGCCGTCCCTGGTGGTAAGGGTGATCCAGGACCTCCCATCATACCGGCTCACGCCCCCGCCGTAGGCGCCGAACCAGAGATGCCCCTCCCGATCCTGAAAGATCGAACGCACCTCCTTGCCCCCCAGCCCATCTTTGGGAGTGAACGTGGTAAAGGCCCTTCCGTCGTATCGAGTCGCACCGCCGTTGGAGCCAAACCAGAGATAGCCCTCCCGGTCCTGCAGGATCGACCACACCCAGCTATTTGGCAGCCCGTCTTTGACCGTGAAATTCGTGAAGGTCTTTCCATCATACCGGCTCACGCCGCCCCAGGTCCCAAACCAGAGAGAGCCTTCTCGATCCTGAAAGATCGCATTCACCCGATTGTCCACCAGCCCCTCCCGGGTCGTGAAGTTCGTGAAGGTCTTGCCGTCATACCGGCTCACGCCCCCCCGGGTGCCAAACCAGAGATTGCCCTCCCGGTCCTGAAAGACCGACTGTACAATGGTCTGTATAAGTCCATCGGATGCATCAAAGGTGCGCCAGTGGCCTGTCCCGCGTCCAGCCGGCGTCTGCCTGCCGGACGAAACCACGACCCTGCCAGGCCCCGCCGGAGATGCATACAGGCTGAAACCATATTCCACGAGACCATCTGAACGGGCCGTTCCGAAGGTCTTCCCCAGACCCTGCAAAGCCGCCGTCCACGTCGAGTCGTCCTGGAGCGCCTTCTGCCTGTCTATGACCTCAACAGGCGTCCACACCTCAAACAGCCGGCTGAAGATGCTGTCCGGCGTCGCCCGCCCGCGCTCTGCAGATTCCACCAGGCCATGTGCTTTCAGGATAGGAATGACCTTTGCCTCGTAGGCGGTCTCGAATTCGGCCATCCTTGAAGGCGGGACCCGGAAGGAGAGCCGGGCCAGGGTGGGGGATAAAGACACAGGGGCGCCCCCCAGCAGCCTAACGCTCCCATAAGGTCGCGTTCCACCGCCCTGGGGCGTCCCTGCGGCGGCCCATCCCTCCGTGGCGACCAGCAGAAATAAGGCGAAGAGGATCGTTCGGGTTAGAATGGGGGCAAATGTTTTCATGGCTGTGGCCCCTGAATCGCGAAAACGCGAAAGATGCGAAAGATGCGAAACCCTACCGCCATTCCCCAAGAAGGGAGTGAGGGGTGGCTTCGCGATTTTCGCTCCTTTCGCGCCCTTCGCGTTCCATTCTCACTTCCCCATCCCCGGCAACGCGAACAGCGCCTCCGCCTCTCCCTGCGCCGCCACCTGCCGGTCCACCCTGTCCAGGATGATCTGCCGGCGGCGCATCAGGGCGTCGATCTGTCTGGGTCTCAGATAGCGCCCCAGCGCCTTCTTCACCGTCGCCTGGTCCAGCGCCCGCAGGCCTTCCACGACCTCCCGCGGGAACCGGTACATCGGACGGAAAGGCTTCTCAAAGGAGGTGAACACCATTGAATGGTCGATCAGCACCGGATACCACTTCGTCCCGATCAGCAGGTTGTGGACGCGCCGGTCCGCGTTGTAGATCAGGTAATCGAACAGCCAGACCGTGTGCGTCCAGTCTCGCAACCAGCCCATATCCGGGGGCGGGCTCCCGTGCCCGTAATGCGGCATCACGTCTTCGATCCACTCCCGCATGGCCCCCCGCTTGCCGTCAATGGTCCGCTCCACGATCACGGGGAGCATGTTCAGCTTCAGGAGCTTGTCCAGTTCGTAGGCCGCAATCTCATACTTATAGCTGTCCGCGTACTCCTCGGCCTTTTCCCCTCCGAACTTGCTCGGCGTCTTCATCAGCAAGTCCTGTGTCTTGAAGATCGCCGGCATGCGGGTCTTCCCGTCATCCAGGACGGCCTTCACCGGGTGGGTGGCCCCCTCCCCCACATCCTTCATCGAGACCACGCGGGCCGTCTTCAGGAACGCCTCCTTGTCCTCGCGGGACATCCCCCCCGGAGGGGGCTGCGCAGCCGCGGAGCCGACCACCATCGTGCATACAACCGCAAGAGACCAGCGCATCGTCCTCACCTCCTCAAGAAGACCAAAAAAATACTGTCCACTGACCACAAGACCACTGACCACAAGACCGGAACACTCTTGCATAGTCCTGTGGTCCCGTGGTCCCGTGGTCCCGTGGTCCCGTGGTCCTGTTTTCCTAACGCGGGGGTTCCAGCGCAAGCTGGTCGCAGAACCCCGCAAACAGGTCCGTGTCGTAAGGCAGCAGATTCGCGAACCGCACCTGGATACCCCGGTAGAAATCGAGCAAAACGCTATCGTTCTGCCGGCCCTGGCTCAAATCATCGGCCACGGACCTCAGCGCCGCCTCGGCCTCCCGGTCGGTCGCCTCTGCCCGCGCCTCATCCCCCATTTCAGCGTAGAGCATGCTCAGGTCATTGAGGATCTCCGCGGCCTGCGCGCGCTGCCCGGCGGCCCCCGCCAGGCTCAGCCCCTCTCGATAGGCCGCCTCCGACTCCGGGTACTGCCTCAGCTTCCGGTTGGCCAGCCCGATATTCCGGAGCGCCACGCCCATCCGGGAGGTGTCTCCCCAGACCCGGACGATCTGGAGCGCCTCTGTATAATACTTGAGGGCGTCTTCGTGCCCGCCCGTGGTCCCCTCCAGGTAGCCCATGCGCATCGCGCACACCGCGACGCCGGAGGAGTCCCCTCTTGCCCGGCAAACGTTCAGCATCTCCAGACATTTCACGTAACCTGCCTGCGCCTGTTCCCCGTCGTTGGAACTGCTTCGGACCTCTGACTCCACGCAGGCCAGCCTGAAATCGTCCTTCCCGAACAACCCTCTGGCCAGATCGAGGCTGGCCAGGGCCTCCTTCTCCTTCCCTTTCAGGTAGAACACCACCGCCCTGGCGAGGGCCAGCCTGCCCTGCGCGAGCGCATCCCCCTCCCGCGCGAAGACCTCCTCTGCCCGGCCCTGCCACTCCAGCGCCTCCTCCAGACGCCCCTGCACGGCCAGGGCAGCCCCCAGGTTGGCCGCTGCAAACCCCGCCTGTCGCCCGGCCGTCCCCGCCTGACAGAGGTCCCAGGCCTGCCGGGCCAGGGTCTCCGCCGCCCGGAAGTCCCGCTCCCCAAACGCCCTGACCGCCTGTCGGGTCAGGTCCTCTGCCCGACCTGCCGGGTCTTCGGCTGCCTGAGGTCGTCCAGGGCTTAACAGCAGCCCCGCCAATATGCACGCCAGAATCGCTCTCCACATACACCCTCCTCAGCCGTGAGCGCCGTCCAGGCCCGCGCCGGGGGCGACATTTACCTCTTTCGAGGGGCGACCTCTGCGGGAAATGAACTCGCTAACGGCTCACGGGGCCGGCCGCAACCGGTGTCCCAGGTGTGGCCGGTGAATCGGACCGGCCCCGGAGCCGATAAGGAGTCAGAGGCGCATCCTGCTTGCCCTCTACTGCTTGGGGCGCTTGAAGACGACGAAGATAGCATCTTCCTTGCCGGGAATGACGCCCGCGTATTCCCACCCCTCAGAACCCTGGAAGTTGAACATGGACACCATCTCGGCGTCCGTCATCATCTTCTTGCCCCCCTCCTCGGTCCACTTGGGCTGGAGGCGCATCCCTTCCACCCTGTACTCATAGGTCGGCCCCCGATACGCCTTCTCCTTGCCCTGAGCAGCCACGTAACTCCCTACGGCGAATGTTCCAATGAGCAGGGTCAGGATGACGCCAACGATGAACAGCTTCTTGGACCACATGATCGACCTCCTGTGTGAGGTAAGGTGAACGATCCAGATACTTCCTGTCCTGGGACGGTGCGTCGGAAGACCCGCACTCGGCCGGTAGGATTCGCAACAGGTATGCCGACGGCCCGGACAAAATTCTGATAATTATTTAATATAATGAAGGACATAGACTTATAATTATTTTTGCGAAACTCCTCCAGGCCACCTGTTTTTCTCTAACCGACAAGGTTTTTGTCACATATTCCTTAGAAACATTTAAGATATTAAAAATATTTATCTTATCTTGATGACAAGAAGTTTGTCAACATCTGACAATATAATTGTCGGTTGAGGATTTTCAAAAACAAAAGAGACGGTAAGCCGTAACATTTCGTCCCTTAAGGAGTTACGGCTTACCCGTCTGCGCGACTGTCCAAATTCTGTGCAATTGGACGCCCGAAGGCCAGCGTTTCGACCGCCCCTTTCATCCGGTCCGGGGCCGCGTGCAGGTAGCGCATGGTCATGTGGATGTCCGCGTGTCCCATCAGCCGCCGGATCGTCTCGATGTCCACGCCGTTGGCTGCCAGCGCCGTCCCGAAGGTATGGCGCAACAGGTGCGGGTGAACGTGGACAGACAACCCGGCCCGCTTACCGGCCCTCTCTATCGGTCGCCCCATGAACTTTTCGGTATAAGGCGTCCCGTTCTGGTGATGCAGGACGTAGGGGCTGGCGATGTGCCGGGGATGCCTGCTCAGAACCCCGTCCAGAAAGTCGTTGACGGGGATGTCCCGGAGGTCCCCCGTCTTGACCCTCCACGCCTTCACGCCCTCGGCCTTCGCCTTCGGTCGAACCTTCACGATCCTGCGCCGGAGGTCCACGTCTGCCCACGTCAGATTGACGATCTCCCCGACGCGCATGCCGGTGTTCAGTCCGAGTGCCGTGAAGGTGTAGAGGTCCCGGTCCTCCCGGCAGGCGTCCTGGAGCCGGGTTGCCTCCTCGACGGACAGGTGAGGGGGTTCTGTGGCATCCACCTTCAGCCGCTTGACCTGCTTTATGGGGTTGTCCCTGATGTGTTCCCACTTCACGGCCAGGTTGAGCATGGCCTTCAGGACGGACAGGTATTCGTTGACGGATGACGCCTTGAGGGTTCTGGCCTTCTCCGTCTTGAAGTCCTCCACCAGCTTCGGCGTGATGTCCTTCAGGTATCGAGTACCGAAGAACGGAACCAGGGCAATTCGGTTGACATTCTCCACGTGCTCACGGCGTCCGGCGCTCAGGTTCGTCTCCACGTACTTGAGATAGTCCCGGCTGAACGCCTCGAAGGTGACGGCCTTCACTTCCCGGATGCCCAGGTATTCGCCCCTGGCCTCCTTCAGCTTCAGGTCCTTCTCCACGAGTTCAGCCGTGCGCTTGTCCGGCAACAGCCGCCTGACCCGGTGGACGCCTACCCACACGTCACAGAGCCACTTGCCGGACTTCTCGTCCTTCCTGACTGCCATAGACAGACCTCCGTGAAATGGAAAGGCCGGGGTTCGTCCCTGAACCTCCGGCCCTCCGGTTGCGCCTGTGCCGCCCCTGGCTTGGTGTGGCGCTACCTGTGATACGTCCCGTTGACCGGCCTGCCGTTGGCGCTGACGGGCTGCTGGTGGCGTATCTGCTCCGGTCCCGGCCTCCGGTCGGCCTGCTGCGCCGGTCCGGATCCCGAGCGCGCGGGTCCGGGGCTGGTGGATGTCGGGCGCCCTCCCGTCGCCGGGCGCTCCTGGGGCGTCCTCCGGTCGACCCGGGGCCCGTTCTGCGCGGACTTCTCGTAAAGGTGGAGTCCGACGCCGAACAGGGTGGCGCACTTCTTCAGGGCGTCCGACGCTGCGGCCTTCAGATCGTCGCCTATCGAAAGGGGCGCTCCCTTTTCTCCGTTCTCGCCCCGGGTCCGGTGGACGTCGGATGATCCAAACTGCGTCTTGGTGATTCCCACGGCCGTCAGCTTGCCGTGTACGACGATCTCCCCCTCCATCGTCTTGAAGTCCAGGACCTCGAAGCTCCACGCCCCGGCGAACGCCTCATTCAGCCGGGTGATGACGGCGTGCGTCTCCAGGTAGTCCAGCATCTTGCCGCCCCTGCCCTCGCGCTGTTTGATCTGCGCCGGGTCGAAGGGCCGGGTCAGGATGTCCAGGTTGATACCTTCCATCGGTTCATCTCCCCTCGTCAAAGAGAAAGGGGGGCGCGTGTGCGCGTCCCCCCTCGGTGTCCGTCCTCAGTCTGCGGCTATGGCCTCAGCCTTCAGCCCGTAGTGTCTGGCTACCTCGTCGGCCAGCCGGTTCATCTTCGCCTGATACAGCCGCTCGATCATCGCCGGGGCGATGTCCGGCCTGACCTTCAGGGCGTCCCATACGTAATGGTCCGCGTCCCTGAAATGGGCCTCGTAGATCGCCGCCTGGCAAACCCTGTGCGCCTCCTGCTCGTTCGGCTTGCCGTAGCGGTGCACCCGGCGCTCGCCCTTCACCAGATCGAAGTCACGAGCGTTGCCGCACGACTCGCACTCAAAGCGCCTGACGGTCTTACTGAACGCCGTCAGGAACTCGCCCAGCGCCTGTATGCCGCCGCAAAGCTCGCAGGGCCTCAGCTGAGAGACCCAAACCTCGTGCTTGCAGTGGCCCGCATACGACCCGCCGCGTCCCTGCCTGTCCGGGCAATCGCACTCGAAGTTGACCACGTGGTAGGCCGTCCCGTCAGACTTCAGGACCTCGGCGCAACCGTCGCCGTCCAGGGCGATCTTGTAGCACTCGGCCATGGCGTAGGCGATGGAGAGGCGGTCGTCCTTGCAGCCTACCGTCCAGGTGGCAGGTTTGGACTTGACTTCAGGGGAAGAATGTGCTACCATTGAAATACCCTCCATCAAGGTGGGTAAAGTTCTTCGGCCTATCGGGTTGCTTTGCGGGCGTATCCGATGGGCCGATTTTATTTGGTAGGCGTCCCTGCCTGTCTGCTGTCCGTCCCTGTCCGCCTGGCCTCCGGGTTGCCGGGGTTCCGTTCCGGTCGCGTCGTTCCGACTCCAACCCTGCCATGCTATTCGTCGCGTGAGGGGCTGAGCCTTTCGGCCTGTCCTCCTTGCTCACGCTGGCTGCCTTTCAAAGATCGGTGTTCATCGCTCACGCTCTAAATATAACCAATGTTATAACCAATGTCAAGTATTATTTTGCATCTTTTGAAAGATTCTTATTGACCATTTACATAACATTGGTTATATTAGATAAAGGAGGTGATAAAGGTGAGTCCAGAAGAAGTTAAGAAACTAAGAGAAGGTCTTGGATTGACCCAAGAACAGCTTGCCCACGAGTTGGGTGTCTCATTTGCAACTGTGAATAGGTGGGAAAATGGAAAGCGTAGCCCCACAGGGCTTTCACTTAAGGCGCTGAGTGATCTGAGGGCGAAGAAGAAGGCCCGGCGCACGGCATAGCCCCGGCGCTTTCCCCTTGACATCTTCCCCGGCTCTCCCTATCCTATCCTCTGGGGGCCGGTCCACGCTTCAACCTTGAGGATGTGATATGGCTGAAGAACGGGGTATGATCATCGGCGATCGGGTAGAGGCCCGGTTGGACAAGCTGACTGAAGATGTGGCTGAGATCAAGGGCATACTGTCTGGCTTCAGGATGGCCTTTGACCAGATGGACAAGCGCATAGGGGACCTGTCCTCCCGGATGACCAGCATCGAATCTCTCCAAAAGTGGGCCATCGGCCTGATCATCACCGGCATCCTGGCCATTGTCGGGATGTGCATGACGATCCTTTCAAAGCTGCCTTGAGATCTTCTGCCCGGCCCTGATCCGGCCTCCTGCCGGTTCTGTTGCCCCGGTCGGCGTCCTGCCCTCCGGGGCTTCGTCTTTCCTGCCTGCGCTGGCCGTCCTTGCCTTTGCCTGCCCGCGTTTCTCCCTCCGGTCCACTTTTCTTGCCCGCCTTCCGGCCTGCCCTCGCTCCTGGGCCGTTTCCGGCCTCCTGACGCTATCCTCCCTCCTGGCGGTGGTCAACCT
>Ga0137796_10000738_pt1 | contig 19705 bp, 14 predicted proteins | sample OV2TP3_FD_97704 | JGI IMG/M metagenome (GOLD analysis project Ga0137796, IMG submission 97704) | reverse complement strand
GGTCTCCGAGGTCCCCGAAAGCCTGGGCAAGGTGCAGCGGGGGTCGTTCGTGGTGATCAAATAGAACGGACCACAGGACTACAGGACTACAGGACCACGAAACGACCGATGACCGACGACCGACGACGGGGGTCAACGGTCGGCTGTCGGCTGTCAGTGGTCAGTGGTCTTGTGGTCTTGTGGTCTTGTGGTCTTGTGGTCTTGTGGTCTTGTGGTCTGTTTGCCTCTTGAGGAGATTCCGGCATGAACCAGGTCCAGATCAATGAGAGAGCTGCCAGGGTCCTCCTCGTGGATGACCTGCCCGACAATCTAAAGGTCCTGCGCCAGGCCCTTGAGCCCGAAGGCTACCGCATCCTCGTCGCCTCCGGCGGAGAGGCCGCCCTCAAGATCGCCCGCAGCGCCCGGCCCGACCTGATCCTGCTCGATGTCCTGATGCCCGACCTGGACGGCTTCGAGACCTGCCGCCGCCTCAAGCAGGACCCCGTCACGCGGGACATCCCCGTCCTCTTCATCACCGCCAGGGCAGAGACCGAGTCCGTCGTGGAGGGCTTCCGGGCCGGCGGCATCGACTACATCGTCAAGCCGTTTCAGGCCGAGGAGGTCCTGGCCCGTGTCCAGACCCACCTCCAGATCGACCGCCTGGCGCGGGAGCTGGCCCGGCAAAACATCGAACTGAGCCGGATCAACCAGGAACTCCAGGAGGAGATCGCCCGGCGCAAGGCCCTCAGCGCGGAGCGCAACCACCTGGCCGAACAGCTCTCTCTGGTCTCCTCCCTTGAGGCCGAACGCTGGGGCATCGCCGGCTTCATCGGCAGGAGCAAGACCCTCGACAAAATCCTCAGAGACATCGGCCTCCTCCAGAACACCGGGACCAGTGTGTTGATCACCGGCGAGACCGGCGCCGGCAAGGAGCTGATCGCGCGGGCCATTCACCACGGCAGCCCCCGATCCTCCGGCCCCTTCATCCCCGTCAACTGCGCCGCCATCCCCGCCGACCTGGCCGAGTCGATGCTCTTCGGCCACATCCGGGGGGCGTTCACGGGGGCCGACAGGGACCGGATCGGCTATTTCAAGCTGGCGGACGGCGGCACGCTCTTTCTGGACGAGATCGGCGACATGCCCTCCCACATCCAGGCCAAGCTCCTGCGCGTCCTGGAGGACGGTCTGGTCCTCCCCCTGGGCGCCGCGCAGGAGACCCGCGTGGACGTCCGGGTCATAGCCGCCACCAACCGGGACCTCCGGGGAGACATCGCCTCCGACAGGTTTCGGCAGGACCTCTACTTCCGCCTGGCCCGGTTTCCGGTCCACGTCCCGCCCCTTCGAGACCGCAGGGACGACATCCCCCTCCTGACCCGGCACTTCCTCGGCCTGTTCGCCGCCGAGATGGGCCTGGACCCGCCTTCTCTGAGCCAGGAGGCCCTGACGGCATTGGAAGCCTACGACTTCCCCGGCAACGTCCGCGAGTTGAAAAACATCATCGAGCGCGCCCTCATTGAGAGCGGAGGCACAGAGCTCCGGCCGGAACACCTGCACCTCTTTCAGCCCCCCACAGGCGCAGACGTTGTCCCCGCAGGCCCCGCCTTTCGCAACCCGGAAGCGGCAGCCGCCGACCTCCCCCTGAACCTCGAACAGGCCGAAGAACTCCTGATCCGACGCGCCCTGGAGCAGACCCACGGCAACATCGCCGCGGCCGCCCGCCTGCTGAACACCAGCCGCCCTAAAATCTATCGCTTTGCCAGGAAGAATCCGCCCCCAACCCCCCCTGAACAGTAGAATTTCCCGTTGACAGGGCTCCTGCGATCTGTGTATACTACCCCCTCCGCAACGTCAACCATCCTAACCTAAGGAGCCCTCATGTCCTTCCCCATCACCGGCCGGGTCACCGTCAACCGCAGAGGCCGGCCCGGCGTCGCCGTCTCCAACGGCGAGACCGTGACGCGCACGGACCGCTCCGGCCTTTACCGCCTCCGCGTGGACCCTGCCCGCCACCGGTTCGTCTTCGTGGTCACGCCCGACGACGCCCGGCCCGCAGACGCCTTCTACAGGACCACCCACGCCTGGACCGGCCCGCAGGAGGGCGTGGACTTCGCCCTGGAACCGGCCCCCGAGCGCAGACGCCGCGCCTTCGCCCTCGCGCAACTGACCGACCTGCACGTCGAGGTGAAGCCCAGAAGGATCCTCCGGCCCTCCAGCCTCCGCGCGGACCTGCGCCGGGCGCTGAGAGGATGGGGGCCTGCCTTCGCGGTCATCACCGGCGACCTGACCAACCTGGGGGACCTCCCCTCCATGAGGGCCTACCGGCGGATCGCTGCCTCCGCGCCCTGTCCCGTCTTCCACGTGTTCGGCGGGCACGACGGACTCACAGAGTTCCGGTCGCCTGACCACGCCGAGGGCCACGCCTGCACCCGGCACTACGAGTCTGTCCTCGGCCCTGCGTACTACAGCTTCGACTGGGGGGGACGGCACTTCGTCGTCTTCCCGAACGAAGACCGCTTCTTCGCCCTCTTTGAAAGAGAGGCAAAAGACCGCTGGCTCACGGCGGACCTGAGGGCGCACGCGGGCCGCGAGACCGTGCTGTTCACCCACGTCCCCCCGTCCGTTGCCTTCCTCGACCGCCTCGCCAGGACCGATGTCACCGCCGTCTTCTTCGGCCACTGGCACTCGTCCAGGGTCTACACCTATCGCGGCATCCGCGTCTTTGCCACGCCCTGTTTCCCCTTCGGGGGCATCGACACGAACCCCCGGAGCCACCGGCGGATACAGTTCCAGGGCAGTCGGATGAACACCGAACTCGTCCCCATCGCCCTCCGCAGGGCATTTATCCGCTTGAAGGCGCCCATCCGTCGAGTGAGGGCCGATGGCCCCCATCCGTTGCAACGGATCGACAATCCGTTGCGCCTCCTCTGGAGCCACCGGATCGACGCGGAGGTCCACCGGGCCGCCCCGGTCGTGGACGGGGACCGCGTCCTCCTCGCCCTGCGGGACGAAGACGGAGAGGGTCGCCAGGGCGTGCTCTGTCTGGACCTGGAGACCGGACGCCCCCGCTGGCGTCTGAAGACCGACGCCTCCCTCAAGAACGCCGTTGCCGTGGCCGACGGCCTGGCTACGGCCATTTCGGTGACCGGCCGGCTGCTGACATTCGACCCCGTAACCGGGGTAGAAAACTGGCAGACGGACCTTCCGGGCTACCCGGACCGCTGGATCTACGCCTCCCCCGTCATCGCCGACGGCGTCGTCTACGCGGGCGGCAAGGCCGGCTACGGGGCCTACGACCTGAAGAGCGGGAAACCGCTCTGGTACGCCCGGCCCTCCGACACCTCCGACGCCTGGTCCTGCTATGCCGGCCCGGTCGTCGTCGGAGACCTCCTGGTCCTCCTCGTCCAGCGCCTGGGCCTCGTCGCCCTGGACCGCGCGTCGGGCCGGGAGGTCTGGCGCCGGGAGCTGGCCGTGGAATACACGTATCCCAGGCCCATCGCCGTCGCCGGGCGCATCTTCACCGGAGGAAAGCCGGGCGAGGTGGCTGCCCTGAACGCGGCGACCGGAGAGGTCGTCTGGAGCCGGAGGGCCAGCCGGAGGGCCCGTCGCTACCGGCACATATCGGGCCTGGGCGCCGACGAAACCGCCGTGTGTGTCACCAGCCCATCCGGGGAGGTCCGGGCCTATTCGCCGAAGGGGAGCTTGAAGTGGCGTTTTGAGGTCGAGAAGGAGTTACTCGACATGACCCCCTACTATCTCGGCGCCTACACGGCCACCGGAGGCCCCACGCCAATGGGGGATCGCCTCGCCCTGGGCGCGAACGACGGCCATCTCTACCTCCTGGACCGGCGCACCGGCAAGGAGGTGGACCGCTGGGCGTTCGGCTCGCCGGTCTCGGCCCCGCCCGCCGTCGCCGGAGACCGGCTCGTCGCCGCGAGCTTCGACGGACTCGTGGCCTGTTTTGAGGCGAGGCCATGAAAAAGGACCCCTTTCTCTACGTCGCGACCTTCCTCATGGACGGCCTGATCGGCGTCATCGGCCTCTGCGTCCCCCTCCTGGCCCTTCGCCTCGGGGCCACCTACGACGACCTCGGCGCCATCGGGGCCGTCAGCTCCCTCGTCTATGCCCTCGCCTGCCTCGTCTCCGGCCGCCTCTCCGAGCGGCTCGGCTACCGGCGCTCCATGGCCCTCGCCAGCGCCGCCGTCGCCCTCTCCGTCGCCTGTTACCCCCGCGCCACGCGCATCCTCCACCTCATCGTCCTCTACACCGTCACCTGGGTCTGCCTCTCCTGCTACTGGCCCGCGCTGCAGGCCTGGCTGGGGAGCGGCAAGGGCCGGCGCGACCTCCTCCGGGGCCTGGGCCGGTTCAACATCTCCTGGGCCCTCGGCCTCCTGGTCGGCCCTGCCGTGGGCGGGTCCCTCTACGCGATGGACCTCGACTGGCCCTTCCTGATCGCCGCCGGCGTCATCGGCGCCCTCTCCCTCTCCATCTCCCTCCTGAAGTTTCAGACCCCATCTCCGGCCCCGGTCTCCGAGGCCCCCCCGGAGGATGCCTCCGACCACTTCCTCCGCATCGCCTGGGTCGCCAACTTCTCCACCTTCTTCGCCACCGGCACGGTCCGCTCCCTCTTCCCCAAATTCGCCTCCGACCTCGGCATCGCCCCGGGGCCCCTGGGCCTCCTGATGGCCCTGATCGGCCTCGCCCAGGTCGGCGCCTTCTTTCTCGTCGCCCGCACCGACCGCTGGCAGTTTCGCCTCTCCCCCCTCGTCATCTCCCAGGTCGCCGGGGCCGCCGGCCTCCTGACGCTAACCTTCGGGGCCTCCCCGGGGGTCTTCGCCGTCGGCCTCCTGGCCCAGGGCGCGCTCACCGGCATGACCTTCACCGCCAGCATCTTCTACAGCCTCTTCGTGCGCAACCCGGGGAGCCGCCGCACCGGCCTGCACGAGGCGGTCGTGGGCGGAGGCTTCTTCCTCGGCCCCCTCCTCGGGGGGATCGCCGCCGAGCGCCTCGGCCCCCGCTCCCCTTACCTCCTGAGCGCGGCCTTCATCCTCCTGGCCGTCGGCCTCCAGACCTATCTCCACAAAAGAGGCCAGCGACCAGCCCTCACTGGCCAGCGGCCAGCCGTCGGGGGTTAGCTTTTCCCTTGACGCCTGACGCCTTCCGCTGTACATTGCCCGCACAGTTGGTGTTCCATCGGAGCCTTGCACACACAGCACACGGAGGACCAGACCATGGCACAGCAGAATAGCGGCGATATCCTCGCCTACGTCGGGACCTACACGCGCGGCAAGAGCGAGGGGATCTACGTCTACCGCCTGGACCCCTCCACCGGCGCCCTGACGTTTTCCAGCAAGGTCACGGATGTGAAGGACCCCTCCTTCCTGGCCATCCACCCCCGGGGACGCACCCTCTACTCGGTCAATGAACTGGGACTGGGAGAGGTAGACGGGAAGCCCGCCGGGGGGGTGAGCGCTTTCGCCATCGACCCGCAGACCGGGGCCCTCACCCTCCTCAACAAGAGGCCCTCGCACGGGGCCGCCCCCTGTCATCTGAGCGTGGACGCGACGGGCAAATGGGTGATCGTGGCGAACTACACATCGGGGAGCACATCCATCTTCCCGATCGAGGCCCACGACCGGCTGGGGAAGGCCACCGACGTGGTCCAGCACCAGGGCTCCAGCGTCAACCCCCGGAGGCAGACCGGCCCTCACGCGCATTCGGTCACGATAGACCCCGCGAACCGTTACGCCTTCGTGGCGGACCTCGGCCTTGACAAGGTCATGATCTACCGCCTCGACCTGAACAACGGGAAACTCCTCCCCAGCGAGCAGCCCTGGGTGCGGACGCACCCCGGCGCCGGCCCGCGCCACTTCGCCTTCCACCCCGGCGGCCGGTGCGCCTACGTGATCAACGAGCTGGATTCCACCATGACCGCCTTCACCTATGACGCCTCGCAGGGGAAGCTCACGGAGATTCAGAGCCTCTCCACGCTCCCCGACGGATTTTCAGGGACCACCCACTGCGCCGACGTGCACGTCCATCCGTCCGGGAAGTTCGTCTACGGCTCCAACCGGGGGCACGACAGCATCGCCATCTTCTCCATTGACCAGGCCACCGGAAAGCTGACCCCCATCGGCCACGAGCCCACACAGGGCAAGATCCCGCGCAACTTCGGGATCGACCCGACCGGGACCTTCCTGCTGGCCGCCAACCAGGACAGCGACACGGTGGTCACGTTCCGGATCGACCAGGGTACCGGCAAGCTCACGGCCACGGGCCACGTGGCCGAGGCGCCCACGCCCGTCTGCGTGAAGTTCCTGCGAGTTTCATAAGTGGGAGAACACCTGTGAGCACAACCCATCGCCTTCAGGCCGCCCACCTTCACGCGCTCACGCGAGGGCTGTTCGCGGCAGCGGGCGCGCCCCGGCACATCGCCGACGTCGTGGCGGAGGTCCTGGTCAACTCCAACCTCGCCGGCCACGACTCGCACGGCGTCCTCCGCATCCCCGCCTACCTGCGCGGCATCTCGGACGGCGGAATCATCCCCGCTGCCGAGCCGGAGGTCGTCAGGGAGACCCCTCTCACCCTGCTCGTGGACGGGAACGGCGGCTTCGGGCACTACACGGCCCGAAAGGCGATGGACCTGGCGATTGAGCGGGCAAGGCAGTCCTCCGTCTGCTGCGTGAGCTTCACCCGCATCGGGCACATGGGACGGCTCGGGGAGTATGCGGAGGCAGCGGCGCGGGCCGGGTGCATCGGCCTCATCACCTACGGGAGCGGCGGGAGGAACAGCGGCAGGACCGTGCCCTTCGGAGGCGCGGGCGGGGCCCTGGGCACCAACCCCATCGCCGTCGGCGTCCCGACCGGCGACGGGTCCCCCTTCATCATCGACTTCGCCACCAGCACGGTGGCCGAGGGCAAGCTCCAGGTCGCCCGGAGCAAGAATGCCGACCTGCCCCCGGGCCTCATCGTGGACAAGCACGGCGCGCCCAGCGTCAAACCGGCGGACTTCTACGACGGCGGATACCTCCTGCCGTTCGGCGGGCACAAGGGCTATGCGCTGTCGCTCCTGGTCTGCCTGCTCGGGGGGCTGTCCGGGAACTTCAACGCCGAAAAGAGCGGCCTGGGGGGCGCGTTCATCCAGGTGATGGACGTCAGCGCCTTTACCTCGTCGGAGACCTACCAGCGCAACGCGCGGGCGTTTCTGGACGGCGTCAAGGCCACACCCCCGGCCCCCGGCTTTGCCGAGGTACTGGTCCCCGGCGAGTTCGAGCGCCGCTCCCGCGCCGAGCGCCTGACCCACGGCGTCTCGCTGCCGGACACGATCTATGCCCAGATTCAGGAGTGTGCGGAAAGACTGAACGTCCTTCTCAGCGAGGAGGTCGTCGAACCTGCCGACGTGGAAAGGTATCAGACCATGTAACAAATGAGGTCCTCACATGAAAAAAACCGCTCTCATCGCAACGCTCGCCATCCTGTCACCCCTCAACGGCGCGCTGTCTCAGGCGCAGAAGGATACCGCCGCCGTGGCGGACGAGTCCCTCCCCCCCGGCGAGGAGGGCGCGAAGGCCGCGCTGGAGAGGTCCCCCCGGCACGGCGAATGGGCGGACGTGAAGGTCCCCGGCAGCGAGGTCCCCGTCCGCGCGTGGGTCGTCTACCCTGAGCGCAAAGATAAAGCCCCTGCCGTGATCGTCATCCACGAGATCTTCGGCCTGACCGACTGGGTCCGCGCCGTGGCCGACCAGCTCGCGGAGGACGGGTTCATCGCCGTGGCCCCGGACCTCCTCTCCGGCAAGGGCCCCGGCGGAGGAGGAACCGACTCCATCGCCAGCCGGGACGAGGTCGTGAAGCTCATCCGGGGCCTCACCCCCGAGGAGGTGACCGCCCGCCTGGACGCCGTCCGGGGCTACGCCGTCAAACTCCCCGCCTGCAACGGGAAGAGCGCCTCCATCGGTTATTGCTGGGGCGGAGGCCAGAGCTTCCGCTACGCCGTGACCCAGCCCGCCCTGAACGCCGCCGTGGTCTACTACGGCTCAGCCCCCGCCCCTTCCGCGCTGGCCGCGATCCAGGCCCCCGTCCTCGGCCTCTACGGCGGCGACGACGCGCGGGTCAACGCCACCATAGACACGACCTCCGTCACCATGAAGGGCCTGGGCAGGGTCTACGAGGTGAACATCTACGAGGGCGCCGGGCACGGCTTCCTGCGCGCCCAGAGCGGACGGGAGGGCGCCAACCTGAGGGCCGCGCAGCAGGCCTGGCCGCGCACCGTAGCCTTTCTGAGAAAACACACCCAATAAAAAAGGCCCAAGACGATGAACTCCGCCGAGAGCAGACCCCGCGTGCTGGTCGCCGAGGACGTGGAGGAGAATGCCCTGATCACCACCGCCCTCCTGGAGAGAGAGGGCTTTGAGGTCGCCGTGGCGCAGGACGGGGAGCAGTGCCTGGAGAAGGCCCGGTCCTTCCGGCCGGACCTGATCATCCTGGACCTCATGCTCCCCAAACTGCACGGGCTTCAGGTCCTGAAACGCCTCAAGTCCGACCCGGAGACCCGGCCCATCGGCGTCATTATATGCACAGGCAAGACCTACAAGACCGAGGTGAATCAGGCTAAGGAGCTGGGGGCCGTCGATTTTATCTCCAAGCCCTTCCGCGAGCAGGACTTGTTGAGGGCGATGGAGCGGTTCTTCTCGGCGAGCGCGGACGCCGCCGCGCCGGAGAGGTCCAGCCAGACGCCGGCCCCGCTCTCCCAGGGGGTCTTTCGCCCGAAGATACAGACGGACCACGGCGTCCTCCGGCTCTGGGGCACCCGGGGGTCCATCCCCGTCTGCGGGCCGCGCTTCATGCGACACGGCGGCAACACCACCTGCCTGGAGGTGGACTACGGCGACGAGCGGATCATCTTCGACGCCGGGACGGGCATCCGGGACCTGGGCCTCTCCTTCGTGTCCGGCAAGCCCCGCAAGATTCACCTCTTCATCACCCACACCCACTGGGACCACATCCAGGGCTTCCCCTTCTTCGCCCCGGCCTTCATCCCCGGCTACGACATCGCCATTTACGCCTCCCCCAACATAGACAAGGACCTGAAATCCATCTTCGAGGGGCAGCTCGACCGGGCCTACTTCCCCGTGCAGCTGGAGGACATGCGGGCCAACCTCACATTCAAGTACCTCGGCGATGCCCCCATCCAGATCGGGGACATGACGGTCTCCTGGGAGTACACCCTCCACCCCAGCCCCACGGTCGGCTACAAGGTCCAGATCAAGGAGAAAAAACTCGCCTTCGTCCCGGACAACGAGTTTCTGAAGGGCTACCTGGACGCCCCGGACCTCGTCACGCGGCGTCACGAGGCGGTCGCCGTGCACCGGAAGCTGATCGACTTCCTCGACGGCGTGGACATCCTGATCCACGAGGCCCAGTACACCAACGAAGAGTACATCAACAAGGTCGGATGGGGGCACACCTCCCTGTCCAACGCCTGCGCCCTGGTCCGGCTCACCCATCCCCAGAAGTGGATCGTCATCCACCACGACCCCCTGCACGACGACGACTTCCTGCAGGAGAAGCTGAACCTCACCCAGGAGATCATGCGGGGCCTGAACTGCCATACGGTAGTCGTCCACGCCCACGACGGGATGGTGAGGTACCTATGAACACGAAACGGCAGACGTGAAAGATCGGGTACCGTGATCCGGGTACCGTGATCCGTGAAAAACTCTAAAACGGATCACGGATCACGAACCACGTTTGCCGGTTGCCTGCCCTTCACCCCTGCAACAGGCGCCTCCCCCGCTCGGCCATCCGCTCCACCACCGCCTTCACGGCCTCTCTCTCGAACGCCTCCGTCGCATCCAGAGCTTGACAGAGAAATAAGTGTTTTGTATATTTGAAACAATTGTTTCATGGCAGGAGGATGGCTGTGTCCGACGTCCGGCTGCACAAATGGGTGTTGCTCACCCATCAGATTCCCCCCCGGCCCTCCGGCTTCCGGGTGAAGGTCTGGAGGAAGCTCCAGGAGATCGGGGCCATCACGGTCAGAAACTCCGTCTACGTCCTCCCCGGCAGCCCGGAGGCGCTGGAGGACTTCCAGTGGCTCCGGCAGGAAATCGCCGACGCCGGCGGCGACGCCACGGTCTTCACCGCTGACGCCGTGAGCGGTGCGGAGGACCAGGAGATCGTCCGCGCCTTTCAGGAGGCCCGGAACCGCGACTACGCGGCGGTCCTAAAAGAGTTGCACGCCCTGGAGAAGGCCTGCGCCAAAGGCGCAGGGCGCAGCGCCTCCGCCGACCTGGCCAAACTGAGCCGCCGGCTGGAGGCCGTGGTGGCCGTCGACTTCTTCGAGGCCCCCAAATGCGCCGAGGCCCTGGCCACCCTCCGGCGGTGTGAGAACCTCCTCCAGACACCAAAGCCGGCCTCGAAAGCGGTCCCCGTCTCCGATCCCTCCGCCTACCGGAAGCGCCGCTGGGTGACCCGCAAGCGCCCCCACATCGACCGCCTGGCCTCCGCCTGGCTCATCCGGCGCACCATCGACCCCGAGGCGCAGTTCGCGTTCGTAGAGGAGGGGGCGAAGCTCCGCAAGGGCGACGTTCCATTCGACATGTTCGGGGTGGAATTCGGCCATCACGGGGATGACTGTACCTTCGAGACGCTTCGGAAGGCGTTCGGCCTGAAAGACCCGGCGCTGGACCCCATCGCCCGGGTCGTGCACGACGCGGACCTGAAGGACGGGAAGTTCGGACGGAGGGATGTGGAGGGCATCGAGAAGGCCATCCGCGCCCTCGGATCGCAGCTCCCGGACGACCGGCTGCTGGAGGTGGGGCTGCACCTGTTCGATGGCCTGCTGGAGATCGTCAGGCGGGAGGGGGTTAACACGGAAAGGAGATGACCCCATGCGCTGGGTGACCCGCCACGAACCGCACGTGGACCGCTGCGCGTCGATCTGGCTGATCAAGACCCGGATCGACCCGGACGCCGTCTTCGACTTCATCTCGCGGGACAACCCCATTCCGGGGGGGGCGATCCCGTTCACCCTGCCGGGGGCGGAGATTCAGCCGACCGAGACGGCGACCACCTTCGACACGCTGATCGCAAAGTACCGCATCGAGGACCCGATCATCGCCCGGATCGCGGACATCCTCCGGGACTTCGAGATTCAGGCGGAGGAGGACCTGGACCGGCTGACGATGAAGGAGTCCGCCGGGGTCTACTATATCCTCCGGGGCCTGGCCCGCACGTCCAGGAGCGACGCGGAGATCGTCTCCAAGTCCCTGATCGTCATGGATGCCCTCTACGCAGAGTTGAAAGCCCGCGCAGAGGGCACGTCGTAATCCCATCTCAGGCGAGAATTTAACAGGGATACAGCAGCCGTGACGAAAAACCTGTGGGGGGAGGGTATGAGGGAAAGCGATGAAAGATCAACGCTTCCTGACAACCTGTTTGGCAGCGCTTGCGAGCGCAGTCTTGACGATTCCTGCGTCCGCCCAGGAGATGCCGGGTGACTACCAGGAGATCCTCACCTATCTCGGCAGGAAAGGCGATTACAAGGCAAACGTCCTCAAGGTGAACCTCCCCCGCAGCGACCTGAGGATCACCGTGGACGGCGTGGAGACGCCGACGCCGTTCGGGTTCGGCGGCTGGCTGGCGATGACCAAAGGGGACGGCGGCCTCAACGTGATGATGGGCGACCTCGTGCTGTTGCAGGAGGAGGTGAACCCCGTCATGTCCGCGCTGCTGGACAATGGCCTGGAGGTCACGGCCCTTCACAACCACTTCTTTTATGAAGAGCCGCGCATCTTCTACATGCACGTACACGGCCACGGCAAGGCCATCGACCTCGCGCATAGCGTCAAGTCTGCCCTGGACCTCATCGGCAAAGTCGCCCCGCGCGCTGCGAGCGCGCCGAGGCCGGCTGTGCAGGGGAACCTGGACACGACGAAGCTGGCGCAGATCATCGGCTATCAGGGCGAGCAGAACGGGCCGGTCTACAAGATCACCATCGGGCGCGACGACGTGAATCTCAGGGAGATGGGAGCGAGCATCAACGCCCGGATGGGATTCAACACCTGGGCCGCATTCGTCGGGACGGACGAGCAGGCGGCCATTGCGGGCGATGTGGCCATGCTGGAGCACGAAGTCACGTCCGTCCTGAAGGCCCTCCGCAAAAACGGCCTGGAGGTGGTGGCCATCCACCATCACATGATCGAATCGCGTCCCGTGGTCATCTTCCTGCACTACTGGGGCAGAGGGCCTTCGGAAAGACTGGCGGAGGGTTTCAGGGCTGCCCTCAACGAACTGGGGAAGGACAGCGTAAAAATGGAGCACTAGAAAAGGAGGTCCAGTCATGAAATGGATCACCCGCGAGCGCGTGAAGGTGGACCGGGTGGCCTGCCCCTGGCTCATCAGGAAGTTCGTGGACCCCGACGCCGAGTTTATCTTCGTCCCCGCCGACCGGGTGATGGCCGAGGCCCAGCGCCTGAACGCCGTTCCCTATGACGTGAAGGGCGTCGATCTGGGCCACCACGGCCAGGAGTGCTCCTTCGAGGCCATCCTCAAGAAGTACAGCCTGACCGGCGACCCGGCCCTGGTCCTGCTCGGCAGGATCGTCAACGGCGCGGACACGGACAACTCGCTCTACCGCCAGCCCGAGGGGGCCGGCCTGGAGGCCGTCGCCGAGGGCTTTCGCCACCTCGGTTACAAGGACGACCACGAGATCAACGCCGCCGAGTGGATCGTCTACGATGCCCTCTACGCCTACTGCCAGGAGATGGTCCGGCAGGGCAAGACCGGCGGCAAGTTTCAATAGACGCGCAGAGGGAAGACGACATGGGCAAAAACTTCATCTGGCAGACAGCCCCCCCGCAGAGCCAGGGCATGTCCGCTGGCCGTCTCGACGCGATGCAGGATCTGCTCACCTCCAGGGGAACCAAGACACTCCTGGTCATCCGCCGCGACAGGATCGTGTGCGAGTGGTACGCTCCAGATTTTGGCCCGGACCGGCGTCACTACACGGCCTCCCTGGCCAAGGCCCTGGTCGGCGGCCTCTCCCTCACGCTAACCCTGCAGGACGGGCGTCTCGCCGTCGACGACCCGGCCTGGAAATACATCCCCGCCTGGAAGGGCCACCCGGAGAAGTCCCGGATCACGATCCGGCATCTGGCGACCCACTCCTCCGGGGTCGAGGACGCCGAGGAGGCCGGCCTGCCGCACGACCGCCTGCCCGGCTGGAAAGGGGCCTTCTGGAGGCGGGAGCCGGACCCCTTCTCCATCGCCAGGGACCAGGCCCCGGTCCTCTTCTCCCCCGGCTCGGCCTACGCCTACAGCAATCCGGGCATGGCCATGCTCGCCTACGCCGTCACCGCCAGCCTGAGGGGAGCGCCGCAGCCGGACCTCCGCTCCCTCCTGCGGGGGCGCATCATGGGGCCCCTCGACCTGCCCGACGAGACCTGGGAGATCGGCTACGGCACGACCTACGAGGTGGACGGCCTCCCCCTCTGCGCGAACTGGGGCGGCGGCAGCTACACGCCGCGCGCCGTGGCCAGCGTGGGCCGGCTGATGCTGCGCGGCGGGGACTGGGAGGGGGAGCAGCTCCTCGCGCCGGAGTGGGCTCGAATGGCCGTCGCCTATGCCGGCACGCCCCTGCCCCACAGACCTGCGGGGGACCCGAGGCCGGGGTCCGGCCTGGGGTGGTGGACCAACTTCGACGGCGTCTGGGAATCGGTCCCGAAGGACGCCTTCGCCGGGGCCGGGGCGGGGAACCAGATCCTCCTAATTGTCCCCAGCCTGGGCCTGATCGCCGTGCGGAACGGGGCCTCCCTCGGCGAGAAGGGCGAGGGGTTCTGGGGCCCCGTGGAGAGATACCTGTTCAACCCCCTGATGGAGGCGGTCATGGATACTCACAGCGCATCCGGCGCGCCCTGCCCGCCCAGCCCCGTCATCGCAGGCGTGACCTGGGCGCCCCCGGAGGACATCGTCCGCAGGGCCACCGGCAGGGGGAGGGACGGGAGCGACAACTGGCCCCTCACCTGGGCGGACGACGGCCACCTCTACACCGCCTACGGGGACGGCTACGGCTTCGACCCCATCCTCCCGACCAAGCTGGGCCTCGGCTTCGCCCGCGTGACGGGCGGCCCGGCCGACTTCGTCGGCGAGAACATCCGCTCCGATGCGGAAAACGCCGGTATGGGCCGGTCCGGCAAAAAGGCCAGCGGTCTGCTGATGGTGGACGGCGTCCTCTACATGGTGGCCAGGAACGCCGACCTCAACGGCCACGCCTGCCAGATCGCCCGGTCGAAAGACCGCGCCCGGACCTGGACCTGGTGCGACTGGACGTTCGAGGCGTTCGGCTACCTGACCTTCCTCAACTTCGGCCAGGACTACGCCGGCGCGCCCGACCCCCACAGAGACCACGTCTACCTGGTCTCCCACGACGGCCCCGGCGCTTACGAGCCTGCCGATCGCTTCATCCTGGCCCGCGTGCCCAGGGGGGAGATCGCGAACCGCAGCGCCTACGAGTTCTTCGAGAGACTGCGCCCGGACGGCAGCCCTGTCTGGACAACGGACGCTCACCGGCGCGGCCCCATCTTCACGAACCCCGGACGCTGCCTCCGTTCGGGCATCAGCTACAGCGCCCCGCTCAGGCGCTACCTCTGGTGGCAGCAGATCCCCGGCAGCGGCCCGGACACCCGCTTCAGCGGCGGGTTCGGGGTCTACGACGCCCCGGAACCCTGGGGCCCCTGGACCACGATCTACCATACCCCGCTGTGGGACGTGGGACCCGGTGACATGGCCTCCTTCCCGACCAAATGGATGAGCGACGACGGGAGGACGTGCCATCTCGTGTTTTCTGGGAACGACAACTTCTCCGTCCGCCGGGCGACCTTCGCCCTTAGAGAATAGTGAAGCGGGGAACCGGAGAAGCGGGGAACCGGGGAAAAGAATCTCTCCGTTTCTCCGGTTCTCCCTTCTCCGTTTCGGTTTGTTCCTCCGCGTCTCTGCGATGGGTTTGGCTATAGGCCCTAAAACCGATGTCCTCTCCCGAATTCCGCCTCCGCACCGCGCTGACCCCGGACGCCCGGCTCCTGTTCGCCACGCGCGTCGTCCGCCTGTTCGCCTACGGCTTCCTCTCCGTCGTCCTCGTGCTGTATCTGGAGCAGGCCGGCCTGAGCACCCCGCAGATCGGCCTGCTCCTCACCCTCACCCTGGTCGGGGACACCCTCATCTCGCTCTACATGACCACGGCGGCGGACCGTCTCGGCAGGCGCCGGATGCTCCTCCTCGGCGCGGGCCTGATGCTGTTCGCGGGCGTCCTGTTCGTCCTGACGGACAACTTCCTGCTGCTCGTGATCGCCGCCACCGTCGGCGTGATCAGCCCCAGCGGCGGGGAGATCGGCCCCTTTCTGTCCATCGAGCAGGCGGGGCTGTCCCAGACCGTCCCGGGCGAGCATCGCACCCGGGTCTTCGCCTGGTACAACCTGGTCGGCTCCTTTGCCGCGGCCCTGGGCGCGTTCGCCGGAGGCGCGCTGACCCAGGCCCTTCAGACCGCCGGGAGGACCCCGCTCGAAAGCTATCGCGCGGCGGTGTTCGGCTACGGAGGGATGGGCCTGCTCCTCGGCCTGATGTTCCTGCGATTGTCCCCCGCCGTCGAGGCCCCCGGCTCGAACGGCGCTCCCGGCCTCTCGACCCGCTTCGGCCTCCACCGCTCGCGGGGCGTGGTCCTCCGGCTCTCCGCCCTGTTCGCCCTGGATGCCTTCGGGGGCGGCTTCGTCATGCAGAGCATCCTGGCCTACTGGTTCCACGTCCGCTTCGGCGTGGAGCCCGCCGTCCTGGGCGGCATCTTCTTCGGCGCGAACCTCCTGGCCGGACTCTCCGCCCTGTCCGCCGCCCGCCTGGCCGCCCGCATCGGCCTGATCAACACGATGGTCTTCACGCACATCCCCTCCAACATCCTGCTGATCCTGGTCCCCCTCATGCCGAACCTCCCCCTGGCCATCGCCGTCTTCCTCCTCCGCTTCAGCGTCTCGCAGATGGACGTGCCCACCCGCCAGTCCTACACGATGGCCGTGGTCAGCCCGGACGAGCGCTCCGCCGCCGCGGGCGTCACCGGCGTGGCCCGCACCGTGGGGGCCTCCCTCGCCCCCGTCATCACCGGCCCCCTGCTCGCCGCCCCGGCCCTGCTGAGCCTCCCCCTCTTCCTGGGCGGCGGCCTCAAGATCGTCTACGACCTGCTCCTCTACCGCAGCTTCCGCGCCCACAGGCCGCCGGAGGAGAGGGCATCGCATAACGCATGAGGAGGATGGGAAAACCGGTCAGACAAGGCCCTGGAGGAATCCTGGGCCTTTTTTATGGTGTCCCCGCGTTCATTTTTTCCGTGAACCTTTCCTCTCTCACACGATCTATCATGTAGATTGCAGCGCTGCAACCGGGCATCTCCGCTCTGCCATGACCGAATCCCCGCTTAACAAATGGAGTGACGCCCTTCTGGTCCAGGCGGCCCTTGAGGGGCGTGACGAGGCGTTCGCCGTCCTGATCGACCGCTACCGGCCGGCCATCTTCGGGACGGCGTGGTCCGCCCTCCAGGATTTCGACGACGCAGAGGACGCGACCCAGGAGGCGTTCGTGCTGGCGTACAGGCATTTGAACGGCCTGAAAGACCCGGCCAGGTTCGCCCCGTGGGCCTGCTCCATCGCTTCAAACGTCGCGCGCAAATGGCTGGGCAAGAGGGTGTTGAATCGACACAGGTTCGTCCGCCTGGAGGCCGTTTCGGAAGAAGATGTAAAACGCCCAGAACCCCAACCCGGACAGCCGATAAGCCCGGAAGAACTGAAAAAAGCGTTTGAGACGCTCTCCCCGGAGGATCGGGCAGTCACGACGCTCTTTTACCTGGTCGGACTGGACCAGCAGCAGATCGCCGATATACTGGACATCCCTGCGGGAACGGTCAAGAGCCGCCTTCACCGATCCAGAAGGAGACTAAAAAGGAGGTTATTGGACATGGCGAAACAGTCGTTTGAACATCGCGCCACGCGCGAAGATTATGGTCGTGCGGTGATCGGGGGCATGAGAGGGGTGATTCATTGGGAGAGGCTGCTGGGACAGGAGGGTCTTTCCGGGTGGCGATCAGGAAATCCGCTCAGGACCGAAGGGAGCAAGCTTGAGGAAGTCTGGAAGCGCTCCGGCGAAGCGATTATCGGAGAAGATGTAGATGGACATGGAGAGCGCCTGATCACCGGTGACGACTCTTGGATGGATTACGAACTCTCCTTGCTCATGACTCCGCTGTCAGGGGGCAACGCCCAGGTCCAGTTCCGACTGTCAGATGATGGACGACGTTATTACATGCTCGATTTCCTGCTCGGCTGGCAGGCGGTGGCGATCAGCAAGGGGGATCTGAGTCCGGGATCAGGCGGCGTGCAAAAACTCAGTGTCGTCAATTTTCCCATGGAGATCGGAAGAGAGTACGATGTCATGATCGCCGCGCGGGAGGCCTCCCTCACTGCCTACGTCGACGGAAAGCTCGTCAATCAGGCGACGGACTTCTCTTACCGCTCCGGCCCGATCGCCCTGAACGTCTGGCAGAGCAAGACGGCCTACCGGGACCCGCGTATTCGCTTTCTGCATTAGCATCGGACTTCAGCCCGGCGCAGCCGGGCGCGTTTACAGGTAGCGCGGTGATTGATCACCGCGCAAGAGAGAGGGCGTCCTTCATTTCGGACGCCCTCTTTTTTTGTTGCGTCGTTCTATGACCCCTCTCCACTTTAGGCTTGCGTCCAAAAATAATTTTGACGATCTTCCGGGCGGATTATTCGTGTATGTGAGTTGCATCAACTTTTCAGACCCAACCCCCTAACCCCCTTCCCCGCAGGGGAAGGGGGAACAGGCATGTTTTCTCCCCTCTCCCTTCGGGGGAGGGGTCGGGGGAGGGGTCTACTTTTCAACGGAGACCGCATGCCATCCTGGAACAGCCGAGGCGAGAGGGAGTGCAGACAGCGCCTGGAGTCGCACAAGGGGAGGCTCTACCGGAGTTCGCTGACCGTGGCGCACCCCTGCCTCCGGATCAGGGACGAAAACCTGGAGATCGCGCGGACCAACATCAAAAGGCACGACTGGGCGAAGAAGTTCTACGACAACACGGTCGCCCTGGCAGACCACTACGCGGACCGGACCGTCGCCTGGATCGAGACCATGATCCCGGCCCTGACCCCCCTCCACATCTACGGTACCTTCTGCCCCGTCTGCGAGGGGGACAACACCTGGGCCATGATCTGGGACCACCGGGACCCGGAGAAGCTCACCTGCTGCCACTGCGGGGTCGTGATGACCGACCAGAAGTTCCCGGAGGAGGGCCGCCTCGACCTCCCCCGCTCCGGCCAGACCCTCTCTTACTACCTCCGCCGCGGGGAGAAGGGCGACCCCGAATTTGCCACGGGCCGGAACGCCTTCGTCTGGGCCGGCCGGAAGGTCCACACCTCCTTCCTCGGCGCGATCCGGCAGAAGAAGACCCACCACATGCCCGGCGTGGCCCGCGCCCTGGCGATCCTCTACCGCATGACCGGCCAGGACCGCTACGCCCGCGCCGCGGCGACCATCCTGAAGCGCTTCGCCCAGGTCTACCCGAATTACGTGTTCCACGACTACTGGAACACCTTTATGGACTGCGACCCCCTCTACGCCTGCGAGCTGATGGCCCGCGACAAAGACGTCGGCAGGTACGAGGTCAACGCCTGCCCGGACCAGAACGCCCGGTCCGGCATGAAGAGCGGAAAGCTCATCCAGACCTTCTGGGGGTGCGGACGGATGTCCTCCGGCGGCGTCCAGGCCGAGGCCCGTCATCTGATGGACCTGGCCGAGGCCCTGGACCTCCTCTGGGACGCGAAGGACAGGGACGGATCGCCCTTCCTGACCAAGAAAGAACGGGAGACCGTCATACGCGACCTCCTGGCCGAGGGCCTCTTCACCTTCACCCACTGGGAGGGGATCAACAACAAGGTGGCCGGCTGCCGGGTCGGGGAGGTCGCCCTGGGCCGCTTCTTAGGCGCGCCCGCCTACGTCCACAGAGGGGTTGAGGGGTTCGAGCCTTACCTCCGGGGCTTCTTCAACTTCGACGGGAGCACCAACGAAGGCTCCGGCTACTATGCCTACGCCGTCTCCAACGTCCACCTCCTGCCCGAGGTCGCCAGGGGCTACACCGATCCCCCGAGTTACAAAAAAAAGGACCGCTTCAAGGAACTGGACCTCTACGACCCGGACGGCATCTACCGGACCGTCCTGCGCGCCCGCCCGCTGATGACCCTCCCCGACGGGCGCGTGCCCCACACCGCCGACGCCCACGAAGGCCACGCCGGCTGGCCCGGCCCTGCCTGGCTGCACAACATCGGCGCGGTCCGGCTCGGCAGGGAGTTCGTCCCGTTCGTCAACTTCAGCAACGGGGACGACTTCGCCTTCTTCAACCGCCCGGCGGTCATGAAGGGGACCGATCCCCCGCCCGTGCGCGACCTCTTCTTCCCCGGCTGGTTGCTAACCGTCTTCAACACCGGCTATCAGCGCACGTTCCAGGAGGACCTGACCGGCACGGCCACCTTCCTGATGAACTTCTACGAGCCGGACGGCCACGACCACCCCGACGCCCTCAACATCGCGATGTTCGCCGAAGGGGTCGAGGTCCTGTCCGACCTCGGCTACATCGGCGACCACCCCCTCAACGCCAGCATCCGCAGTACCCTCAAGCACAACC
>Ga0137796_10000736_pt1 | contig 19737 bp, 1 predicted proteins | sample OV2TP3_FD_97704 | JGI IMG/M metagenome (GOLD analysis project Ga0137796, IMG submission 97704) | reverse complement strand
ATGCCTAAATTTCCCATCGATCTTAAAGATAATGTCATTTTCATTGACGGCGCATTCCAAGGAGCCGACGGAACCAGAAGACTTAAGATGGTGCTGGATACCGGTGCCAGCATGTCCTCTGTTCCCTTCCAAATAGCTTTGGGGTTAGGCATTGATCCTGCCCGCTCCGACAAAAGAATAGAGATTGTTACAGCCAGCAGCATCGAATACGTTCCTGTCATTGTTGTACCTAAGTTTTCCTTTCTCGGTTTTTCATTAAGCAATATTGAAGTGATTTGTATTAATATGCCCCATACTCTGTTAGCCACTGGATTACTAGGGCTTAACGTCCTCCAAAATTTTGACCTTTCCCTCAAATTCAAATCGAAAATCATGGAAATATCGTAGGCGGTGTGCGTCTGAATTCTCGCGGAACCACCAAAATGGAATGCTTTTGAAAAGAGTCCAATCCTAGGCACATCACCTACTACGATCCCGAGCCCGATCATCGCCGCGATCGCCGCGATCGCCCATACCATCATCCCCACGATCTCGCCCGGTACAATCAAGAGGGAAGAGGTGTCTTCGGCGGAGGGTTGAGCCGTTGGTGATTTGTGTCCACCCTGCTGCGCGCCGGACTTAAGGTGTGACATAACCTTCAAAATTGGGTTCGAGAAGAGGGTGTCTCCAGTCCTAACACTGGCCGCAAAACCAACCTCCTGCGGTCTTTGGGTCAACAAACCACTTGACAGACCCATGACGTCTATGCTATTCATTGTGTTAAACGAAAGGAGGAAAATATGACTACCCTCAAGGATAAAACCGCCATCCGAGACCTGTACAACAAAGGCCTTATCACTCCCAGCCGTAAATTTATCCCCAAATCCATCGTCCCCAAAAAAGTCCCTTCCCTGACTGACGTCCGTAAACGCTTGGCTAAAATTAAGGGAAGCCTCTCTACGACGATTGCTGAAATAAGAGCTGAAGAATAAATGATCTATTTCCTCGATACCAGTGTGCTCGTTAAGCGATATCGTTACGAAGCCGGCACCAACATCATTGACAGAATCTTTGATGATCAAACGCATACGGTCTCTATCTGTAGCTTGACGATTTGTGAAGTTGCTCGAGCCGCAGATAAACATTTCCGTCAAAAAGAAATTGGGCTGGAAGATGTCAGCAAAGTGCTCGGCCGGTTCTATTATGATCTCTACAGCCGGGAATTTATGATCATAGAGCCCTCCCAAGAAATCTTGTTTAAGGCTAACGATTTGATTCTTCGATACCATCTCTCCACGATCGATGCCATTATTTTGGGTTCTACTTTGACCCTCCAAGCTGAAAGCCCCATCTTTGTCTGTGCCGATACCCATTCGGGCCTTCTGAAAGCCGCCCAAGAGTGTGATCTTTCCACCCTGAATCCTTTGAGTCCATAAGTCCCTTTCCCACGACCCTATACTCCCAATCACCAATCTTGCTCCATCCTTAGCGACCCTTAAGGCCTCATGAAATACCTCAACAGCATCTGACACCGGAAAAGGATCAGACAAGGCTCCGGTAATTATCAAAACAGAATCTTGGCTGTGATCTTCAATGTGTCGTGAAAATTCCGACCCGCGGCCAAACACCCCTGGGATGATTTCCACACCTCCGCCAAACTCGGTGAGATCAAATCTCAATAAAGTGTAAATAATGGGCCTGATGTGATCCTCATTTAAGTTGTATCCCTCATAGTCATTGCCCAGATAAGCCATCCCTAAGGCAAGGAAGGATAGAAGTGGCCCCACATCAACAATTTTTTGACCTTGTCTCTCTTGGACACCAATCTGCTCTAAGAAATCCAAGGCCGCTTCCAATCCTTTCTTTGTAATGCTATGTTCCTCAGGGATAGACCTCAAGGATATTAAGTTTCGAGAAAAACCCTGACCTTCGCCACTTATCGCCGGCAGAAGGGCGACAACGATCCAGGCGACGATTAGGCTTCCCCAAGTGAGGCCTGCATCCCCCAACGGCCAACCCCAGGAGAAATTTTGGTGGCCTTCGTTGGGCAGCTGCGGAGGATTCTGATTTCTTTTGCCACGGCCGCGGTGTCTCTTGGGGGAGCCTTGCTGTTTCTGGTCGGGATCTTGAGATCTCCCTTGGCGCCGGTTTTCTCGCCTCGCATGACGGATTAAGGAATCCAAGGGGACAGTCCCCCTAGGGGGACTGTCCCCTTCTAACCCTTTTTCTAACCCTTTCAGCCCAAACGAGGGTATTTCGCTTCGACCCTCTTGGAATTGGGCCTCTTGGGTTTGTCTTCGATGGTTCCCCGAAGAACTGAAATAATCCTCTGGCTCACTTTTTCTCGCTTGAAGCTCGTAGGCCAGGACATTCCTGTGAGCGCCCGGAAGTTTCTCTTCATAACCGTACATCACGACGAGCGTGCCCGCCCGTGTATCACGCAACAGCTTCTCCTCAATCACCTTGTTGTGAATCCCAGAACCCTGATAGTACACGACCACGTCAGTCTGGGATAGATCCGCGGCTAGGGCCTGCTGCTGGAACAGGTGGATACGTGATTGCTCCTCGGAAGTCAAAGCCCCCTCCTCGATTAAGCGGAACTGTACACCTGTAGCAAGTTTGTAGATCCGCGGATTGTGCTCGTAGCCATTGGCGTTCAGTCCATAGACACTCGCGATGAAGTCCCACCGTCCATCACCGCTACCCAGATCCGTGAGCACTTGACCAGCTTGAAGACCAAGTCTCTCTTTCAGGAACGTCATAATCACCTCTATGTCAGAAGCCAGGGCTGGCGCAAACTTTCCGTACTCGTCTTGATACATCCACAGCTTGCCCCTCCCGACCCATTCGAGCAGCCTGAAGTTAGGGTCCTGCCGCAGCCGTTCCTCGACCACATGATCCGCGATCTCGATGATCCGTAAGACCTTCTGATGCCGCGTCTCTTCGTTCTCATGTTCGGCTCCTCCCTGCGAATGGACCATGGCCACCAGCCCAAACCCAACCGCCGCCAGCGCCATCGCTAGCCCAATGAAGGCGATCCCCCACTCCCCTACAGTCGAACGCATCTCCCCTTGACCTTGCCCCCCACGGATTTGCTCAAGCCTTTCTTTGAGCTGATCGACGATGGTCTCAATCTGGCGCTGATTTTCTTTCAGAATCTCTTCTCTTTGAGCGAGCTTCTCGAGGAACTCGTTTAACCTTAAGTCGCCTTCTCCCGCGGTGGGTGTATAAAACTGCCTCAGCTCGCCGGCTATTTCTCCCATCTCTCGAACGCCCCAATCGTATTGATCCAGACTCCGCTGGCCTTCTTCCATCATCGAAACGATCATCTCCTCAATTGGCCCGAGTTGACCGGTGATCTCAAAGGGTGCCGCCTCTCGAATCCAATCGAGCAGGAGAAAAATCACCCCTATTCCGATCAAGCCCGGAGCCCAAGCGATCGCAAAGATCGTAAAATTATTCAGCTCCCCTGGGCTGCGCCGTTCCCCTTCCGGGATTTGCTTAAGGAGGGAGGAAAATACCCGGGAAGATCTAGCGATAAATCTCTGGCGTTGTTCCTCTCCCTTAAACTGATAACCCTCCGCAATCCAGTTAAGAAGAACATCCAATCCCTCGGTCTTTTGAACCGTTAAGATCGTCCAAGCCAAATCTCTCAGTTCCTGGTAAAGCTGAGGGCGTTGTGCAAGATCCTTCAAATTGGCAAAATGGGCAACTCTGTTGGCTGCTCGGCGGGCCAAGGTATTTTGTCCAGACCAAAAGGCATTGAGCAGGCTAACCCTCGCCATTTCTTGACGGATCATCCAGGCCAAGGTCAGCTCTCCTAGCTGCTCGGTCCAAGAACTAAACCGGTCGGTCACGTCTATGATAAAATTGGTACGCACTTCCTCGTCATTACGCGCTTGGTGAATCAACGCCTGATGTTCTTCTAGAAAGCGTCTCAATGCTTCCTGAAACCGCTCGAGGGGTGGCCGTTGGCTTTCCTTCGTTGGAGAGCTTTCTTGAGGATTGAAAACAGGGGGGGCTAAAGAGGCTGGGGGTTCCGCCGGGGACAGCCTGGACGCCCCGCGTGTTGGAGGAGAGGCGTCCAGGCTGTCCCCGGCGGAGGCAGCGTTGGAGGATGGATTGTCCTTTTTCCCGGATTCTCCATCCGCGGCCAGCCCTGTCCCCAAAAGGGACCCTGGCCCGCCGATTATCACGAAGAATCCCAGGGCGGACAAGGCCAGCGTCGCCACCAGCACTAGCATCATGGGAAAAAGCGTTAAGCCGGTTGTATCCCAAGAAAATGCGCTTAAATCCATCAGGATGTCGTCCAAAGGGGGCATACGTTTCCGGATTTTGGCTGGAGTGGCGACTCCCAGCTTCTTGAGCCAAGGCCAGGCTTTCTTGCGAACGTATTGGGGGTCTGCCTTCAGGCTTTGAGCGATCTCTTTTACGGGCCGCGCGCCTCCCCGGACCGCCTTACGAATCGCGTATCTGGTGATCTTCAAAGGACGGCCATGCCTCTTGCCAGTCCCATATCGTTTAGCCGCGAGAGATTTCAAGGCATAGGGCCTCTGAACAGCATGGAATCGAATCTCCTCAAACCGCAAGGGATCGTTCGGCTCAGGCTCATACAAGCCAATCCACATCTGCTCAGGCTGCACCTGCCCGGTCTTAGCTGAAAAGCCAAAGCGGATCTCCGCTGACAACCGGGCCAGCTCGTCGGATGCGGGCCTGTCGCTCCCCAGCCCTTGTTTAAGAAGTGACCTCGAAAGCCCTGAGGGAATCCTGATTTCAAATCCCGCCGCTCTCACGGCCAACTCTGCTTTTCCTTCTCGAACCCGTTCCAGCGGCACCCTGGTTAGGAAGACCCTGCCGCCCAATGGGACAGCCCTTGTCAAGGCCCTCTCAATGCGGGGATGTGGGACATTCCCAGGGAATGAATCAGCAATCGTTCGCCTTTGACCGCTCGCCTCTCGAATTTCCAGAAGCTTAAGGAAGGTCCCTTCAGAATAAAGGGCCACGCCGGATGGTCCGATCAATACTTCGTTATCCCCCTTGGAATCTTGTAGCCAAAATAGTCCTTCTCTTTCGTACAGATCACGCAGGCTCTCTTTTTTAAACCAGCGCCGGGAGTTCAAAACTTTAATCACCAAGCCCTCAGGATTTTTCTTGACAGCGACTTGGAAGGACGCCGGCTCTCCGGGATAAACACAGATCACCGGATGAATCACCCCGCCAGGGCCGATACGGGCTTTAAAGAGAAGGCCCCTCCCTCCCTTCACGCGATGGAGGCTGCGGTAGGGGCGATCCGCAGGATCCGCAGAGGGTTCTTCGCCCAGAGACACAAGCTCTCCCGGGGGAACCCGGCCATAAACCATGAAATCTTGAAATCCTTCCAATTGCCGTCGCAAAAACCTGTTGCCCACATACGCAATGGTCCGTTGATCTTTCACGATGACTTTCAGAAGGACTGGCTGCTCTCCCGAAATCAACACCGCAACGGGCAGCACAAACCCAAGATCTGGGACCCATATCCACTCCACCTCAACCCACTGCCCTACTTTGTCAGAGTTGCTATAAATCCGTAGACGCTTCCCACGCCAAGCCAGCAGCCATGCATGAAGCTGTAATGGCAATGTATCCAAACTCACAGCGAGCCTCCCCTTTCGACGAAGCTGATGAGAGGTCCTATAGCCCGCGGCAAGAAATGCGAGCGCATCCGTTGGGCTGGCCGCCCACTGTTCACGACGGAAGCGGTCTCGATAAAATGGCCATTCTAGATTGGATCTTCTGATCGCCGCCTGATCCCTCTCCTCCGGAAGCAACAACCGCACCACCAGTTGAACTTCTTCAGCCGCGGCCCCCAGGAGCTGTGCGAGATCCGCAATCAATTTGGTCTCCTCTCTTCTGAATGGCTGTTCATAGGTGCTGAGGGTCCCAGGCCACTTCCTTTCGAGGCTCGTGATAACGCGTTTATGGGAACTATCGAGGAGCCTGTTCCTTCGTAGAACCCCTTGAGCTTCCCGAGCCATGTTAGGAGCGGTGCCCGTAAGCCCCGCGATCGTCCGGAGTTCCTCAAGGCTGTAACGCTCCAGAAGCCGGCCCTGGGGAATGGTCTGCTTAAGCCAGTTGACCAATCCCATAAGCCTTACAGCATCCTTGAGGCCCGTCCCTCGTTGAGCCAGTCGTTGAAAGAGTTCGGCCTCAAGGGGAATCGGGGCCTCAAGGCCGCGCCTAAGGATCACCGCGCTGAGTCTCCTAACGTTGTCTTCCTCAGTCCCTGGATTGGCCACTCTATTTAACAGCGCCGCCGCGAGGCTACCTTGAGTCTTCGCCTCAAGGCCGCGCCATCCTTCATCAAACCATTCCAGATACAAACGGTTGATCCCATAAACCACCTCGGCAAACTCCTCGGGAAATCGGCCCTCCCTGGGGCGATAAGCCAAAAAGCCCAGAAGCAATTCTAAGGCTTGCGGATCATCCGCAAAGCGCGCGACAAGCCCCCGGACAATATCCCTGTAGCTTAAGATTTCCTTATTGAGGGTGCTCAATTCAGCTCTTAGCCCTCTCGTCGATCCCCTGGCCCCGCTCTTTTGAGTCTCTTTTAGCTGCCCTCGCAGAATCCGTTGCTTGTTTCGCGCGGCCTCGGCATCCTGAAGAATCTGTGCGATCTCCTCGTATCCCAAAAGACGAGACCCTAGAGCGCTGGGCTCCTTAGAGCTGTTTGTGGAATCCCAGCCAGGGCCATCAAACGATTGGGCCGCGGCCAGCACCAATGCCGCACCAATAAGGGACAGAGCCAGCGTAATCGCAAAGAGCGTAAAAGCTCCTTCCAGCGCCCACACGGAATGCGATGGGTTGCCCCTGCCTTGTTCCCGTAATTCCTGATACCGTCTGATCTCATCAATATACTCAATCACCTGAAATTTAACGCCCTCATTCTCCAGATGCTTTCGTGCCAGACCAAAAACCGCATCTGTTTCCAATGGATCGTGAAAGAGCAGCTTGTGCAGCAACTCATCAGGCAAATAAGTTAAAACCGTCAGCGCCTCCTCCGGCAGATCCCATTCCGCCAGATCAAGCAGGCGGTGCATGATTCGTTTCCTTTGAGGCCTCTTCTCTTCCGGCCTCCGGTTGGCAATCGACACAAGAAGAGGAAGCGACTTGCTCGAAAGCCGGAACCGCTGCGTTGCGTTGGCTACAGGCTTTCGAAGCAGCCACAGAACCCGGGTGACCAGGAGATTCTCAGGGACAAAATCCTTTGTAAAGGTAAGGTCATTCGCGAACTCCTCTAAGGTCGGCCGGTCAATCTCAAAGAGCAGCGTCCACAAGTATTCGAGATCTTCTGACATAACGCGGTCTTCGTACACACCCATCAAAATTTCTAGGATGAGTATCCTGGCATTTTCTCGAGCCACCTTTATAGCAATCTTTTGGCTACGCCACCACTTTCGTAGAAAGGCGTATATACGTCTAAGAGTAACACGCCCTTCGTCACCCAACTTTCGTTTGTAGGCGACCTCGATCAACTCAGAAGCCAGCTTCGGACCAACATCTGGATTGCGCTCCCAGTCCTTGCGAAAGGAAGATAAAGAAAACCTAGGGAATGGCTGAGTTGGCAGCACTCCATTAACTCGGTGGGGCTGTCGGCTATCCGCGTCAGCCTGCCTCATGTCCATTCCCATGCCAGAGGAGTCCTTGGCCTGATTCTGTCCGGTTTCTTCCTCTTCCGATGACCCCTGCCCCATCCCTGCATCATCTTGGTTCATGGCCAATCCGAGGACGAGAAGGAGCGACAGGACAAAAGGCAGTAGACCAAAGACCGAAGACCCTAGACCATAGACCTGGGAATCTCCTTCGCTCAGTCTGTTGTCTGGGGTCCTTGGTCTTCGGTCTGATAAACCGGCGCTGTCTGTTGTCTGGGGTCTGTGGTCTTCCGTCTGTGATCCGGGCCTTGTGGTCTGTGGTCTGTCTTGTGGCGGCACGGTGAGTTTGATCCCAACGATCTGCTTAACCTCAACACGCAATCTCGGGATGGGCACCCCGGAAAGATCGAGCTCAGCGGCCCCCAGGACCAGGGCAACCCGGACAGAAGCCGCCAAGAGCGTGGGGCTCTCCTCATCCAGCACCTTCTTTTTAATCAATTCCTTCAACTGCTCGTGCTGCCCGCGGATGGTCCATCGGCCGATTCTCACCTTAATATCGCTCAGGTCTTCTTTAAGTTCTTCTTCTAATTTCAGGGCAATCAACCTGGTAAAATCCCCGGACTTTAAATCCACCCGTCGTAAAAACCCTCCGTATTCGTCGATCAGTTCTTCCACCCAAAAGCGGGGCAGAAGAATCGAACAGCCCTTTTGCTCAAACGCCGTCAATAGGCGCGCCAGCTTTTCATCCTGCACGACCGACTCGGCGAACAGTTCCTCTTTCTTTAACTTTACCGATTTGCGTCCTGGGGCCGGCTCCCGCTCGGGGGCCTTAAGCGCACTGGGCAGATCAGGGGCTTGGACGCGGATGGTCCCGTATTCCTGCCGGCTGACAGGGCCAGGCAAAAGGGCCAGATATTTCTCGATGCTGTAGCCTCTGACCTCCCCTTGCCATTTCCATGGTTCAAAGTAGAATCGCACCCCGCGGCCCGGCTTCCAGAGCGGATAAACGCGATACACGGCATTGGGCTTCAATCCCCAAAATAATACCCTCGGCCACTTTTTAGAAGTTGGCTCCCGTACACGGGGATGCGGATTAGGCGTGAATAAAACAGCGCCGTTGGAGTTCATCCGGACTAACACCTGGCGGTCTTGCAGCTTTTGAAGTTTTCGTTCAAAAGCAGCCAGGGCGCGTTGGTCAACTGCAAAGGGATTGAGCCGCCGGTTTCTGGCCCGCAAGACAATCCGGGCAAGATCGTCTTTATTATCACGATATGGATCTTTGCTTTGTCCTCTGGCCAGCGCTGCCACCACACCCACCATCACCGCCAATCCGGCGTCAAGAGAACTTGAGAGGAGAGTAGAGAGTAATGCGACCGCCATGAGCTCGTAGTAGCTTATTAACGACAAAATTTCTAAACCAAAAACTATGAGCCACAAACTAAGAGCTACAGATCCCGATGCTAAGAGAAGGCGAGTGTCTGAAGGGTTTTCCGTGCTGGGTTCGGTCAACCGTTGAACGATCTCTTCAATAGATAATAAAGAGACATCAATTTCTGAAAATAATTGGGCGTACTGCGGGGTTGTGCACAGCATGTGATATGTGGCAAGCGTCATATAATCATCAAATGGGGGCTCAAGCACAGCCACATCAATACGGTCGAATATCTCTGGGGGAATATCCCCCGGCTCGTCATGACTTTCCGCCAGATGAAAGATGTAGTCCGCCTGATGGGTGGAGAACTCTAAGATGTGACCTGGATAAGCCGAATCGTGATTTGACCCTCGTCCAACCTGCGCTATCCCCATCCCACCCGCCAACCACGACGCGCTCAACACGGCGAGAATACTCAGAACCGCCCACACGCCGTTGAGAATCAGCCAGCTTCCCAGGCCGCTCAATTCGCCGGTGGGTATGGAATCTTGCGGCCTCATTCTTGCAACCATCCGGGTGACACGGATTAACCCTGACTTGACAACCTCCGGCGGATGTGTTAATTTTGTGACGTCTTCCTTTTCCCTGTCTTCCCCAACGACGAACCCAACAACAAGGAGGCTAAGATGGATCAGGAAACGCAGAAAACGATAGAACCAATTTTTACTTCCTACCGGCGAGATGTCCTCGCGAGAACCTCTTTTGATCTGTTTAAGATATCGGTAGGCGGTGCTTTCGCCAGCAAATTCTTTTTTGAATTTGCCTGGCCTGTCAAGATTGTTTTGATAGGGGGAATAATAATACTGGGGATACTGGGTTTCTTTGTATGTCCCCCAAAACCACCAAAGGAGTAATAATAATGGATATTGTTTTATTAACCATGTTAACGTTGATTGGTCTGTGCCTGTTGGTTGTTGTGGGCCTTGCCATCGATCGTTACCGTACGAAACACGCGCATCGATAAGCCGACCCGCCGATAATCCCCTCCCAACGATCAGGGCCAATTGGGGCCCGCGGGCCCCAATTGGCCCCCGCATAATCAACCATTGCTTAATCACGCACTGGCTTGCGTCTTCTCTTTCTCCGCGAGATGTGGGGGATGGAGCCCGACGCTCGAATCCCAGATCAAAGATCTGCGGATCTGTTAACTGCTGCCGTTGTTGCCTGTCCAACTCATTGAGGGCTCCTCTGGCATTTAAACGGCCCAGCGCCAAGCCGACCAACACAATCAGCAAGCTCACAGCGGTCTCCGCAGAAGCCCCCACGGCGCTGAGGCCGGTCTCGGGGGAGGTCGTCGTCTGGCCGCCACTCCCCTTTCCACCGATTCCGCGCCCCATGACCCCGCCGCCCGTGAGCAGGGCAAAATTCTTGTCGGGTTCCGGTGACTCTTCCACCGGAACGGCTTTAAACCGACCGGGGGCCTTCAGCTTCACGCCAAAGGTTCTCTCAACATGAAAGTGAATCTTCTCAGCCCGCAATGGATGATTCGACTTCTTGTAGAAGCCAATCCTAACCTGCATATGCTTTGGTGGAATCATCGATTGTGAGGAATCATAGACAATTTCTGCTTCTAAGGCTGATGATGTGTTATTTGACGAGAACCGTCGAGGCAAAGTGCTACTGTGTCCAAAGGTACCAGGTGCCTTTGTGATCTTTACTCTTTCAACCCCAGGGGCTAAACGGATTAGCCCTGACTTGACAACCCACGGTAAATGTGTTAGTTTTGTGTCGGCTTTCCCCGCCTGCCAAGTCGTGAAGATGGCGGGCAGGCCTCTACGGGGTGAACCAGAGACGACGAGGAAAAGGACGCTCAATTGAGATTTAAGGGATTTGAGTGGGACGACGATAACATCGCGCACATCGCCCGACACAACGTCGACCCTAAAGAAACGGAAGAAGCCTGTTTCATCAAACCTTTTATCCAGAGGACCAGAGGCCGCAAACGGTATTTCATTCTGGGACAATCTCAAGCCGGACGATATCTGGCGATTGTTGTCGACTATAAAGAGGACCTCAAGATTAAAGTTGTGACTGCCAGAGATATGACCGAGGCTGAACGTAAACGATATCAAAGGAGTTAGTCCATGAGAAAGGTTAACAAAATCCCCAAGTTCAAATCCCTCGAAGAAGAACGCCTCTTCTGGGACACCCACAGCTTTACGGATTTTCCCGAGCTTAAGCCCGTCAAGAACGTTCAATTTCCTCAACCCAAACATATCCTCATTGATCTCAACCCCCGACAATTCAAGACCATCAACAGAATGGCCACCCAGCAAGGAATCTCCTGTCACCGGCTCCTGCAAATATGGATTCAACAAAAATTGTCCGGAGAGCTCAAACCAATTCACCAGTAATTCCCATTCACTATGCCCCAGCCCTTGCTCATCCCCTTGTGATTCACCCAGCGCCCCTGGCCCTGTACCTTTTGGGTACAGGGCTGGCCCGCCCCCGGCCCGCCTATCATCTCCAGAGCCGGGGTGGGCAAGGATCGCCAATGCCAGGGCGGGCCCTGCACCTTCTTGGTGCAGGGCGGGCAGGCCCAAGATCATCAGCACCCCCGCACTCACCCACACCAACGACAACAGCATCATCCCCACGCCCGCCTGCCAAGTTCCTATCCAATCGGCGGGCAGGCCCGCGAGCCCTTCGATCCTTCGACTTTGCTCCCCGGCCCGCCAGTCACGCTTGCCGGGGCGGGCAGGATCAAACCCTGAGCGAAGGCCTTCGACTTCGCTCAGGCCGAGGCCGAGTCCTGAGTCCATTCGACTTCGCTCAGGACTCAGCCCTGAGTGGAATCGAAGGGCTGAGCCTGTCGAAGGACGAAGTCGAATGGGTTCGAATCCGCTCAGGGTAAACAGGGGGAGGTCTTCGGCATAAACTGTTGACTTCTCTGTCGCCGTGTAGTATTCTTTCTGCGGAAAGGAAACAACGCGATGACCCGACATTTCAAAGTCGTTATTGAAGAAGAACCCGAGGGCGGATATTCTGTCTTCGTCCCCTCGCTTCCAGGATGCGCTTCCCAAGGTGAATCTCTGGATGAGGTATTGACCAATATCAAAGAAGCCATTATGCTGTACCTCGAATCCCTTAAAGAGGATCGCCTTCCCTTCCCTAGGTTCGATACCGAGGTCATGATCAAAGATGTCGAGATCTCGGTATAACCCGTCTTCGCTCCAAAACTTTCGTTGGGGAGCTTCGCCGGGTTCATCCGCCGAAGCTAAACGTGAAAGTCCCTCGACTCCGCTCGGAATCCTTCTGGTTCGCTTTTCGTCCTTCGGTAAACTCAGGACGAACCCTGAGCGTAGTCGAATGGGTTCGCTCACCATCCCGAACAAAAAGCGATGGAGAGGGATCCTGAGCTTGCCGAAGGACAATTTAGCGAAGGCGGATAACCCAATTCCCGCAAGAGGCTGATAAAAATCTGCCGGACTCATGATCCAAAACATTGAGATCTCCATATGACCAAACCCCTGAGATTGGCCGGCAAAGACATCGTGAATTGTCTTTTGAAGGCCGACTTTATTATCTTGCGTCAAAGAGGTTCCCACGTGATTATGCGGCATCAGACTGATCTCAGCCGACGATGCGTGGTTCCCCTGCACAGATCCCAAACCATCAAACCCGGAACTTTTCATGCCATACTCAAAGGCGCCGGGATCTCGGTTGAGGAGTTTATTGAGCTCAGGAAGTGACTTTTTATCTGATAAAGATACCCAATACCTCTGGTTTAACCCATCCCACATTTCCACTTGAACCACTCGAGGATCAACAATCGCTCCATAGAACTCTCGGAGGATCCGCCGAGCTTTGGGATTAGCTGCCCACAGGGGCATGGTGGCCGCTATGGCGGCCACCATGCCCCCAATGGGCTGACTCATCATCACCGCCGACGTAAAAAGGAGCGGCTGCATGATTTCCGCCGCCGAGGCCTCCCTCGGCTGCCCGCGGGCCATCCCCAGCGCGAACGCCACAAGGATCATCAAGACTGCCTGCGTCCACCACGCGCCGGGCGTCAACATGGACAAAGCGGCGCTAGCTCGATTTTCCTCAAACCCGATGATGAAGCTAAGCTGGTCGTCGCGCCCTTGGGCTTTCACTCCCCCCTCCGGCACTGGCTGATAACGAAGATACGGCTTGACAGAAAAATACAATAATGTTATGTTTCCAGCATGCCCATAGAACAACTGCGGCGATGCATCCTCTTCGAGCGTTATCGACTTAGCTTGCATGCTCAAAAGAAACGATAACAAAAGAGATAATAAATGCAAAAGCAAAAATATGATGATTGTTCGTATTGCGGTGGAGAGGTAAAGCCCGGCAAAGTCAAAGTCGACATCTGGTTCAAGAATAAGCTCTACATTTTCGAAAATAATAATGCCCTCATAAACGAACCTGGCCCGTATGGTATCGACACCTTCCTCATTCCCGAAGGTACCAGCTACCCTTGCATTACGAATCAAAACCAGGGCTCCAGGGTTGACAAACTCCTCTGCATCTATGATCCCCGCCGTTGCTGAGGCCGCAATCGTCATTGGCCTCTTGACAAGGTAATTGAGTACGGCTATACTGGCATCACCTAAGGAGATTAATCGATGATTAAACAAGCCAGTCACCCAAAATCTCAAAATCGGATTGTGACCGACCAAAGTATCCTCCATGGAAAACCCCGCGTTAAAGGAACCCGAATAGCGGTTTCCTGGGTTCTTGAGCTTCTCTCGAGTGGTATAAATCCCAAAGACATATGCGCCCGCTGGTACCCCGATCTGACCGTCGAAGATGTTTTTGCTTGTATCGACTTTGCCAACCAATGTCTCGCTGGGGAAGAAATTCATCTCACGCGTGGGCTGCATCACTCCAGGAACTAACCCTTGACGTCTTTTCTTCTTGATCATTGCGTCTGGTGGCCAACGGCTCAAGTGCTGCGACATGCTGGCTTCAGGTGTCTTTCGCTTAAGGATATTGGCCGCGTTGAGGCCAGAAATAGCGAACTGCTCGCGCTCGCCATCAAACACCGCGTGCCTCTTCTGACGCGCGACGCTGATTTTACCAACCTCAAACAATATCCCTTTGGGAGCCATTACGGCATTATTTACCTGCGAATCACCCCACAAACTATGGCGGCTGTTCACCGAACGATGCTCCGCGCCTTGCGCCAAACGCCCGCCTCCCGCCTGCGGGGAGCGTTGCTCTTGGTCGAGCCCGATGACTACCGCTTGCATCATCCCTAGTGCCAGCCCTGTAGCAAGAAGGTACCCTGGCCCACCGATCATTCCAAAAGCCACGGCGCCCAGGGTCAATGCCAGGACGACCCCAACCATCCTCAATCCCTCCATCAAAAGCGCGGCGGCAGCGATCAGCACAATTGCCAAAGACCCGAGAGTGAAAGAATAAACCGGAACAAAATTCTTTTTGACAGGAATAAAAAAGTATGTTATTTTTCCTCTGTTCCCAAAAAGGAGAGAGACAACACCATGGCCGATGTCAAACAAATCATACAAGACCTTATCCTCCCTGAGTTCCGAACCCTGCAGGCCACCATACAGGCGGAATTTCGCCGGATTGATGAGAGAATTAATTCCTTGGATAATAAAATCAATTCCTTTGAAAAACAGATCAACGACAAACTTGACAGCTTTAATGATAAGTTGAACAGCTTTCGGGAAGAATTCCGCTCTGAGATCCGCCGGCTTGACAACCGGATCGACTCCTTGGAAAAACAGATTCTGTTTATCAGGGAAGATTTTAAAATGGCGATAGATCTTCATGAGCGCCTTGCTGCGCTGGAGGGGAAGCTCTCTCATTAACATCTGCCCCCTCCTGACGACCGCCACAACAACCATGCCCATCACCGTCCAGAAAATGAGTTGGACCATCATAACTCCTGCGCCCAATTCGGCAGTTGGCATCCCCGCCCCCAGGCCCAAGGCGATTGCCGTCTTTAGCGTCCCTAATCCCTGCATGATTAGTGTTGTGACAACGGCGGCCCCTATCGCCAACACAACCGCCACCCCGCCCCACCCAAAGCTGTGGGCGGATGGGCCTTCGCCCTGTTGAGTTTCTCCGGGATCCACGGGTTGTTCAGCTTGAGGGCTATTGAATTGACCTCCTCTCGCACCTGACTCGCTCGGCTTAGGGATGACCTCCCCCAATGCGGTTTCCATGCCACGCAACCCAGCAAGTTGCATCCGCTGGGCAATGTCCGGAGAATCGTCAGTAAAGCTATTTCCATAAAGTTCCCCTTCGAGAGAAATACCGAGATTGGGACGATTCAAATCGATCTCCACAATCGTAAGGTTGTGTTTTTCTAGGAAGTTAATGAGGTCTGCCAAAAGCACTGGGCTGTAATGCTCATTTGAGAAGATCCTCACTTGAAAAGACTCCATCCGTGCCTCTTCACTGGCCATACGACTCAATAAATTATTAATTGAGGTTAAATCGGTTAATGCGTCAAGATGGGTTAGAGCAACAACCCGTTCGGAGGGATCATGGAACACAGCACCCACGCAACCTCCAGCCACAGCGATCGTATTCGCAATATCTTTAGGGGATGTGTTCTTACTAATTCCGAAGGTACCAGCTACCTTTCCGAACAAAAGATAATCCAAAATTTTATCCGGGAGATACCGCACAATTTCGGCATCGAATCTCAGCACAACCAAATTATCCAGCGGTTTTGATTGGGCTTTTAGTATTCCCGCCAGCCAATCCCGTCTGTAATGAGAATATTGTGAAGGGGAATAAATATCCGTTGTAATCCCACCGACCGTGGGATTACGCTCGGCGATGGCGTAAGCGACATTCGTATTGCCTCCGCCGATTTCCAATAAAATCTGCCGCCCTTCTTTTGAATACTCTTCTATTCTACTTCGCAATGAAAAGAGAACACCTGTATTTGCTTCGTAGGAATATTCTCCCTCGGAATAATTCCTCCGAAGCCTCCAATGGCGTTCGCTTATCGAGGCGAAGGAGAATAGAATCCTAATTGCTTTTCCGATTGCTTCTGGTGGATTTCCTTCACTGTCCAGATACATCCATAAATCCGTGTAAAGCCCGGCTGTCGGAAGGATCTCTTCTCGTAGACGGCGCTCTTCCAATAACAGCGCCTCTAACTCGGCCTGATCCTTTTTCAATGCCTCGCCAAGCCACTTAAGGTCATACGCCATAGGCCATGCGCCATAGGCCACCACGCCCATGAGCACAACTACAATCTCTAAACCTGCCGAAGCAAAGCTGCGGAGATCCCTCGAAGATGCCCTCTGTGGCCCCAGGTATCCTTCCGTATATAGTGAAGTTAAAATATCCTTTGTTTGTTGAGGACTCAAAGACTTAAACCGCAAAACCATAGACCGGCCGTTTTCCTCAATGGCAAAAAATTCCATGCCGTAGAGTTCGATCAACTTCAAATAAATCTCTAAGATGTTCCCTTTTAGATCCTTCATAAGCAGAGACTTATCCATTTGATCAACGCGCTCAGCATCTCTGGCTCTGAGGGCCGCGGCATAGAAGGAACCATCATAGGATTCCCACAAGACGATCATTACGGCATCCTCGTTGATCTTGTTGACGAGTCGGGCAAGCCTTAGATCTTCAGGATGAAACATCGGGAAAACAATCACCCGGTGCCCTAACCTTTTCACCGAATGCGTATGGATACCCATCCAGATGTGTACCCCGATCACGGCATCGACAGAATTTTCATCACCCTTGACCATATCCGTTGCGCTGCCATCGGTTCTCACCTCAAAGGCAGCTTCTCTTCCGGTCGTCCTGGAGAATGCCAAAAGTTTTAAGATGGCTTTTTGAACAGATTGATCCGTATCGATAAACGCGACGGCACGAGAGATGGCCTCATCCGAGACGGGAGAGGGGACAACTTGAGGAGAGACGGTTGGGATACTTTTCTCGGGGACGGACGGAAGAGTTGTTTGCGTCGTTTGGGGGATGGGAACTCCGGTGCAGGCCGCACACAGGAGTAAAGTTAGGAATGTGGTCGTGACCACTCGAGGAACTGTGCGGAAGAAGGGAGGCAACGTGAGACGTCCTTGGTCCCTCGTCCCTCGTGACCAACGAGCCGGCGAGCGGATGAGCCGGCCAAACCAGCTAGCCATGAAGCCGATGATTGTTATCACTAAAATGCCGACCAGGATCACGATGAGCGCCCCGATCTCTGGAAGGACTAAAAGATGCTCTTGGCCTTCCTTAGCATTGGGTGGGCTAATGGACGCCGTTGATGGTTTCTGCAATACAATCATCAACTCGACCTCTTCTTGTGAATACGCGATCAGTACCATACGAGGTTTATCCGGTGCGACAGCTACGCGGATCTCATCGGGTAATTCTGAAAAATGACCCCTCTCAAGGGGTTGATCCGCTGGACGTACTGGCCTAGGAGGATTAAGGATAATCAGTACGCCGCCTTCTTCCACCAGACCCCAGGCCGCTTGCCAGAACTCCTGCCAATACTGGGAAAACATCACTCGTGAATCGATCAGGCGGGACAGACCATACACGACCACCGCTCGCTTCTGTATACCCTGTATCATACGGGTAGACCACAACCTCATAGCGAGCAATTCCACTAAATTCTCAGGATGGATAATCACGCGCACCTCCATAATCTCCTTTTGACCAGGTCGCTGCACACGATCAATCACGGTATTATCCTTATTGAAAACGATCTCATATCGATTGGTCTCTAAGAGTAATGAGGCATCACCGATGATCTCTGAGACATGTTCCATCGCTGCCTGAATGTTTTTCTTCTCCTGTATCGAGTTATCTTCCCCTAACGCATCAAACCCTCGAATATCGGCAGCACGCATTTTCTTCCCATCTCCGCCTGGTTCCACTGACCTTTGCTCTTGCGCCATGCCTATGATGATCATCAACGCCATCCCCAGTTCAATCGCCCCGACGCCGCTCCACGCCCACGCCAACCCAACAAGAAGAATCATAGAGCCCGCCACAACACCGGGTGTTGGATTGGTATTGGATAGCGATAATTGTATATTGGTTGGATTCTGGGAATTAGAATTTGTTGTTTCCAGCGGCGGCCCGGTGATGCGGCCTGCGCGGGCGATGTCGGTGGTCGTAATACTTTGAATGTCCTCTATAAACGCCGCCCCAACGCCCATAACCGCCAGCCATTCGGCCTCCGACTCTCCCGCTGTTTGGGGTTTGCCCTTGGATAACAACAAATAAATATATCCATCCGGGTGACTCTCCCGAATACGGAAGCCCGCTTCCACAAACATCGGGACTTTACCCTGAATCCTCGCCCAATCAAAATGCTCGCTCAACCCTCGCAGCAAGCTCCCCTCCCCGCTAAAATTCTGAACAACTCGGGCGTGGGCCTCGTCATGCAGTTCGTCACGTGAGGGAATATTGCGAAATAGCCTTTTTCGGAAAATTCTGGAAATCCACTCAACAAGATGGATACCCCAAATTTGGTCTCTTCGGGTATTTCGCAACAATCCCCGTAAATATTCGTCAATCTCCACAACCTCTTGAGGAGTATATCCTCTTTCGAAAAGGATATGGTCGATCAGGAAATCAGGGTTATAGTCGCCCCTCCTGAAGGAGAAAATGCGATTCCCTTCGACCTTCCCAACAGTGAATACAAAAAATATGATTCTCTCTGAGATGCCACTCCCGTAATGCTCGCCATAAACGGCGAATTGTGCCGTATGTTCACTAAATAATTCCACCTTGATCGTTTGGACACGCGGCCCGTCTGCAAATAACGAAATCACATAATCGTCATTTTTGTAAAGCCACCTCCACCATTCTGGGGGTTCTTGAGAATTTATGTTTTCCCATCCCGGCCAGATAACCTCTGGTTTACTCTCTGGTCCCTGATCTTGCCGAATCATGGCTAAGGCTCCGGATGAAAGGGCTGATAACACCACCGTCAAGCCGAGTTGAATGAGACCCGCCGCCAGCCCGCTGGTCCACATCCCCTGAAGATCATCAGCAGATGGGCGATCGCCCTTCTGGGAGCCAAGCGATTGATGAGCACGAGAAGGCCGCCATGGGGATGACTCAAGCCGCTCACGAAGGGTCTTGTTCGTATGAATCTGCGAGAAGATAATCCGAGCCTGAGATTGCATCATCTGAATGGTCACACCGCCTCGCGTGACAGGATCAATCCCTAATAAAAAGAGGCCGGGCATGACCTGACCCTCAGAATCCAGCGCATGAAGGGTGGTCGGATTCATCTGAACCCGCCCTTCGCGAACCCCCACCCCTTGGGCTTGAAGGAAATCAATTGCGGGACTGAATCCGACGCACAGGTAGCAGCGGTCATAGGGGAGACCGCTTTCTTCTCCATTTTGCCCCTCGCTCAGAATAAGTTCATGCTATGTAACCCTTACCAGCCGTTTTCCTCCTGCAAGGATCAAACGCGTGTCCCCTCGTTTGGGTGCCGCCCCGTGCCACGCTTCGAGATCGCTTCGGTAGACAGGATCTGCATCGGTTGGGACACCGCTTTGATCGCTCCAGCGCAGGCTCTGTTCCGGAAAGACAAGGGTTATGCTTTCTGCTTTCCGTCGAAGATGACGGAGGGCCAGCCTCAAAGCCGTGTTGCCTCCCCCAATGATCACCACCTCACCCAAGCGCTTGCCCTTCGGCAGCCTCAAATCACTGTCTTCAATGACTCGAATCACTTTCTGGGGATAAGCATCTTCACCCGGCACATTA
>Ga0137796_10000735_pt1 | contig 19755 bp, 19 predicted proteins | sample OV2TP3_FD_97704 | JGI IMG/M metagenome (GOLD analysis project Ga0137796, IMG submission 97704) | reverse complement strand
GCGAGCGGCGCGGGCTTGAGCGCCAGTCCGGTCACCAGCGTGACCGGCTGCAGCTGGTAGGCGACCCACGCCACCCAGCAGACGGCGGCGAACATCAGCACCGCCACGATGCGCCAGAACCACTCCCGCTCGGAGCGCCGCGGCGCCACGGCCCGCACCTCGAGCGGCACCGCGCCGCCGCTCGCTGCGGCGTCCGCTTGCCGCCGGTCGAGCTCCTGCAGCATCCGGTTGATGACGCTCACGGCGGCGCGTCACTCTTCGGCGCGTCGCAGCGTAAGTCGCGGCCACCACCAGGGCTCGGGCGAGCTCGCGGCCGGCGTGTCCTGCGCCGCGACGCGCACGTGCCTGCGCTGCACGCTCCCGCCGCCCTCGCCGTAGACCAGCAGCAGCGCCTTGTGCATCAGGATGTTGATGAGGCGCGGCACGCCCCGGCTGGCGCGATGCAGGCAGCGCAGCGCGCCCGCTCCGAGCGCCGGCAGCCGCACGCAGCCCGCGACCCGCAGGCGATGCGCCACGTAGGCCTCGACCTCGTCGCGCTCAAGCGCCTTCATGCGGTACTCGAAGGTGATGCGCTGGCGCAGCTGCCGGATCGACTCCTGCGCGAGCTTGCGGTCGAGCTCGGGCTGGCCGAACAGCACCACCTGCATGAGCTTGCGCTTTTCGGTCTCGAGGTTGGTCAGCAGGCGCAGCGCCTCCAGCGTCTCGAGCGGCATCGCCTGGCTCTCGTCCATGCAGAGCACGACGCGCCGGCGGCGCCGGGCATGGTCGAGCAGCGTGCGCGTGAGCGCCTTGAGCAGGTGGTGCTGATCGAGGCCGGCGTCGCTGCGTGCCCCCAGCTCCTCGGCGAGCGCGAGCCAGAGCGCGCGCGGCTCGACGTTGGGATACGGCAGGTAGGCGGAGGCGCAGCCCGCGTCCAGCGAGCCGAGGAACTTGCGGCAGAGCAGCGTCTTGCCGGTGCCGACTTCGCCGGTGATCTTGATGAAGCCCTCGCCGTTGGCGAGCGCCACGAGCAGGGTGTTGAGCGCCTCCTGCGTGCCGCGGCACGGGAAGAAGAAGCTGGTGTCCGGCGTGATGCCGAAGGGCGGCTCGCGCAGACCGAAGAACCGGAGATAGTTCATTGGCGGGGCTGCCCGCCGAGCGTCTCGAGGCGCTCGCGCGCGCTGCGCAGGCCCTCGTCCCAGTCGCGATCCGACTTCAGGAGGGTGGGCTTGAGAAGGATCACCAGCTCCTTCTTGCGCAGGCTGCGGTTGGCATTGCGCAGCAGGCCGCCCAGGCCGCCCTCCGACACGCCCGGCAGGCCGCCGCGGTTGTCCCGGATGTCCACGCTCATCAGGCCGCCGATGGCGACGATGTTGCCGTCGCTGACGCGCACGATCGTGTCGGTCTCGTTGACGTTGCTCTTGGCGAGCGGCAGCGTGATGGTGGCGATCTGCGCGCCGAGGTTGATCACGCGGGTGCTCTCGCTCACGTCGCTGATGGAGGGATGGATGTGCAGGATGATGTTGGCCCCCTCGTCGATCTGCGGCGTGACATCGAGCAGAATCCCCGAGAAGAAGGGTTGCACCGTGACCGTCGGCGACTGCTGGGTGGAGGTCCCGGTGGTGACCGTGGTCGTCGTGATGTTGGTGACGAAGAACTCGTCGGTGCCCACCTTGAGCACCGCCTTCTGGTTGTTGAGCGTCGCGATGCGCGGGCTGGAGAGCACCTGCACGTTGCCCTGCGACTCGAGGAATTGCAGCAGCGCGGCGAAGTTCGAGGTCTGCAGCGCGAGGCCGAACACGGCGCCCGCGGGGTTCGCGGCCGCCAGGCCGAGCGCGGTCGCCGAGGCCGACAAGGCGCGCCCGGCGGGATCCGCGGTCACACCGCCGCTGGTCAGCGGCTGCCCTCCGGCGCCGAGCGCCGTCGCGGTGGCGGGCGTGCCGCTGCTCGAGAGCTGCCCGACCGCGATGTTGGGTCCCGAGTTGCGGAACGCGGCCCAGTTGACCCCCGCCTGGTAGGCGTCCGAGAGCGTCACCTCTACGATCTTCGCCTCCAGCATCACTTGTCGCTCGACCGCGATGCGAGTGGCGCGCAGATACTGCTCTACCGCGCGCAACTCGGCCGGAAAAGCGCGCACCACGACGACGCCGGACTGGGGCGTCACGACGACCGAGCGCCCCTCGCCCGCGCCCACCAGCGCGGTCAATGCCGTCCTCAGGTCGGCCCAGAAGTCGGACTGCTGCTGGGTCGTCACCCGGCTCGACTCGAGCGAGCGGGACACCTGGGTCCCCGCCGGCTGCGGCGCGGCCCCCTGCGAGGTGGCGCCCGAGACGCCGGCTCCGCTGGTGTCGGAGACCGCCCCGGACTGCACCCGCACGTCGGAAATCCCGCGCCGCTGCCCGGGCAGGTAGTTCACCTGGAAGATGCGCGTCTGCAGCCCCGCGGGCTGCACGAAGATGCGCGTGCCCTCGGCGCGGTAGTCGTAGCCGTAGAGCTCGCGCAGCGAGTCGAGCGCCTCGCGGATCGTCACGTCCTTCAGGTTCACCGAGATCGTGCCGGAGACGCCGGGATGCAGCAGCATGCTGTAGCGCGTGCCCGCGACGATGGACATGAACACCTGCGCCGCCGGCGCGTTGCTCACCGAGAGGTCGAAGCGCGGCTCGATCGGCCGCCCGCGCAGCTCGGGCATCTCCATCCTCGGCGGCGGCAGCAGCGCCTGATCGACCGACGCGGGCGGCGCTGCCGGCTTGCGCGCCGGCGATGGCGCCACCGCGCCGAGCAAGGCGCCGTCGACGCCGGAGGGCGGCGGCGGGGGCGCCGCGCAGCCCGCGAACGCGAGGACCGTGATCCATGCGGGCAGTCGATTCATGGCGCGCCCCTCCGGGCCGGCGCCGCGCGGCGGCGCACCGGCTGCTTGTCGACTCCCGGGTAAAGCTTGAGCGTCTCGGTCCGCTCCCCGCTCTTCAGCACGACCTCGGTCTCGCTGACGCGCACCAGCGTCGCGTCGCGAAACTTTCCCCCGAGCGGCACCGTCTCGCCGTCGATCACCGCGAGCTTGCGACCCGAGGAGATGACCACCGACTGCAGCTGTGGCCCGGCGGGCTCGCCGGCGCCCGCCGCGAGCGCCGCGGCGCTCGGCGGGCGCGTCGGGTCGGCGAGCGGCTGGGCGCACGCCGCCCACGCCGCGGCGCACGCCGCAAGTCCGAAGCAGGCGGTGCGCGGCGCCGTCATACCCGCATCCAATCCCGGTCCAGGCTCAGCGTGTAGACGGTGAGCTTGAGCAGCGCCCGCGGGTACTCCTGCACCGCGAGATCGAGCTTGCCCCAGTAGAGCTGCGTCGGCACGCGCTCCGTCTCGGCGAGGTAGGCGAGCAGATCGAGGTAGGGCGCGGCCACCGTGATCTCGATGCCGTGGCGAAAGATCAGCGCCTCGGGGGCGGGCGCCGGCGCCGACTTGCCCGCGGCCGGCTTGGGCGCGCTGCCCGGCTGCTCGAGGATGCTGGCGGCGGGAAGCGTCCTCAACTCGACGAGCTCGACGCGACGATGGCGCCCGAGCAGCTCCTCGAGGACGCGGCGCATCTGCTCGGGCGTGGTGAGCCCCTTCTGCTCCGCGGCGACCGCAGCCTCGACCGCCGCGATCTTCCCCTTCAGCTCGTCCAGGCGCCGCTTCGCGTCCCGGTCGGGATCGGCGGCGCGCGCCGCGACCAGCTGGTGCATCTGCGCCTGCACGGTCTTCAGCTCCGCCTGGCGCTGCGCGATCGCCGCGGCGTGCTGGCGCTTGCGATCGCTCTGCGGCTTGAGCAGCGCGGCGTCGAGCACGGCGAGCACGCCGAGCACGAGCGCGCCGAACAGGAACCCCCGCTGTCGCAGCGAATACGCGTCGACCCTGTCGGCGAGCTGGCGCCAGCGCTGCGCGATCACGAGCCCACCCGGGATGCGGGCGCGCGCGGCTCCGCGGACCGCCGCGGCACCAGCACCGAGAACTCTACATAGCGGTCCGGCGCCTTGCCCTCGGGCGCCTTGCCCTTCTGCGCCGCGCCGGCCCCGGCTTCCGCGGCGGGCCTGGAGGCGCTCAGCCTGAGCTCCGCTACGGCGCGCCCCTGCATCACCGCCTCGCTCGAGAGCGCCCGCAGGTAGAGGGGTACCAGGTGCGCTTGCAGCGCCCGCCCCCGGACGCTCACGACGCCTTCGGCATCCCCGATCGCGATCCCGGTGAGCCACACGCCGGGGACCGACTGGCGCGCGAACGCCACCAGGTACTGCGAAAAGCCCTCCACGCTTCCGAGCTTTTCCGTCCTCAGCCGTTCCATCAGCCGCTGGCGCGCCTGCAGCCGCCCCTCCGCGCGCGCGAGCTCCCCCTCGAGCAGCTTGCTGCGCCCCTGCGGAGAAAGGTCGCGCCCGAGGCGGACCAGCTGTTCGCGCTGCTCCTTGGCGCGTGCCTCGAGGTCGGTGGCCGCGCGCTTGAGCGCCGCCGTCTGGTAGAGCGCGTAGGCGTAGAACGCGAGCGCCCCGGCGACGATCACCGCGAGCGACTGCAGCATGGTGCGCGCCGAGAAGTGCTTCTTGCGCTTGAGGAAGATCGGGTTGTAGAGGTTGATCTGCTGGCTCACGGCTGGAGGCCTCAGAGCGCCTTCGACTCGTGGCGCAGCGAGGCGCCGATGAGGTGGAACAGGCGCCCGCGCTCGGCGGGCGGGAGGTCCGCGGCGCCCAGCGCGAGCGCGCGATCGAGGTCGACCCGCTCGACGGTTACCCCGAGGTTCGCCCGCACGTGCTCCAGCAGCCCGGTCTCCTGGGGCTCGGGACCGAGCAGCAGGCGGGTCACCGAGATCGTCCGGTACTGGCGCTCGAAGTGATCGAAGGTGCGCTGCAGCTCGAGCACGACGCGGTTGAAGAGCGCCTCGCGCGCCTCGCCCGGGGCGGCCGAGGCGATCTGGCCGAGACCCAGCTCGATGCGGCGCGCGAGATACAGCTCCGCGCGATAGTTGACCGTCAGCAGGCCGTACTCCTGCTCGAAGTGCAGCAGCGCGAGGCCCTGACCCTCGGTCTCGAACAGCGCCGCGACGTTGCGCTGCGCCGTCTCGGGGATGTCGATCACGGAAAGCGGGATGCGTGCGTCCTCGAAGGACTTGATCACGCCCTTGATCGCCTCGTTGCGCGCGGCGACCGCGTACATCGAGTGACCGCGCGCGGCGGCGGTGGCGCCTTCGGGCGGGATGTCGAGCACGTCGATCGTCGCGTCGTCGACGTGGTAGTCGAGCATGTCCTTGATGCGCCAGCGGATGGCGCTGCGCAGCTCGGCCTGCGGCACCGCCGGGGCGTCGACCAGCAGCAGCTGGTACTGGCCGGGCTCCAGCACCGTGAGGCACTGCCGGCGCTCGAAGTGCAGCTCCTTCGCCAGCCGCTCGGCGGACTGCGCGCCCTCCCCGAGCGTGCGCACGCCGCACCGCGTGACCACCGACTTGCCCTCGGGCGCATGGCGGCCGAACGCGAAGCGCATCTCCGCGGCGGACATGGCCACCGCCAGCCAGCCAGGCTCTCTTTTCAACGCTCTGCGCCACATTCCTGGTCGCCCGCCCCGACTTTACTTGAAATTATGATTATAAAACATTGTCTTGTCAACGTTATTTCCAAGCCGTGACGGTATCGGATTGTCCTGACGAGAACCCCGGCTCAGTTGCTTGCAGCGCTCGCACGCAGTTGCCGCTCGACATAGTGCGGCCCTGGCGCCGCCGCGGGGCATCCCGCCGTGTCGTTGCAGCCCGTGGCGACGACGCTGTACACCAGGATCGGCGTGGAAGTGGCCTCGGTATGCGAGCTGGACGTGCAGCTGACGTCCGCCCGGAACCCGGCCAGGTCCCCGGTGAAGGTGATGCTCGCTCCAGCGCAACCCGGTCCGACCAGCGCCTGGCGCAGGCCGTACTCGACGCCCGCCCGCGCCGCCTGGTAGGCCTTGGGGGCGAGCAGGTCGAGCGCCGCCCCGGACTGCTGGGTCACCGACGTGGTGACGAGGGCGGCGCCGAACACCGCGAGCATCACGAGGACGATGACCGCGGTGACCGCGCTGAAGCCGCGTACGCTACGGGACATTGCTGACGTGCGCCTCGTGATAGAGGAAGACCGTCTCGCCGGCGCGCGTCAGTTCCAGCCTCACTGCCACCAGGCCGCGCGCCTGCAGCGGCAGCAGCGTGTACTCGATGGTGCACGCGGTGACGTAGTTCGCGAGCACATTGACCGCAGCGCCCCCGTAGGCGCCGGTGGGCTGCGCCGCCGTGATGCTGTAGTTCGCTACGCGGCGCAACTGGCCCGTGCCGTCGCCGTTCACCGCCGCGCCCGCCGCGCACTCGTAGGTCACGGGACCCGAGACGACCTGAAAACGACGGCCCGGCGACTCGAGGGGGAAGAGCTTCGCCGCACCGAGCGCGATCCGATCCTCGTCGCCCGCCGGGCCCCCGTTGGCTGTGAACGTGCCGACCGTAGCGCTGTTGTCCCCTGCGTAGGCGTCCGCGCCCGAGATGCCGAGATTGTGGATCACCACGCGGTCGCCCGCGGCGACCGTCTGGCCGGCGACCGTGCTCAGGCGTCCGATGGTGTCGAACTGCGCATCGGCCGCCGCGAAGTCCAGGGGGTCCTCGCCGACCGAAGGCGCGTCCTTCAGCTCGGCGCGGTACCTGCCGCCGGTCCGGGTCGCGAGCAGCTCGAGGTAGGTGGTGCTTCCCACGGCGGTCGTGCGCACGCTGTTGGGGAGCGCGCCGCGCACGTCGCGCGCGAGGCGCCGCAGCGCCGTGTCGGCGACATCGGTGAGCTCGGCGCGGCCCTGGGCGGCGAAGTAGCCCTGCACCGGTCCCACGATGAACACCGCGGCGACGGCCGACATGATCGCGAGCAGCGCCACCGTGACGACGAGCTCCACCAGCGTAAAGCCGCGGCCCCCGATGTGCCTCACGGGGTGCAGCTCCCGCTGAAATCGAGCCGGTAGCCCGCGAGCACGACGGTCGCGGCTGCCGGGGAGGTCGTCGGTCCGGTGACCGTTACCGTGACGAGCTTGGAATCCGCGGCGGGCACCGCGGAGAGCGCGCTCGTGGCGACCGAAACGCTCACGTTGTAGTTCTCCAGGCCCGAGATCGGTGTCCCGCCGTCGATGGTGAAGATACCGGTGGTCGAGAATCCGTGGTAGTCGCTGACGTCGTCGAAATTCTGGCGGTTGGCCTGCGTCGCGGCTCCGCTGAAACCGCCGCTCGGGTTGCAGAAGGCGGCGAGCTGGATCTCGTCGAGCAGGGCCTCGGCCGCCGCGAGCGCCTGCTTGGAAGCAAGGGGATCGGCGCTCCCCCGCACCGAGGTCTGGAAGACGAGCAGCACGCCCGCGAGCCCGACCGACATCACCACGATCAGCACGATCAGCTCGAGCAGCGAGAAGCCGCGCGCCGTCTCAGGGGTGGACATAGCCGGTGCCCGGCTCTACGGAGAACGAGTACGTGCCGTCGCCCGTCACGCTGACCGCGAGCGTCGCGCCCGGCGTGGCGCCCGCCGAGGTCAGGTACTCGCCCAGGGAGCTGAACTGGAAAGTGAAGGGCACGGCGGGCGTCGCGATGCTCGTCCCGGAGGGGACTTCGAGCGTGAAAGGTGTCTCTCCGGTAGGCGAGGTGACGCCGTCGGTTCCGGGGCAGGTCGTGGCGGTGCCCCGGTAGAGGCGCACGTCGGTGGCGGTCATGTGGACGCATACCGCGCGCCGCTGCGCGATCGCTGTCTTGCGCGCGTACTGCGTCTGCGCGAGCAGCTGGTCGTAGAACGCTCGCGTGCTCGCGAATGAGCCCGCGAGACGCGAGGCGGCGTACACGGAGAGAATGCCTACCAGCACGATCACGATCACCAGCTCGGGCACGGTGAAGCCGGCTGGACGCGATGCCAGCGAACCAAATGAAACGGGGAGCGTCCTCAAGCCCGCTCCCCGCTCTCGTCCAGGATGGTCACGATCGGCGCGTGCGCCGGTGTCCTTCCTCCGCAATATTTCCCGAATCCCGTTCGCTCTCAGGCCGTCGTGGTAACGGCCACCACGGAGACTCCTACGTTAGCCGTGCCACCGCTCGCGCTGTACTCGACGGTACAGGCCATCACCGATCCGTTCCCGGCCGGATTCCCGGTGCCACTGATCGAGGTGCCGGTTGGCAGCGACCCACCCGTCATTAGGGTATCCATTACGCCGTTAGTGCAAGTGTTGACAATGATCGCGTTCGAGTTGCCCGCGACTTGAGCTGCGTAGTTAATCGCGGCTCCCGAGGCGATCGCGCCCGCGATGCCATTGGTCGAGGCCGTACGCGCGTCGGAACTGAGATCCACGAACCGCGGAATCGCGGTCGCGGCGAGAATTGCGAGGATCGCGATGACGACGATCAGCTCGACCAGCGTGAAACCTGAAACCCGTCTCATGTTTCGCTCCCTTGTGCTTGAGCTACCTACGTTTTCACTCTAGCACAATCAGCCTCGTCCTGCTGTGCAATGTACCACAACCGGACGAAATGACAAATCCGGCCTGGCGAAATACGACATTGCCGCGGACTCAGAACAGGTGGTGTGACGGGAAATTCCGTTGCCAGCTCAGGGCTCCGAGCGCCAAGCGTAGGCCTCTACGGGCCGGACGGTAAGTTCGGACACCTCCCGGAAACTCGCCCCGCGCACTCCCGCTTGGCCGGATCCGATCCGCGCCACGGTCCGGAACCGGATCTCCGCCTTGCCGCCGGGCCCAGGCTCGAAGAATCGCACCAGCCGCGGGACGTAGACGAGCTGGCGCGTCTTCAGATCGAAGTACCAGGAGCCGGGGGTAAGCTCCACCTCACCCGCATCCGGAATCTCCCCCCTGTAGTTCCCGGGAACTTGCGCAAGCCAGCCGAAAGGATTCTCGTTCTCGAGGGCCGGCAGCCCCTCGAGCCCCCCCTTCACGAGGTGCGCCGACGCACGCAGCGCGAGCGCGCTGCGCATGGCCGCGATCGTCTGCTCCATCGCCGTGCGCTCGGCGTATTCCTGGTAGCGCAGGAAGCGCTCGAGCACCACCGATCCCACCACCGCCACCACGCAGATGACGATGATCAGCTCGAACAGCGTGAAGCCGTCCCCGGCGCGGGTCCGGCCCATGCTACTTCTTCAGCATCACCCTACCGAGGTCCCACATCGGCAGCAGGATCCCCAGCGCAAGGACGAGCACGAACCCGGCGAGGAACACGATCAGGATGGGCTCGATCTGGGAGGCGAGCGACTTGACGTCGTAGTCCACCTCCCGCTCGTACATCCCGGCAACCTCGAAGAGCAGGCTGTCGAGCTCCCCGGTCTCGTCGCCTACCGCGACCATCTGCAGCACCACCGGCGTGAACACCTGGGTGGTGACCGCGGTGCGCAGCACGCTCTCGCCGCGCTCTACGCCGTCGCGCATCTGCGTGATGCGCTGGCCGAGGAAGTCGTTGTCGGTCACGCGCCCCACGACGCTGAGGGCCTGCACCACCGGCACCCCGCTCTTCAGGCACAGCGCGAAGCTGCGCGCGAAGCGCGCGAGCGACGCCTTGAGGATGATCGGACCTGCGACCGGGATGCGGAGCTTGAACCGGTCCCAGGCGTAGCGGCCGGCGCTCGTCGCCACCCAGGCGCGCCAGGCGATCACGCCGCCGATCGCGCCCGCGAGCAGCAGCGGCCAGGACTGCACCATGAAGTTGGAGAACCCGATCAGGATGCGCGTCATGAGCGGCAGCTGCGCGCCGAACTGCTGGAACACCTTGGCGAACACCGGGATGACGAGGATGTTGACGAGCACGATCGCCGCGGCCATCGCCGCGACGACGAAGGCCGGGTAGCGCAGCGCCGCCTTGATGCGGTCGCGGATGTCTTTTTCGAACTCGATGTGCTGCGCAAGGCGCAGGAACACGTCCTCGAGCAGCCCCGTGGTCTCGCCTACGCGCACCAGGCTCACGTAGAAGGGCGAGAACACGCCGGGGTGGCGCAGCATGGCGCTTGAGAGCTCGCGCCCGGCGTCCAGGCTCTGCCGCAGGTCGGCGATGACGCGCGCCATGGCCGGCTTGACGGTCGATTCCTGCAGCCCGGCGAGCGCCTTCAGCATCGGCACGCCGGCCTTGAGCAGCGTGTACATCTGCCGGCTGAAGAGCATCTGGTCGACGAGGTCGATCTTCTCCTCGAAGAACCGCTGCCACCCGGAGTCCCCGGCCGCGCCGCCGCCCGCCGTCGGCGCGATGTCCACCGGGGTGATCCCCGTATTGAAGAGCTGCTCGGCGATCGCCCCGCTGTCGGCGCCCTCGAGCGTGCCCTGCACCAGCTCGCCGCGCGGGTTGCGCCCCTTGTAGGCGAAGAACGGCATCTACTCCTCGGCCTGGCTGGTGCTGCGGATCGCCTCCTGCACGGTGGTGCGACCCGCGAGCGCCAGGCGCGCGGCGTGCGCCCGCAGCGTGTTGCCCGCGAGCTGCACGTGGGCCCGCTGCGTGAACGAGGTCTGGTCGTTGTGGTTCACGGCCTCGATCAGCTCCGGGGTGAGCTCGAGCAGCTCGTAGACCCCGGTGCGTCCGGCGTAGCCCGTGCCGTTGCAGTGCGAGCAGCCCAGGCCGCGCTTGAGGCTTCCCTGCCCCTTGCCCGCCGTAGACTCGAGCCAGGCGCGCTCGGGGGCGTCGCACTCGTAAGGCTGCGCGCAGCTCTCGCAGACCAGCCGCACCAGGCGCTGCGCGACCACCGCGTGCACCGAGCTCGCCACCATGTAATTCGGCGCGCCCATGTCCACGAGCCGGATCGGGGTGCTCGCGGCGTCCTTGGTGTGCAGCGTGGAGAGCACCAGGTGCCCGGTGAGCGCGGCGCGCAGCCCGATCTGCGCCGTCTCCTCGTCGCGGATCTCGCCGATCAGGATGATGTCGGGGTCCTGGCGCAGGGCCGAGCGCAGCACGCGCGAGAACGTCAGCTCGATCTTCTCGTTCACCTGCACCTGGTTGACGCCGCGGATGCGGTACTCGACCGGGTCCTCCACCGTGACGATCTTCTTCTCGATGGTGTTGAGCTCGGAGAGCGCGGCATACAGCGTGGTGGTCTTGCCGCTGCCGGTGGGCCCGGTGACCATGATCATGCCGTTGGTGCGCTGGATCGCCTCGCGAAAGCGCGCCAGCATCGGCGCCGGCATGCCGATGTGGTCCAGCCCGAGCAAGCCGCTCTTCTGGTTGAGCAGCCGCATCACGGTGGACTCGCCGTACTGCGTCGGCATGGTCGAGATGCGCACGTCCACCGGCTGCTCGCGCACGCGCACGTTGAAGCGGCCGTCCTGCGGCAGGCGCTTCTCGGAGATGTCCAGGCCCGCCATGAGCTTCAGGCGCAGCGTCATCGCGGGCCCGGTCCTCGCGTCGGCCTCGGTCTGCGGCACGAGCACGCCGTCGATGCGGAAGCGGATCTGCACGTTCTTTTCCTGCGGCTCGATGTGCACGTCGGAGGCGTTCACCTGCACCGCGTCCTCGAACACCGACTGCAGCAGCTTCACCACCGGGGCGTCCTCGGCGCCGAGCGTCGCCCCGAGCGCCCCGAAGTCGACGTACTCGCCGAGGTCCTGCTCCAGCTCCTTCGCCAGCCCCGAGATCTCCTCGGTGCGCCGGTAGAGACGGTCGATGGCCTGCAGCAGCTGGCTCTCGCCCACCACCGCGACGTCGAGGTCGCGCTTCAGGATCCGGGTCAGCTCGTCGAAGGCGAAGAGGTCGGTCGGGTCGGCCATGCCGACGAGGAGCTTGCCCTTGCGGTCCTCGAGCACGAGGGACCGGTAGCGCCGCGCCTGGGCCTCGGGGAGCCGCAGCACAACCTCGGGCTGGGTGTTGTAGAACTTGAGGTTGATGTAGGGCGCGCCGAGCTGCCGGGCGAGCGCTTCCGCGATCTGCTCCTCGGTCACCGCCCCGATCTCGACCAGCACCCGGCCGAGCTTGCGGCCCGACTTCTTCTGCTCCTCGAGCGCATAGGTCAACTGCTCCTGCGAGATCACCTTCTGTCCCACCAGCACGTCGCCCAGGCGCAGTTTCTCGGCTCGACCCATGGTCCCGCTTCGTATAATGGGGCTTCCATTCTATGCGCATGTCGCGCCACCGTCTTTGAGCGGCGCACCGCCGGCGATGCAGGCTTCCGCCGAGGGCACGGTGGACGCCCTCCTGCAGGAGGCCGAAGCCGCGTACGGGCGGGGCGAGCGCGCTCTCGCGCAGCGCAAGCTCGAGCAGGTGCTCGCGGCGCAGAAGCGGCACCCGCGCGCCCACTGGCTGCTGGGCAACGTCTATCAGGACGAGAACAAGCTCGACCAGGCGATCTCGTCCTACCGCAGGGCGCTGCGCGCCGACGCCTCGCTCGCGGAGGCGCGCAACGACCTCGGCACGGCGTACCACGCCAAGGGGTGGTACGCGGAGGCCGAGCAGTGCTACCGCGAGGTGATTGAGCAGGCGTCCGGGCACCTTGCCGCGGCAGAAAATCTCGCCGCGGCTTTACGCGCGCAAGGCAAACTGCGCGAGGCACGTGACGCGTACCTCAACGTGCTGACGTTGCGCGTCTCTGGCTGGCTGCTGAAGCTGGCCCCGTGGCGTCGTGCGGGTCAGGCCGTAGCGTCGCACGCGACGCGGCCGCATCCAGATCAGTCGCATGCGGAAGCACGTAAGAAGATCGCGCGAAGCGACCATCGGGCTGCCGCCCAGTTGCTTCGCCGATCGCTCGCCGACCGCCCCGAAGACGCCGAGGCCCATCACTTGCTAGGGAGCTGCCTTGTCTCGCTTGGCGACAGCGCGGAAGGGCTTGCGCATTTGGAGAAGGCAGTCGAGCTACGCAGCTCGGTGCCAGAATTCCATCTCGCCCTTGGAAACATCCTCGCTGAGCAGCGGGACTACGGGCGCGCGCTCAAGTGCTACCAGTTCGCCCTGCTGCTCGACCCAGGGTTCGCCCCGGCCGTAGCCAATACGGCGAAGGTGCTACACGACCTCGGCCACCACCGCGAGGCGGAGAAAGGTTTCCGCGACAGTCTCGCCGTGGACCCCGAAATGGCAGCGGTGCACGCGAACCTGGCAGGCGTGCTCATTTCCCTGGGGAAGTATGCGGATGCCGAGGCCGCGGCGCGCAGGGCGCTCAGGATGGAGCCAGAGTCCGTGCATGCCCTTGTCGCGCTGTCGCGCGGACTGATGGAGCAGGGGCGCCACGAGGAAGCGTGGGCCCTTGCCGAGCAGGCCAGGGCGCGCGCACCAGACGACGCAAATGTGCTGCGCTTTCTCGCCGAACTTGCCATGATCGCCCACGGCGACCTGGCGCAGGCGGAGCGTTACATCAAGTCCGCGGTCGCGATTGCGCCTCAGAACGCGAGCGCCCAGCTCACCTACGCGCACGTGCTACTGCATCAGCGTCGTTTCGTGGAGGGTTGGGAGCGCTACGAGTGGCGAAAGAAGCTGGCTGAGCGGGAATGGCTCTATACGCTCATTCCGCTCCCGGAATGGGATGGAACGCTTCTACACGGACGGGGCCTGCTGATCAACGCCGAACAGGGCTTGGGCGACGAGATCATGTTCGCCTCATGCTTCGAAGAGGCAGCGGCACGGGTCGGACGCTGTGCCGTGTATTGCTCAAGGCGGCTTGAGCGGCTCTTCAAACGCTCGTTTTTAGGAATCGAAATCGTGCCCGGCTCGCATATTTCACCGACCGATCGCTTCCCCGCACTCACGGGATTCGACTTCCAGATAGCCGCAGGTAGCCTTCCGCGTCTGTTCCGGCGATCGGAAGCTGAGTTCCCGGGCGCTGCGAACTATCTGAAGGCAGATGCAAACAGGATCCGCAGCTGGCGCACAAAGATCGACGCACTCGGCGCTGGCGTCAAGGTAGGGCTCTCGTGGCGCGGCGGCACGCCGTTGACCGGCCACACGCGTCGAACGCTGACACTGGATGCGCTCGCCGATATTCTTCGGATCAAGGGAATTTCCTGGGTGAGCATCCAGTACGGCGAAGGCTCGCAGGAAGTTGCGGACGCCCGCGCGCGGTTTGGTATGGAGATCACGCACTGGCAGGAGGCGCTCGACGATCTCGACGAAACCGCGGCGCTCCTTGGTGCGCTCGACTTGCGCATCAGCGTCTGCAGCACGCAGGTCCATCTTTCCGGTGCGCAGGGTCTCGAAGCTTGGGTACTCGCGCCGATCGGTCCCGACTCGCGCTACGGACACGAGGGCGAGCGCATGCCGTGGTATCCGTCGATACGCGTGTTCCGGCAGAAGGCAGCAGGCGACTGGACGGCGCCGCTAGCAGAGCTCGAAGCTGCGCTGCGTGAGCGTGTCAGGCTTGCGACTCCCCGTGCTTGAGTTGCTCAAACGCCGGATCCGGCTCAAGGTTCTCGGCACCCCCGAGCTGGTCGACGAACGACCCTCCTTTGATCACGCCGAACTCGTGCGCCGCATCGCTGCCAGCGCAGCCAAGAAGCGCAGGAGCTACCGGGAGTTTCCGTCGTTCGTGCACCTGGAGTCGCTCGCGATCTGCAACGCCGCCTGCGATTTTTGCCCCTACTCCGGCTTGGAGCGCAAGGGCACGCGCATGCCGGACGAGCTGATCGAGAAGGTGGTGCGCGACCTCGCCGACGGCCCGGGCAACCTGCCGTTCCTGTTCGCACCGTACAAGGTGAGCGACCCGTTCCTCGAGCCGCGCCTGTTCGACATCATGGACCTGGTGACGGCGAAGCTGCCCGCCGCCCGCTTTGCGATCATCACCAACGGCTCGCCGCTCACGCAGAAGAAGGCCGAGAAGCTCGCGACCTACTCGAACGTCGGCTACCTCACGGTGTCGCTCAATTTCTGCGACGCCGAGGAATACCGCTCGGTGATGGGCATCGAGTTCTCGAAGACGCTCAAGCGCGTCGATCGCCTGCACGAGCTCGCCCGAGCCGGGCGTTTCCGCTTCCCGATCCGCCTGAGTCGGGTGACCGCAGGGCGGGCGGCCGACGAGCGCTTTCTCGCCTTCGCACGCAACCGGTTTCCCCTGTTCTCCGCCTTCGTCCTGCCGCGCAACGACTGGATCGGGGAGGTGATCACGCCGGGGGCCAACGCGCGCGTGCCCGATGCCCCCTGCCACCGCTGGTTCGACATGTCGGTGACCGCCACCGGCGAGGTAGCGATGTGCTGCATGGACGGCGAAGCGCGCTATTCCAAGGGCAACGTTCGCGACCGGCACCTGCTCGAGCTCTACAACCAGCCGCATTTGCGCGCGATGCGCGAGGCGCTGCCGAGCCGCCGGACCCTCGGCGAGCCCTGCCGCCGTTGCACCTACCTGAGCGGCTGAACGCCCGCTAGCCGCGCAGGCGGCGCAGGCGGCGCAGGCTGGACAGGAGCAGCCGCCGCTCGATCCCCGGCAGGTCCACCGGCTCGACGCCGTGAAAGCTCCGGTCGGATCTCGCGAAGGCGAGCAGGCGGTTGGGCACGAACTCGATCGTCGCCACGCGCTCGAAGTAGCGCGCTTCGTAGTGCTGGCCGGTGGCGCAACGGAACTGCGGATCGCGCGGGCGGTAGAGACTCGTGCCGAAGCGCCGGAACGTGGCGTCCTCGGGAAGATAAAAGAGCAGCGACACCCGCTTCGCGGGCGTGTCGGTGTGCGGGCCGAGGGCGTAGGCCGTGCGGTCCGAGACGATGACGGCGTCGACCCCCTCGCCGGCCGCCGCGCCCACTGCGCCGAGCTTCGCGGCGAGCGCCTCGTGGACGCGCCCCGCCCGCAGCCACGCGCATACCTCCTTCTTCCAGAACGCCGCCTGGCCAGGCTCGAGTCGAGCGAGGTGCTCCGCGTCGAGGTTGAGGACGCGCCGCTCTGCCGCGTAGGCGATCCGCCCCGCCTCCTGGTTGCCTACGAAGCGCTCCGGCGCGGGCCAGTGCTCGAGGATCTCCTCGTAGAACTCCTGCGGAAAGATCCGGTCCACGACCAGGTGCCCAAACGGCTCGCGCGCGATCGCCGCGGCGGCGATCCGCTCGAGGACGAATCCCTCCACGCTCATGGCGGCGATTGTAGGGCGCGCTGCCGCTAGAATGCGCGCACCATGGCAAACGCGTTCGCCTCGCAAGCCGATCTCAAGCCCAAGAAAATCGGCTTCCAGCGCCTCTCGCGCAGCTGCTGGGCGTTCACCGCCGAGGGCGACCCGAACAGCGGCGTCGTCGTCGGCGACGACGCCGTCATGGTGGTGGACGCGCAGGCGACGCCGCTCATGGCGCGCGAGGTGATCAAACGCATCGGCCGCGTCACCTCCAAGCCCATCCGCTACGTGGTGCTCTCGCACTACCACGCGGTGCGCGTGCTGGGGGCCTCCGCCTACCGCGCCGAGCACATCATCGCGAGCCGCGCCACGCTCGGGCTCATCCGCGAGCGCGGCAGACAGGACATGGCGAGCGAGATCGGCCGCTTTCCGCGCCTGTTTCGCGGCGCAGCCTCGATCCCGGGGCTGACCTGGCCCACGCTCGTTTTCAAAGACGAGCTGACGCTCATGCTGGGCAGGCTCGAGGTGCGCATCCTGCACCCGGGGCCGGGCCATACCGGCGGCGACACTGTGGTCTGGGTGCCCGCGCAGCGCGTGCTCTTCGCGGGCGACCTCGTCGAGTACCGGGCGGGCATCTACACGGGCGATGCGCATCTCGAGGCATGGCCCGCGACGCTCGAAAAGCTGCGCGCGCTCAAGCCGCGTGCGCTCGTCCCGGGGCGCGGCCCCGCGCTCGCCACGCCCGCGGCTTGCGAGCGCGCGATCGACTTCACGCGCGATTTCGTGCGCGGCCTGTACGGCGTCGCACGGCGCGGCGTCGCCGAGCAGCGCACGCTCAAGCAGGTCTACGCGATGGCGCGCCGGCGCATGGACCCGGGCTACGGCACCTACCCGATCTACGAGCACTGCATGCCGTTCGACGTCGCGCGCGCCTACGACGAGGCGCGCGGCATCCGGCGCCCGCGCATCTGGACGGCGCGACGCGACCGCGAGATGTGGGCCGAGATCGCCTGATCCGGAGGTAAGACGCGGTCCCCCCCGCACCGTTTTGAGGCGGTGCGGAGGGGACGAACCCCTACCGCGGAGGAGGAGGGAGGAGACCGCGGCGGGCGCGTACTGGGATTCCCTTACTTCTTTCTTGATGCTGCGCTGCATCAAATCTACGGCTTTGCTCCTCGTAATACAATCCTGGCATTATGCAAAACTCCTTTGCAGAATAGGTAAATATCATGTCGGACTCGCTCGGAGAAATGTCCGTGTTTTCAAAGGTCGTGGCCACGGGCAGCCTGTCTGCAGCCGGCCGCGACCTCGGGGTCTCTACCGCAGCAGTGAGCCGCAAGCTCGCCGCGCTGGAGGCGCGGCTCGGCGTGCGCCTGCTCAACCGCACCACGCGCCGGCTTTCGCTCACCGACGAGGGCGCGCGCTACCACGAAGCGTGCACGCGCATCCTCGCCGAGATCGACGAGGCCGAGGCGGCCGCCTCCGAGCAGCGCGTCGAGCCCCAGGGGGTGCTGAAGGTCGCGCTGCCCGCCTCGTTCGGGCACATTCACATCGCGCCGCTCGTGCCGCCGTTCGCGGCGCGCTACCCGAAGGTGCGGCTGCAGCTCAGCCTCTCGGACCGCACGGTGAACCTGGTCGAGGAGGGCTTCGACGTGGCGATCCGCATCGCCGAGCTCGAGGATTCCTCGCTCGCCGCGCGCCGCCTCGCGCCTAACCGGCGCGTGGTGTGCGCGAGCCCCGAGTACCTGCGGCGCCACGGCGTGCCGCGCGTGCCCGCCGATCTCGCTGCCCACAACTGCCTGACGGCCACCGATTTCCAGATGACCTGGGAGTACAAGGGCCCGGACGGCGAGCGCGGCGCGGTGCGCGTCGCGGGCCGTTATGCCTGCGACAACTGGGAGGTGCTGCGCGACTGGGCGGTGGCCGGTCTCGGCGTCGCGCTCAAGTCGACCTGGGACGTGCGGCGGTACCTCGAGAACGGCGCGCTCGTCGCGCTCTTTCCCGGGTACGACTTCGGCACCGACGTCGCGATCTACGCGGTCTACCCGCACCGGCGCTACCTGCCGGCGAAGACGCGGGTGTTCATCGATTTCCTCGCCGACTCGTTCGGTCCGGAGCCCTATTGGGACCAGCCGGCGAAGGAGCGAACCCGGGAGCGCGCCGCGGTCTAATATTCGGGAGCTGCCAAACCAGGAGGCTTGCCGATGAACGCACCGGTGGACGCGAGCGCCCTCGCCAGGGTTTCGCTGGACGACAAGTACGCCCTCGAGCGCGGGCGCGTGTTCATGACCGGCATCCAGGCGATCATCCGCCTCGCCCTGCTGCAGCGCGAGCGCGACGCGCGCGCCGGGCTCAACACCGCCGGGTTCGTTTCGGGCTATCGGGGCTCGCCGCTCGGCGGTCTCGACCAGTCGCTGTGGCGCGCGAAAAAGCACCTCGAAGCGCACCACGTCGTGTTCCAGCCGGGGGTGAACGAAGACCTCGCCGCGACCGCGATCTGGGGCACGCAGCAGGTCGGCATGTTCCCGGGCGCGAGATACGACGGCGTGTTCTCGATGTGGTACGGCAAGGGGCCGGGCGTGGACCGTTGCGGCGACGTGTTCAAGCACGCCAACGCCGCGGGCACCTCGAAGCACGGGGGGGTGCTGGTGCTCGCGGGGGACGACCACGGCGCGAAGTCCTCGACGCTCCCCCACCAGAGCGAGCACATCTTCAAGGCCTGCCTGATCCCGGTGCTGAACCCGGCCAACGTGCAGGATTACCTCGACCTCGGCCTGCACGGCTTCGCGATGAGCCGCTATTCGGGCTGCTGGATCGCGTTCAAGTGCGTCACCGACGTGGTCGAGTCCGGCGCCTCGGTGATGGTCGACCCCGGGCGCGCGCAGGTCCGCCTCCCGGAGAGCTTCCCGCTGCCGCCCGACGGCCTCAACATCCGCTGGCCGGACGGCATCCTCGAGCAGGAGGCGCGCATGCTCGACTGGAAGGTCTATGCCGCGCTCGCCTACGTGCGCGCCAACGGGCTGGACCGGGTGATCTGGGATTCGCCGCGCGCGCGTCTGGGCATCGTCACCACGGGCAAGAGCTACGGCGACACCATGCAGGCGCTCGCCGACCTCGGCATCGACGCGGCGGTGGCGCGCGACATCGGGCTGCGCGTCTACAAGGTGGCGATGTCCTGGCCGCTCGAGCCGCAGGGCGCGCGCCGCTTCGCGCAGGGGCTGGAGGAGATCTTCGTCATCGAGGAGAAGCGCCAGCTGATCGAGTACCAGATCAAGGAGGAGCTCTACGCCTGGAAGGAGGGGGCGCGCGCGCCGCGCGTGGTCGGCAAGTTCGACGACAACGGCGAGTGGAGCCGCGCCGAGGGGCAGCCCGCGGGACGCTGGCTGCTGCCGGCGCACTACGAGCACTCGCCGGCGATGGTGGCGCGCGCGATCGCGGACCGCCTCGCGCGGCTGAACATGACCGCGTCGCTCGGAACGCAGTTCAAGGAGCGGCTCGCGTTTCTCGACTTCAAGGAAAAAGCGCTCGCCAGGCCGCGCGTCACCGCCGTGCGCGAGCCCTACTTCTGCTCGGGCTGCCCGCACAACACCTCGACGCGCGTGCCGGAGGGGAGCCGTGCCACCGCCGGCATCGGCTGCCACTTCATGGCGGTGTGGATGAACCGCAACACCGCGACCTTCACCCACATGGGCGCCGAGGGCGCGCCCTGGATCGGCCAGGCGCCCTTCACCGACGAGAAGCACCTCTTCGCCAACCTCGGCGACGGCACCTACTATCACTCCGGGCTGCTCGCGATCC